>Ga0182015_10006888_pt1 | contig 11243 bp, 11 predicted proteins | sample 712P3MmetaG_FD_120478 | JGI IMG/M metagenome (GOLD analysis project Ga0182015, IMG submission 120478) | Permafrost microbial communities from Stordalen Mire, Sweden - 712P3M metaG | ecosystem: Environmental > Terrestrial > Soil > Wetlands > Permafrost | place: Sweden: Stordalen | collected...
ACTTCTGGCCCCTGTGTGACGCCGTCTGGCCCCTGTGTGACGCCGGCCACCACGTGCGCGTTCGTCATGACGTGATCGCGGGCGAAGACGAAGCCCGAGCCCTCGATCCGGCGCGAGCAGCTCGGCGCAGTGCCCTGGACCTTGACGACGCTGCGGCCGGCGCGGGCGAGCCCCCTGGAGGACAGGACACTATTGTCCGGCGGACCCACCGATAGCGCGCCCTCGGCGCCCAGCGCGCCGAAGACCTGCGTGTACGGCCCGCGGGCCAGCAGGGCGCGGAAGTCGGAGAACATGGTGGAGGCCGCGGGGGGCATCAGCCGGTCCACGCCGCGGAGCACCGCCGAGCCGTTGACCTGGCGGGAGATCAGCGGGAAGGGCGCGTACGCGACAGCCGAGGCGATCAGCCAGGCGATGAGCAGCACCGAGATCACGCTCACGGCAGCGCCGCCGACTGCGTCGATCACCGTGGCCGGCCGCCAGGTTAGCCGGGCTCGCATCGCCACGCCCACGCCGGATGCGAGCAGCTGGCCGATCATCGCTGCGACGAAGACGACGATGATGGCGACCAGCGCCTGCTGGGCCAGGCCGCTGACCAGCGACTTGGCGATGCGCGGGCCGAACAGGGCGCCGATCGCGCCGCCTCCGATGAAGCCGGCGAAACTGAGCACGCCGATAATGAAGCCCTGGCGGTATCCGGCGACGGCAAAGGCGACGACGAGCACGATCAGGATCAGGTCCAGCAAGTCACCCGGCACGTGCCTAACCGTATCCGGCATCCCGGCAGGCAGGATCCCGCTTGCCAGCATGCAACCGGCCTGAGATCTGCGCCGACCGCGCTCCGGGCCGGCTCAGGAAACTGGTCCCTGGCCGCCCGCCGCGATCAGCGCCTCGGCCGGCAGATCCTCGGTCCGGCTGGCATCCCAGGGAACCTCCCAGCCGCCCAGCGCGAGCAGCTGGTCAACCACCATGGCCGTGAACCCCCAGACCAGCATCCCCCGCACCCGGAACGCCGGGCCTGCCGTGCCGGACGAGGGGTAGCGGATGGACAGGCGGTGCGCGGGATCGGCGAGTTCCGCGACCGGGACCCGTGCCACTGCCGTGACTTCCACCGGATCACCGGGCCCGACCGGGGCCGGCTGCCGCCACCAGGCGAGCACCGGGGTGACCGTGAACCCGCTCCGCGAGATGAACAGGTCAGGCAGCACCGCCAGTACCTGAACGCCGGCCGGGTCCACCCGCGCCTCCTCGGCCGCCTCCCGCAGGGCCGCCTGGACCGGGCCCCCGTCGGAGGCATCGATCGCCCCGCCGGGAAAGGCCGGCTGACCCGCGTGCCGGCGCAGCCGCGGGCCGCGCTGGACGAGCAGCAGGTCAGGGCCTTCCGCGCCCGGACCGAAGAGGATGAGCACCGCCGCGGGGCGGCCCCCTGGCCTGGGCTTCAGGACCGCCGGTACCGGCATTGCTGAAGCCGCCTTGGCCAGCGCCGTCAGCCAGCCGGGAACGTCATCGCCCTGACCGGCCTCCGTCACGTGCACCACCCGGCCGTCACGTGCACCACCGGCCGTCACGTGCACCACCGGCCGTCACGTGCACCACCGGCCGTCACGAGTACGACCCCGGCTGTCACGAGGATGACCTGGCCGTCACGAGAACGGCCCGGCCTTTACGAGCTTGCGGGCGGTCTTCTCATCGGTGGGGCCGAGGCCGAACGACGGGCAGAGCCTAGCCAGCTCGCAGGCCCCGCAGGCCGGCCTGCGGGCATGGCATACCCGGCGGCCATGCCAGATCATGCGATGCGATAGCGGGGTCCACTCCGCGCGGGGGATCAGCGATCCGACCTCATGCTCGATCTTGACCGGGTCGTCCTGGTCGGTCCAGCCGAAGCGGCGGCTCAGCCGCCCGAAGTGGGTGTCAACGGTGATGCCGGGTACTCCGAAGGCGTCGCCGAGTACCACGTTCGCCGTCTTCCTGCCCACCCCGGGAAGGGTCACCAGGTCACGCAGCCTGCCGGGCACCTCGCCGCCGAACCGCTCGCAGAGGGCCTGCCCGAGCCCGATGATGCTGGTCGTCTTGGCGCGGAAGAACCCGGTCGACTGGATGATCTTCTCTACCTCGGCGCGGTCGGCCGCGGCATAGTCGGCCGCCGTGCGGTAGCGGGCGAAGAGCACCGGCGTGACCAGATTGACGCGCTTGTCCGTGCACTGCGCGGACAGGATGGTCGCGACGAGCAGCTCAAGCGGGGAGGAAAAGTTGAGGTCGGTATGCGCGTCCGGGTAAAGGACGGCGAGCTCGCGGTTGATCCGGCGGGCGCGCCGCACCAGGGCGGTCCGCGAAGGCGAAGGGGGTTCAGCAGGCACGGGACTAGCCTATTGACCGTTCTCATCCGCGGGTACGTGCACTGCGCAGAGCCACGGCCGGAACGGCATGGCGGCGAGCCCGCGACCGGCCGCGGCGCCGCCCGGAACCGGCCGTCCGGCCTCCGGCTGCGGCTCGCCGCCCGGTTCCGGCCCGCCGCCCGGTTCGGGCGCGCTGACATGGCGGCCGAGCACGATAACGGCCACCGACCGCGCGCCAGCCAGCCGCAGGGCAGCGCACGCGGACTGAGCGCTGGCACCCGTGGTCCAGGTGTCATCGAGCAGGGCGACCTGCGCACCGGCCGCTGGTGCCGCCCGGAACCGGCCTGCATCCAGGTCCCTTACGCCCGGTTCATCACGTAACCGCAGGCTGAGCGATACCCAGGGCAGGGCAAGGCACCGTCCGGCCAGCGCCTGCAGCGGGTGCGGCGCGGCCCGGCCCCGGCCGCTCGGCACCACGGCGAGATGCGTGGGCATCGTCATCCCCGCCGAGCGCCACACGCACTGCCCGTGGTCGCGCAGGAAGACGATGAGCAGCGCGCGCAGGGCCGCCTGCGCCAGCCCGGCGGCTGGCTGCGCCGATTTGTACAGCCACAGGTTCCGGGCGTGCTCGCCGCCCTTCGCCGCGTAACAGATGGGCACCACGACGTCAGCGAGCAGCCCGGGCAGCGTCTCCGCATGCTGGCCGCACTGATAGCAGCGGGCATTGCCGGGCCTGACCGGGATCCGGCAGGCAGCGCAGAGGCCCCGTCCGCCCGGCGGCGGAGCGCTGAGGTGCGGCACCTGCCTGCGCACCGACCTGGCCAGCAGCTCCCACCCCGGCCGCGGACTGGCGGCACGCCCCGCCAGGCCGGCCGCATCCCCGTTCATGAGCGCCAGGCTAGGACGGCACGCCGACGTTTCGGCCGGACCGGACGCGCCGGGCCGGCCCTCAACGGCGGATGCGGCAGGCTGCGCACCTCAGCGGGATGGATACGGCAGGCGGGCACCGTGAAAACCGCCGGGAGCTAAGCTGGCCGACGGCCCTGTTCCGGTGCTCCGGTACCCTCGTCGGGGGACGGCTCAGGGTCTCGGCAGTGCCCCGCGGAGCCGGACTGACGAGCCACCGACCGAGGACACGTCCTGGACTGCGGCCGGACGGACGGCAGCTATCCACTATCGGAATGACCGCCATGCGAATGCCTAAGACAGCGGCCGGGAGTACCCGCCTGCCCGCGGGCAGCTGGCCGGCCGCCAGCCGGCGGTTGCTGCGCCGGCACTGGCTCGCGGCGGCGCTGCTGCTGGCCGGCCTGGTACTGCGGGTGCTGACCGAGATCGCCTACCGGCCCGCGCTGCTCTACATCGACAGCGTCAAGTACCTCTATAACGCCTGGCCAGGCACTGATCCGGTCGGCTACAAGGTGCCACTCAAAGCCATCCTGCTAGTCGGCAACCTGACCACCGTAGCCACTGTCCAGCACCTGCTCGGACTGGCCATGGCGGTGGTGCTGTACCTGGTCCTGCTGCGCCGCGGCTGCCCTCGCTGGCTGGCCGCGGTGGCCATCGCCCCGGTGCTGCTGGACGCCTATCAGCTCCAGATGGAGCAGACGATCATGCCGGACGTGTGGTTCGAGGCGCTGATCGTCGCCGGGCTCGCCCTGCTGCTCTGGCGGCCAGCACCGGGCATCCGGACTGTCCTCGCCGCCGGACTGATCCTCGGCTCCTCGGCGACGTTCCGGCAGGTCGGCGAGATCCTCGTGCTGCCCGCCGCCGCCTACGTGGTGATCGTGCCCGGAGCCTGGCGCGGGCGAGCCGGCCGCGCCGCCGCGCTGTGCGCGGCCTTTGCGCTGCCGATCCTCGTCTACAGCGGCATCTCTTTCGAGCAGAACGGGCATTTCCAGCTCTCTCACTCCGGCACCAGCGAGCTCTACGGGCGGCTGGCCGCGGACGCCGATTGCGCGACGCTGAAGCTTCCGGCCTACCAGCGGCCACTGTGCCCCACGGCCAGGCAGCGGGCACTCGGCCCGGACGGTCTGGAGCACTCCGCGGCGTCACCGCTCAGGGACTACGCCCCCCCGGCCGGACGGCAGCGGAGCAAGGTCATCGCCAGCTTCAACCACAAGGTGCTCCTGCAGCAGCCGCTGCGGGTCATCGGCGGGATCAGCGGTGATGCGCTGAAGCTGTTCGCGCTGACCCGGGACACCAGCGCCGGGGACACCCCGATTTCCCGCTGGCAGTTCCAGGACAGGTACCCGACTTACAGCCCGACTATCACGGTCAACCGCCAGCATGTCATCGTGCTCGGCGTGCAGCTCACCCCCAGTGGCGGGATCAGCTACCTGAAGCCGTTGCCCGCCTCGCAGGGCGGCAGGGCCGACGCCGTCCGGCCGCTGGCCGTATTCCTGCGCTCCTACCAGCTCCGCGGCGGTTATACCCCGGGCCCGCTACTCGCCCTCGCCGCGATCGCCGCGCTGGTCGGCTCGGCCAGCCTGGTCCGGCGCCGGCGCCGCACTGCCGGCGCTGGCGACCGGGCCGATGACCCGCCCGCCAGCCCCGACTTCCAGGCGGCCCTGGCCTGCTTCCTCATCTTCGCCGCGGCCGTCGCGGTGCTGCTGACCTCCGATCTATTCGAGTTCTCCTGGCGCTACCAGCTCCCCGCACTGATTACCCTGCCGCCAGCCGGGGCACTGGGCATCAGCGTCATCCTCGGCAGCATCCGGCGCCGCCGCGGCAACGCAGCCGCGGACGGCGGCGGCCCGCCACCGCAGCTGGCCTCGGTCAGAACCAGCCGCGCCGACGGAACAGCGTAAACAGGCCGGCGGCCGCGACCACCTCAGAGCCGATCCCGAGCACGAGGAAGCTCGGCAGCGCCGGGAAGAAACTGTCGATCAGGCTGTCCATGACGTGATGCAGCAGGATCAGCCGGACCGGCCGCGCCTGCCGGCCGGCCGCAGGGAGCCGGGACAGCACGCCGTCCGGCCGCGTGAAACTGCCCGGGTGACCCGGGCGCCGGGCAGGCTGGCCCGCCAGCGGGCGGGCCAGCCAGGCTATCCGGGCTGCCGGGAGGTAAGCCGCAGCCCGGACGATGTCAGGCTGCGCGCTGTCCCTGGCGGCTGGCTGCCCGGCTCGCGAGCAAGTCGGTCACGCCGCCCAGGGTGCCGCTGATACCGCCGCTGGCGGCCCGCCTGACCGTGACCTCGGCGATAACCACCGCCTCGCCCGCCAGCCTGCGAACTTCCGGCGACGTCCTGATCGCATGCCACGACGTACGGAGCCGGTCAAGACCCGCCCGCCCTTCCTGGCAGCCGGTCAGGTAGCCGACCACGAATCCGATGATCGCTTCCATTTTCCTGCCTCACCTCGTGGGTCCGATGCGCGAATGCCGCGCCCTGGATAGCTACATCTCGCGGAGCTCGAGGTAGCGCTTGACGTCCGGCAGTGACTGGACGATCGCCGCAAGGACAACCGCGACGACCGCTGCCTTGATCAGTCTCGAGATCATTTCGTTTCCTCCTCTGAGCCGTGATGGACCGTTGCGCGGCCCGATTCAGCCGGATGCGAGCTGGGCCCGGCGGGATCGATCGGCTCGATCTCGTCGGGTGAGAAATAGAGGAACCTGCCGTGGTTGCGCTGCAGTTCGGCAGCGGGATCGTTGTCCGGACTGACCGCGATGTGCACTTCGCCGTCGACATCGTGCAGCACCGCCTGCACCGTGGCCTCGCGCCCGATGAGGAAAAGGTCCTGGGCGTCGGCGCGCCGGATGCCGGGCCGCATCACGACGCGGCTGCCGCTGGCGATGCGCACGCCCGCCACGACCACGTGGTCGGTGTCCGGCGAGACGGAGGCATCCGCGCCCGGATCCCACCAGGGCACTGACGGCCGGTCCGTGATCTCGGCTGTCGGCTCTGGCCCGGGCAGCGAGACCAGGGCGCCCGGCGGCCAGGTGGGAATGCCGTCAGCCGTGGCCGGCCACCCGGACACGCCGTCAGCCCCCGGCCAGGCGGGCTCGCCGTCAGCCGCCGGCCAGGCGGGCATGCTGGCAGCCGCGGGCTGCGCTGGCGGCCGGCCCGCGACCGGCCGCAGGTACCGGATGGCCCCGTGCATGCGCTCGAGCATTTCCGGCGGGATGTGGTCCATCCGGTCCATCAGCTCGGCCGCGCGCGGATCCGTGGCGCGGGCCTCGCGCTTTTCCGCGTCGGTGAGCGCCATGGTGCGCAGGGTCAGGATCTCGTCGATCTCGGTGGCGTCGAAGAGGTCACCTGCGCTTTCCGGGGCGATCTCGGGATGGTCATAGAGGATGACCGGGGAGGACAGCATGAGCTCCGTGCAGCCTTCCGGGCCGGCCAGCACCGGCCAGGTCCGGATGTTGACGCAGCTCGCGATCTCCTCGGTTGCCCATTGCGGCGAGTCGGTCATGGACAGGAATGTCCCGCCAGGCACGCCGATCAGCAGATGCGCTGCGATCAGCGAATGCCGCAGGCCATCCTCCCTGCTGCGCAGCGCCGTGGCGGGGGTCGCGTGGTTCTCTACCCTGACCCGTAGCCGCAGTGCCTGGTAGGGGCCCGCGACTCGCTCGGCGTGCAGCCTGATCATCCCGCCGATGTCGTCCCACTGGCGGACCAGCCGGCCGGCCTTCTTGCCGGCCGAGTCGGTGAGATCCTCAACGGCCTCGCCGCTCCCGGCATGGAACTCGACGTTCCTGTCCTCGGTAAGCAAAGCAGCGACAGAGGCGGTCACGTGCTGCTCCCGCTCGGCGGCCTCGTCCCAGGTGGTGAACTCGGATCCGTCCACGTACAGGGTGCCGACCTTGTGCATCTCGCCGCTGTCCGGTGATAGCCCGTACACGATCCGCCGCTGCAACTGCAGGAACCGGACCAGGATGCGCACCTCGGCGTCGTCCGGGCACTCGATCAGGCACTCGGTCTGGCTGGCGGACGGCTCGCAGTCATCGATCGCGCTGTAGGCGGGCGGCATCAGCACGCCGAACTGGAACCGGATCTGGTTCTTCTGCGAGGAGCGGCGGTAGGGGTACAGCAGGTAGCCCTCGTAGAGGATGGCGTCCGCCACCTTGCGGGCGTGGTCGAGATGCGCGGGATCGAGTCTCATGGCTGCCCCTCCGCGTGCTCCGCGGCCTCTGCCAGCAGCGCCTCCAGCGTGGCATCCCACGTCGGGAGCGCCCTGCTTGTCTTGAATCGCTGCAGGCCGTCCAGCGTCTGCCGGCTCATCTTGATCCATGCGCTGTTCGGGAAATGAGCGTCGATGGCCTCGCGCCAGATGCCGATCGGGAGGCGGTAGGTCGCCTCCTTGCTCCACGGCACCTGCTGTGCCTGGATCCGGCCGCCGGCCATGGTAAACACTGTGCCGCTGAAGAGCAGCAGCAGCGGCACCTCGCCGCCATCCAGGCCGGCGAAGTACCTGGTCGCTCCGATTTCCAGGTCGTAAGTGAGCATGACCGGCAGTTCCAGCTCGATGCTGCCGGTGAAGCGGGGCACCATGACCGCAACGTTGGTGAACTGCATCGGCCGGAGCGTCTCGGCCCAGCGCTGGGTCTCGCCGAAGAGGTCGTTCAGCCGCTCGGCCTCGGCGTCGGAGTAACGCCGCCGGGCCGGCTCGATCCTGATCTGGCAGCGCAGCGCGATTGCCTCGACGCTCTCCCCGCTGGTGTCGCTGATGCGCAGCGAGAAGGACATGGCGGGAGATACGGCATAGCGGTCGGCGTGCGCGCCGACGCAGTCGAAGACGAGCTCGGCCATCTCAGGACTCCTTGCGGAAGGCCCTGGCCCGGCTGCGGACCTGAGCGAGGAACTCGGCAATGCTCTCGCGAGCCTCCGAGCCACCGTCAAATCCCCGCCAGTGCAGCCGCATCCGGCCGGCCAGTTCATAGCAGGCGTCGATCGGCACCAGGAAGTACTCGACGCCGGAGTCCGTGCGGCAGATCAGTACCGCCTCGACATCCGCATCCGCGGCGCCGAGCAGCGGGTGCTCGGCGGTAAGCCGGTCCCAGGCCGCCAGGTTGAGCGTGCTCTCGGTGGCGCCGGCCGGGCTCGGATAGAACGCGCTGACTTCCTCGCGCTGCGAGCTGCGCAGGAAGAACGCCAGCCCGACCGGGATCTCGAACTCGTCCCACTCCGCCACGGTCAGCTGCCTGGCCGGATCGCGGAGGTAGCGATCAGGCACCGCGCGGTACCGGCCCCTGCCCGCCCGGGCATGCGTGAAGAGCAGGTAGCACGCCCGGCAGGCGCAGATCAGCGTGGACTGCTCAAGATCCGCGACGTGGCCGTGCTCGGCGGGGACTTCCGTCGCGCACAGCTCGCACTTTTCCTGTAGCGGTGCACCGCCGGGCGGCGGCCCGGCGGCGGCCCGCTCGCCCGGTGCCGTGCCCGGGGTACCCGGCTCGGCCGTGCCCGGTGCCGCGGCCGGAGCGGGGACCGCGGCCGCGGCCCCGGGCACGAACCTGCGGAGCCCGACGTTGCCGGTCACGCGCGGACCGCCTGCGGCAACGCCACCCGGACGCCGCTGCTATCGGTGAGCAGCGGCAGCGGGTCGAGATGCACGGCCGGATCGTCGAGGCATTTGCCGGCCAGCCGCACGTCGTAGCGCGCGCCGCAGCCCGGGCAGGTCAGCTGCTCACGCGCCAGCGCTCCGTCGGCGAGCGAGGAGCCGCACGCGCCGCAGGCGTCGCGGTACGCATACAGCGTTCCGCGGACCGAGCAGACCAGCACGGACGTCCCGTCGGCCATCGCGGTGACCGGCCGGGAACTCGGCGGCCCGATGTTCGGAAGGGTGACCCAGCCAACCTCGCTGCCTGCATCGGTCCCGCCACTCCCCTCGGCGGGGGCAGGCCCGGTTCCTTCCGCCGGCGGCCGCGTGCCGATCTGCAGCAGCTTGGGGCCAGGAGGCGACGGCTCGGTCACGCCCTCCACCAGGACCTGCGTCACCTCAGGCGCGGCGGCCTCGACCGCGCCCTGGATCGCCAGCTGGACGGTGACCGTGGAGGACGGGCAGCCGTTACAGCTGCCCTCCAGCCGCAGCTTCGCCACGCCGTCGAACACGCCGAGGTACTCCACTCCGCCCGCGTGCGACCCCAGGTAGGGCCGGACCTCGTCGAGTGCGCGCTGGATCCGCGCGTCGACGTCCAGCGGATGAAGCCCGTGCAGCAGCAACAGGCTCTCCACCAGCGGATCCTCGGCGAGCTTGACCAGTGTCGCCACGCCCGCGTCGCCCTGCTCACCGAGCAGGGTCACGATATGAGTGAGGCCGTCACCGTAAAGGCCGACCAGCAGCCCGACTAGCTCATCCGCGGCTGCGGCAGCCTTCCCGCCCGCGGTGGTCTGTAGCGCGGCGAGTAGCTCCTCCACCCGTGTCCCGACTTCCTGAACGCCGGTCATCCGTTTCGCCTCCGTCTGCCAGCGGCCATCGCAGCCCGCCCGGCGCCAGCTGGCGGGCGGGGTGGACCTGGATCGGTCCGGGCCCACAGAGGAACCCGGACCCCTCCAGCATCGTTAGGTCGCCAGCACGACCGACATCGGCGTATGCACCTTGTTCAGCACCTTGCCGTTGCCAAGGGACATGTGCACGCCGCAGGGCAGGCACGGGTCGAAGCTCCGGACCGCCCGCATGATGTCAATGCCCTTGAACCTGTCCGGCGGATTCTCCTCGAAGATCGGCGTGTTCTGCACGGCGTCCTCGTAGGGCCCCGGCGTCCCGAAGCTGTCCCGCACGCTGGCGTTCCACGGGGTCGGCGGGTACGGGTGGTAGTTCGCGATCTTCCCGCCGCGAATCACCATGTGGTGGGAGAGCACGCCGCGGACGGCCTCGGTGAAGCCGACGCTGAACGCCTCGTCCGGCACGTTGAACGGCTCCCAGGTCTTCGTGCGCCCGGCCCGGATCTCGGCAAGGGCCTTCTCCACGAAGTACAGCGCCGCGGCGGCGGCGTACGCCTGGAAGTAGGTCCGCGCCCGGTCACGCTCGATGGCGTTGGACAGCGGCCGGCCTTCCTTGTCACGCGGGATCGTCCACTCGAAGCTGACCGCGGGCTTGCTCATGGTGCGCGGCAGGTTGATCTGCACGCTGTGCCCGGTGGACTTGATGTAGCCGATGTCCACCAGGCCGCCGAGCGCGGTGGCCCAGAGCCGCGGCAGCGGTCCGCCGCCGGTATCCGCGGCCAGGTGATCCTTGCCGTCGAACCAGCGCGGCGACATGACCCAGCTGTACTTGTCCTCGAAGTTGCGCTTGCCCGGCCGCGGAATCGTGTGCTGGTTCCACGGGTGACGCCGGTCCACCGGGTTGCCCAGGGCGTCCCGGGTGACGAACATCTCCTGGTCTTCCCAGTCCTCGTAGAACGAGCTGCCGAGCAGGATCCGGATGCCGAGGTTGATCTCCACCAGGTCGTTGGTGATCAGCTCGCCGTCCCGGATGACGCCGGGGCTGACGAACATCTTCCGGCCCCAGTTGGTCATGTTCTCGTACTTGAAGTCGCAGTGATCCGGGTCGTTGAGTGCGCCCCAGCAGACCATGTCGGCGCGGCGCCTGCCGACTTCCTCGTAGCCCGGGAGCGCCTCGTAGAAGAAGTCGAACAGGTCGTTGTGCATCGGCACGACGCGCTTCATGAACTCCACGTAGCGCATCAGCCGGGTCAGGTAGTCGGTGAAGAGCTGCACCGTCGCCGTCGTGCCGACGCCGCCCGGGTACAGCGTGGAGGGGTGCACATGGCGCCCTTCCATGAGACAGAACATCTCCCGGGTGGACCGGCTGACCTGCAGCGCCTCGCGGTAGAACTCGCCTTCCAGTGGGTTCAGCGAGCGCATGATGTCGCCGATGTAGCGGTAGCCGTGCTCAGCGGCATGCGCGCACTCGGTGCGGTTGGCCAGCTCGAGCACGCTCGGGTTGGTCTCGCCCACCATCTTCGCGCAG
>Ga0182015_10006889_pt1 | contig 11242 bp, 7 predicted proteins | sample 712P3MmetaG_FD_120478 | JGI IMG/M metagenome (GOLD analysis project Ga0182015, IMG submission 120478) | Permafrost microbial communities from Stordalen Mire, Sweden - 712P3M metaG | ecosystem: Environmental > Terrestrial > Soil > Wetlands > Permafrost | place: Sweden: Stordalen | collected...
GCACATGGCGAGCCACGATGTCAACGAAAGCCCGCTTCGCGTGATCGTGACTGCCGACCGTAACCTTCGCAGCGCAGTGCTCCCGATGTCCCGTCCACCCATCTCGTCCGGTCGACCGAGCATTGCCCAGTTCCATAATATTGTCTAGAGTGCCGATATCTCGCGCGATTCGCGGCCGGATGGCGGCGATTTGATGGGGTTCGTCATCGACCGCCCAACGTAATCACAGCGACAATGCCGGCGGGGGCAATTCGATGCACGGTCGAATCAGAATGACGATGGCCGGGGGCGTCGTCTTGGCGGTCCTGGTCGTCGGCGTCGACCTGGTTCTTCGGTTGACCACCGCCGCGGACCGTCTGCAAACCGAGACCGCCTTTGCGACGCCCTTCGTCGGCCTGTTGTTGGCGGCGTCGGAATTCGCGATCGGCTCGGTCTTCGCCGCCATTTCCATGTTCGTACCGCGAACGCGATGGGCTCGACTGTGGGCGATCTATCATTTCATTGCCGGTGTATCGGCGCTCTACCACGGCACTGATTCGTCCTGGCACACGTGGCGGCCCGTGTTCGCTCTTCTCGACGCCATGGAGGTCGGCTGCATCGCGGGCGGCATCGCCGATTACGTCGGGCGCCGGGTCGGCGCGCTTCAGCTGACGTTCGTTGCCCTGATCATCTGGGCACTCATAGTGTATGCATACACGTACGGGCTGGGCGACAGCGGAATCGTCTATATGGCGCTGATGACGCTCAGTAACTTCATCGGCGGAATGACGATCCTTGCGGCGCGCCGCGGCTATGCGTCGACCGCGGTGGCCGCTGCCTTGCTGTTATCCGGCGTCGTCGATTTGTCGGAAATTGTCGGCCACCTCACCATCACCGGCGGAGCGCTTTCGATTCACCTCGCTGCCGGAACGCTTTCCCTTCATCCGATCATCCTGAATACCGTGGCGGGACTGACCATCCTCACTGCCGCACTGTTCGAGTACCAGCAGCAGATCGAGGCGGCGCGCCACAGGTCTGAGCGGGCCCACACCGAACTTAAGCATTTGGCCGAGCGCCTGGAACAGCGGACGGTCGAGTACGCGGCCGAGCGCGACCGGGCGCAGGCGCTGGCAGCGTCGGTGACGCAAAGCGAGGAGCGGCTCAGATCGTCGAACGCGCGCATGGCGGCGATTCTCGACAACATTCCCGATCTGGCGTGGGTAAAGGATGTCGAGGGGCGCTTCATCGCCGCAAACCAGGTGATGGCAAGGACTTGGGGATACTCGGATTCCGTCGACCTCATTGGCAAGACGGATTTCGACCTCAACACGAAGGAGGTTGCAGAGCGCTATCGGACCACCGACAACGAGGTGATGGCATCGGGCAAGCGCATGCGCATCGAGGAGCCCCGTTGCAACACCGACGGAAGTACCGGCTGGATCGAGACGATCAAGACAGCGTTGCGCGACGTGGACGGCCGAATCATCGGAACGGTGGGTATCGCGCGCGACCTGACCGAGCGCAGGCAGGCTGAGCGGGAACGCACGGCGCGCCAGGAGGCCGAGGCGGCCAATCGGGCCAAGAGTGAATTTCTCGCCCACATGAGCCACGAGATTCGCACACCGATGAACGCCATCATCGGCATGTCGAACCTGGCTCTAAACAGCGGGCTCAATTCGCGGCAGCTCGGCTATGTGAAGAACGTGCTCCGCTCGGCGCAGTTGCTGCTGGGGATCATCGACGACATTCTCGATTTCTCCAAGGTCGAGGCCGGGAAGCTGCAAATGGATTCGATCGCCTTCGACTTGGGCGACGTCATGGAGAACCTCGCCAACCTGTTGGGGCTGCAGGCGGAGGAAAAGGGTCTGGAGCTGGTGTTCGTCGTGCCCCCGCAAGTCCCGAGCCACTTCGTAGGCGATCCGTTGCGGCTGGGTCAGGTGCTGGTCAATCTGGTCAACAATGCCGTCAAATTCACCGCGCGCGGTGAAGTCATCGTGAGCATCGAGGTCCTGGATCGGGATGCGATGAGTGCGCAATTGCGCTTTGGTGTGCGGGACACGGGGATAGGCATCAGTGCCGGGGAACGGCAGCGGCTATTCCAGCCGTTTTCGCAAGCCGACGCGTCGACCAGCCGCCGCTACGGCGGGAGCGGCCTGGGGCTCGCGATCTGTCGCCATCTCGTGCACCAAATGGGCGGCAGCATCGGGGTTGAGAGCGCATCCGGTCAGGGCAGCTATTTCTCCTTCACGGCACGCTTCGCGCTTCAGCCCGGAAATGCAGCGATTCCCGCTGCGTTTCCCGAGGGCGCACTATCCGGCGCACGCGTCCTCATCGTCGACGATAATGCCGCCGCTCGGGACGCGATCGTTGCCATGGCCGGCGCGCTCGGACTGGTGGCCGAGTCGGCAGTCAGCGGCGGGGATGCGCTGCGCGCCGTGCTGCTTGCGGCCAAGACGGAGCGTCCGTTCGAGCTGGTGCTGCTCGACTGGAAGATGCCGGCCATGGACGGCGTTGAATGCGCCCGTCAGATTGCGAACGCGCCGCAACTGGAGGCACCGCCGCTGGTGTTGATGCTCACCGCCTTTGGCCAGGAAGAGGCGCGCGAGCAACTCGCCGCCCAGCACGTCGTCGTGCGCGCTGTGCTGGTCAAGCCGGTCACCCCATCGGCATTGCTGGACGCGTGCGCGACGGTGCGCGGAATCGCGCGTCGCCCCGATATGCGCAGCGCCCTGCGGGAGGAGACCTTGCACAGTCATGAGGCACAGCTGGCCGGGGCGCGCATCCTGCTCGTCGAGGACAATGCCGTCAACCAGGAAATCGCGGTTGCCCTGTTGACCAACGCCGGTGTCGAGGTGACGGTCGCCAGCGACGGGCAGCAGGCGCTCGAGATTCTCGAGAGGCAACGCTTCAACGGCATTCTGATGGATTGTCAGATGCCAGTGATGGACGGGTACGAGGCCGCCCGTCGGCTGCGCCTGCACCCGCGCTTGCGTGAGCTGCCGGTTATTGCGATGACGGCCAACGCAATGGTCGGGGACCGGGAAAAGGTGCTCGCGGCGGGCATGAATGACCATATCGCCAAACCGATCAATGTCGAGGAGATGTTCGCCACGCTGGCGCGCTGGGTGCATCCCGCGGGAGCCGAAGAGTCCGTGGCGTGCTTGCGCGGCGATCCTTTGCCCCTGCTTCCGGGCATCGACGCGGACCGGGCGCAACAGCGATTGGCCGGGAATCAAGCGCTATACCGACGGATTCTGCGCATGTTTGCCGCGCAGCAACAGGACTTTGGCACGCGGTTTGGCGCCGCGCGCGCATCCGGCGATTTTCTGGCCGCGAGACGCGCCGCTCATGACCTCAAGAGTGGCGCAGGTACGGTCGGCGCGGGCGATCTGCAGCTTGCCGCCGCGGCCCTCGAGCACGCGTGCGCCCATCGCGCGGCAGGCGACAACATCGACGAACTGGTCACGACGGTGTTGCGCGGCCTTGACCCGGTGCTTGCCGCGCTCCAGGCCTTGGAGCATGAAAGCGCCGGGTGACCGGCGCCCACCGGCAACTCGTATAAACGACCGTCAGCGTTTGGCGACGTCGCAGAGACGCTCGCCGGACTTTATATCGCGGCGGGCCAATAGCCGTTCGAAACCGGCGAGCGTGATTGGTTTGCTGTATAGGTAACCCTGGTATGTCGGGCAACCATGCCGCTCGAGGAATCGCCGCTGGGCCTCGGTTTCGACTCCCTCGGCGATGATGGAAAGGCCCAGGCTTCGTGCCAGGGCGATGATGGTCTGGATCACGGCGGAATCATTGGGACTATCGGGCAGATTGCGCACAAAGGAGCGGTCGATTTTGAGCTGGTCGAGCGGCAATCGCGTCAGATAGGACAAACATGAATGACCGGTCCCGAAGTCGTCCATGGAAAACCCCACGCCAACGTGCCGGAAGGCGTGCATCTTCTTGATCGTGTCCTCGATGTCATCGAGCACCAGGGATTCCGTGAGTTCGAGCTTCAGGCGCTCCGGCGATGCGCCGGCTTGGTGGAGTGCTTGGAGTACTTGCTGGACAAAATCGGCCTGTCTGAATTGCCGGGCGCTGACGTTGATGGCGAGCACCAAGTCACGGGTCCGAGGATCGCCCTCCCAGGATTTGATCTGCGCACACGCGGTTTCGATCACCCATTGACCGATGGGCAGGATCAATCCAGTTTCCTCGGCCAGCGGGATGAACTGGCCCGGCATCACGGTGCCGCGCCCGGGACGCTTCCATCTCAGCAATGCCTCGGCGCCGATGATGCCGCGCTTGCTGTCGACCTGCGGTTGGTAATGCAGCACGAATTGCTTCTGCTGAATGGCGAGGCGCAGGGATGTCTCCAGGCTTGCCCGGACGTTGAGGGCAGCGTGCATGTCCGGGTCGAAGAATCGCAGCGTGTTGCGTCCCGCCGCCTTGGCCTGGTACAGGGCGATGTCGGCTTCCTTCATTTTCTCATCCACCGAATCGCCGCCGTCCGCAAACAGGGCAATGCCGATGCTCGGAGTACTGTAGTGAACCCGTCCGGCTATCGTATAGGGTGCGCTCAGCACCGACAGAATCCGCTCGCCGATGGCCTGGGCCTGCGCGGCGGATTCCCCGGAATTTTCGCTCATGGCTTCCAATATCACGACGAATTCATCCCCACCCAGGCGGCCGATCGTGACGTCCTCGCGCAAGGCGCCGACCAACCGCTGCGCGACGGCGCACAATAACTGGTCGCCCACATCGTGGCCGATGGTGTCGTTGAGAATCTTGAAGTTATCGAGATCGATGAGAAAGAGCGCGCCTCGGCGCCGGCTTCGCGCGCTGCCCGCCAACGCTTGCTGCAATCGATCCAGAAGCAAGCGGCGGTTCGGCAGCCGCGTCAACGGGTCGTAGAATGCCAGATTCTCGATCTCCTGCTCGGCCGCCCTGCGTGCCGTCACGTCGGTGATGGTGGCAACGTAATGCGTAATGGTGCCGTGCTCGCTTTTGACGGCGGTAATGGTCATCCATGCTGGATAGCTTTCGCCGTCCTTGCGGCGATGCCAGGCCTCACCGTGCCAGGACCCCGTCCGTTCGATGTCCTGCGACACTTGCCGATAAAGCGCCTTGTCCTGGCGCTCCGAATGCAAAAGATGCAGAGTCAACCCTATTGCATCTTCGCTCGTGTAGCCGGTGATGTCGGTAAAAGCCCGATTGACGCGTAGAATGGCCCTGTCGGCGCCGGTGATGACTATGCCCTCCTGGGCCTCGAAGGCGGTAGCGGTGATCCGGCGCTGCTCTTCGGCCCGGTGTCGCTCGGAAATGTCGCGCGCAATGCCAAGAACGCCGATTTGCACGCCGGCATGATCCCAGAACGGGGTATTGATGGTTTCGAACAGACCGTGGTAACCCGTCGCTGCGAAAGTCAACCATTCCTCATTCGTACATGACTTGCCAATCGCAGTGGCCTGGCAATCGTGTTCGCGGAAGGAGTCGGCTTGTTCCTTGTCGACAAAATCATAGTCCGTCTTGCCGACGATCTGCACTTCCTCAGCCCCGTACAACCGCTCGAATTGGCGGTTGCACCCAAGATAGACGCCCTCCAGATCCTTCAACCAAACGAGGTCGGGGATCGCCTGCATGACGGCGCGCAGGCGCGCTTCATTTTGGCGCAAGTTGCGATAGGCCAACATGCTCGAAAGGGCGTCGGCCAAGCGCCGGCCAATCTCCCGGAAAAGCTTCTGCTCGTCCGCAGTCCACGGCCGGACGTGAGAGCACTGATGCAGGCCAAACATGTAGGCAGCGTCGTTTTTGGGATAAATGGCCATGGCGAGCATGGTCTGAACCCCGAAACGGGCGGTTGCCTCCGTCGGCAATTCGTGGTCGGATTCCTGCCCAAAAATCACCGGCTCGCTGGACTCGCGCACGGTGCGAAATACGCGCTGCAACCCGCAATTCATGGCAATGTCGGTACCCAGCGCCAAGATACCGGGATATTCGGGCCGCGTACGCTCCATCGGTTTGCGCCAGGTTGGCGCGTCGAGTTCGCAGGGGTAAAGAAGGAAGGCCCGGTCGCACGCGAAAATCGAAAGAACCACGTCGAGCACGTCGCTCAGCGTCCGCTCGAAATCATTCTGTTCCTGAATCGCGAGATTGATTCGATCCATGCTCGAGAAAAAATGCAGCGTGGCCTTGCGCTGCTCTTCGAGCCGCCGGCGCTCAATGCGAGTGCGCAACACCACGACGCCACCGGAGATGTCGCCTGACAGTCCCCGTTGGAATTCCCGGCGGATGAATGCCAGGATCCATTGTCCTATCACGTTCAAGCCGTGGCTCCATCGGGTCAGCGTCAGACCCGACAGTTGTCCGTTCGACGAAGGATGTCTCACAATACTCCTGTGCCGCCGGTAAAATTCTCGGCAACGCGACGCCATCGAATATGCCCAAATCCGGATCGATACTAAACGCCATTGATCCGACTCCCAAGCCCAGGACCGGGTAAGTTCAGCGCTGTGTTCGTGAATTGCGGATTGACGCACAATCTGCCCTGACTGTAGCGTGCCTGGGCAAGTGAACTCATTAAGGGAAACCCTTCAACCAAGGCGTTCTCTTCGACGCAATTTCCTGCTGGGAACGATCGCAATACAGGTCAGGATAATCTGGTCACGCGCAGTGATCAGGGAGGGATCCCAGCAACCAAACAAGTCCAGACAGCGAGGGAGGAGGTGACGATGATCGGAAGTCGGACGTGTCTACAGGTCTCCCCCGATGCGCACGACATAACGTCCGCGGGCTAGTCCCGCCACGAGTTCGTTGCAGGCTCTCGGAACGTCGTCCAGCGAGATGATGTCTCGAACGAGAAGGCGGGAGATATCATTCGGTTTCCAATCACCGCTGAGTTTCTCCCAGGCCATCTGCCGCCACGAACTGGGGACGTTGACCGAATTGACACCCAGGAGACTCACTGCCCGTAGGATCAATGGCATGACGGTGGTGTTCAGCGCGGCCGATTCCGCCAGGCCGATGCAGGCAATGTTGCCCCAGGGCCGAACGGTTCGGGTCAGGTACGTGAGCATCGTTCCGCCAAGATTGTCGATTGCGCCGCCCCATATGGCCTTTTCCAGCGGTTTGCTGCCCATATCGAGCGTGGTCCGATCAATGACCTCGTCCGCACCAAGGTCGTGCAAATACGCCGCCGATTCTGACTTGCCCGTGATGGCGGCAGTGGAGAAGCCGGCACGCTTCAACAGACCGAGCGCTATTCCTCCCACTCCACCCGTCGGGCCGGTTACCGCGATTGCGCCGCCGTCCGGGGTTTGGTGATTGTCCAGCAGGCGCCGCAAGGCAATGGCGGCCGTAAAGCCTGCAGTGCCCAACGCCATGGACTCGAGCAAGCTCAATCCCCTGGGCAGCGGTACCACGACCTCCGCTGGTACGCGGGCGAACTCCGCCAGTCCGCCATCGAGCGTTTCACCGATATTTGACCCGGTGACGAGCACTTTATCGCCCGCCTCGAACGATGAATGGGTGCTGGTCTCGACGACTCCCGAGAGGTCGATTCCGGCGGTTCTGGGCGATCCGCGCGTAATCGCACCTTTCCCCGTCACTGCGAGGGCGTCCTTGTAATTGATGCACGAATAGGCAACGCGAATCACCACATCTCCCGGTGTGAGATCGGCGAGGCCAATCATGTCGAAGCGCGACTCGCTGCGATTACCGGTTCTGTGAATGCGTAGCGCCTTGAAGTTTGTCATGATGCGTGTGCGTCCTCGCATATACGGAATCTGCCTAGGCTTTCGCAGGACGTTCCGTCACATCAAACAGTGTTGTGCCCTGCAACGTAAGCACCAGCCGCTCGCTCTGGTTCCAGAGCTCTGATTTGGACAACAGAATTCCCGTCCGCCCCGAAGGGGATTTGCTTGATCGAAGCACTTCGAAGCGCAGGGCGACAGCGTCGTCGGGCCGGACCGGCTCGAGCCACTTTATCGAATCGATTCCGGGCGAGCCAAAGGCCTCGGATTCCAATAAGACGCTGCGCACCATCAGTTCCATTGCGATGGCGCAGGTATGCCATCCGCTCGCGATGAGTCCGCGCCATCGTCCCTTCTGCGCGCGAATCGGATCGATATGAAACCACTGCGGGTCGTAGCGTGACGCAAACTCGACGATTTCCCCGGCGGTGACGATTCGCGGCGACGTCCGAATGACCACACCAGGAGCAAGGTCGGTGAATCGCACGGCTGCGCCTCCCGTGTTGTCGGAACCAGCAACACCGGGACTCACGATCAGGCCTTTCGATGGGCAGGGTTCATGCTCCCCAAGTGTAGCGCGACCGCCATGGGTCGGCCGTGCCTTTTGCATTGGCGCCTTTCGAGGCCGACGTTCGATGACCCGACGCCCACAGAGAAGCTCGCTTTTGCGATAATGGACCATGTGCCTGATTCTCGTGGCCTGGCGGACTCATCCCCAATATCCCTGCATCATCGCAGCGAATAGGGACGAAAATTATCAACGTGCGACCGAGGCGGCGCATTGGTGGCGCGACGGCGGCCAGATTCTCGCGGGGCGGGATCTCGTGGCGGGCGGTACCTGGCTCGGAGTCACGCGCGCAGGGCGATTCGCCGCGCTGACGAATTACCGCACGCCGCAACAAAAGCGCACGGAGGCGCCCAGCCGCGGCACGCTGGTCACCGGCATCCTGCAGTCCGTAGGCTCCGTCGAAGAGGATCTGGCTCATCTGCAGCAGGTGGGCGCCGATTACAATGGATTCAATATGATAATTTCGGACGGGGAAAGGTTGGGTGTCTATGAAAGCGTGAGCGGCGCGTGCGTTACGCTCGGCCCGGGCATATACGGACTGTCCAATCACCTGCTCGATACGCCGTGGCCGAAGGTGCAAAAGGCGAAATCGCGACTGCAGGCGGCGCTCAGCGGCATGGATGATCCGACGCCGGTGCTCGAACTGCTGCGCGATGACAGCCCGGCGCCGGACGCGGAATTGCCGCGGACCGGCGTGAGCATCGAGTGGGAGCGGCTTCTGTCGAGCGCATTCGTCCGCGGAGACGGTTATGGAACTCGCAGTTCCACGGTCATTCGAATCGATCGCGGCGGAACCGCATTCTTCGACGAGTGGTCCTGGGATCCGTCCGGTTCGCAATCGGACCGGCGGAGCTTCCAGTTCGCAACTTCGCACGGTGAACGTCGTGTTGGCCCAGTCCATATTCAATAATCTGGTCTATTTTGGTTCCGTGATCATGTTGGCGGTCGGCGCGCTGCTGCCGATCGTCGATCCGCTCGGCGGGGCGCCGGTTTTCATGGTCATGACCGCCGACCTCACGTCGGCACAGCGCAAGCGGATGGCCAAGGCGGTTGCGATCAATAGTTTTCTGCTGCTCATCGCCTCGACATTGATCGGGGCCTATGTGCTGGATTTTTTTGGCGTGTCAATTCCAGCGGTCCAGGTCGCGGGCGGAGCCGTGGTTTGCATGATTGGTTGGTCGCTGCTGAACAGTCCCAATTCTCCGCCCGCGATCGAGCGCAATTCCGCACAGACGCCGACCAGCGACGATTTGAGCCAGCAGGCCTTCTATCCAATGACCATGCCTCTCACCGTTGGACCGGGATCAATTTCGGTTGCGCTGACGCTCGGGGCCAACCCGCGGACGGGGCTCCGGCCCTTGCTGGTCACTGCCTTGGCGCACGCGGTCGGCATCCTGCTGGTGGCCGTGGGCGTCTATCTCTGTTACGCCTACGCCGACCGAACTCTCAGGAAGATGGGTCCGACCGGCACCAGTGTCGTGATGCGGCTGACCGCCTTTATCCTGCTGTGTATCGGCGTGCAGATCTGTTGGAATGGTGTGCGTGCGCTCATCGCGAGCGGCTTCCCGTCGTCGATCGCGTAGGAATGAGCCTGGCGGTAATCGCGCCATGCCCCATCCCGGTGCAGTAGGGCGTCCGTGACGATTTGGCACGATATCTTTTCACCGCGACGTGAGAAACGCTCAACCGGCACCGTAACTCACTGAAGCGTAAGGTTTCACGGAAACCCTCGCCAGTGGTGCCGGCTGGCCGCCGCAGGCTCTTCTGCCCATAATGGGGGCATCTTGATTTCAGTCTCGCACCAGACTGAAACATACTTTTAGGAGACTTGAGATGCTTGGACCAATTGCCCGCTGGGGCCACAACGTATTGCTTGCCGCCATGGCGCTTCTGACAATTGCGGTCGTCGTTCTGGCCAAATAGGCGCGCCCTTCGCTTTCATGCCGCGTCGACCAACATAACTGCGGGGCGAACCGCGCCGCAGACCGGAGTTCAGCGTGCGGCCCCTGGGAGACTGCGCTGATGCTGAGCCTGCTGCGGCGATGGGTAAGACAAAAGTTCGGCGCCGGGCTTCCCACCATACGGCGCCCGCGTGGTCGCAGCCGGTTTCTCGTGGGCAGATTCAAGGACCCGGCGGTGAAGGCCGGTTTGCGGCCGGGTCGGCACCGCGAGCTTAAGTACCGGCTTTTCCTGCCCACCGGTTCCTCGGATCGCGACGGTTTGCCGCTGATCGTCATGCTGCACGGCTGCAGGCAGGATTCGCTCGCATTTGCCGCGGGTACGCGCATGAATACGCTTGCCGAGGAGGGGCGCTGCGCCGTGCTGTATCCGGAACAAAGCGAGCAATACAACCCGCTGCGTTGCTGGAATTGGTTCGAACCGGCCTCACTGGCGGGGCAGGGTGAGGCAGCCTCGATTGCACGTCTGATCGAACAGGTTGCCATGCGCCGCCCGATTGATCCTCGACGGGTCTGCGCGGTGGGAATGTCGGCCGGTGGTGCGATGGCCTGCATCTTGGCCGTCCGCCACAGTGGACTGTTTGCCGCCTGTGCCATCCACTCAGGCGTCATGTTCGGCGCTGCCAGTTCGCCCATGCAAGCGCTCGCCGCGATGCGGTCCGGCCCATCGGCCACGTCCATCGACGAGGCACGACGGATCGTGTGCAAGGCGGGGGAATCCGGCGTGATCGTGCCGACGCTCGTGATTCACGGCGCCTCCGACACGACGGTCAATCCCGTGAACGCGGATCGAATGATCGAGCAGCTGAAGGCGCGTGCTGAATTCATCGATCCAAGCGCCGGAGAACTGTCGGCGTCAGATGAGCAGCGAATCGACGCCGGCGGCCGCACCTACCGACAGCAGGACTACAGGCAGGGCGGACGGGTCGTGCTGCGCAGGATGCTGGTCGAAGGACTGGGTCATGCATGGAGCGGCGGCGATCCGCAGTTCGAGTTCA
>Ga0182015_10006890_pt1 | contig 11238 bp, 9 predicted proteins | sample 712P3MmetaG_FD_120478 | JGI IMG/M metagenome (GOLD analysis project Ga0182015, IMG submission 120478) | Permafrost microbial communities from Stordalen Mire, Sweden - 712P3M metaG | ecosystem: Environmental > Terrestrial > Soil > Wetlands > Permafrost | place: Sweden: Stordalen | collected...
ATGACGTGCATGATGGTCCAACCAAGGACGAACATCGGATGTTGCGACCGGACCAATGTCAGATCAATGACGCGGCGTATGCGGAATTTTTCTTCCGTCATCTCGTCGCGCAACATGCGAAGCTGCGCGGAGGCATCCTGAACGACGTTTTGGCGCAGGTTCGCGGCGCGAATGACCATGGTGCGCCTGCCGTCGATCGGGCGCACCACAATATTTTTGGTGAATAGAAAGCGTGCCGTGGGGCGGGAGAAGCGCGCGAACATGATGCCGGTGATGAGCGCCAAGGACATGAGGCCGATGAAAACCTCGATCATCGCGACGACGTGGCCATACAGCGTTTGGGGATGCATGTCGCCGTAACCGACGGTCGCGAGCGTTTCGACGCTGAAGAAGAACGCGCCGCCGAAGCCCGGCGGATTCAAATTGGCGATGCAACCGGGGACCAAGTGGTACAAGAAGCCGAACAATACGTCGAACACCAAAAAAAATGCGGCAAAGGTGCCGAACAGCTGCGGCCAGCCGACAGTCATGAAGTAGTGGTAAAGATCCTGGAATACGGCCCGCGAGATGCCCTCGGTGATCACCTCGCGCGTGCCGACCTTGACGTGCCGGACCCCGACCGGCCGGTGGGTTGCCTTCGCCCGGTGACCCCGGGCCGGTGTCTTGGTTCGATTGTGGGGGGATCTCATATTGATTTCGCCAGAACTGCATAGCCGACCAGCGTGGGGTAGAACGTCGCGGCGAAGCCAAAGGCACGCCAGGGCGCGCCATGACGATACCCGAGCCAAAACGTGAGCCGGCCAATGTAGAACAGCGTCAGGAGCCGCGGTATGAGACGAATCGCATCGCCGTCGGCGAGGCACGCCAGCGCGGGATAGAGCACAGCGGCAAGCACTGTTTGCTCGAGGGTGTTCTGCACAACCGCCATGCCGACGCCGATGCGCGGACTCGCCGGCGCCAACCCGCTACCGTCGATGTCCGAAGGGGAAAAAAACCGTCCCCGGGCAACGCCGGCAATCGCGGCAAGCAACCAGATCATGGCCGCGGCATCGGCATGAATCGCATACGCCAGGCGAGCCGGAAGATCGGCGGATATCGGACCGCCGAACCAGCCCTGCGGGGCCGTCAGGATCAATGCGGTGGCGACCGCGCCGGCGATCATGCCGGCCGCGACGCCAATCTGTTTATTGCTGAGGATGGAGGATCTCCCTAGTCGACGAGTCGCCCGATGTCGTTGTTGCAACCCCAATTGCGGCCCCACACCTTCTCCATGCGGGCGGGACTCGCAAACGCCGGCGTGGGCTCGGAACCAATGACGCCGGTTCCCGACTGCGTACATGAGGGCTCCTGGGATCGATCAGGTCCCAACCGGCCGCCAGTCTATGAAGCATGGCAGCATTGCGCAAATCGGCGCGCATTCCGGTTACACTTGAGGCGGGAATGAGAGCTTCGCCATGTCCCCAGACAACGACACTCGCCAGGGTGCGGGCGGATGCGTTATGTTCCCGGCTGGTCCAAGATAAGTCCGATTAAGGAGAGCGTCCGTGGAATCCTCCGTGATGATTACGGTGTGGTCCGGTTCATCGCCGCCCCCGTCGGAACCCATTCCCGTCCCGGACCTCGCGCACCTGGAAGTCTTCACCTCGCGAACCCAGGAGGAAGGCCGGGAGCGATATCGTGTTCATCTGGGCTATTTCGACGATCCCACAGCGGCCGCACGCGTGCTGCCGCGGGTGCGGCAGTTCTATCCATCAGCCTGGGTGGTGCCCGCGAGCCGGCACCGGCCGCTGGCGCGCTTGAACGGTCGGCCGAAGCCGTGGGCAGCGACCGCGCCCGCGGCGCTCGAGTGCGATGCAGCGAACACGCAGGCCGGCGCTCCGGCGGCGGAGCCGACGCGGCTCGACTTGGATTTCCGCGATGAGATCAGTCTGGATACCGGTGAGGTCTTGGCGCTCCTGGAGGAGTTCGAATCGCAGGTTTCCCCGGGGGAGCTCGAACTTGCGCCGGCGGCCCCGCCTTCGACTCCGGTGGAGCTCGCCGAGGTACCCGTTGCGGTGACTGCGCCAGCTGAGGTGATAGCGTCGGCTGAGGTGGCCGCGCTGGTTGTGGTGGCTGCGCCGCCCGTTGCGGCGACGGCGTCGACAATGCCAGCGTCGACCCATCAATTGAGCGCGTTTTCGCGCTACAGCATCCAAGAGTGGTGCGCCGATGAGCCGGTCGCACCCCAGGCGCCCGCCGAGCGCTCGTGGCTCCAGCGCTTGCCGATACTGACGCGCTTCTCGAAGAGACGCCGCGCCAAGACCTAGGCGCCGCCGCGCTGGTGCTTCCTGGCGCGGACGAGAATGCAGAAAAAAATGGCAAGGGATGCCAATAGCACCGTCCTCTCGATGGGGATCATGAAGTGGACTGCAAATTGGACGCGGGGGGTTTCATGCTCAAGGCCTGTTTTTTGCACAAGATGTGAAGACCGCCGGTCTGTCGCCCGCGCGTCACTTCCTTAGGGATGCCATGAGGTCGCTCCGTGTCGGCCACCTGGTGCGGTTGGCGTGTGCCGGGTGCCTCATGCTGGGCTTCGGCATTCGGCCGGAAATTGTTCATGCCGAGTGCTTCGGCGAACTGCAGGGTGAAGACGGCGCGTTCTCCGCCCGGATCAATGGTGATCCCAAGGGAGTCGTCGCGCAGGTCCGCGCAAGCCTCGATCAGGGTGCGACACCGAATCAACCCGCGGCGCCCACGGGTGCAACACCGACCCGGGCGCACCTCTACGCCATCCTGGCCGACGCCGAATGGCTGGCGGGCGATATCACCGCGGCGCGTGAAGCGATCGCCGCCGGCACGGATGCGCTATCGACGGCGGACAGCGACGCACTTCGCCGGCGATTGAAGTTTGCGAGCCTGTGGCTGTCGAGCGAACAGGGGCAGCTCGAACGGGCGACGGCTGAACTCGAACGCGCCGCGCCCACAGCTCCCATGGACGTGCCGGACTACATCTGCGTGCTTACCTACCGGGGTTACTTGCGGTTCCGCAATGGCAGGATTGCCGATGCGGCGGCGGATCTGATGACGGCGGCGCGGCTGGCCAAGGCTCGCGGCAGCGACAAGTTTCGCGTGCAGGCCAACAGCGTTCTTTCCATGCTGTACGCCAAGTACGGATTGACGGAAGAGGCCCTCGCATTGGCGGACGAAGCCATGTCCTACTATCTACCGCTCAACGACAAGATCGGATTATCCGATGCGCACTTCAGGCGTGGCGATGCGTTCCGAAATCGGGGCGATTATGGGCCCGCGGAGGTGGAGTTCGTCACGTCGCGCGATCTGGCGCTGGCGGCGGGCGATCGCCTGGATGCCGAGACAGCCCAGGAGCGGCTTTGCAGAACCTTATCGAAAACCACCAAGCTCGCGGACGCCCGGGTGGCCTGCAGCGAAGCCCATGCACAGGCCAATACCCTTGGCGACCCCGAAGCCGACAAGTATGTGCTGGCCGCGGAAGCAGCGATCGAACTGGCCGACGGCCATCCGAAGGACGCTCTCCCGCTCTTGAATCGGGCGTTGGCGCACGATGGGGTCGATTTACCGCAACGCTCGGAGGCTGAATTTCACGGGCTGCGAGGTCAGGTATACGCGCGGCTGGGCGATGACGCCAATGCGTTGCAGGACACCAACGTGTTTCTGACCTGGCTGAAGAGCGACACGACCGTCAAGAGTGTCGCGCAGGTTTCGGTGCTGCGGCTGAGATATGACGCCGTCCTCACGGAGGAGGAAATGGCGAGGCTGCGTGCCGAAGCGGCCACGGCGAAATTGACGGCAGCGCGGCGGACGCTCGAAATGAACGAGATGGCGCTATCGGCGGCGCTGTTGCTGTCGACGGGCGTCTTCGCCGTGTGGCTGCGCCGCCGGCGCCTGGAAACCGAACGCGTCGGCAGGACGGCGCAGGAGCGGATGGCGGCGATGGCGCAGGTGACCGGCGGCATTGCGCACGACTTCAACAATCAACTCACCGTCATGGAGCAGGCGATATGGTTGCTCTCGTCCCGCTCATCCGTCTCCTCGGACGCTGCGGCGGCCGATTTGGTGAAGCAGATACTACAGGCCGGCAGAGCCTGCGCCGAGATCACGACGCAGATGATCAGCTTCGCGAGACAGCAGAATCTCAAGCGTGAGGCGATTGAAATGGCTGCGATACTCGCCGAGCTCAAGCCCAAGTTGGCGGCGCTCGCGGGACCTGCCGTGACGCTCGAATTCAACGTGGAGCGCCCGGAGGCCATCGCCTGGGCGGATCGAGCGCAGTTGACGGCAGCTCTCTTGAACTTGGTCGGCAATGCGCGCGACGCGATGGCGGGCGGGGGCACGATCTCGATCACGGCCAGCCGTGAGTCCGCCGAAACGATGCTGGTCGCGGTCACCGACGAGGGTTGCGGTATGACGGCTGAAGTCCTCGCGCGTGCCGCCGAACCATTTTTTTCCACCAAGCCCGTCGGCCGCGGATCGGGCCTGGGTCTCAGCATGGTGCAGGGTTTCGCGGCGCAATCGGGCGGCAGCCTGTCCATCGTCAGCGAGCCGGGCAAGGGCACGACCGTGTCGTTGCGGTTGCCGGCCTGTGGCTCGTCCCATGCGTGACACCCTGCCGGCCAGCGCCATTCATATATTGTTCGTGGAGGATCATGCGCAGCTTCGGGATCTGCAGCTGGAGATTCTGTCATCGCAGGGATTCCAGGTGACGGCGGCGGCTTCCGGGGACCAGGCCGCAGCATTGCTCGAACAGGGCCTGCAGCCAGACGTACTCTTGAGCGACATCCGCATGCCGGGGCGGCTGGACGGAGTGGCTCTCGCCCGCTGGGTCAGGGAGCGCTATCCGGAGATGGTGATCTTGTTGCAAACGGCTTTCGCGGACGCCGACATCGGCGGCTTTCGAGTCATGCTCAAGCCTTTTGATCCCGATACCATCCTCGCGTTGCTCCGGCAAATGATCGCCGACCGGAGACGAGATCTTGACCGTCCCGAGTCGCCGGACACCTGATCGACGGGGATGCGACGTTCCCGCAATACGCCGGCCCGACCCACGATATTACGCCCGCTCAGCGTTCTGAACCCGCTCAAACTGGGCATAATCGACGCCGATGAGCAGCAGTGAAATTTTTCTGATCGCGATGGCGATCATATTCCTGGTTCCGTACGTGATCTGGCGCATCGGCAAGACCGAATACTATGCGCCTTTGGTGGTCGTCCAGATCCTGACCGGCATCCTGCTTGGTCCCGGGATCCTGGGCGCCGCCTTCCCACGCTATTACGCATTCGTGTTCAATCCGACCGTGATTCAGTCACTGAATGGCATTGCCTGGTGGGCGGTGATGATCTTCGTGTGGATCGCCGGGATCGAGCTCGATCTGGCCGGTGCGTGGAAACAGCGCCGCGAGAGCGGCATCACGGCCGGGTTGGCGCTCTGCATACCACTTTTCTTCGGCTGCGCGGCCGCCGGGGTGTTGGTGCACATGGAGGGATGGATCGGACCCCGCGCGGCGCATTTGCCGACGAGTTCGTCGTCCGGGACGCAACCGTGCACACCGTGTCCCCGCAGGGGACGCTCAAGAACACCGACGTGTGGGTCCGCGACGGCAAGATCGCCGCGATCGGCCGCGCGCTCGCGGCGCCGGCGAGCGTCACCGTCATCGACGCCCACGGCCGGCCGTTGACTCCGGGACTGTTCGGTGGGCTGACGGACATCGGCGTCGACGAAGTATCCGAAGAACCGGAAACTGTTGATTCGACGCTCAAGTTGAAGGCGCCGGCGTGGGACCAGCAATGGCGCCCTGAACTCGATGTGACCTCCGCGTACAACCCCCGTTCCGTGTACGTTCCCGTCACTCGTATCGAAGGGGTCACCTGGACCGTCCTGGCGCCGAGCAGCGCGGACAGCATCATCGGCGGCCAGGGCGCCGCGGTCTCTCTCGACGGCCGCTACAAGGCGAACCTCGACGGCAGTTTCTCGCTGTTCATTCAGATGGGCGCGAATGGCGCCAAGCGCGCGGGCGGTACGCGGGCGGCGGAGTACATGCTGCTGGACCAGGCGATTCGCGAGGCGCAGGGCCACGCACCCGCCCAGGGCGCCTTGTTGCACGCGGCGGGGCGGGAAGTGTTGGGCCGGTATCTCGCGGGCGGACGGGTGGTGTTCGATGTGGACCGGGCGGCCGACATCGTGCGGGTGCTGGGATTCGCTCACCGAAACGGAATGCACCCGGTGATATCGGGCGGCAGCGAGGCGTGGGTGGTGGCCGAGCAGCTCGCCAAGGCAAACGTGCCGGTGATTCTCAATCCCCTCGATGATCTGCCGGCCGACTTCGATCGCCTGGCCTCAACCCTGGACAACGCCGCGCGGCTGCAGCGCGCCGGCGTACGCATCGCGTTCACCACGGGCGATGGCCAGAATGCGCGCCTCATCCGCCAGCTCGCCGGCAACGCCGTCGCGCACGGCCTGCCTTGGGAGGCCGCGTTGGCCGCCATCACGGCGAGTCCGGCGGACATCTTCGGCTTGGGCGCGACGCGCGGCCGCGTCGCGGTGGGCCAGGCCGCCGACCTGGTGCTGTGGAGCGCCGATCCGCTCGAGCTCGCGACGCTGGCGGACCAGGTGTGGATCGGCGGCCACGCCATCGACATGCGGTCGCGGCAAACCGAACTACGGGACCGCTATCTGGAACTCGTCAAACATCACCAGGCGCGGTGAGCGCACAGGAACCGACGCAGGATCACCATCACCCAGGTGTCGTGCCGGCAATACGCGAGCAGCGCGGCGCGCAACGCCGCCGACTTCTCGCCGCTCAACGTGCCGCCGCGCAGCGCCATGAAGGCGCGCTGTGCCGCGTCTCCTTCCCGCACCTCATCCAAATGCGCATATCCCAGTGAAGGGTCGATCGTCGGCATCACGCTCTTGATGGACCACGATCCACGCATGTCGCGGTGGTAGTAGGCGGCGCGGGTCACCGGCAAGAGGTCCACCAGGCGCAGGCCAAAGGCGCGCAGCGCGGCCGCATGTTGCGGCACCCGATCGGCCAGGCGCTCGAGGACGCCGGCTTCGAAGCCGGCGTTGTAGGCGAAAATCGGACCCTCCGCCGGGATGGCAGCAACCAAGGCATGCGCCATTGCCGCGAAATTCCCGAAATTCTCGATGGCCAGAAACTCCGCATGCTTGACGGTCTCGCGGGAATGCTCCACGTGCACCGACCATTGAAAGGGCAACTGTTCATACGGTTTGGTTCCGATCAGTTCCGGCACGGCGCTGCTGATGGTCTCAAAATCGAGATAGGCGAAAGGGGGACGCAGGCCCGCGAGCGCAGCCGTCGCGGCCTGATCGAAATAGGCGAGTCCCGACAGCGTGGCGTCGAACACCCGCCGATGCATGTCGTTGGTCAGGCGTTTCGCGGGAACATCGCGCAGATCCCGATACCCGTCGGCCTGCAACGCCTCGACCAGATTGCCTGCGCGCGGCAGCAGGTCCACGGAATATTCGGGCTTGTACTGTCCCGCCGTGCATCGCGACAGGAACGGGCATTCGTAGGGATCCATGCACTGTGGACCCACCTCGATGGCGGGCATGGACTCACCCGCCATGATGGCCTGCAGTTCCACGGCGCGCTCCGCGGCCTGCGGCAGGTAGGCCTTGACTTCGTCGGTGAGGTCCACCTCCGCCAGCAGTCCTTGGTAGTCGCCGGCCCGCTGCAGCACGAATTGATTGTTCACGTGTCCGATGAACACCCGGCTCACGGGGATCTTCGCTCTTTCCAGCACCAGCGCCTGAAACGCAGCGTCCGGCAGGTGCGCTGGCTTGACCTCGGTGGACGCCTTGACTTCGACGAGCTCGAACCGGGCGCCCGACCGGCGCAGCACGTCGGCGATCACCGCCAGGTCGCCGGCGCGAAACGCGGGTTGATACAGAATGGCGGGCGGGTTCCTGGCCTTCGCAAAGATGCGCTTGGTCTCGGCAATCGCGGCCTGCATGCCTGCTTCCCTGGAAATCACCACTCCCGGCCGTATCTGCTGCACGACCTCATCGAAATGCCGGCCCTGCAGCATCGCCGTGCTCGGCGCGGGCTCTGCCTCGAGCGGCTGGTGAATCTCGAACCACAGCCGCTTGTGGCATTGCAGCCCTGACATGAAGCGGGATTTCGTGAGCCAGGCCATCCGGGATAGTAGGCCCTAGGCCGAGCGCGGCGTAAAGCCAGGAAGCTGTCTGAGTAATCTGCGTGAGCCGCGTTGATTACTCAGACAGGCTCCTAAGGCAGCGTCACCACGAAGCCGCTGCGTCCATCGGCAATCGCTTCGCAGCGCGCGTCGCCGCCGTGGCGGCGGGCGATTTGCCGAACCAGGGCGAGCCCAAGCCCGGTCCCCGTGGAATTCGTGGAGTGGGCGGGGCGATAGAAGGGCTGAAACACCTTTTCAAACTCCGACGCGGGCAATCCGGGCCCGCTGTCCCGTACGGTCATGGTCGCGGTGTCGCCGCTGCGCGAGACCTTGACCACGGTGGGCGGGGAGCCATGACGCCGCGCGTTTTCCAGCAGGTTGCGCAGCATTCGCCGCAACAACCTGGCGTCGCCGCGCAGCGGAGTCACGGCGCCCTCGACCTGGGCCTCGTCGTACCTCGCGCATTCCTCGGCCGCGAGCGCCAGCAGATCGAGTTCTTCGTGCTGGATTTCGGCGACGGTATCGAGCCGGCTGGCCAACAGAATCTCGTCCACCAGCCAGTCGAGTTCGGCGATGTCTTGTTCCAGCCCGCGCCGCCGCTTCTCGTCGACGGAGCCCTTCATCAATTCGACGGCCAGGCGGATGCGCGCCAGCGGGGTGCGCAATTCATGCGAGGTGTTGGCCAGCAGTGATTTGTGGCTGTTGACCAGCTTTTCGATCTGACCCGCGGCACGGTTGAAACTCGTGGCGAGCCGGGCGACTTCATCGCGGCCTTCGACGGCGACCCGTGCCGTGAGCTCGCCCGCGCCCAGCGATTCGACCCCGCGCTGCAGGCGCTCCAGGCGCCTGCTGATCTGGCGCACGATGGGAAATGCGGCAACGCCGATCGCCACCGCCAGCAGCACCAGCATGAGATGAAACAGCACACGCGGGTGCGGATAGGACATTGGCACGCTTGCTACCAGCCAGCGGCCGTCGGCGAGGCGCACGTATGAAATTGGCGCGTGGTCCCAGCCGAGCATTCCCATGTTCTTGTGGTGCGTGTCTCCGGGGGCGGGCAGCGGGTGGCCGATCGCGGCCAGCGCCGTTCCGTCCTTGTCGAACAGCGTCACGTTGCCGTTGAGTCCGAGGGCGAGACGCCGCAGCGCTTCCTGTTGCTCGGCGGCCGGAGCAGTGGCCGGCGGGAGAATATTTTGCACCAGCCTGCCCAGCGTGACGCCGGCCTGTTCGGTCGAGCCGCCGGTGAAATGCCACAGGGTCGCCGTCGCGATCACGAACAGGATGAGACTCACAACCAGCGCCAGGTAGAATCGCAGGTACAGGCGCAGCATCAGTCCTGCACCTTGGCAAACACGTAACCCGCGCCGCGCACGGTGATCACGCGCCGCGGCTTCTTCGGATCATCCTCGATGGCCGCACGAATGCGCGACATATGTACGTCGATGGAGCGGTCGAAGGCCTCGAGCTGTTCTCCCTTCACCAGGTCCATGAGGGCTTCGCGCGAGAGAATGCGGCCGGCCCTTTCGGCGAGCGCCACCAGCAGGTCGAATTGGTAGCCGGTCAGGTCGCACTCCACGCCGTCCAGGCGCACCGCGCGTGCGCCAGTGTCGATCTCGAGCCGCCCGAAATGCAGCGGTGGATCCGTCGGCAGCCTGCCATGCACCCGACGCCTGAGGATGGCACGGAGCCGCGCGAGCAACTCGCGGGGCTCGAAGGGTTTGGGCAGGTAGTCATCCGCGCCCAACTCCAAGCCGACAATCCGGTCAACGGGCTCCCCGCGCCCGGTCAACATCAACACGGGTGTGTCGGAGTGGGTGCGCACCTGGCGGCAGACGTCCAGTCCATCCATGTCGGGCAGCATCAAATCGAGGACGATGGCGTCGTATTCGCTGTGCGCCAGCAGGTCGAGCGCCGCGGCGCCCTGCGCGGCGACGGTCATGCGAAAGCCCGCCTGACCCAGATACTCGCAGAGCATCTCGGCCAGGCGGGCGTCGTCTTCCACCAGCAAAATACGTTCGGTCATGCCGGCGGTGACTGTAGAGCCAATCAGGCGCTGGACACCAGTGGGATCACGTCGCCGGCATGGCGCGCATCTTTTCCACGTGGGCGGCGAAGGCCTCGCGTTGCGCGGGCGTGAGCAGCTCGCCCACGTCGCCGATCAGCTGCACCAGACGCTTGGAGGCTTGATCCGCCAGTTGAATATGCTGTTGCCGCACGCTCTCCAAGGCGTTGCGGTCCAGCGTGGCCTGGGTCAGGGCCTGCATGGCCTGGGTATGCGCGGCGCGCAGCTGCGAATGCAGGGGCAGGATGTCGCTCACGGCCTGGTGCACCAAGGGGCCGATCTTTGCTTTCTGTTCGTCGGTGGCGTCAATTTCGACGTAGAAATGTTTGAGCAGGTGATCGACGTGCGCATTCACGTCGGCGGCGCTGTGCGTGCCGTCCAGCATGGAGCCGTGATGGCAGGCGGCCATGCCGGCGGCGCGGGCGGAGATGCCGACACCGATGGCGACGGCGGCGCCGGCGATGAAGGCGAGGACGGTGTAGCGGTTGAAAAGGGCGCGGCGCAGCGGCCGCACGGGGTCATCCGGAGTGGTGGTCATGGTCAGTCCTTTAAGGGAGGTCGGAGGTACACGATCATGAGTGTGTGCGCCGCGGGTTTAGCGCCTTTGTACGGCAGGTAAAGTTTTGTGAAGTTCACGGCGGTAGTTGATGGAAAAAATCGCGCAGCGCGGCCGCTACTTCGGCCGGACTGTCCAGCGGCGTGAAGTGGCCGCCGGGAACGAGAACCAGCTTCGCGCTGAGCAACTCCGCCAGCGGCTTCGCGACGCGCTCGACCGGGAATATGGCGTCGTGCTCACCCCAGAGAACCAGGGCGGGAACGCCGGCCGATCGCAGCGCTGCGCCGATGTCGGCCGTCTGGCGCGGGTCGAGGTCGCGCGCTGCGCGAATCAGGCGCAGGCCGCCCGATCTGCCCTCGTAGGTGCGAAGCATTTCACGCAACTCGTTGGACTTGGCCAGACGGCGCGCCAGGATCGGAAACAGCCGCTCGGCATCATCGGGGTTCCA
>Ga0182015_10006892_pt1 | contig 11238 bp, 6 predicted proteins | sample 712P3MmetaG_FD_120478 | JGI IMG/M metagenome (GOLD analysis project Ga0182015, IMG submission 120478) | Permafrost microbial communities from Stordalen Mire, Sweden - 712P3M metaG | ecosystem: Environmental > Terrestrial > Soil > Wetlands > Permafrost | place: Sweden: Stordalen | collected...
GTCGCGGGTGCCGGTTCAACCTACGCTCCGACGTGTCAAGTCCTCGAAGCGATCCGCCGCGCGAAGAGTTCGGCCAAGGTCTCACAACGGGCCAGCGTCGCCTCCGTCATGGTTCGCGCCCCGGCCGAGTTCCTCGCCGCCATCGCGTTGTGCGAAGAGGACCTCAAGGCGGCCGGCGGCGTCGAGGCGCTGATGACGCGTGAAGAAACTGAACTATTGGTAAAGGTAACCCTCGCCGACGCGTAAGACGCTGCGGGCAATGCCAAAAACCACGCAACATCGCCTCAAACGTCAAGTCGTTACCGTTTCTTCATCAGTGCTGCGAAGTTACGCTCGACGCCGCCCGGTAAGTTCGACACGGGAGGCGTACTCATGAAGATCCTCAACGGGAGTCGATTTCCTCGTCTCGCGCGCGTGACTCTCACGGGACTGCTGCTCGCCGTCGCCGGTGTGCAGTTGGTCGGCGTGACGACGTCCTCGGCGGGCACGGTCACGAACCCCGCTCTCGCGACGGTGGCGCACGGTCGATTCACCAGCATGGTCGTGCTGGACGGCGGCGCCATTACGATTCGACCGGCCCCCGCGAGCACCACGACAGTCCAGGGCCTCGGAGCGGTGAGCGCCAAGATCTGGGCCTCGTCCCAGCTGACCGGTTTCGCGCGTCAGACCCTCGGCTACGGCTACGTGACGATCAAAGGGACTCCGAAGGGCGAGACGCCGGTGAAGAACGTCCTCGGCTGGGTCGGCTTCGCCAACGGCAATACAACAGATGCCTGCACGACGGATAAGGCCAAGACGTTCCGCTCCAACGGCGAGTCGGCGGTCTTCCTCGGCGACGCCAGCGACTCGTCCGCCGTCGCGTACGTGCCGCCGGGCTGCGGCTTCGAGGACCGCGCCGGTTACACGGTGCCCAGCGAGATCGTCTCGGTGCCCTGGGTCAAGGTCGGCACCGCGAACACACACGGCATCGTGACGTTTCGCACGGCGAGTGCGCAGTGCGGCGTAATCGAGGGCAGCGCGCACAACAGCGGCCGAAGCGCCGTCATCGTGCAGCTCTTCACCGAGACGCCCGACTGGGCCACGTCGACCTGTTCGCCGAGCGTCCTCTCGACGGGTGTACCGGTCGCGAGGACCGGTGCCGAAGCGAACGCCCTTCGTCTGTTGCACGGGAGCACGGGACCGGTTCTCGAGGTCATCACCCCGCGGAACTGACGCCGCGTTCGCGTAGTATGCAGTGGCGGCGTCGTTAACTGAGGACTTCGCCGGTGTCGACGCTTCGCACGAGGACCCGGTCCTCGCTCACGTCATAGATCGCGAACTGATCCCACGTTCGAGCGAGCTCCCGGGCGAATTCGACACTCTGGTCGAGCAACGCGAAACCCTCTTCCATGGGCCACGCGCCTTCGGGGTCTCGACCGACGGCGTGGTGGAGCCGCACGCCTCGACGTTGGAGGTCCGCAAAGAGCTCGCTGCGACGTTGGGCGTTCTCGTCGGCGTGGAGTTCGTTGCTGAAGGGATTGTCCGACGTCAGCACCGTGAAGGGACCGAGCTCGCGCGCCGCCTCGCGGGCGCCGACCCACTCGCCGGTCGACACCTTCACGACGAGTTCGGTGGGCGGAACCTGATAGCTCTTCACGAGCGAAGGTGTCAGTCGAGGGCGCTGCACGACCGCGTCGGCGAAGGCCACCGCGGCGCGCGTCGTCGCCGACGTGCGAGGACTAGCCGTGATGTCGAAGGCGTGCTGGGTGAAGGGCAGCTCCACGTAGTACATCGGCGCGCGGGCAAGGTCTCGGAACCTCGTCACGAAGTCGCGCGCGACCTGGACGTCGACGAGCGTGTCGTTGCGGCCCTGCACGACCAAGAACGGCGGCGCGTCGGCCCCGATGCGCTCGATTGGCGACATCGCCCGATAGATCGGCTCATTGTCCGCAAACGGCACCTGCACAATCCGGCGCTCGAGCAGGATCCGCAGTCCCCGACCGAGTCCGCGCCAGTGCGACTCGTCGCCCATCGTCTCCAAGACCCCGTAGAACGGGATGGCGCCACGCACCGACCAGTCGGTGACGTCGGAGAGGTCATCCGGTCGCCACGTCGGATCGTCCGCCGTGAGGGCCACGAGCGCGGCCAACTGTCCCCCGGCCGAACCACCTGTGACGACCACGCGCTCGGGGTCGCCCCCGTGGTTCGCGATGTTCTTCTTCACCCAACCCAGGGCCCGGGTGACGTCTTGGATCTGCGCGGGCCACGGATGGCGTGGCGCCAATCGGTAGTTCGGCACCACGGCGATCCAGCCGCGCTTCACGAACTCGTGCAGCATGGGGCGTCCCTGCTCGCGCTTGTCCCCCATCGTCCACGATCCGCCGTGGACGTAGAGCACGACGGGTGCGTGCAGGGGCGTCGTCGACATACGCCACACGTCGAGACGTTGACGGGCCTGGGGGCCGTAGGGGACGTTCCGTACCAGTTGCATGTCACGAGGGTGGAACGGGAACTGCATCGCCGTTCGCCACCACGATCCGAAGGCGTCCTCGCGCGCGCGCGGGATCGTGAGGGGCAACAGCGGCGCGCGCGCCATCGATCGACGCACGATCGTCCGCGAGTAGAACGCGATGAAGATCAACGCGAGATTCTCGACCACCGACACCACCGCCAGGACGATTACGAGCGAGCTCAGCCACGTGACGCCGGGCCACCCCCACCACGCGAGGAGCCCCAGCAGCGCGAGCTCAGCGACGATTCCTTGAACCGGGAGCTCACCGGCCGCCCAGCCCACCGGGTAGGCCAGGATGGCCGACAGGCCGCGACGACCTGGCCGCAGGGCCGTGGCCGCCGAGAGCACGAGGAACGCACTCACCAGCGCGACGAAATAGGCCATCCGTCTAGTCTGCCGCCTCGCCGGTGCCGCGTGTCGCGGTCCCTATGCTGAGCCCATGTCGAACTGGCCATCATCGCTCGAACAACTCCGCGGCACGATCGGTGTATGGACCTGGACGCACGAGACCCTGAGCACGGAGCGAAGCGCAGAGCTCGCGGCCGAGCTCGAATCACTCGGCTACGCCGCGTTGTGGTTGCCCGAGGCCCGGGGCCGCGAGGCGTTCACGAGCGCCGCACTGATGCTGCGTGCCACCTCGTCGTTGATCGTCGCGACCGGCATCGCCAACATCTGGGCCCGCGACGCCGTGGCCGCCAACGCCGCGGCGAAGACCCTAAATGCCGCCTACGGCGAGCGCTTCGTGCTCGGCCTCGGCGTCAGCCACCGGCCCCTGGTCGAACGACTGCGCGGTCACGAGTACGCCTCGCCGCTCGAGGCCATGCGCGACTACCTCACGGCCATGGACGCCGCGCCGATGGCTGCGCCGGAGGCGCACCAGCGCTACGCGAGGGTCATCGCGGCGCTCGGCCCGAAGATGCTCGACGTCGGTGCCACCCTCGCCGACGGCGTCCACCCCTACCTGGTGACGCCCGAGCACACCGAGCGAGCGCGCGCCGCGCTCGGTGACAAGTTCGTCGGCGTCGAACAGGCCGTCGTGCTCGGTCAGGACCGCGAGGAGTTCTTGCGCCGCGCCCACGCGCACCTCGAGGTCTACACCGGTCTCGAGAACTACACCAACAGTTGGCGACGACTTGGATTCGGTGACGACGACATCGTTCGCGGAGGCTCGAATCGCCTCTGTGACGCCCTCGTCGTCCACGGCGACGAAGCGGCCGTGCTCGCGCGCGTCAACGAGCACCGTGTCGCCGGCGCCGATCACGTCTGTCTTCAGGTCTTGAGCGACGAGACGAACGCTCCCCCGTTCGACGAATGGCGCCGTCTGGCGTCGATCCTCACGCACTGAGGACCAGCCGTTAGCGCTCTTCGCCTCCGGGGCCGTAGACGACGACCCCGCGGTCGCGCGGGCCCGACGATCCTCGCAGCAGGCGAAAGAACGACCCCACGACGAAGAGCGTGGCGAATTCGAGCCCGCCGATGATGACCCAGCCGATCGTCACCCAGAAGAGGCCCACGGCGAGACCCTTCAAGAAGCCGTCGCGAACCATCGCCGCGATCCACAGTGGCACCCAGGCCACCATCCAACTCACGAAGGGCGCCACGAACGCGGCCGCGAGGCGTCGGCGCACACCCAGGTAGAAGCCGAAGAGCGCGGTCGCGCCGAAGCCGACCCACAGCGCGTCGTGGTGCGCGCCGCGGTGCGCTTCGACCATGAAGATCACGACGGCCATGAGAATCGACCAGATGATCATCGGCGCCGTGACGTTCCCACGGGCCCGATTCCTGACTTGGACGAAGACCGCGCTCACGCCAACAACCTAGTCAAGGCCCTACGACGACACCACTTTTTGACTGTACGCTGCACCTGTGACCTTGGGCGTCCTCGCACTTCTTGGCTCGGGCGAGATCGCCCCCAGCATGACCAAGGTGCACCGTCAACTCTTGAAACGAGTTGACCCCGTGCGCGCGGTCTCGCTCGACACGGCCTACGGCTTCCAGGCCAACGTGCCCCAGATGACCGAGAAGATCGTGGACTACTTCTCGACGTCACTGCGTATCCCCATCGAGCCCCTGCACTTCACGTCGTTCGAAGGCACGAGCGAGGTGGAGCGGGCCGCGTTCCGACAGGACGTACGCGCCGCCAACTACGTATTCGCCGGTCCCGGCTCCCCGAGCTACGCCCTGCACCAGTGGTCACCGTTGGGATTGGCCGAGGACCTGCGCGGGACCCTGCAGGCCGGTGGGGTGCTCTGCTTCGCCTCGGCCGCCGCGCTCACGTTGGGCTACGTGACCGTCCCGGTCTACGAGATCTACAAGGTCGGGACATCAGCCCACTGGCTGCACGGACTCGACGTCCTCGGCATGGTCGGCATCCGCGGGGCCATCATCCCCCACTTCGACAACGCCGAAGGCGGAAACTACGACACCCGGTTCTGCTACCTCGGTGAAGACCGCCTCGTCGAACTGGAACGTCAGCTTCCCGAGGAGACGGGGATACTCGGTGTCGACGAGCACACCGCCGGCATCATCGACCTGGATCAGAAGTCCCTGACTGTCATGGGGAAAGGCGGCGTCTACTGGCGGCGCAACGGACAGACCCGGACGTTCGACAGCGGTTCGGTGACGGCGTTGGAGGAACTCCAATCGTTCGAACCCGAGAGCGTTGCGCCCACGAACACGCCGCACCCTGAACTGAGCGACGTCGAGGCGCTCGTCGCCTCGGCCGAGCGCGGCGGTCCGGAGTCCATTGACGCAATTGCTCGACTCGCGAAAATGGCGAGCACCGGCGGCGGCGGTCGAATCGATCCCTCTGAACTCGTGGAGGGTCTCCTGGAGCTTCGGTTGAGTGCCCGCGACGCCAAGGACTTCGCCCTGGCTGACCGAATCCGCGACGTGCTCGTCGCCTCGGGCATCGAAGTCATGGACACGCCCGACGGCTCGACCTGGTCGATCAAGTAACTCAGCGACCCGAAGCACCGTTGCCTCGGCAGTAGGTAGCGCACGAACCGAGCAACGAAAGAGACCCCCTCCTTTCGGAGGGGGTCTCTTCACACTTCAGTTCAGGCGATTATTTCGTGTCGTTGTACTTCACGTTCGTCTGCTCGCCGTTCGCGAAGCGGATGATGAACGTGTGTACACCGTGCTTGGTCGTCTTCGCCGTCGTGACCTTGAGGGTCAGGATCTTGCCAGTGTCGCCAGTTGTACGAACCTTCGTGCCCTTGTCGTTGCTCGTGATCGTCGGCTGACCGTAGAAGTGCGTACCGACGACTTTGACTATGGAGGTCTTACCGGTGTGCACGACGCCGACCGTTCGAACAGCGTGCGGAGTGGGCGTCACCGTGTTGGGGTTCGGTCCACCGTTCAGCGGGAAGGTTCCTGAGCCACCGTCGGGGTTGGTCAGTGTGATCGTGCTCGAGGTGCCGGATGTGGCGTTCGAGTCGGTCGTCACGAGCAACGTAACGGTGGTTGGGGTTGAGGCGACCGCCAGGACCGTGTAGTCCGGGTTAGCGCTCGAGGCCGTGATGCCGGACTCGAAGCCGGTGCCGTTGATGGTGATCTCACGGTTGGACGTGAACGTCGGTACGTAGTACGTACCCGTCACGGCCGGGACCGGGTTGACGGTGATGTCATTCTGCACCGTCACCGAACCGCCACCGAGTGGGTTGGTGACCACGAGGCCATCAAGGATCGGCGTGCTGCCCGAGTAGCTGACCGGAGTGATCGGAACCGTGATGGTGTTGCAGGTGTCCAGCGCGGATCCCGCCGGCGACGTGAAACCGGTGCACTTGTCAGCCGGGTTGGCCGAGTTCGACACGACTGCCGTGCCGAAGGTGTCAACACCCGTGACGGCACCCGTGACTACTGCACCAGTGACGAAACCGGAACCGGTGATCGTGATCGTTGCAGCAACGCCATCGAGGATCGCCTTAGGTGCGGCCGCGGCCGGGGTCACGATCGTGGGAGCTGCAGTGATCGTGAACAGGTCGGCAAAGGTTGTCGCGCCGCCATTGGCGTTCGTAACCGTCGCAGACTCGCCACCGAGTGTGGCACCCACAGGAATCGTGAGCGTTCCAAAGATGCCGTTCGGCGTGACCGAAGTCACCGCGGCGGTGCCAGCGGTGCCACCAGCAGTCGTGCTTGCCAGCGTTACGGTCGCTGCGGCCAAGAAGCCAGTTCCCACGATGTGGAACGGCACGGCCGTAGAACCCGCCGCGACGTCTTCAGCCGCAGCGCCGCCAACTCCGTTCGTCTTGTAGAAGTTGCTCAAGACGGAGCTGGTGACGATGTAGGTGGTGACGGGGTCGGCCTGGACGGTGACTGCCGGAGTGCTCGCTTCGGAGGTAGCCGTACCGAAGGTGAACACCACAGTGTCACCGGCGGGGATGACCGTACCGTAGGCGGTGATCGTCGCTGAGGTCGCGGAGACTTGCGTCGCCGTGCAGCCAGGACCAGCGGTCGCGACACCAAGTGGCGTCGTCTCCACGTCCGTGCAGACATCGGTACCGCTCGTGGCGAACAGGGTGCCGGTCGCCGTGAGGGTCGGGTCAGTGCCGAAGGGTACAACCGTCGGGCTGATGGCCGTCACCGTGGGCTGACCGGAGACCGTGAAGGCTCCGGCGAGCGTCGCGGCGCCGTAGTTGGGAACGTTGGCGGGACCGGCGCCGACGGCAAAGTCGCCAGCGTCAGTCAACGTTATGGAGTCCGTGCCGTTCAACATCGTCGGGCCGGGCAGGATCTCCACCGTGGCCGTCGTCGTCGTGTCGGTCGGCTCAATGAGCGTGTGACACACAACGGCCGGGTCGGACGTCGTGCAGATCATGTTCGCATCAGCGGTGCTGTTCACCGCTCCGCTACCAACCACGAAGTTCGTGCCCGTGACACCAACCGTGAATCCAGCCGATCCAGCGGTGAGGTTGCCGACCGCCGTCACCGCGCTGATCGTCGGACCAGCAACGATCGCGATGGTACCGGCGTAGGTCTCAAGACCATCGGTGAAGGAGATCGGAACGGACGCGGTGGCCGGGGTACCAGGAGCGACATTGATCGTCGTCGTGATGTTCGTACCGGTGTCGTTGGTGATCGGACCGAAGGTGACGGCCGGGTTCGTCGAGGAACCGGTCCAGTCGGCCGGAGCGGAGCCGTCAGTCGCCTGGCTCAGCAACAGGTTGACCGTCGCACCCTTGGCGCCAGCTCCAACGGAGTTCACGGTGCCGAAGGGAGCGACGCCGGGGTCACCAGCGGTGGCGTTGGCGGTGGCCAACGTCGTGCTAGTGATCGAGCCGCCCGTGCTGAAGCTGAAGAACGTGGGGTCGACTTCGACGCCGCCGGAGCCGTTGAGAATCGTCGCCTGCACGCGGTCGTTGATCGACTGCGGGTCGGAGTTGTCGATGATCTCAGCACCAACGCCCGCCGCACCACCGGTGTGGTTGTCAGCAAGTGCCGGGGTGATGCCCACGACGTCCGTTGTTGCGTTGACTGAGGTTACGGTCACCGTCTCAGGAGTCAAGTAGAACGCGTCCGGTTCAATCGTTATGGAGTCGCCCACCAATATGTTGGGAGGTCCGGCAACCGAACTGTTCACTACCGAGTTCAGGGTGATTGCATTCTGGCCAGGTGATGCACCAACGGTCAAGTGGTCGCCAGTGTCGCCGGAGCGCGTCTTGGGAACGCTGACCGACAAGGTGGCCACGTTGCCGTTCACGACCGCAACGGTGCCAGTGACACCGTCGACGTCAGCGACGCCACCAGCCGTGAAGCTCTGGAAGCTCACGGCCGCACCGGTCGTGAAACCGAAACCCGGCAGGTACGCGGTGATCGAGTAGCTACCCGGGTCGAGCGTCGTCAAGTTGGCGCCGGTTCCCGCGGCTGAGTAGTTGTGGAACGGGTACGCGGTGACGGGGTTCGTCGGCGTGCCCTCTTCGATCAGCACGGGCGTCGAGGTCTCGGTGTTCGTGCCGTTGTTAATCGAGAGCGTGTTCGTCACACCGGCAACCGTCGCCGGGAACGGGAACTCAACGGTCACGCCAGCGGCGTGCGCGAAGCGCGTGCCACCGGCAGAGGTGATGGTGAGGACGTTGCCCGCCAACGTGCCCGTGACCTGCTCGGTCGAGGCGCCGTCGACGATTGTCGCCACGGTCGGACTGGCGATGCCAGTTGCGTCCGCCACCGTGAGCGACGTGGCCGCCGCGGTAACTGCAGCAGTCGTGGTCGAGGTTGCGTAGCGCGGTACCTTCACCAGGATCGTCGCGGTGTTGGTCGCGGCGGCGACCGCGGTTACGGAACCGGTCAATGTCTCACTCGGGTTGGTGACAGCGCCACCCTGGGCGACCTTGACCGTCGAACCGGTCGTGATGGGGAAGGTCGAAGTTCCCGAGACTTGGATGACTGACGCCGTTCCCGGAGCCAGGAATCCGCTGACTGCACCGAGCGCGGGAGCGACCGGTGCGGCCGGACCAGCAGTCGTATTCGTCGGTGGCTCTCCGACGCCGATCAAACCAGCGCCCGAGACGTGCGACGTGTCGGGATTGACAACGGCCACGGTGAGCTCGCTGACAACCGCGCCTGGGGCGACGGTGACGAGGGCGGTCATCGTAGTGCTGTTCACGAAGGTCGGATCAGTAATGGTGACACCCGGGTCAGCCGGGACCGGTGTGACGGTCAAAATGGCACCCAGCTCAAAGCCGGTGCCGCTAATGGTGACCGTCTGCGACGAAGGGTTCGTGACGGGAATTCCGAGTTCATTGGGAGTTACACCGGTGATCGACACGACTGTCGGCGCGCCATTGACGGTGTAGGAGGTTGTCGTTGAACCGAGCGCGCCAGTGGGCCACGTCGACGTGATCAGGACCGTGTAAGCACCTGGCGTCGTGCCAGTGGCCTGGGCAACCGTGAACGACAGCGTCGTACCCGAGTTGCTCAAGGTCGGTGCGCCGACGATCGTCGGTGCCGTCGCGAGGGCGACCGGCTCAATGGAGACCGTCGAGTTGTTGAGGAACGTGCCGGTCACACTCACGGTGGAGTTCGCGCCGCCTACGGTGCCGGCGTTACCAGCAACCGTCGCGACCTGCGGTCCGTTGTCGACACCGAGGCCCACGGCGAACGTGGTCGTGCCGTTGTCGTCGGTCAAGGTGACCGGGTAGAAGCCGGGAGTCGTCGCGGAGGTCGTGCTGACGTCAGCCGTGAGCACGGTGGCGCTGGTCTCAGCGACGTTCGTGAAGGTAACGCCGGGAGCAGTCGTTGTGAGCGTTACGGCCCCACCGATGGCCTGATCAAAAGCGAAACTAGACCCTTCGGCAACGAAATTGCCTGCGAAACCTTGACCAACAATCGCGTAGCCAGTCGAGCACGTGGGCGATGCAGCCGTCGTCGCGTTCGTGCAGACAATTGTCGGGGCGGTGGTGGCTGCGCTAGCAGTACCAGTTAGGGCCATTGCTGGCAAAGCTGCGGCGACCATGACGGCGCCGACGGCAAACGTCTTCACCAATGGTCGAGATATCCGTCGCAAAGTATTCATTAAGAATCCTTCCTTCGTAGCGGCGTTCTTTTTCACTTCACTCCATTCACAGGGGCCGACTCCCATCGACCTAATTAATTTGAGGTAACACGGCACAGCAGAAATGACATGAGGCGGACGCCCCGTGACAATCCACGGCCGCTTCCTCTGCAGTCAGTATAGATAACGCCAAAGGCCAGGAGCGAATACTGAAATGTATTCTTCATCAGGCAAACTTCAACCAAACTCTCGCGTGAAGCTTTTCGAAATACCTGATTAGAAGTTGTAAATAGAGGGTGTTTGCACGCACGGGCTGTGAAAAAGTCCTTCTTCTGAAAAACGTCACAGAGTCGTAACTCCCTTATTTGTCGCGAAGTTGTTACGCCGCAACGCGCACTTATTCTGTGTGGCGCACGATTCGTCTTCGCCCTTGTGCTCGATGAATGGTCACTTTCTTTTTCGTGTTCAGTGTCATTCGCCGCGCACTTCGAAGCTTCGAAATCGACGACGTCGACGCGCCGGCATCAAGTGTTGCGTGGCGTACGCAGCGATCAGCGAACGATTCATTCGCGTCGTATTCGACGATCGCGATGCACGTTCGAAGGCGCCACCGCAACACGATGTTCGAATCGAAATTCAGCGATCGCGACTCAAGGCGACGTCGCCGCGCGTTCGGCTATATATACGTGTGGGCCCTCGAGGTCGCGACGCTGACGGGCGACCGCCCCAGATTGTACTAGAACTGAACTAATTATCCAGAAAAGCAGTGAGTACGTTGACTACGCCACCGCGCAGCGGTTAGGTCCCAATTCCAGTTGGGCCGACTCGCGGCTCACGGTCTCACGACCGGCGTTGATTAGGACAATGTGCTGGTAGTTCGGGGGTCGATCCTTGACGTTGGCGAGGGCCCACGCCACGAACTCCGACTCCTCGAGCGCGAACGCCGGCAGCGTGACCCGAAGTTCGCCGAGTGGTCGAGCCACGAACTGGTTCGTCCTAACCTCCACGACGGCGCCGTAGTGCGCGGGGAAGACCATGATCTCGTCGCCGAGCGGCAACACTCGTTCGTGCACGCTGCGATAGAGACTGTGCGCGAATGCCTCGGCCTGATCCGCCAGGTCCGGGCGTCCGACGCTCTCGAGGAACACGGTGTCGCCGGTGAAGAGCGCCGCGTGACCGAGCTGGTACATCGTGGATCCTTCGGTGTGACCAGGCACGCTGACCGCCGAGACTGTCAACTCCACCCCGGGGGCCA
>Ga0182015_10006893_pt1 | contig 11237 bp, 9 predicted proteins | sample 712P3MmetaG_FD_120478 | JGI IMG/M metagenome (GOLD analysis project Ga0182015, IMG submission 120478) | Permafrost microbial communities from Stordalen Mire, Sweden - 712P3M metaG | ecosystem: Environmental > Terrestrial > Soil > Wetlands > Permafrost | place: Sweden: Stordalen | collected...
GAACTGAGGCCGGTAGCCCGTGAAGAACGGCGTGTGACGACCGCCCTCCTCCTTCTTGAGCACGTAGACCTCGGCCTTGTACTTGGTGTGCGGCGTGATCGAGCCGGGCTTGCACAGCACCTGGCCACGCTCGATCTCCTCGCGCTTGGTGCCACGCAGAAGGCAGCCGACATTGTCGCCCGCGCGACCCTCGTCGAGGATCTTGCGGAACATCTCGACACCCGTGACGACCGTCGAGGTCGAGTCGTGGACGCCGACGATTTCGACCGTCTCGCCCGTTTTGACGATGCCCTGCTCGACGCGGCCGGTGGCCACCGTGCCACGACCGGTGATCGAGAAGACGTCCTCGATCGGCATCAGGAACGGCTTGTCGAGCTCGCGCACCGGTTCCGGGATGTAGGAGTCAAGCGCCGCGGCGAGCTCGAGGATCTTCTCCTTGTACGCCTCCTCGCCTTCGAGCGCCTTCAGCGCGGAGCCGATGATGAAGGGGATGTCGTCACCTGGGAAGTCGTACTCGGAGAGCAGCTCTCGAACCTCGACCTCGACGAGCTCGAGCAGCTCCTCGTCGTCGACCATGTCAGCCTTGTTGAGGAACACGACGATGTAGGGCACGCCGACCTGGCGGGCGAGCAGGATGTGCTCGCGCGTCTGCGGCATCGGACCGTCGGCGGCGGAGACGACGAGGATCGCCCCGTCCATCTGGGCCGCGCCGGTGATCATGTTCTTGACGTAGTCGGCGTGACCGGGGCAGTCCACGTGCGCGTAGTGACGGTTCTCCGTCTGGTACTCGACGTGGGAGGTGGCGATCGTGATCCCGCGTTCCTTCTCCTCGGGCGCGTTGTCGATCTCCGCGAAGGTGCGGGCTTCCGCGCCTCCGTGCTCGGCCAGGACCGTCGTGATGGCAGCGGTCAGCGTCGTCTTGCCATGGTCGATGTGACCGATGGTCCCGACGTTGACGTGCGGCTTGTCGCGCTCGAACTTCTCCTTCGCCACTTTGAATTCGCTCCTGTATCGACTTGTATGCCCGCCTCTGTGGAGGCGAACCTCAGAAATCTATCTAACTGCGGACTTTCTTGACTGCTGACTGCGATTTGCCCCTATACGCCTCGTGTGATGAGATGCCCGTGAGTCGAGCGAGACAAGGACGCAGGAAGCGTGGCGTGCTTTGCACGCGAGCGACCGAGGACGCCGTATCGCGAAGCGCTCACGGTCATTTCAGGCCGGAACCGGTTCGCCGGTCCGCGCTTCGACGATCTTCTCGGCGATGTTCGGCGGGACCTCTTCGTAGTTCTCGAACTGCATGGTGTAGTTGGCGCGCCCCTGAGTGTTGGAGCGCAGGTCGGTCGCGTAGCCGAACATCTCGCTCAGCGGGACCTTTGCGGTCACAGCCAACGCGTTGCCACGGCGCTCCTGACCTTCGACGCGTCCACGGCGCCGGCTCAGGTCGCCGATCACGTCCCCGAGGAAGTCGTCTGGTGTGACGACCTCGACAGCGAAGATCGGCTCGAGCAGCACTGGCTTGGCCCGTTTTGCGGCCTCTTTGAAGGCCAGCGAGCCGGCAACTTTGAAGGCTATTTCGGATGAGTCCACGTCGTGGTACTTGCCGTCCACGAGCGTCACGCGCATGTCGACCATCGGGTAGCCGGCCTTGACGCCGTTGTCGAGTGCCTCTTCGATCCCCTTCTTGACGGCGGGGATGTATTCCGAGGGAATATTTCCACCCTTGATCTTGTTGATGAACTCGAAGCCGACACCTGGGGCGGGCTCCAGGTTGATGAACACGACGCCGAACTGCCCGGAGCCGCCGGTCTGGCGGACGAACTTGCCTTCGACCTTCTCGGCCGTGCCTCGCACCGTCTCGCGGTAGGAGACCTGGGGGCGCCCAACGTTCGCCTCGACACCGAACTCCCGCTTCATGCGGTCGACGAGCACCTCGAGGTGCAGCTCGCCCATGCCCGAGATCTCGGTTTGACCTGTCTCCTCGTTGGTACGCACCTGGAAGGTGGGGTCCTCTTCGGCCAGACGCCCGAGCGCAACCGACATCTTCTCCTGGTCGACCTTCGTCTTGGGCTCGACCGCGACCTTGATCACGGGCTCGGGGAACACGATGTTCTCGAGGTGGATCGGGTGCTCTGGAACGGCCAGCGTGTCACCGGTGATGACCTGCTTGATGCCGACAGCAGCGGCGATGTCCCCGGCGAAGACCTCGGTGACCTCCTCGCGCTCATTGGCGTGCATCATCAGGATGCGCCCGATGCGCTCGGTGCGCCCGCTGCCGACGTTCAGGATCTTCGCGCCCGCCTCGAGGTGACCCGAGTAGACGCGGAAGTAGGTGAGCTTGCCGACATAGGGGTCGGCGGCGATCTTGAAGGCGAGCGCAGCGAACGGCTCGGAGTCGTCGGCCGTGCGCACGACCTCGCGCTCGTGCTCCTCTCCCCTGATCAGTTCGGTGCCAACGACCGGCGGCACGTCAAGCGGTGAGGGCAGGTAGTCGATGACCGCGTCCAGCAACGGCTGCACGCCCTTGTTCTTGAACGACGAACCGCACAGCACGGGCGTCAGCTTGGTCGAAAGCGTCGCCTTGCGGATGGCGCTCTTGAGAACGTCCTCGGGCACCTCCGCCTCCTCGAGTATCAGTTCGAGCAGCGCGTCGTCGTAGTGGGAGACCTCCTCGAGCAGGTGTTCGCGCGCCGCGCCCGCGGCTTCGACGAGGTGCTCGGGGATCGCGATCTCGTCGACTTCCTTGCCCATCTCGTCCTTGTAGACGATCGCCTTCATCGCGACCAGGTCGACGACCCCGAGGAAGTCGCCCTCGGCGCCGATCGGCAGCTGAATCGGCACCGGGTGCGCGCCCAGCCGGTCGATCATCGTCTGCACGCCTTTGTCGAAGTCGGCGCCGATGCGGTCCATCTTGTTGATGTAGGCGATGCGCGGCACGTGGTACTTGTCCGCCTGGCGCCACACGGTCTCCGACTGCGGCTCGACGCCGGCGACCGAGTCGAACAGCGCGATCGCGCCGTCGAGGACGCGCAGCGAGCGCTCGACCTCGACCGTGAAGTCGACGTGCCCCGGCGTGTCGATGATGTTGATGCGGTGGTCCTTCCACTGCGCTGTCGTCGCAGCCGAGGTGATCGTGATGCCGCGCTCCTGCTCCTGTTCCATCCAGTCCATCACGGCCGCACCCTCGTGGACCTCGCCGATCTTGTACGTGCGGCCGGTGTAGTAGAGGATGCGCTCGGTAGTCGTCGTCTTACCGGCGTCGATGTGCGCCATGATCCCGATGTTGCGGGTGTTTTGGAGTGAGAACTTACGTGGCATCTGTGCGTGCTCGGATCGGTTCGTGTTTGGTGCGTGAGGGCAAAAAAATGGGCCCCTCGGGCCCACACGCGCAGCTGGTCTGGTGTTGACCGGTCAGCGTCGCTGTCTGCTCGAGATCTCCATCTGATTGGCGAGTTCGCGGGAGGGCACGCACATACCGTGCGTCTACCCGCGACGCGGCCTCGACTATAGCAGAGGGATTCTGCGCTCTAGAGGGGCTTCCTGCCACTGCCAGCACCTGTCGTCGCGCCTGTGTCGCGCTCGCACGATGCAGCGACCGGCGCGTCCTCGAACATCGCGGCAAGCCGCTGCAGCACACGCGTTGCGCCACACAGCTCGTCGGCGTCGATGCCGGCCATCGCCTGCTCCCATCGGCTCTGCCAGGCCGCGTGCTTGGCTTCGATCTTCTTGGCGCCCTTGGGCGTCAGGCGCGTGACGACCACGCGACGATCTGTCCGCGAGCGGTCGCGCTCGACGTGACCGCTGTCGGCGAGATGGTCGAGCATCTGCGTGACCGTCGCCGGGGTAAGCCTGGCGGCGGTTGCGAGCTCCCCGGCGGGCAGCTCGCCGCGCTCCCACAGCTCGATCAGCAGCTCGAACTGGGCGTGGCTGAGCTCCTCGCCATCGAGGTGCGTGTCGCGGCCGCGCAGCCGGCTGATGCTGCGGAACGTGCGGCGGAAGGCGACGCCTAGCTCGCGCAGCTGCTCCGCCCGCGCGGAGGGCTCGCCGTCCTCGGTCGCGATCGTCGCGGCCGTCGGCGAATCGGAGGCAGGCTTTACTGCGCCAGGCGTGCTCATCTGCGCATACCTCCGGATCAGACCGCGATCGGCTCGACCGCAGCGGCCTCTGCGGCGGCCGCTGCCGCCTCTGCGGCGATATCGCTGGCACGCGAGCGCTCGGCGCGCAGCAGCATCAGGCACGGGATCAGCGACAGCACGGCGATGCCGAGCCCCCACCAGTAGGCGGTGTCGAACGCGTGCGCCGGGTGTGTCGTGGCGCCACCGGAGGAGCGCTGCAGGACCACGGCTAGGACCGCCACGCCGATCGCGCTGCCGAGGCGCATCAGCACGTTGATCTGAGGCGTGGCGTCCGAGAGCTGGTCCGGGCGCATGGACGCGAACGCAGCGGTCATCGCGGGCATGAACGACAGGCCGATGCTCACGCCGCGCACGACCAGCAGCGCGGACAGCCCGACGATCGAGGTGTGCGCTCCGACGAACGCCAGCGGCAGGGTGCTCAGGCCCAGGATCGACACACCCACGAGCGCGATCCGCCCACCGCCGAAGCGGTCCGTGAGGCGCCCTGCGATCGGCATCGCCACGAGCGCGCCGATGCCCTGGGGGGCGTTCAGCAGGCCGGTGTTGATGACGCTCTCTCCGCGCACTTCCTGGTAATAGAGCGGCACCAGGATCATCGCCCCGAACAGCGCCGCGCCGAGGCCGAAGGTCGTGAACGAGGCGCCCGCGAACACGCGGTTGGCGTATAGCCGCACGTCAAGCAGCGGACGCTCGATGCGCAGGGCGTGCAACGTGAACGCGATCGTCAACGCCACGCCAGCGATCACGGGCGCGAGCACGACGGTCGAGCCCAGGCTGGCGCCGGAGCCGAGTTCGCTGAGGCCGTACACGATCGCCGCGGCGCCGGTGGGCAGCAGCGCGAGGCCGAGCACATCCAGCGGCCCCGCCTCGCCCGAGTCGGTGCGCGGGAGCATGCGCCAGGCGAGCGCGAACGCGACCGCGCCGACGGGCACGTTGACGAAGAAGATCCACGACCAATGCAGGTGCTCGAGGATCGCGCCGCCGATCACCGGTCCGAAGATCGGTGCGAGCATGGCGGGCATCGAGACCACGCCCATCACGCGGCCCATCCTCTGTGGGCCCGCGACCTGCGCCATGATCAGCTGCGCGACCGGCATGATCATGCCGCCACCCACGCCCTGAAGCACGCGGAAGACGACCAGCGCCGGCAGCGAGCTCGCCAGCCCGCAGGCGGCCGAGCCCGCGGTGAACAGCACCAGCGAGACGAGGTACACGCGCCTCGCGCCCCAGCGTCGCGACGCCCAGCCGGTGACCGGGATGACCGCGCCGAGCGAGAGCAGATAGCCCGTGACCACCCACTGGACTTGCGAGATGTTGCTGTGCAGTTCGTGCCCGAGCGTGCGCAGCGCGACGTTGACGATCGTCGTGTCGAGGATCGACATGATCATCCCCAGGATCACGACGCCGGAGACCACCCACACGTGGCGCTCGATCTTCAGCGACGCGTGTGGGTCGTGCCCGTGACTGGCGTCGACAGATGCCTGGTTTGAAGCCGCCGAAGACATTTGGTACCTAAAGGTTAGGAACCAAATCTTTCTCTTCAAGCCCCCCGAGTGTGCGATGCATCACACATCGCGCGAACTGCCCCCGCCGTGACACCGGAAGCGATCGTGCGGTCGTTGGCAGCACGGGGCTGCCGTACGGGATGGGCGAGGACCTCGTGCTCGCGTCCCCGCCGCCTGCGGGATAGTGGCGATGACGGGCCACATCATCTGACGGTCGCTCGGAGCGCCACGTCGCAATGCTGGGCGTGGAGTTCCGCGGAGCGCCTAACGAACGTGCACCGCCTACCCGGCCACTAAGCAGCCAGGCTGACTAGCCAATGATTACGGGGCCACAACACATGGGAAAAGTCTAGCAAGGGGGGGTTTAGCGACGCTCCAACTCCCGTATCGACTCGCAGACCTTTAGGCTTGATCGGGTATGGGGAATCCAATCGCACTCTCGCTAAGCGCTTGGGGCACTGTTGCGCAGCTCGTGATTGCTGTCGCGGGCGTTGTAGCGTTGGTCGGAGCCATCGGCCAACTCATCGCGAGTCGCCTCAACGCCAAACGAGAGCGCGTCTACGAATACGCCGACCGCATCACCGAGCGCGGCATGCTTCGCACTGCATCCCTCTACATGGATGCCTGGGAAAGCGCTACATACGAGGAGTTCAAGGCGCTCGACCGAGAGGCACGAACCGACTGGCTGATGCTCCCCAATCTCGTTGAGGAGATTGCTTTCCTCTACAACAGACGCCTTCTCGCCCGCAACGTCGCGGCTGAATTGTTGGGAATGTATGTGGAGGATCTTTGGTCCGTGAGCGTCCCGCTGGTGGTCGGTCTACGCCAAGAGCGGAACGACCCCACTGTTTATTCAGAGTGGGAGGACATGCAGCGCGATGTTCCCCACCGCAGGAGCAAAGAGGTTCGTAAGGCGGCGCGGCGCCGCGCGCGGCGGAAGCTCTTCCGCGGTGATTGAACCGTAAAGGCACCTTGACAGACACCCATGCGTCAGGTGGGCCTCACAGCATGTCGTCAGCCAACCGGGAGCTTCCGCGCGTGCCGCGCCATCGAGCGCATCCCGTCTTTGACGCGCTGCCCAAAGGCGCGAGAAGCCGTCCGTCTTCACGATCGCGATTCTTCGCGGCGCCGGCACGTCGGTAGCTGAGGCACGCAATCTCGACCGGCTCGGCGTCGCTGCTTACGCCGCGCACGACGCTACCCTCACCGCGATGCCGGATGACGACAATCTCCAGGTGCTCACCACAGTCGCCGACGAATTTCAGCAGAGGCTCATCGCCGGACGGCTCGCAGAAGCTGGCATCCGTTGCATGCTCACACCGCGAGGCCTGAAGCGGAGCATCAGCGGTCCGAAGAACATCTACGTGCAAGCCGCCGATCTCGAGCGCGCACGCGCACTGCTGAAGGAAGACGAAGGCGGCTTCGACGAAGCCGAACTCGCACGCCTCAGCGAAGCAGCCGGCAAGCAGAACCCGGCCGAGCCCTGATGCCGGCCGAGCCAGTCACCAAGCCGCTACCAACGATAATGCGCGAAGGCCTTGTTGGCCTGCGCCATGCGATAGATGTCGTCCTTGCGCTTGTACGCGCCGCCCTGCTGGGACTGCGCGTCCATGAGCTCGTTGGCGAGGCGCTGCGCCATCGTCTTCTCGCGGCGCTGGCGGGCGAACTCGACGAGCCAGCGCACGGCGAGCGTGCGCGCGCGCCTGGACGCGACCTCGACTGGCACCTGGTAGGTGGCGCCGCCGACGCGACGGGATTTGACCTCGAGCGTCGGCGTCAGCGCTCTGATCGACGCCTCGAGCGTCTCTATCGGGTCTTTGTCGGTGCGCTCGCCGAGCAGCGCGAGCGCGTCGTAGACGATCCGCTCGGCGGTCGACTTCTTGCCGTCGAGCATCACCTTGTTGATGACCTGCTGGACGAGTTTCGAGCGGTGAATCGGGTCCGCCTCGATGGGACGGATCTGAGCTGCTGCACGACGGGGCATCGGTGTCTCGTTCCTGGAAGCGGTGGGCTGCGGCTATTTTTTCTTGACGCCGTACTGCGAGCGCGCCTTCTTGCGGTCGCTCACGCCGGCAGCGTCGAGCGTGCCGCGCACGACCTTGTAGCGCACGCCAGGCAGGTCCTTGACGCGGCCGCCGCGCACGAGCACCACCGAGTGCTCCTGCAGGTTGTGTCCCTCTCCGGGAATGTACGCGGTGACCTCGATCGATCCCGAGATGCGCACGCGCGCGACCTTGCGCAGCGCGGAGTTAGGCTTCTTCGGGGTCGTCGTGTAGACGCGCGTGCAGACGCCGCGCCGCTGCGGAGCCGCCGTCTTCTTCTTGCGGCCTTTGCCAGACTTCAGTCCGGGGGTCGCGATCTTCTTCTTGGGCGCCACGCGACCCTTGCGCACGAGCTGTGATGTAGTCGGCATCGTGCGGGATGCTAGCAGCGCCGGCCGGCTGTGGCGATGCGGGGCTCGAAGCGCTGCACGCTAGGCGATCTGCGGCACGCCGGCGGCGCGTACCGGGGCGGGCATCAGCGCAGCGGCGACGATCACGAGCACAAACGCCAGCCCCTGCAGCAGCACGCCCGCGGTGCTGCCCGCGACCGGGTCGCCGAAGACGACGATGCCGCCGGCGATGCCCGCGATGTTGGCCGCGGTGCCGGTGACGGCGATCACGGGGACCGCCTCTCCCTCCTGCAGGCCGCGGGCGGACGCGAAGAAGGCCACGATCGAGGCGAGGATCGCGACGGCGAGCCACGGGCTCAGCAGCAGGCCCACGAAGCCGTGCGCGCCGGTGATGCCGGTGAGCGCCTTGATCGCGGTGTCGGAGACGCCGAAGAGGATGCCCGATGCGGCCCCGAGCATGATGCCGTGGTGCTCGATGCGCCCGCCGATGCGCGGACCCATGATCAAGAGGCCGCCGAGGCCGAACAGCGTGGCCTCGAAGGAGATCATCGCCACGTCGGAGAAGCGCGAGTGCACACCGTGCATCGCGGGCAGCGTGACGCCGAGCAGCACCAGCCCGGCGGCGGTGAGGAACAGGCCGAGCCACTGACGGCGGCCGACCTGGAAGCCGAAGAGCCTGTCTGCCATCACCGCGATGAACACGACGCCAGCCGCGAGCGACACCTGGATCACGGACATCGGCGCCAGAGACAGGGCGGCCACGTGCAGGGCCCAGCTGGCGGTCGCCGTGATCATCCCGAGCGTGAACCACTTGGAGGAGTACAGCGCCCTGACGGAGCGCCACGGGTGCATGACCTGCACCTTCGGCACGTCGTTCGCGCCGCGGTACTTGTAGAAGAAGCCCAGGTTCGCCACGAAGGCGCACGCGAGCGCAAGGAGTATGCCTAGATCCATAGTCATTGTCTGGAAGGTGACGGTCGGGTCATCGGCCGACGCTGGGGGCTGCTTTACTGCGCCCCGCCGAACTCAGCGGTTCGTCCGTCTTCGGCAGCGTACCCGTCGCAACCTGTATGCAAGCTAAAGACCCCGTCGGTGGTGCGAGAGCACACGAGCGCCCGTTGTTGATGGTCGACATCGACGGCGTCATCTCGCTGTTCGGCGGCTGGGAGGAGGCTGCGCGGGAACGCCGCGAGGGGTACGACGCGTACTCGCTCACGGGCTCGTTCCACTCGATCGACGGCACACCCCACTTCCTTTCGTCCACCGCCGCCGCTCACCTGCTCGATCTCTCGAGCGTATTCGAGCTCGTGTGGGCGAGCGGCTGGGAGGAGCGCGCGAACGAACACCTGCCGCGCCTGCTGGGGCTGCCGCGTGAGCTTCCGTTCCTGCGCTTCGCGCGCGCCGTCGGCCGCACTAACGCGCACTGGAAGCTCGACGCAATCGACGCCTACGCCGGTGCGCGCGCGCTGGCGTGGGTCGACGACGCGCTCAACGACGCCTGCCACGTGTGGGCGCAGGCGCGCCCGGCGCCCACGCTGCTCGTGCAGACCGACCCGCGACACGGCCTGACGGCCCCCGAGGCGCGACGACTGGCGGACTGGGCTCGGACGCTGTAGCGACAGTGGGACGCGACCGCGAGGCCGCGTCCCGTTCTGATCCCCCTGTCTCCTACTCCTCGGCGAGGCTCTCGTCGGGCAGCTCGAGCTCGGCAAGCTCCTCGGCGAAGCCCGGATCGGTGCCGCCGGCGCCGATCTTCTCCAGCGAAGCGAGGTCGGCGTCGAACTCCTGCCCGTAGCCGCCGCTGAAGCCGTCCGCGAGACCCAGCTCGGCGGCGATCTCGTCCTGGTCGAGCAGGCCGACGTCGTCGATCGCGCGGGGCAGCGGTTCGGCGGGCTCGATCTCGATCCGACGGTAGCGCTTGAGCCCCGTCGCGGCCGGGATCAGCTTGCCGATGATCACGTTCTCCTTGAGCCCGTTGAGGCGGTCGATCTTGCCTTCGAGCGCCGCGTCGGTGAGCACCTTGGTGGTCTCCTGGAAGGAGGCGGCCGACAGGAACGAGTCGGTGTTGAGCGATGCCTTGGTGATGCCGAGGATGATGTCCTCGAACTGTGCTTCTTCGCCGCCCTGCTGGCCGACGGTGCGGTTGATTTTGGCGAACTCGAAGCGGTCGACGAACTGCCCCGGCAGGTAGTCGGTGTCGCCCTTCTGATCGACGCGCACCTTCTTGAGCATCTGGCGCACGATCAGCTCGATGTGCTTGTCGTTGATGTCCACGCCCTGCGACTTGTAGACCTCCTGGACCTCCTTGACGAGGTACTGCTCGGTCTCGGTCCGCCCGCGGATCGCGAGCAGCTCGTGCGGGTACACCGAGCCCTCGTTGAGCTGGCGCCCGGCTTTGATCTTCTCGCCGGAGCCGACGAACAGCCGCGTGCGCCGCGGGAAGGCGTGGCGGTGCTCCTCGCCGGCCTCGTCGGTGATGACGACGGTGAGCGCTTTGTCGGTCTCTTCGATCGAGACGACGCCGTCCTGCTCGGCGATTTTCGCGAGGCCCTTGGGCCGGCGCGCCTCGAACAGCTCGACGACACGCGGCAGGCCGTGCGTGATGTCCGCGCCGGCGACGCCGCCGGTGTGGAACGTGCGCATCGTCAGCTGCGTGCCGGGCTCGCCGATCGACTGCGCGGCGACGATCCCGACGGCGTCGCCGATCTGGGCGAGCGCGCCGGTCGCAAGCGCGCGTCCGTAGCACGCCTGGCACACGCCGCTGACGGCCTCGCACTTGAGCACGGAGCGCACGGGCACGGTCACCTCGGCGCCCTTCTCGTGGTCGTCGGCGAAGGCGCTGACGATCTCGGCCATCTCCGCGCGGCCGATTTCGATGCCCTGCTCGGCGAGCATGCGCCCGCGCTTGGTCGTGATGTCCAGCGCGGCGATGCGCCCGACGAGCACGTCGTTGGGCTCGCCGCCGGCCTTGAACACGGCCATCTCGATGTACTCCTCGGTGCCGCAGTCGGCCTCGCGGATGATCACGTCCTGGGCGACGTCGACCAGACGCCGCGTCAGGTAGCCCGAGTCGGCGGTGCGCAGCGCCGTGTCGGCGAGTCCCTTTCGCGCGCCGTGCGTGGAGATGAAGTACTCGAGCACCGAGAGGCCCTCCATGAAGTTGGCCTTGATCGGGCGCTCGATGATTTCACCCTTCGGGTTGGC
>Ga0182015_10006895_pt1 | contig 11236 bp, 9 predicted proteins | sample 712P3MmetaG_FD_120478 | JGI IMG/M metagenome (GOLD analysis project Ga0182015, IMG submission 120478) | Permafrost microbial communities from Stordalen Mire, Sweden - 712P3M metaG | ecosystem: Environmental > Terrestrial > Soil > Wetlands > Permafrost | place: Sweden: Stordalen | collected...
CAGTGTATATGATGAAAACGTGACCGCTGCGCAAATCACGAGCCTGGCCCGGGACTGCGGCTTCGAACTCGCCGGAATTGCGCGAGCCGAGCCTCTGCCAAACGACAGCCGGCGCTATCTCGACTGGGTCGACCGCGGGATGGCGGGCGCGATGGGCTATCTCACCGATCGGCGCGCGATCGTGCGAACCGATCCGAAGCTGCTGCTCCCGAGCGCGCGCTCCATCATTTGCGTTGGCAAGCTCTACAACGGTCCCGAACCAAGATCGACAGAGTTGCAGGACGCTGAACTTGGCTGGGTCTCGCGCTATGCCTGGGGAGACGATTATCACCACGTTGTGCGGCGTGGTTTGGAAAAGCTGGCCGGAAAACTCGGGCTCCATCACGAGTGCAAAATCTGCGTGGACACCGCGCCATTGCTCGAACGCTCTTACGCGCGCGAAGCCGGCCTGGGCTGGATCGGCAAGAACACATGTTTGATCAATCAGGAAATCGGCTCGTGGGTGTTTCTGGGCGAGATCCTTACTTCACTTGAGATCGAGGCCGATTCCCCGCCCCCCGACCGCTGCGGAACATGCACGCGCTGCATCGATGCTTGTCCCACGCAGGCCATCGCGCCCCAAGGCTACGAAATCGACGCCCGCCGCTGTATCCCGTATTTCACTATTGAACTGCACGGAGCCGCGCCGGAAGAGTTGCGCGCCGCCATTGGCCAGCACATCTTTGGCTGCGACATTTGCCAGGATGTGTGTCCATGGAACGGGCGCGCGCCGATCGCCGAAGAACCCGCGTTCGAGCCTCGCCATTTTGCGCCGCCTCTGGAAGAATTAGCCGGACTGAGCGAAGACGAATTTCGCGCCAGGTTTCACGCGAGCCCCATCCAGCGCGCCAAATACGCAGGGTTTTTAAGGAATGTCGCAGTCGCGATGGGCAACAGCAAGCTGGAGAAATTCCGCGAGCCCCTCCAGCACCTGGCGACGTTTCCAAACGAGCTAGTAGCCGAGCACGCGCGCTGGGCGATCGAACAGCTGCTCCCGGCTCCTGCCTCGACGAGCTCTTGAGTTCATCTACGGCAGTTGCAGGTCCAATGCGTAGATTTCCTGGGTGCCGTTGTCGCGCAGCAATATCGGCGAGTCGTCCGGCGTCAGACCCATCCAGGGGAAACTGAAAACCGCAGATTCGGCGCGCCGCAAGCCATCGAGGTTCGTCACGCGTTCCAGCTTGTGGTCGCTGATTCGCACGCGAAAGATCGCGGCGTCCCTGGTCGGGTAAGAATCGAAGTAGATATATTGGCCGTCGCGCGACCACGCCGGAGAATTCACAGCGGTCCTGGCCAGTTCCGTCCACTTTTGAGCGGCAACATCGAATAACGTTATCGCTTGCGACTCAGCCGCCAACGCCGCGATGCTACGGCCATCCGGCGAGAAGCTCGGACGCCACAGCCCCTCCGAACCCGGCAGAATGGAAACTTGGCGAGTCTTAAGATTCAAAATCTTAATTCCCAGGGTGCTGGATCTTGCTTCACTTGTCGGCTCCTCGCTAAAGGCGAGAGATTCGCCATCTACCGACCAGCTCGGGTCAACATCGGTGTGGTCTCCGGTGGTCAACTGTTCAGGTGCGCCGCCGTCGACCGAGAGAGAGTAAATGTTTTGGGGCTTACCGGCCATCCTGATCGAGAAAGCGATCCGCTTCCCGTCCGGAGACCAGCGCGGCGCGATGGCTTGCACGGGAGGGAAAGTGAGTTGCAGGCGCTCGCTGCCGTCCAGCTTGCTCCTCCACAGGCTGCCCTCCGGATAAAGAGTATATGTCACCCACTTGCCGTCGGTCGAAAAATCCAGTTGTTCCGCCCCGATGGCGGGAAGAAAGGGTTGAAATTGCTGTGACTTCGCATCGTACCGGACCAGCTCGCCGCGCTGCTGTACGCCGATCGCGTAGAGTTTGTGGCCATTGGGGTCTGGAACAGGCATATGGAAATCGAACGGCCCCGAAGTCAATTGAATTGGCTCACGACTCGATCTTTCAAATGAACCTGCCTTTTCGCGGATGGCCCACAAGTTTGAATTGCCGGTTCCTCCGCGGACCGCTTCGAAAATGTAATACCTGCCGTCCGGGGTCCAAGAACCGGCTAGTTCGTTATGCGGTTTGTTCCAGTCGGGAAGAATAGGGCGAAGCCCCGTTCCATCCGAGCGAACTTCCCAAATCGACCACGAATTGGTCTTTGAATCCAGAACGGTGAGGCGGAGGATGCTCCCGTCAGGTGAGAAGCGGGGGTAAATGACGACGCCGGAGACGGTGGCAAGCTTGCGGGATCCCGTTCCATCGACATTGGCCTGATAAATTTCCGAAGACATAACGTAAACCATGTGCTGGCCATCGGGGGAAAGGGCGCCGTCGTTCGCGCGCAGATCTCCGATGCGGCGGGGTGTTCCTCCCAATATCGGTACGGCCCAGAGTGGCGTCAAGACTTCATTGGAAGTAAAGCTTTGAACCAGAAGCTCGGATCGATTGGGCGCGATGGAGAGAAGTATCGGGGTGGATATGGATGTGGAGAACGGTAGCGTTTCGCCTCCCAGGGCCGAAACTTGGGCGATGCCCCAGCTCCCGTTAGCCTCCTCGTTGAAATAGAGTCTTGAGCCGTCGGTCCAAAGCGACTGAAAATTGAATGCCGAGGTCTTCTGGAGGCCATCGCGGGTGATTTCCGTCGAGCCGAGAACTTTCGGCGATGGGACCGGGCGTGTTAACCAGTAGCCGAGAACCACGCCCACTACGGCGGCGGCGCTGCCTACAATGACGATGGTGGACCACCGGCTCAGCGACCTCGCGTGAACCTTGCCTTCTGGAAGCGACTGGGGCTGTCCAGAATCCTTGCCCGCGAGCGATTCGTCGATTTCGATTCGCGCATCTCCGATGTCACGGAGCCGCTTCCTCGGGTCTTTTTCAAGGCACCGCCGCAAAAGTCTCTGCGCTTGCGCCGGAACATGCGTGAGATCCGGCTCGGTCTTCAGCACCGCCGCCAATGTGTCCGAAATCGTTTCGCCTTCGAACAGTCGTTTGCCCGTCAGCATCTCGTATAGCACCACGCCAAACGCCCAGATATCCGCGCGCTTGTCGACCGTTTTGCCGCGAGCCTGCTCCGGACTCATGTAGGCTGCCGTCCCCAGGATCATCCCCGCGCGTGTTGGTGAGATAGTGAGCGTCGGCGAATTTACAGGATCGGAATAGTCGGAAGATTGCCCCACAGCGGCCAATCCGAAATCGAGCACCTTCACCACTCCCTCCGGCGTGATCATGATGTTTGCCGGCTTCAGGTCGCGATGGATAATGCCCTTTTCGTGAGCCGCTTCCAGCGCATCGGCGATCTGGCGGGCGTAGTTTAGTGCGGTCTCGATGGGCAGCGGCCCTTGGAGCGTTTCGCCTTCCACCAACTCCATCGCCAACGCGCGTTCTTCCACGCCGTAGATCTGGGCGATGTGGGGATGGTTCAGCGATGCCAGAACTTCGGCTTCGCGCTGGAATCGTGCCATGCGTTCCGGGTCGGCGGCGAAGGAATCCGGCAACACTTTCAGCGCGACTTCACGCTTCAGCTTGGTGTCTTTTGCGCGATACACCTCGCCCATGCCGTCCGCGCCGAGCGGCGCAAGGATTTCGTAGGGCCCGAGTTTGTCACCGGCAGAGAGCGGCATAGATATTGGAACAATTCTACATGTCCGCGGAATCGCGTCGTATAGTAGATGGAGATGTAAGCAAGCAGGATGATCGCGCTTGGATAAGTATCTCGTCGTCTTAGCCGGTGCCGGACTCGGCGGCCTCGCCCGTTATGTCGCCAGCACCTGGATCATGGAAAAATACGGGGGGCGCTTTCCGCTCGGGACGTTCGTCATTAACATCACCGGTTCATTCTTGATCGGCGTCCTCATGATGCTCTTCATCGAGCGCTGGCAGCCCCACCACAATTGGCGATTGTTTCTAGTGGTCGGCGTTCTAGGCGGCTACACCACCTTTTCCAGCTTTGAGTACGAGACTTACCAAATCGTCCGCGACGGCGCGCGTTGGATGGGACTGTTCTACGTGTTGAGCAGCGTGATCATCGGCTACTTCGGCGTCTGGATTGGCGCGGCCCTTGCGGCGCGCCGGTAGCCACGCAGCTCGGCCGGCCGTTCTGGTTTATCATAAAGAAAATGTCCGTCGAAGAAGAACTCCAGGAAGCAATCGAAAAGGTTAAAGACCCGTTCGAAAAGCACGTGGCCGCGACCATGGCCATTATTGCCGCATGCCTTGCCGTGGTTGCCGTGGGGGGACACCTCATGACAACCGAGGAATTGCTGGAGCAACAAAAGGCTTCCGACCAGTGGTCGTACTATCAAGCCAAGTCCATTCGCAGGTATCAATCGGAAGTGGCGCGCGATCTGTTCGCCGGCCTGAAGATGCCCCCCCAGAGCGCGCAGTATCAGAAGAACGCGGACAAGTACCGGAAAGATGACGACGACATCCAAAAGGAAGCCCAGGGGCTGGAGCAGGAGAGCCATCTGCGAGGCCGGCAAGCCCTCGGATTCCACTTCGGTGAAGTATTTCTCGAGTTTTCAATCGTCCTGTCATCCTTGGCAATCCTGGCAAAGCGTAAATTGCTGTGGTTCGTGTCCATCGTGAGTGGGGCGATCGGGGTCGTTTTGGCGGTGACAATTTACAACATCCCATCGCTTATGGACAAGTTCCAGCAGTAGTTCAAATGGTCGAAAACATCAGCCCGGGCGTTTCTGCCCGCAACGCCCGTGTGGTGCTCTTTGACTTCGATGGCACCCTTTCGGTGATCCGTTCGGGATGGATGAACGTGATGGTCCCGATGATGGTGGAGATCCTCGCCGATCTGAAGACCGGCGAATCGGAAGAACAATTGCGCGGCATGGTGGAAGAGTTTGTCTGGAGACTCACCGGCAAGGAAACCATCTACCAGATGATCGCTTTCGCCGAAGCCGTAGGAGCGCGGGGCGGCAAGCCGCTGGAGCCCGCGGCGTACAAGAAAATGTATCTCGATCGGCTGTGGCAGAAGATCGAAAGCCGCGTGGACGCGCTGCGAAAAGGCCGAGCCGATCCGGAAGACTATCTGGTGCCCGGCTCGCTGGATTTACTCGATCGCCTAAAAGCCCGGGGGCTGAAGATGTATCTCGCGAGCGGCACCGACGAGATCTTCATGAAAGAAGAAGCGCGGCTGCTGGGTGTCACGAAATATTTTGACGGGGGAGTGTATGGCGCGCTCGACGACTATAAGAGCTTCTCAAAAGCGATCCTGATCCAGCGCATACTGTCCACCGCCGAATTTCAAGGCAACCAGTTCCTCGGCTTTGGCGACGGTTACGTCGAGATCGAAGAAGTGAAAAACGTGGGCGGCGTTGCCGTGGGTGTCGCGAGCGAGGAGCCGGCTTGCAGCCGGGTGGATGAATGGAAACGCTTGCGCCTGATCGGCGTCGGCGCCGACTATATTGTTCCCAATTATCTGTGCGGTGAAGAGCTCTTCTCTTCACTCTTCCCCGCTTGAGCACGCTTGCCATCGACATTGGCGGGACCAAATTCAGCATGGCTGTCTTTGAAGGCGAGCGGATCGTCGATCGCGAATCGCACGCCACCGATCGCGCCGGCGGACGCGAATCGATTCTCGATCGCATCGCGATCATCATTGACAAGTGGAAACCGCGCTACTGTTTCGATCGCTGCGGAATCGGCTTCGGCGGTCCGGTGGACTTCGAGCGCCAGCGCGTGGTCTTATCCACGCACGTTGCCGGCTGGAATGACTTCGACCTGCCGGGGCACCTGACAAAGCTGCTCGGTTTTGTTCCGATCATGGATAACGACGCCAACGCCGGCGCACTGGGCGAAGCGCTATACGGCGCGGGACGCGGTTTTCGGCCGCTGTTTTACATGACGCTGTCCACCGGAATCGGCGGAGGCATCATCATCAGCGGCGACGCCGTCTACCGCGGCGCGGATTCGTACGCCGGTGAGATCGGGCATTTGACCGTGCGGCCGGATGGTCCCGAATGCCTCTGCGGGTCACGTGGTTGCCTGGAGCGGATGTGCTGCGGGTTGTGGCTGGAACGCGATCACGGCCGCCCGGTCAGCGAGCTGCTGCGCGATCCTGCATTCGTGGAACGCTACGTCGTCGATTTGGCGCTAGGGCTGAAGGCCGCCATCATGCTGCTGAACCCGGCTCGCATTGTGATCGGCGGCGGCATCAGCAAGGCGGGCGATCGATTGTTGATCCCATTGCGGGCGGAACTCCGCCGGCAGATCACGGCCTGGTCGCGCGCGCGGATTTACGTGGTTCCCGCGGAGCTCGGCGACGATAGCGTGTTGTATGGCGCCATGGCGTTGGCCAATCGGTGTAGCGCATGAAACTGCCAGCCTTCTATCCGATTATTGGCGACGTTGCAGCGGCTGAGGCGCTGCTCGAAGCAGGCGCACGTATTCTCCAGTTCCGTCATAAAAGCTTCTTTTCGCGACAAGCCTTTGAAGAAGCCAGCCGAATTTCGGAACTATGCCGGCATGCGGGAGCACTGTTCGTCGTGAACGATCGTGCCGACATAGCAAAGTTGCTGGATGCTGGATTGCACTTGGGCCAGGACGATCTTGCCCCGGCGGACGCGCGGCGAATTCTGCCGGCCCCAGGCATCATCGGATTTTCGACGCATAACGAACAGCAATTACTGGCCGGGAATTTGGAACCCGTCGATTATCTAGCGATCGGCCCGATCTTTGCCACCCGTTCAAAGCTGAGTCCGGATCCAGTGGTCGGACTGGATCGATTGCGAGCTTTGCGGAGGCTGACGCCAAAACCTCTGGTCGCCATCGGCGGCATCACGCGTGAGTTAGCGCCCCAGGTCTTCGAAGCCGGCGCCGATTCGGTGGCCATCATCGGCGATCTCTTTCCGAGGCCCGAAGAATGGATCGCTATTTGTTCGTGTAAGTGACGTTGACCGAGGTTTCATTCCCTCGGCCGTTGGCCATCACCGTCACGGTATGGTGCTTGGCGCCGTCCTCCGCCGTGATGACCTGGCTGGTGCCGGAATTGACGACGGCCGTAACCGAGAGTCCCGAGGCTTCCAACTGGTCGCGATAAAACTTGGTCACATGATCGGCCGAGTCCTCGGTCTTGAACATGAAGGTTCCGCTTCGCCCCGACTTGCCCTGCGCCGCGAAGGCGGTTTGCGGACTAGATCCGGGATAGTCGGGCACCCAGGTTGGGATCTTTGCGTCGCCGCCGATTTGGATCGTGCCATCCGCGGACTTCAATTCGAAATTGCTCTGTCTGATCTTGTGTGCCACGAACAGACCGCCAGCAAGCACCGCGACGACGATCAGAAAGAAAACTCCTCCGACGCCAATCAAGACCCAGAGAAGAACGTTGCTCTTTTTCGCCGGGGCGGGTGGGACAGGAGGGGTCATAGTTAGTGCTCGTGTTCGTGGTGCTGGGAAGTTACCAGAATCGAACAAGGCGCGTCCGACAAAGCGCACTTGGTGTGCTCGAACTGAATGGTGGAGTGACGGATTTCGAACTTGCAAAGAACATCATTGACGCGCTGCAGGATGGTGTTGCTTTCCGAAGTCGGCATGTCTTCGATCAGCACATGGCAACTGAGCGCGTGCGCGCTGGAACCCAGGCTCCAGATGTGCAGATCGTGAACGTCGATCACGCCGTCGATCGTCCGCATGGCGCCCGTGACTTCGTTTAGCTGCATACCGCGCGGCAGACCCTCTAGCAGAACATTCAGCGATTCCTGAATGATGTCCCACGCGCTCCAGACAATGAGAACGCCGATCAAAACCGACAGCACCGGGTCGATCACAGCGAAGCCGGTAAAGTGGATCGCGATAGCGCCAACGACGATCCCAACCGCACTGACTGCATCCCCCATCATGTGCACGAAGGTCGCGCGAATATTCAGGTCGCGATCTTTGTCTCGGAACAGACCGAGCATGATGCCGCCGTTAAGAGCAACCGACGCTACCGCGACCCACAGCATGGTCCACTCTTCGATGTGCCTGGGATGCAGCAAGCGCTGCCAAGCTTCATAGAAGATGAAGCCCGCGATGACGATCAACGTGAGAGCATTCACGAAAGCCGTGAGCACGCCAGCGCGATGATAGCCGTAGGTCTTGATGCTGTCGGCGGGCTTGGACTGCATGTACACCCCGACGGTGGCCAGCACCAAAGCAAGCGCGTCGGTAAAGTTGTGGCCGGCATCGGAGACCAGCGCCAAGCTGCCGGATCGAAAGCCTGCAACGGCCTCGACAACGACAAAGAGAATCGTGGCAAAGAACGACCATTTAAGGATGTTCGCTGTCCCGTGCTGGTGGCCGTGATGATGCAATAGGTACCTGCATCTCTATTTTACAACCTTGCGGGAATTGTTTCAGAATCTGGTGACTTCAGTGAAGTTGAAGTTGCGAACTTTCATGGCCGGGACCACCATATCGAAAGTCTCTTCGCCGGAGGCGCGGACAGCAGGCGAAAGCGCTTCAACATTGTTCAGCAATTCAATGATGCCTTGATTGAAGCGGAAATTGCGGAGGCCTCGGGTGACGCAGCCATTTTCGATCAGGAACGTGCCGTCGCGCGTCATGCCGGTCATGATCTTGTCATAAGGTTCCACTTCGCGAATGTACCAGAGCCGGGTGACGAGAATGCCGCGATCAGTGGACGCGATCATCTCATCTACAGATGTGGAGCCGCCAGCGATCACGATGTTGAGCGGCGCTTCGCCGACTTCGTTCGGCAATGGGAAGCCGTGGCCGGTGGGTTCGACTCCGTCGCGATGCGCGCTCGATCGCGAATAGGCTAGCTCGCGCGGAACGCCGGCGTCAACTAAAGTGAGTTTGCGGCGCGGCACGCCTTCACCATCGAAAGGCACGCCGGCTTGCAGCGGATGCGCGACATCGTCCGAAATATGGATGTTGTCGCCGAACAGTTTGGCGCCGAGGCGATCGGTGAGGAAGCTGCGGCTGTCGTTGACGGAAGTAGCGCTGAAGTCGCCGAACATCTGTCCGACGAGGTCCAGCACGGCCGCGGGCTCCAGGATCACGGTATAGCGGCCGGGAGCGATTTCCTGGGGATCGTTCGACAGGCGCGCTTTTTCGCTGGCGCTGCGGGCGAGCTCCACGGAATCGATGGCTGTATGCGACACGGCCGAAGCCTTGGCCCAACCGGAGCTGTCGCCGGCCATAGCGGTGATGGAGAACTGCGCCATGGTTTCGGCGTGCCAGGCTGAAACGCCGGCCGAGTTGAAGATCGCCTCGATGCTTTGACCGGTGGAGTAAATACCGGCGGCCGTTTGTCCGGCACTTTCGACGATGCGAATGGCTTCGGCGACGGCTCGTCCGCGATGTGCGGGCGTTGCGCTCGCGGTGGCGGAGTCGAAGCGCTTGGTTTCAGAGATCAACGAGTTCTCGTTGAGCGGCAGCAAGTCAGAATTGGGGGCGGAGGATCGAGCCAGCGCGAAAGCCTGCTCCACTGCGGAGCGAATTGAATCGGGATCGAACCGATTGGTTGTGGCACGCGCGGTTTGTTGATCGACCGCTACGCGAACCGAGATCCAGCGATCCTGCTCGGCCACGTTCTGATGAATTGTGTTGTTGGCGAAGCGCGTAAGAGCGGCGCAATGGGCGCCCAAGGTCGCCTCTACGTCGGAGACGCCCAAAGATGCTGCTGCTTGCTGGACTGCGCCGAACAGCTCGCGGCATTGACTCAAATCAAGCGGCATACGCGGCTCCCACCTTGATGTCGTGGAAGCGCGCGGGGCTTGCGCCGTGGCCGGTGCCGATCACTTGCTCGGGCTGTCCCTTGCCGCAATTGGGAACGCCCCACAGCACCCAATGATCGCGATTGGCGATGGCGGCGCACGCATTCCAAAACTCGGTGGTGATGCCGCTGTAGGTCGGATTCTTGAGCATGCGGACGCGCCGGCCATCCTTGATCTCCCAGGCGATCTCGCAACCGAACTGGAAATTGTAGCGCTTGTCATCGATGGACCAACTGCGATTGGTCTCCATGTAAATTGCATGGCTAACGCCGGCGAACACTTCGTCGAGAGTTTGTTCGCCGGGCAGCAGGCTGACGTTGGTCATACGGATGAGCGGGAGCCGCGCCCAACTGGTGGCGCGCATGGTGCCGTTGGAGCGCTTCTGGCCGATGGCGGCGGCGGTTTCGCGCGAAGTCATATAGCCGACGAATTGGCCGTTGCGAATGATGTCGGCCGATTGCGCGGGAACGCCCTCGTCGTCGAACGCGAACGTGCCCATGCCAGGGCCGTGTTCGATGCGTGCGTCGCAAACGGCGTTGACCAGATCGGAACCGTAGCGTAGGTGATTCAGTTTGTCGAGCGTGAGGAAGCTCATGCCCGCGTAGTTGGCCTCCGAGCCGAGCACGCGATCGAGCTCGATGGGATGTCCGATGGATTCGTGAACCTGGAGGCCGAGCTGGCTGCCGTCGAGAATCAGATCGAAGGAGCCTTCGGGACATTTGTCGGCGGAGTGCAATGCCACGGCCTGTTCGGCGACGCGCGGCGCGTGCTTGAGCAGATCGATCTCGTGGATCAACTCGTAGCCCTTGAGCTGGTGCTGGCCGCCGAAGGAATTCGGATAAGAGCGCTTCTGAATCTGATCGTCCTTGAAGCAGTAGACTTCGAATCCGGCGCCGCTGGTGGTGCGCGTTTGATCGATGACGCTGCCGATGGAAGAGACGAAGATCTGGCGGCTGCGGTGAAAGATCATCGAGGTTTGCGCAAGTGTCACTCCGGAAGCTCGGCGCAGCTCATCGTCGACAGAGGTGAGGAGTGCGAGCTGTTCTTCGACGCCGACCGAGAAGGGATCGATCTGGCAGGGCGAGACCCAGGTGGCTTCGTGCTTGGCTTCGGGCGCGAGCGTGACGTCGTGTTTCTTGGCGAGGGCGCTGGAGTGAGCGATTTCGACGGCGAGTGCGGCCGCGGATTCGATGCCGGCGCGGGTGAGATCGTCAGTGGCGGCGAATCCCCAGCAGCCGTTGGCGAGCACGCGTATTCCGATGCCGGCCGATTCATCGCTCGAGACCTGGCTGGGCTTGCCGTCCTTGGTGCCAAGCTCGCGATCGCGACTTTCAACGATGCGAACGTCGGCGTAGGTGACGCCGGGGCGCTGGGCGGAATCGAGCGCTTCAAGCGCCAAATGTTTCATAGGTCCAGCATAGCCGGGTGGTGGGTTGTGGGTTGTGG
>Ga0182015_10006896_pt1 | contig 11234 bp, 7 predicted proteins | sample 712P3MmetaG_FD_120478 | JGI IMG/M metagenome (GOLD analysis project Ga0182015, IMG submission 120478) | Permafrost microbial communities from Stordalen Mire, Sweden - 712P3M metaG | ecosystem: Environmental > Terrestrial > Soil > Wetlands > Permafrost | place: Sweden: Stordalen | collected...
ACTTCCTTGCCCTTGGCGTTGGTCAAACGCACCACCGGGCGCAGGTCCTTGCCGCCCGAACCACGCTGCTTGGGATCGAGCACGACGGTGCTGGACAAACCGGTGACGTCGTCCACCTGGGTCGCGACGGTGATGCCGTCCACGAAGTCGGAGAACTTGATCATGCCGGCCACTTCCGTGACCACCGGGTGAGTATGCGGATCCCAGTTCGCCACCGACTGGCCGGCCGTCACCACATCGGCATCGTTCACCGTGATGGTGGCGCCGTAGGGGATCTTGTACCGCTCGCGCTCGCGGCCGAACTCGTCCACCACACCCAACTCGCCTGAGCGCGACACGGCGACCAGGTGTCCCCTCTCATGACGTACGGTCTTGATGTTGTGCAAACGAATCGTTCCCTTCGATTTCACCTCGACGCCGTTGGCCGCCGCCGCCCTGGAGGCCGCGCCGCCGACGTGGAAGGTGCGCATGGTGAGCTGGGTTCCCGGCTCGCCGATCGACTGGGCCGCAATGACGCCCACCGCCTCGCCGATGTTGATTCGATGGCCACGGCCCAAATCGCGGCCGTAGCACTGGGCGCATACCCCGTAGCGGGTCTCGCAGGTGATCGGCGAGCGCACCATGACCTGATCGACTCCCATCTTTTCCAGGAGCTTGACCAGCTTCTCATCGATCAAGGTGCCGGCCTTGACCAGCACTTCGCCGCTGGACGCCACGACCACGTCCTCGGAGGCCACCCGGCCCAGAACGCGCTCTCCGAGGCCCTCGACCACGTCGCCGCCCTCCACGATGGGCGTGATCGACAGGCCGAAGCCCGTCCCGCAATCGATCTCCGTGACCACGAGGTCCTGCGCCACGTCGACCAAGCGTCGAGTCAGGTAGCCCGAGTTGGCGGTCTTCAATGCCGTATCCGCCAGGCCTTTGCGTGCACCGTGGGTGGATATGAAGTACTGAAGTACGTTCAAACCTTCGCGGAAATTCGCGGTGATCGGCGTTTCGATGATGGAACCGTCGGGTTTGGCCATCAGGCCGCGCATGCCGGCCAGCTGCCGGATCTGCGCCGCCGAGCCGCGGGCTCCGGAGTCGGCCATCATGAAGATCGAATTGAACGACTTCTGACGCACCTTGTTGCCCCGGGTGTCCGTCACCTCATCGGTGCCCAACTTCTCCATCATGGCCTTGGCCACCTGGTCATTGGTTCGCGACCAGATGTCCACCACCTTGTTGTAGCGTTCGCCGTTGGTGACCAGACCCGAGGCATATTGCTCCTGGATTTCCTTCACTTCGCGCTCGGCCGTCGCCAGAATCTTGATTTTCTGCTGCGGGACGACCATGTCATCGACCCCGATGGACACGCCGGCGCGGGTCGCATACTGGAATCCGGTGTACATCAACTGGTCGGCGAACACGACGGTCTCCTTCAGACCCACCGTGCGGTAGCACAGGTTGATCGTCGCGGAGATGATCTTCTTGGTCATGTCCTGATTGATCGCGTCGAACGACAGCCCATGCGGCAGGATCTCCGACAGCAGCGCCCGCCCCGCCGTCGTGTCGACCACACGGATGTTCTGCACCAGGCTGCCGCCGGCGTCGCGAATGTATTCGGACAGGCGAACCCGGACCTTGGCCTGAAGGTCGATGTTGCGGCTCTCATAGGCTCTGTGGACTTCGGCGACGTCGCTGAATGCCATGCCCTCGCCCTTCGCGCCCACCTTTTCGCGGGTCATGTAGTACAACCCCAGCACCACGTCCTGCGACGGGACGATGATGGGATCGCCGTTCGCGGGCGACAGGATGTTGTTCGACGACATCATCAAGGCGCGCGCTTCGAGCTGGGCCTCGATGGAAAGCGGCACGTGAACCGCCATCTGGTCGCCGTCGAAGTCCGCGTTGAATGCCGTGCAAACCAGCGGATGCAGCTGGATCGCCTTGCCCTCGATCAGGACCGGCTCGAACGCCTGGATGCCCAACCGGTGCAACGTGGGCGCGCGGTTCAGGAGCACCGGATGTTCGCGGATCACCTCTTCCAGGATGTCCCATACCTCGGGTCCCTCGCGCTCCACCAGACGCTTCGCCGCCTTGATGGTCGAAGCCTCGCCGCGCAGCTGCAGCTTGGAGAAGATGAAGGGTTTGAACAATTCGAGCGCCATCTTCTTCGGCAGTCCGCACTGGTGCAGCCGCAGCGTGGGGCCGACGACGATGACCGAGCGGCCCGAGTAATCGACGCGTTTGCCGAGAAGGTTCTGACGGAACCGGCCCTGTTTGCCCTTGATCATGTCCGCCAGTGACTTCAACGGGCGCTTGTTCGTGCCCGTGATCGCGCGGCCGCGGCGGCCGTTGTCGAGGAGGGCATCGACGGCTTCCTGCAGCATGCGCTTTTCGTTGCGCACGATGATGTCGGGCGCGTTTAGTTCGAGGAGCCGGCGCAGGCGGTTGTTGCGGTTGATGACGCGGCGATACAGATCGTTCAAGTCGGACGTCGCAAAGCGTCCGCCGTCGAGCGGCACCAATGGGCGCAGATCCGGCGGCAACACCGGCAGCACGGTGAGCACCATCCATTCCGGCTTGTTGCCGGACTCCATGAACGCCTCGATGAGCTTCAGGCGCTTCGACAGGCGCTTGATCTTCGTCTCGGAGTTGGTGTTCGCCATGTCTTCGCGAACCTTCACGATCTCCGACGGCAGATCCATCGATTTCAGCAGCTCGTGCACCGCCTCGGCGCCCATTCGAGCGTCGAACTCGTCTCCGTGCTCCTCGATGGACTCCAGATACATCTCATCGGTGAGAAGCTGGCCACGCTGCAGGGACGTCATGCCCGGGTCGACGACCACGAAAGCCTCGAAGTACAGCACGCGCTCGATTTCGCGCAGGGTCATGTCCAGCATCAAGCCGATGCGCGACGGCAGCGACTTCAGGAACCAGATGTGCGCCGTGGGGCTGGCCAGCTCGATGTGGCCCATGCGCTCGCGGCGAACCTTGGATTGCGTCACTTCGACGCCGCACTTCTCGCACACCACTCCGCGATGCTTCAGGCGCTTGTATTTGCCGCACAAGCATTCGTAATCCTTGACGGGGCCGAAGATCTTGGCGCAGAACAAGCCGTCCCGCTCCGGCTTGAACGTGCGGTAGTTGATGGTCTCCGGCTTCTTCACTTCACCGTAGGACCAGCTCCTGATCATGTCCGGCGACGCCAGGCCGATCTTGATCGAATCGAAATTCTCGACCGGCACCTGCTGCTTGAACAACTTGAGTAGATCTTTCATAACTTTAAGCCTCGCTCTCGAGTTCGATGTTGATGGCCAGGGAACGGATCTCCTTGACCAAGACATTGAACGACTCCGGCATGCCGGCTTTCATTTCATGGTTTCCGTCGACGATCGCCTTGTACATCTGCGTACGGCCGTTGACGTCGTCGGATTTGACGGTGAGCATTTCCTGCAAGGTGTACGCGGCGCCGTACGCCTCGAGCGCCCACACTTCCATCTCACCGAAGCGCTGCCCGCCGAACTGCGCCTTGCCGCCGAGCGGCTGCTGCGTCACCAGGCTGTACGGTCCCGTGGAACGGGCGTGCATCTTGTCGTCGACCAGATGGTTGAGCTTCAGCATGTACATGTACCCAACGGTCACCGGCCGGTCGAATTGCTCGCCCGTGCGTCCGTCGTGCAGCGTCGTCTGACCCGACGTCGGCAGATCCGCCAGCGTGAGAAGCTTCTTGATCTCCTCCTCGCTCGCACCGTCGAACACCGGGGTGGCCATCGGCACGCCCCTCTTCAAGTTGCTGGCGAGTTCGAGGACCTCTGCGTCGGTCATCGACTTGATGTCCTCCTTCTGGCCGCCCGTCTCGTTGTACACCTGCCCCAGGAACTTGCGCAGTTCCACGACGGCGTGCTGCGCCTCCAGCATCCTGCCGATCTTGGCGCCCAGGCCCTTGGCGGCCCAGCCCAGATGGGTCTCGAGGATCTGGCCGATGTTCATGCGCGACGGCACGCCCAACGGGTTCAATACGATGTCCACCGGTGTGCCGTCCGCCATGTACGGCATGTCTTCGACCGGCACGATCGATGAGATCACGCCCTTGTTGCCGTGCCGGCCGGCCATCTTGTCCCCCGGCTGCACCCGGCGCTTCACGGCCAGGTACACCTTGACCATCTTGAGGACCCCGGGCGCCAGATCATCGCCAGCCGTGATCTTGGCTTTCTTCTCCTCGAAGCGCTTTTCGAAGCTCTTGCGCTGCCCCTTCAGGCGCTCCGAAACCGTCTCCAACTGAGCGTTGGTCTCCTCATCCTTGAATCGGATCTCGAACCACTGTTCGCGCGGCAGGTCGGCGAGGTACGCGTCGTCCACGGGCGAACCCGATTTCAGCTTCTTGGGGCCGGCTTCGACCACCTTGCCCTCGATCATTCCGCGGACGCGCTGGAACAGATCGTCCTCGAGTATGCGTTGCTGGTCGGCCAGGTCCTTGCGCACCCGCTCGAGCTCCGATTTCTCGATCGCAAGCGCACGCGAGTCCTTCTCGACTCCATCGCGGGTGAAGACGCGAACGTCGATCACCGTGCCGTCCATGCCCGGCGGCACCCGCAGCGAGGTGTCCTTCACGTCCGAGGCCTTTTCGCCGAATATGGCACGCAGCAGCTTCTCCTCCGGCGTCAACTGCGTCTCGCCCTTCGGCGTGACCTTGCCTACGAGAATGTCGCCGGCTCGCACTTCCGCACCGATGAATGCAATTCCCGCCTCGTCGAGCTTCGCCAGGGCGGAATCTCCCACGTTGGGAATGTCGGCCGTGATCTCCTCGGGGCCGAGCTTGGTGTCGCGCGCCACGCAGGTCAGCTCTTCGATGTGAATGGTGGTGAAACGGTCTTCTTCGACCACGCGCTCGGAGATGAGAATGGAGTCCTCGAAGTTGTAGCCGTTCCACGGCATGAATGCCACCAGGAGGTTCTGGCCGAGCGCGAGCTCGCCCAGATCCGTCGACGGGCCGTCCGCAAGCACGTCGCCGCGCTTGATGGCGTCGCCCGCCCGCACCAGCGGACGCTGGTTGATGCAGGTGTTCTGGTTCGAACGGGTGTACTTGGTGAGCGAGTAGATGTCGACGCCGGGCTCGCCCGCGGTCGTCTCATCGTCGTTCACCCGCACCACGATGCGCGACGCATCGACCGAGTCGACGCTGCCGCCGCGGCGCGCCACCACGGTTACGCCGGAGTCGATGGCCACCGCGCGCTCCATGCCGGTTCCCACCAACGGGGTCTCCGAGCGCAGCGTCGGCACGGCCTGGCGCTGCATGTTGGAGCCCATGAGGGCGCGGTTCGCGTCATCGTGCTCCAGGAACGGAATCAACGAGGCCGCCACCGACACGATCTGCTTGGGACTGACGTCCATGAAATCGATCTTGTCGGGCGACGACAAGGTGAACTCGTTCTGCGTGCGGCACGAAATCAGATCGTCGGTGAATTCGCCCTTTTCACTGAGGGCAGCATTCGCCTGGGCGATGACGTACTGGCCTTCCTCGATGGCCGAAAGGTAATCGATCTGATCGGTCACCTTGCCGTGCGAGACGCGCCGATACGGGGTTTCCAGAAACCCGTAGTCGTTGGTGCGCGCATACACCGCCAGCGAATTTATCAGGCCGATGTTCGGGCCTTCAGGCGTCTCGATGGGGCATACGCGGCCGTAGTGCGTGGGATGCACGTCGCGCACTTCGAATCCGGCGCGCTCGCGCGTCAGGCCGCCCGGGCCCAACGCGGAGACGCGGCGCTTGTGCGTGACCTCCGACAGCGGATTGTTCTGGTCCATGAATTGCGACAGCTGCGAAGAACCGAAGAACTCCTTGACCGCGGCCGCCACGGGCTTCGCGTTGATCATCTCCTGCGGCATGATGGGCTCGCTCTCGGCGATGGTCAGGCGCTCCTTCACGGCGCGCTCGACGCGCACGAGGCCGATGCGGAAAGCGTTCTCCGCCATTTCACCGACGCTGCGCACGCGGCGATTGCCCAGGTGGTCGATGTCGTCCACGTGGCCGTTGCCGTTGCGGATGTCGATCAAGGTCTTCATGACCTCGATGATGTCCTCTTTGCTGAGCACACCCGAGCCCGTGATTTCCTCGCGGCCGACGCGGCGGTTGAATTTCATGCGGCCGACCGGCGACAGGTCGTAGCGCTCGCCGTTGAAGAACAGGTTCTGAAACAGGTTCTCCGCGGCATCCTTGGTCGGCGGCTCGCCGGGACGCATCATGCGATAGATCTCGACCAGCGCCTCCAGGCGGGTCTTCGTCGGGTCGATGCGCAGCGTGTCCGAAATGTAGGGGCCGCGGTCCAGGTCGTTGACGTAGAGCGTGCGGATCTCCGTGACGCCGCTCTCGATGAGCTTGCCGACGGTCGGGACGGTCAATATCTCATTGGCCTTTGCCAGGATCTCGCCCGTTTCGGTGTTGACGATGTCGTGCGCAAGAACCTTGCCCTGCATGTATTCGGTGGGCACGGGCAGGCGCTTGACATGCGCATCCTCGAGTTCGCGGACATGGCGCGCGGTGATGCGGCGCCCCTCCTCCACGATGACCTTCTTGCCGACCCGAATCTCGAACGCCGCAGTCTCGCCACGCAGGCGTTGCGGTATGACCTCGAATTCGATCTCCTTCTTCGACAGATAGAACGTGTTCTTTTCGAAGAAGATGTCGAGCACCTGTTCCTCGGTGTAGCCGAGCGCGCGCAGAATGATGGTCACCGGCAGCTTGCGGCGGCGGTCGATGCGGGCGAACACGCAGTCCTTGGGGTCGAACTCGAAGTCCAACCATGAACCACGGTAGGGGATGATACGGGCGGAGAACAGCAGTTTTCCGGACGAATGGGTCTTGCCGCGATCGTGGTCGAAGAAGACGCCGGGGCTGCGGTGCAACTGCGAGACGATGACGCGCTCGGTGCCGTTGATGATGAACGTGCCGTTGTCGGTCATGAGCGGCAGTTCGCCCAGATACACTTCCTGTTCGCGCACGTCCTTGACCGGCTTCTTCGCGCCGCTCGCCTCTTTGTCGAGCACCACGAGACGCACCTTGACGCGCAACGGCGCCGCATAGGTCAGGCCGCGCAGCTGACATTCCTTGACGTCGAATACCGGTTCGCCCAGGCGATAGCTCACGTACTCGAGGGTGGCGTTGCCGGAGTAGCTGGAAATGGGGAACACGCTGTCGAAAGCGGCATGCAGGCCGATTTCGTCGCGCTTGGATTCCGCCACGTCCGCCTGCAAGAATCGCCGGTACGAATCCAATTGGATCGCCAGCAGGTAGGGCGTGCCGAGAATGCTCGGCCGCTTGCCGAAGTTCTTACGGATGCGCTTCTTTTCGGTGAACGAATAAGCCATTTGGTGCCGACTCCAGGCGCTAACGCGCCGAATTTAACGGGGCCGAGGACGCGTGTGGCGCGACCCCGGCCGGGGGTGCTCGCTCCGCGAGCAAAAAATCCAGATCAAGACCCGAATCGAAGACGCGGGCGACGGCTGCCGCCAATTCCGCGACAGCCGTCAACCTGCGAATACCGGCGGCGGTCACTACTTGATGGCAGCCTTCGCGCCGGCGTCCTCGAGCTTCTTCTTGATCGTCTCGGCATCGGCCTTCGGAATGCCTTCCTTGACCGTCGAAGGCGCGCCTTCGACCAGGTCCTTCGCCTCCTTCAACCCTAAGCCGGTGATTTCACGGATGACCTTGATGACGCCCACCTTGTTGGCGCCGAACTCGGTCATCGTCACGGTGAACTCGGTCTGCACCTCCGCGGCCGGAACAGCGGCGGCGGCACCGCCGGCTGCGGCAGCCGCAACGGGAGCTGCCGCCGTGACGTTGAACTTCTTCTCCATGTCGGAAATCAGCTCAACCACTTCCATGACGGACATCTTGGAAATCGCATCGAGGATTTCGTCTTTATTAACAGCCATTTTTGCCTCCAAAATACATAAAGGGTCATTCGACCCGAATCAGGTTTAATTCGCTCGCCGGCCTAGGCCGGCGCACCGCTCTTCTCGGCTTGCAGTTTCTTCGCCTCGAGAACGGCAGCCAGCGTCCGCACCAACTTGAAGTTGGGGGCCGCCAACGTGCCAACGAACTTGGAAATCGGCGCCTTGATCACACCCAGCAATTGAGACACCGCCTGCGCGCGCGTGGGCAATGAAGCCACGCGGTCGAGATCCGTGGGCTTGAGCAATTGCCCGCCCAGCGACACGACTGTCGTCACCAATTTGTCGTTGTCCTTCGAAAACGCCTTGACTATGCGGGCGGCAGCGCCCGGATCGTCGTTGGAGAATGCGAGGACAATGGGTCCCTTCAGCGCCGGAGAAATGCACTCGAAAGCGGTGCCGACAACGGCTCTGCGCGCGAGCGTGTTCTTGACGATTCGCAGATAAACACCGTCCTTGCGAGCCTTCGCCCGCAAATCGGTCATCTGGGTCACGGTCAAGCCACGGTTCTCCGCGCCAATGACGGAAAGGGCTTTCGCCGCCACCGCATTGACCTCTGCCACCACGACTTTCTTCTCTTCTAACTTGAGTGCCATATAGGTCCCCGGGAAAGAAGCGTCACACTTAAGGTACGAGCGCCGTCGCTCCCACCCACCCTTTGAGCACGCCGTCGTGCTCGCGGTGCGACCTTCACCAGGAAACTTCCTGATTCGGGTCCCACCATCTGCGCAGGTAAAAAATTAAGGGCCCATGCCCGCCTGCGGTCTTCGATGATGGTTGCGTTCAGCCTTTCGGCCGCACGCAGCCCTCATATTTGATGCACTAACGTGCAACTTCTACGGGGTCGATGCGACCCCGTCCGATAGAACTCAAAAAATGCCATCACAGTCCCAGGCTCATATCTTGAGGCCCAGGCTCGCCTGATCGACCGTCACGCCCGGACCCATGGTCGAGGAGACGGTCAGCTTCTTCAGATACACGCCCTTCGAGGTCGCAGGCTTGATCTTCTGCAGATCCGTGACCAGCGCCATCAGGTTGTCCTTGAGTGCGGCCGGCTCGAAGCTGGCGCGCCCGATCTGCGCGTGCACGATGCCCGCCTTGTCGGTTCGGTAGCGAACCTGGCCGGATTTCGCGTTCTTCACCGCCTCGGCCACGTTCGGCGTGACCGTCCCCACCTTGGGGTTCGGCATCAGGCCGCGCGGGCCCAGGATCTGACCCAACTGGCCCACGATGCGCATGGCATCCGGACTCGCGATCACCACGTCGAAATCGATCTGACCGGCCTTGACCTTCTCGGCCAAATCCTCGAACCCCACGATGTCGGCGCCGGCGGCCTTGGCGGCGTCGGCATTCTTGCCCTGCGTGAACACGGCCACGCGCACGGTCTTGCCCGTGCCGTGCGGCATCACGGTCGAACCGCGAACCTGCTGGTCCGACTTGGTCGCATCCACCCCCAGGTTGACCGATACGTCCACGGACTCGTTGAACTTCGCGGTCGCGAACTCCTTGACGAGCTTCAGTGCGTCGTCGATGCCGTATGATTTCCCGGGAGGCAGCTTTTCCTTCCAGGACTTGGTTCGTTTCACCGTCTTTGTCATTTTAGAGCCCTTCCACGTCGACGCCCATGCTGCGTGCGCTGCCCGCGATGGTGCGCACGGCCGCGTCCAAATCCCCTGCAGTCAGGTCCGGCATCTTCATCTTGGCGATGTCCTCGAGCTGTTTGCGCGACACTTTGCCCACCTTGGCGGTATTCGGCGTTGCGCTGCCCTTCGGGATGCCGAGCGCCTTGGCGATCAAAACCGAGGCCGGCGGGGTCTTCATGATGAACGTGAAGCTGCGGTCGCTATAGACCGTGATCACCACCGGGGTCGGCAGTCCCTTTTCCAAGGACTGGGTCTGCGCGTTGAACGCCTTGCAGAACTCCATGATATTGACGCCCTGCTGACCGAGAGCCGGACCCACGGGCGGGCTGGGGTTTGCCTGGCCCGCAGGGATCTGCAGCTTGATGTAGCCCGTGACTTTCTTCGCCATCGCTTAACTCCTATGGGTGCAAGCGCTGCTCCTACGAACAGCTCCCCGTGTGTCGTCATGCGCTTCGCGCAACCTTTCAACGGGGCCGAAACGGCCCCGACCTATAAAAAAATCAACCCTTCTCGACCTGCGAGAAATCCAACTCCACGGGCGTCGACCTTCCCAGAATCTGGACCGCGACCTGCAGCCGGTTTTTCTCGTAGTTCACCGATTCGACGACGCCATTGAAGTCGTTGAACGGGCCGTCGGTCACCCGCACCACCTCGCCCGGCTCGAACAACACCTTCGGCTTCGGCTTGTCCACGCCCTCTTCCACGCGGCGCAAAATCGCCATGGCTTCCTTGTCGGTGATCGCCGCCGGCTTGTCGCTGGTGCCGCCGATGAAGCCCAAAACCTTCGGCACTTCCTTCACCAGGTGCCACGTGTCCTCGTCCATCTCCATCTGCACGAGCACGTAGCCCGGGAAGAACTTGCGATCGGACTTGCGTTTCTGGCCGTCGCGCATTTCGACGACCTCTTCGGTCGGGACCAGAATCTCGCCGAATTTTGCCTCCAGGCCCGCGCGCTTGACGCGCTCCTTCAAGGACTGCGACACCTTGTGCTCGAAATTCGAGTAGGCGTGAACTACATACCATCGCAGAGACATAAAGCGCTCCGAATTCGTCAAGCGGACTGACCGGTCAACAACCGGGTCAGCCAAGTGAGAACCCAATCGAGTCCCCAAAAAAACAAGCCCATCAAAATGGCGAAAATGAACACGACGTAGGTCGTCTTCACCGTCTCGTCGCGCGATGGCCACACCACCTTTCGCAGTTCGATGCGCGCCGCCTGCGCAAATTGCAAAAACTCGCGGCCGTACCAGCTGAACCACGTGAAGCCGGCGCCGAGGCCCAATCCGGCGATGACCATTGCAATTCGAATCGCCAGCGGCTGTTCTTCGAACCAATAGAACGCGCCGATACCCACCAACAGCGCGACTACTGATAGCGTGACAAGAGCGCTGTCCTTCGCCGATGCGCCCGGAGGTGTTTGAACTTCTGCCATTTTTTCCGCCGTTGACCTACAGGCCTGCCCAAGTGGCAGGGCAGGAGGGAATCGAACCCCCAACCTGCGGTTTTGGAGACCGCCGCTCTGCCAATTGAGCTACTGCCCTGTAAATTACGCGATCACCTTGGCCACGACACCGGCACCGACGGTCTTGCCGCCCTCCCGGATGGCGAAGCGCAAGCCCTGTTCCATCGCTATCGGCGCGATCAACTCCACCACGA
>Ga0182015_10006897_pt1 | contig 11232 bp, 10 predicted proteins | sample 712P3MmetaG_FD_120478 | JGI IMG/M metagenome (GOLD analysis project Ga0182015, IMG submission 120478) | Permafrost microbial communities from Stordalen Mire, Sweden - 712P3M metaG | ecosystem: Environmental > Terrestrial > Soil > Wetlands > Permafrost | place: Sweden: Stordalen | collected...
AGCATCGAGCTCCAATTCGAGCGCGAGGACGCGTTCGACGCCAGCGAGGTTGAGCCCGAGCTCCGCGGTCATCTGCTGGATGCGGCGGAGGCGATCGACGTCGTCCTGCGAGTACAGCCGGGTTCCTTTTGGCGATCGACTCGGCTCGATCAGGCCACGCGCTTCGTACATCCGCAGCGTCTGCGGATGCATCTCGGCGAGCTCGGCGGCGATCGAGATCATGAACACGCCACGGTCGACGGCTAGGTCGATGCGGGTGCTGGCGGCTTGTCGGCGTGGCTGTCCGGGGCTCATGTCTTGGCGGCCTCGAACAGCTTCTTGCGCGGGTCACCGTTGATCGTCTCGGCGAGTGCATCGACGGCCTTGCGCTGGGACTCGTCGAGCTTGTCCGGGAGCTCGATCACGAAGCGGTAGTGGATGTCGCTGTTGCCCTGCCCCGAGAGGCGTGGTGGTCCCTCGCCGCGGAGCCGCTGGACCGTGCCGTGCCGGGTTCCCGGCGCGACGCGCAGACGCTTCTTGCCCGAAAGCGTCGGCACCTCGATCTCGCCGCCGCGGAGCGCCTCGACGACGGAGATCGGCACCTCGACCTCGAGGTGCTCGCCCTTCTGGCGGAACACCGGCGAGGGCGTAACGCGCGTGATGACGTAAAGATCACCAGCCGGGCCGCCGTTTGGACTCTGCTCGCCCTTCCCGGCGAGCCGGATCCGGCTGCCATCGTGTACTCCCGCCGGGATGTTGACGCGGTAGCGCTTGATCGAACGTGTAGCGCCGGTCCCGCCACAGGTCGGGCAGGGGTCCTCGATGATCGTGCCGCGACCGCCGCAGCGCGAGCACGGCTGGGAGATCGAGAACATGCCCTGACCTTGGGACTCGATCCCGCGACCCTCGCACTGCGGACAGACGATGGGCTTCGTGCCCGGACGCGCGCCGGTCCCCGAACAGGTCGCGCAGCGCACCGAGGTCGGCACCGCGAGCGGCACCTGACCTCCCTTTACGGCCTGCTCGAAGCTGATCTGCAGACTAGCCTCGAGGTCGCGACCGCGCGTCGGCTGGGAGCGCGCGCGCCGCGTGCCACCGCCATCGCCACCGCTCGCGGCACCGCCAAAGAGGTTGGAGAGGATGTCGCTGAAGGAACCGCCGTCGAAGCCGCCGCCGGCGAACGGGTTCGGCGCGCGACCCCCGAACAGCCCGTCGCCGCGATCAAAGGCGGCCCGCTTCTCGGGATCGGAAAGCACATCGTGGGCTTCGTTGATCTCCTTGAATTGCTGCTCAGCCTTGTCGTCGCCCGGGTTGCGGTCAGGGTGGTAGCGACGCGCGAGCTTGCGGTAGGCCTTCTTGATCTCATCAGCGGAGGCCTTCCGATCGACACCGAGCACGGTGTAGGGGTCCGTTTGTGCTGGCATCAGGCGACCTCTAGGCGGCGACCAGCACTCGCGCGGGACGAATCACCGCGGCGCCGAGCCGGTATCCGGCCTGGTAGATCTCGACGATTAGACCGGCCTCGATGACGTCGGACGGCTGCTGGGCGACGGCCTCGTGCAGCGCCGGGTCGAAAAGCTCGCCCGGCTGCCCGTAGCGCTCGATGCCGGCGCGCTCGAGCGCGCCGAGCAGCTCCCGCTGGACGAGCCGCAGGCCCTCGATCAGCTGCTCGTCCGCTCCAGCCTCCGCGCTTGCTGCCGCGGTGAGTCCGCGTTCCAGATTGTCAAGCGCGGGCAGCAGCTCGCGCGCGAGGCGCGTGACGCCACGCGCCTGCGCAGCCTCCGCCTCGCGCGCCATGCGCTTGCGGTAATTCTCGAAATCGGCCTGCGTGCGCTGCGCGAGCGCTAGATACTCATCGCGCTCGGCAGCCTTGGCGGCCAACTCTTCGAGGTCGAGCTCGATCGGTTCCGCCGCCGTCTCGCCGTCTGACGAGCTGTCGCGCTCGTCGGCTACCGGCCACTCGGCGGCGTCCCCGCGCTCGCCCTTGCCCTTGCCCTCGCTGCTGGGCGTCCTTGCCAGCAGCGACTCCTCGGCGGCCGCGACTTTTCGCTCGCTCATCGTTATTGGCTCGGCTCGTCGACAACTTCGGCGTCGACGACGTCCTCGTCGCTCGAAGCCCCGTTATCAGCTGCCGCAGCGCCGTTTTCCTGCGCTCCGGCCGCCGCGGCGCGCTCATAGAGCGCCTCGGAGACACTGTGGAACGCCGTGTTCAGCGCGTCTGTCCGTTCGCGGATAACGGCCGCATCCTCGGACTCGAGCACCTCGCGGACGGCCGTGACCGCCGCCTCGATCTGCTCCTTGGCGGAAGCGTCGACGGTGTCGCCGAGCTCCTTGAGCTGGCGCTCGGCTTGGTAGGCGGCGTTTTCGCCGTTGTTGCGGGCCTCCGCGAGCTCGCGGGCGCGCCGGTCCTCCTCGGCATGGGTCTCGGCGTCGGAGACCATGTTCTTGATCTCCGAGTCCGACAGTCCCGACCCGGCCTTGATCTCGATCTTCTGCTCCTTGCCGGTGCCGAGGTCCTTGGCCGAGACGCTGAGGATCCCGTTGGCGTCAATGTCGAACGCGACCTCGACCTGCGGGATGCCGCGCGGCGCCGGCGGGATGCCGGTCAACTGGAACTTACCCAGCGACTTGTTGTAGCTCGCCATCTCACGCTCGCCTTGGAGCACGTGGATCTCGACCGAGGGCTGGTTGTCCTCGGCGGTCGAGAAGACCTCGGCCTTGCGCGTCGGGATCGTCGTGTTGCGCTCGATCAAGCGCGTGAAGACGCCGCCCTTGGTCTCAATGCCGAGCGTCAGCGGGGTTACGTCGAGCAACAGCACGTCCTTGACGTCACCGGCGAGCACGCCGGCCTGAATTGCCGCGCCGACGGCAACCACCTCGTCGGGGTTGACGCCCCGATGAGGATCCTTGCCGGTCAGCTCCTTGACCTTCTCCTGTACGGCGGGCATGCGGGTCATGCCGCCGACGAGGACGACGTGGTCGATGTTCGCCGCGCCCTTCTCCTTGGCGTCGCCCAGCGCCTGGCGAACCGGCGCCACGACACGGTCAAGCAGGCTGCTCGTCAGTTCCGCGAGCTTGGCGCGCGTGAACCGCGCGTCGAGGTGCTTGGGACCGCTCTGGTCGGCAGTGATGAAGGGCAGGTTGATCTGCGTCTCCTGTGTCGTCGAGAGCTCGATCTTCGCCTTCTCGGCGGCCTCGTAGAGACGCTGCAGCGCCATCGGGTCGGCCTGCAGGTCGATGCCCTGCTCGCGCTTGAATTCGGCGACGAGCCAATCGACGATCGCCTTGTCGAAGTTGTCGCCGCCCAGGTGGTTGTCACCAGCGGTCGACTTGACCTCGAACACGCCGTCGCCGATCTCGAGCACCGACACGTCGAAGGTGCCGCCGCCGAGGTCGAAGACGAGAATCGTCTGGTCGGTCTCCTTGTCGAGCCCGTAGGCCAGCGATGCCGCCGTCGGCTCGTTGATGATCCGCTTGACGTCGAGGCCGGCGATCTTGCCGGCGTCCTTGGTTGCCTGGCGTTGATCGTCGTTGAAGTACGCGGGGACGGTGATCACGGCGCCGTCAACCGACTCGCCGAGGTAGGCCTCGGCATCGGCCTTGAGCTTCTGCAGGATCATCGCGCTGATTTCCGGCGGCGAGTACTCCTGCCCGCCGGCCTCGACGCGCGCGTCGCCGTTCTTCCCGGAGATCACCTTGTAGGGAACGATTGCTTCCTCGTCGCCGACTTCGCTCTCCTTACGGCCCATAAAGCGCTTGATAGAGAAGATCGTGTTCTGCGGGTTGGTGACCGCCTGGCGCTTCGCCACGGTCCCCACCAGACGCTCACCGGAAGGGGCGAACGCGACCACCGACGGGGTCGTGCGACCACCTTCGGCGTTCTCGATGACGGTTGGTTCGCCGCCTTCGAGTACTGCCATGCACGAGTTCGTCGTGCCGAGATCGATTCCGATCGTTTTACCCATGTTGTCTTTGACTCCTTTTCGGCTCAGCAATAAATCTGAGTCCGAGTATATTAGATTTCCTTACGGCCGTCAACTAGGTCGGAGCAACGCGCAGGAGCGACCCGTCGCCGCGACGCTCCTGCTCATACACCCGCGGGACGCGCTCTCGCCAGCTCGCCAACGCCCGCTGCTAGACCCAAGACCCGCCTGTCGCAGGCGGCGCCGCAGCGCTAGGTCGACCCGCTCGCTCCACTGGCGCCGCTGGCCCCGCTCGTCCCACTGGCTCCGCTCACGCCACTCGGTCCGGTCGTCCCAGTCGCGAGGACTGACTGGATGTGCATGTCGATCGTCGCCGCTAGGGCCGTGGCGTCGCTGCGGGGAATCCGCTCGTTCACCTCACCAGCCATCAGAAGTTCCGCCTCCACGGTTCCGTCGTCGAACAGCAAGAGGACTTCGCGGACCTTGTTGTGCTTTACCGAGATCGTCAGCGTCTCGACGTATGAGCTGGTGCCGATGCCGGCGCTGCCCGCGCCGCTGAACTTGATGTCCTTGGCTTTCAGATGGTCAGCCTTCTTGGCGCTGTGGACGATCGCGCGTACGATCTTCCGCCGGCCCTTGGTCGAGGCGACCGACTTACGCTCAGCGACGAAGTACGTGCTCGACGCGCTCGCCGTCGGCCCGACCGCCACGTTGTCAGCCAGCAGCGTGTAGTCGACGCCGTCCGGGCTCGACGCCGTCGTGAAGTCGCCCGAGTACTCGGCCGTGAGGCCTTTGGGCGGTGCGACGTAGCCCTGGGCGCCGATCGCCGCGCCCGGCGCGAGGTCCGCTGGCTGCAGCACCATCAGCGCCAGATCGGGCGTGCCGGCCGGCGGGGTGACAGTCGCCCAGGCTACCCCGACCCCGCAGCAGGCGATGACCGCGCCCACACCGAGTGCGCCAACGAGACGGTGATGGCGGCTCATGCACTCCCTCGATGTTGCGCAGCCAGAGCGCCAGTATGGCGCTTTGTCGCCGACGCCGCGTCTACGCCGGCCGCCCGCGGAGCGCGAGCTCAAGTTCGAAGCGCACGTCGGGCTCGTCGAGCTGCTCGCCGAAGCACTCGCGCAGGCGTGCGAGGCGGTAGCGAACGGTCTGCGGGTGCACGTGCAGCTCGGCGGCTACGGCGGGGACGTGTCCCTGCCAGCGAAGCCACGACAGCAGCGTGGCCTCGAGGCGACTGCGCGAAGCCGCGGTCAGTCCCTCGAGCGGCGAAAGCCGCCAGGCGGCGAGCTCCTCGACGAGCGCGGGATCGGCCAGCGCGGCAAGCGTGCCGAGCAGCTGATCGGAGAAGAGGAGACGGTCGGTCGGCAACACGCCAGCCGCTGCCAAGCGCACGCAGCGCACCGCCCTTGCCCAGCTGAGCGCAGCGTCGCCGAGCGCAACGCTCGGACCGAGCGCCGCGAGACTCCCGGCGAGCACCCGCTCCAGGCGCTCGCGTCGGCCGGGAGCGTCAGGGTCTGAGACGAGCACGCAGACGAGGTCATCGATGCGGGCGCCGATCGAGCCCTCGCCCATCAGTGTCGCGAGTCGCTCGGCATCGCGGTGGTCGGCGGCGAGCACGGCGAGCCGTCGCGCCAGCGGCCAGTCCGCAGCCGCAGCGGCCTCCCTGGCCTCCGCGTCGTCGATCCCTTCGACGACGAGCTGGCGCACCAGCGCCTGGCGCGCGCGCTGGCGCTCCCCTGCACTCGCCGCCTGCTCCGAGGCGTAGCCCTCAACCGACTCCGCGGAGACCTCATCGATGTAGGCGAAGATCGACTCGGCGAGCAGCGACAGCGTCGTCGCGTCCAGGCCGGCGTCGCGCGCAACAGTCGAGACCCGCCGCCAGGCGACGCGCGCACCGAGGCGATAGGCCGCCTGCAGGGCATCGAGGCGGCGGCCGGCCCGATACTCGCCGCGTCCGAGCCCGATGTAGACCTCGCGTCCGGGCCGCACGCCCGACGCGGGACGGCCGATCTGTTCGAGAAACTGGCGTAGCGCCCCGTCGATCGCGACACGCACGCCACGGCCGAACGCGCCGCGCATCGGCTGGCGGTACTCATCGATCGAGGCCGCGATCGCGGCCGTGATCTCCTCGGCAATCGCCGGGATGACCGGCGCGATCATCTCGCGCACCGCGGGGTCGAGCGCCTGCCACGGACGCTCGAGTGGTGGTTCTTGATCGTTCATTACAAGTTTTGCCGCAATGCTTGGCCATTCAAGCGAAGAAATTACCCTGGCAGTAACGGTACTCTCTCTATCTGTGACCCGTCTCGAGCGCAACGTCAACCTAGCCGCGGTGGCGATCCCGTTTGTCGGGACGATCGTCGGCGCCGTCTTCGCCTGGGGCACGCTGCTGCACACGCGCGACCTCGTGATCTTCGCTGTCATGTACCTGGCCAGCGCGCTCGGCGTCACCGTCGGCTTCCACCGCCACCTGACCCACCGCGCGTTCGACACCTCGAAGGCGCTGCACTACGGGCTCGCAATCATGGGCTCGCTCTCGGTCCAGGGGCCCGTGCTGGCGTGGGTCGCCGACCACCGCAAGCACCACACCTTCTCCGACGAGGAGGGCGACCCGCACTCGCCGCACGCGGGTCAGGGCGCCGGCGTCGCCGGCATGCTCTCGGGCCTCTACCACGCCCACGTCGGCTGGCTCTTCGAGACCAACGGGCAGGCCGAGAAGCGCCGCTACTGCCCCGACCTCGCGAGCGACCCGGCGATGCGCCGGATCCACCGCGCCTTCCCCATAATCGTCTACTTCACCCTCGCGATCCCCTTCTTCGCCGGCTGGGCCTGGGGCGGCACGCTCGACGCCGGCCTCGAGGCGCTGCTCTGGGCAGGCTTCGTGCGGATCTTCCTCGTCCACCACATCACCTGGTCGATCAACTCCGTCTGCCACTTCTTTGGCGCCCAGCGCTTCGCCACCGGCGACCACTCGACCAACGTCTTCTGGCTCGCACTGCCGAGCCTCGGCGAGGCCTGGCACCACAACCACCACGCGTTCCCGCGCTCCGCCTTCCACGGCCTGCGCTGGTATGAGCTTGACCCCTCCGGCTGGGTGATCCTCACCCTCCAGAAGCTCGGCCTCGTCTGGAACGTCGTCCGCATCGACGACGAGCACCAGCTCGCCAAGCTCGCGCCCGCGCCCGCTCCGCACTGAGCGGATTTTTGGGGGCGTGGTCGGGATGCGTGAGCGGCCTCTTCCCGACGCGAGCGCGCGAAAGCCCCGTCTACGCGGCGTCTGGCATCAATGGGGCTTCTTCGTTTCGCTGCTGAGCGGCGCGGTGCTCATCGCCACCGCCCCGGCCGGTCGCGCCGTGCTTGCCGCCGTGATCTACGCGGTCGCGCTGTCGGCGCTGCTCGGAACGAGCGCGCTCTATCACCGCATCGACTGGCGGCCAACGGCGCGGCGTTGGATGCGACGACTCGACCACGCGATGATCTTCGTGCTGATCGCCGGCAGCACGACCCCGTTTGCGCTGCTCGCGCTCCACGGCTGGCTCGCCACGGTCGTGCTCTGCCTCGCTTGGGCCGGCGCGCTCGGCGGCCTGATCCTGCAGCTGGTCTGGACCGATCACCCCAAGTGGGTCTCCTCGCTGGTCGGAGTCGGCCTCGGCTGGGTCACGATCGTCACGCTGACCCAGCTGCCGGCGAGCATCGGCTGGGCGGCGGTCGCGGCGATCATCATCAGCGGTGCGCTCTACACGGCCGGCGCCGTGATCTACACCCGCGAGCGTCCCAACCCGCGCCCCGGCGTCTTCGGCTACCACGAGCTTTTCCACGCCTTCGTGCTCGCCGCTGCAGGGATCCAGTACGGCGTGATCGCGCTCGCCGTGCTGCCTCGCGGCTAGCAGGCGCTCATCCTGGCAGCCCAACTCTCGGGCACATGCGAAGCAGCGCGCAGGCGGCGCACTCCGGAGCGCGGGCGTGGCAGGTACGCCGCCCGTGGCGCAGCAGGTTGAGGTGCAGCTCGAGCTCCTCCCCCGGTGGCGTGAGCGTCAGCATCTCCTCGTGGAGCTCCTCAAACGGCGCGCCAGGCCGCAGTAGACCGAGCCGCGTGCCGACGCGCGCGACGTGGGTGTCGACCGGCACCTCGCGCAGGCCAAAGCTGAAAAGCAGCACGCATGCCGCCGTCTTGCGTCCCACACCGGGCAGCGCGCAGAGCGTCGCGCGGCTGTGCTCGAGCGGCGCCGTCGCCATCCAGTCGAGGCTCAGCGGCTCGCCGATGGCGCGCAGGATCTGCTGGATCCGCGCCGACTTGACCTTCGCGATGCCGCCCGGGCGGATGGCGTCTTCGACCGCCTGCCGCGGCGCGTCGCGCACCTCCTGCCAGCTTGCAAAGCGCCCGCGCAGCGCCAGAAACGCAACGTCGCGGTTGCGGTCGTTGGTGTTCTGGGAAAGCACGGTCAGGATCAGCTCGTCCAGCGGGCAGTGATGCGGCGGCGCCGTCGGGATCCCGTAAAGCTCGCGCAGACGGTCGCGAATGCGACGGACGCGTGAGCGACTCGGCGGGATCCAGCTCGTGCGCTCCACGCCGCCTATCCTCGCCGCTCGCACCGGCGACGGTCGAGCGGCGAGGCACACGCGGCGCCCTGCCCGCTGCCTTGCTCCTCAGCGAAGCTCGCGCCAGAGGCTTCCAGCACGACGTCGCGGCCGCTAGGATGCACGCTCACGATGCTTCGTCGTCTTCCTGCCGCGCGGGAGCGGCTGCTGCCGAACGGCTGGGTCGATGTGCTTCGCCAGGTCGGACTGTTCGGCGTGGCCTACCTCCTCTACCGCCTCGTCGAGGGAGCTGTCTCACACAACAGCGCGGTCGCGTTCGCCCACGCCCGCGACATGATCTCGCTGGAGCGCACGCTGCACATCTTCGTCGAGCCGAGCGTGCAGAGCTGGGCCGCCGGCAGCCACCTGCTGATCGAGGTCGCCACCTACGTCTACATCAACGCGCAGACGACGATCTTGATCGGCCTGCTCCTCTACCTCTACACCGCGCACAACAAGAGCTTCTACTTCGTGCGCAACATGCTCTTCGTCGCGATGCTGATCGCGTTGATCGGCTACGCCTTCTTCCCGACGGCACCGCCGCGCTTCCTGCCCAACTATGGCTTCGTCGACACGATCTCCTACATCACCGGAACCTCGGCGCGCAACAGCACCGTCGCCAATGAGTTCTTCAATCCTTACGCCGCGGTGCCCTCGATGCACGTTGCGTTTGCGGTGATGATCGGCTGGACGCTCGCGCGTCTCGTGCGGACCCGGATCGCGCGCGTGTGGTGGCTGCTGTGGCCGGTCTGGATCACCTTCGTCACGGTGATCACGGGCAATCACTTCCTGCTCGACGCCGCCCTCGGGCTGCTCACTGCCGGCGTCGCTGCGATCGTCGCCCGTCGGCTTGCACGGATCCGCCCGCAGGTCTGGGCGTTCGCCGGCTCGCCGCGCGCGACGGTGGCGATCTCGTGAGCGCACCGCAGACCACGGAACGCCCACCCAAGCCCGGACGTCGGTCGCTAACGCCCTTGAGCGCAACGGAAACGCGCGCGCTCGTGCGCAACCGGCTGATCGAGTCCCGTCTCACGCCAAACGCGATCTCGCTCACCGGCCTGGCGCTCAACGTGCTCGCCGCCGTGCTCGTATGGGAGCGCTATTTCTTTCTCGGCGGGATTGCGTTCATCGTCGGCTCGATCCTCGACACCCTCGATGGGCGCTACTCCCGGATGTCCGACAAGGGGACGCCCTTCGGCGCATTCCTTGACTCGACGCTCGATCGCTGCGAGGAGGGGATAGTGCTCACCGCCGTCGCCGCGAACTTCGCTCGCGAGCACAACCAGATCGCGGTCGCTGCGGTCGTCGTCGCCGTCCTCGCGTCGCTGATGGTGTCCTACACGCGTGCTCGCGCCGAGGCGCTCGGAGTCGAGTGCAAGGTCGGACTGGCAACCCGCCCGGTGCGCGTGACGATCCTCGCGATCGGCCTCGTCTTAGCCCGCGGCGCATCGCTCGGGCACTTCTCAGCGCTCGCGCCGGCGGTCTACGTCCTGGCCGGGTTGAGCGCGTTTACGGTCCTTCAGCGTATCTTTCACGTCCGCTCGGAGCTGCGTGCAGCGTCCGGTGCGTAGCTGGCGCAACCGACGTGTAGGCTTTCAGGCACTCAAGAAGGGATAGAGCTATGACTACGATCGACGTCAAAGACCGCACGACCAACGGTGCCACCAACGGCACCGCTCGCTACCAGCACGAGAAGGTGCGCGTGGCGATCGTCGGCGTCGGCAACTGTGCCTCGGCGCTCGTGCAAGGCGTCAACTACTACCGCGACGCCGACCCCAAAGAGACCGTCCCCGGCCTGATGCACGTGAACCTCGGCGGCTACCACGTCCGCGACATCGAGTTCACGGCGGCCTTTGACATCGACATCGAAAAGGTCGGCAAGGACCTCGGTCAGGCGATCTGGTCCGGCCAGAACAACACGATCAAGTTTGCCGACGTGCCCAAGAACCTCGGCGTCCCGGTCTACCGCGGCATGACCCACGACGGCCTTGGCAAGTACCTCTCGCAGAAGATCACGAAGGCGCCCGGCGAGACCGCCGACATCGTCTCGATCCTCCGCGACACCCACACCGACGTCGTGGTCTCCTATCTGCCCGTCGGCTCCGAGCAGGCGACCAAGTGGTACGTCGAGCAGGTCATCGAAGCCGGCTGCGGCTTCGTCAATTGCATCCCCGTCTTCATCGCTCGCGAGGACTATTGGGATCGGCGCTTCAAAAAGGCGCGCCTGCCGATCGTGGGCGACGACATCAAGTCCCAGGTCGGCGCGACGATCGTGCACCGCAATCTCGCACGGCTGTTTGGCGACCGCGGCGTGAAGATCGTCCACACCTCGCAGCTGAACGTCGGCGGCAACATGGACTTCTACAACATGCTCGAGCGCGAGCGCCTGGAGTCGAAGAAGATCTCCAAGACCAACGCCGTCACGTCGATCATGGAAAACGTGCTGCCGTCGGATGACGTTCACGTCGGCCCGTCGGATTACGTCCCCTGGCTGACCGACCGCAAGTGGGCGCACATCCGCGTCGAGGGGCAGGCATTTGGCGACGTGCCACTCAACCTGGAGCTGAAGCTCGAGGTGTGGGACTCACCGAACTCGGCCGGCATCGTGATCGACGCTGTGCGCTGCTGCAAGCTCGCACTCAACCACGGCGTCGCGGGACAGCTCGACGGCCCGAGCTCCTACCTGATGAAGTCCCCGCACCGCCAGCGCCCCGACGACATCGCCCGCGCCGACACCGAGAAGTTCATC
>Ga0182015_10006899_pt1 | contig 11230 bp, 9 predicted proteins | sample 712P3MmetaG_FD_120478 | JGI IMG/M metagenome (GOLD analysis project Ga0182015, IMG submission 120478) | Permafrost microbial communities from Stordalen Mire, Sweden - 712P3M metaG | ecosystem: Environmental > Terrestrial > Soil > Wetlands > Permafrost | place: Sweden: Stordalen | collected...
ATATCGCCGTCGACGACGACGGCATGGTGGGGACGGTCACCATCGGAGCGGTGGACGGGAATGCGGTCGAAGAAGCGCGTCGCCGCATTTCGCTCATCCTCGATCCTCCGACGGCCGACGTCGGCGCGGTGTACGCCGGCAAGGTGGTCAACATCACCAAGTTCGGCGCCTTCGTCAACGTGCTCCCCGGCCGGGACGGCCTCCTGCACATCTCCAAGCTCTCGCCGCTCGCCGGTGGCAAACGGATCAACAACGTGGAGGATGTCTTAACGTTGGGCCAGCCGATCGAGGTGCGGGTGGACGACATCGACCCGCAGGGCAAGGTCTCCCTGTCGCTCGCATCGGCACCCGAGAGCGGTGCGGACGCTGGCGGCGCATCGTCGACGCACGGCGGCGGGCGAGGGTCCGGTAGCGGCGGGAACGGGAGTGGAGCATCGGCCGAGCGCGCGCCGGCCCGCCAGGCCGCCGCGAGCAGTGGATCGGCACCGGCGGTCACCTCCTTCGAGGACGCCTTCGAAGCCGAACTCGTCTCCGAGCTCGGCGACCTCGGCCCCGGTGCCGTCGAGGCCGAAGGCCGCAGCAACAGTGGCGGCGATCGCCGCCCGCCCCGCGGCCGCTCGCGTCGCCGTTGATCGAGACGTCGGTTCTCCCGAGCGGGATCCGCCTGGTCACCGAGACCATGGCGGATGTGCGCTCGGTGGCCGTGGCCTACTGGGTGGGCTCGGGTTCGCGCGACGAGTCCGACGAGCTGGCCGGCGCGTCGCACTTCTTGGAGCACTTGCTCTTCAAGGGCACGCCGACGCGCTCGGCCGCCGCCATCGCCGAGTCGCTCGACGAGGTGGGCGGGGATTGCAACGCGTTCACCACCAAGGAGTACACGACGTTCTACGTGCGGTTGCTTTCCGAGCACCTCCCGCTCGGGCTCGACATCTTGAGCGACATCATATGGAACCCGGCACTGCGCCCGTCCGATGTCGATGCCGAGCGCACGGTCATTCTCGACGAGATCCTCATGCACGCCGACGAGCCGGCGGACCTGGTGGCCGAGCAGTGGCAGTACTCGCTCTTCCCGGGCCACGCGCTCGGCCGTGACACGCTGGGCACGCAGTCCACCGTCGGCTCCCTCGGCGCCGAGGAGATCCGGCGTTTCTTCGCCCACCACTACCGCCCGGGCAACATTGTCGTGTCCGTGGCGGGGGACTGCAGCCATGCGGCGGTGGCCGCCGACGTCGAGCGGCGCTTCGCCGGTCAACCCGGTGGAGCCGCCCCCAGCCGCACGGCTCCGGGGCCCGAGGCCCAACGGTTGCACGTGGTGCGCCGCCCGACCGAGCAGGCCCACGTCGTCTACGGCGTGCGGTCGGTGTCGCGTTTCGACGACCGACGCTGGGCCCTGGCCGTGCTCAACCACGTGCTGGGGGGCGGTCTTTCGAGCCGGCTCTTCCAAAAGGTGCGCGAAGAGCGTGGGCTGGCGTACTCGATCTGGTCCGAGCGCGCCGCCTACCAAGATGCCGGATCGTTGGCCGTCGTCGTGGGCACGGCACCCGATCACGTCGACGAGGTGCTGCGCATCGTGACGGGCGAGCTCGAATTGCTCGCGGCGCAGGGGATCACCGATCGTGAGCTCGCCGTGGCCAAGGGCAATTTGCGCGCCGAGATGCTGCTCTCGGGCGAGGACTCCGGCGCCCGCATGAGCCGGATCGGGGCTTCGTTGCTGCTGCACGGCGAGGTACAGAAGATCGACGAAGTGCTGGCGCGGGTCGAAGCGGTCGGGCGCGACGAGGTGCTGGCCCGGGCCCAGGAGCTGGTCGAGGGGCCCCGCACGCTCAGTGCGGTCGGACCCTTCGACGAAGAGGCCTTCGACGACCACGTTGGTGCGTTGGCCGGCCGGTAGGGTTCACCCATGGTCAAGGTCGGGGTCGTCGGAGCCGGCGGCCGGATGGGCCGAGAGGTGTGCCGCGCCGTGGTCGAAGCGGACGATCTGGATTTGACGATTCTCGTCGATCCCGCACACGAGGGCGAAGAGATCGAAGGACGCGCGGTCGCCGGCGCGGTGGGCGCCCTCACCGAAGGCGGCGTCGAGGTGGTCGTGGACTTCAGCGTGGCCGACGCCCTCCGGGAGCACCTGCCCTTCTACGCCGGCGCGGGAATGCACGCCGTCGTCGGCACGACGGGGCTGAGCGAGAGCGAGCTCGAGGATGCGGCCGCGCTCTTCTCGGGATCGACGGCCAACGCCGTGGTGGCGTCGAACTTCGCCATCGGTGCCGTGCTGCTGATGCGTTTCTGCGAGTTGGCCGCCCCCCATATGGACGACGTCGAAGTCATTGAGCTCCACCACGACGCCAAGCGCGACGCGCCCTCGGGGACAGCCCTGCACACGGCGGCCGGCATCGCGGCGGCCCGCCGGCGCGCCGGCTGCGGCCCGCTTCCCCCCGACCTGACGACCGAGTTGGTGCTTCCAGGGGCACGGGGAGGCGAAGGGCCCGGTGGGGTCCGGGTCCACTCCGTGCGGTTGCCCGGCTTGATCGCCCACGAAGAGGTGATCTTCGGCGCGCTGGGCCAGAGCCTGAGCATCCGCCACGACTCCTACGACCGGCGCTCCTTCATGCCCGGCGTCTTGTTGTCCGTGCGCGCCGTAGCCGATCGCCCCGGTCTGACCGTGGGCATGGAGTCCCTCCTCGGGCTGTGAGGGCGGCCGACGGTGCCTGACGTCCGCGAGCGGCTCTTGCAGGCCACCTACGACTGCGTGGCGCGTTGGGGGCTGGCCAAGACGACGGTCGAGGACGCCGCCCGGGAGGCCGGGGTGTCCCGGGCCACGGTCTACCGCTACTTCCCCGGAGGGCGCGACGAGCTCGTCAGCGCCGTGGTCGGATGGGAGTTCGCTCGCTTCTTCCTGCGCCTCTACGACGAGGTCCATGACGCCGACACGCTCGAAGAGGTGATGGAGCGGGGCCTGGTCTTCGCCCACAACGCCATCCTCGAGCACGAGGTGCTCCAACGCATTCTGCAGACCGAGCCTGAGATTCTGCTGCCGCGCCTGACCGTAGAGGCGAACGAGACCCACAAGTTGGTGGCCGCCTTCCTGTCCCCCTACCTCGTTCGCCACGGAATGGCCGAGGGCACTGATCTCGACGCGGCCGCCGACTTCTTGGCCCGCATGGTGCTGTCCTACATCGAATCGCCTGGCCGCTGGGATCTCAACGATCCCGCCCAGGTGGCGCGCCTGGTCCGGGCCGAGCTCTTGGCGGGCATCCGTTGACGCAGGCCCCCTGCACCAATCATCCGGACCGGGTGGCATCGGTGGTCTGTGCCCACTGTGATCGGCCCATCTGCACGGATTGCATGCTGCACGCGCCGGTCGGTTGGCAGTGCCCCCAGTGCATCTCCGCCGGTGCCAAGCGGACCCGGGTGATCCGGCCCTTTGCCGGCGCCAGCGCCAACCGCACCGGGATCGTGGGGTCGACCAACCCGACGCCGATGGTCATCGCCCTCGTCGTCGTCAACGCAGTCTGCTTCGTGGCGAGCGGTTTCGGCCGGCCCAGCGTGATCGACCGGCTTGGCATGTTCCCCGACGGGGTCCACTACGACCACCAGTACTACCGGATCATCACCTCCATGTTCCTCCATCTCGATTTCCTGCATATCGCGTCCAATATGTTCACCCTGCTGATCGTGGGGCCAGCGGTCGAGGTCATGCTGGGCAAGGCCCGCTTCTTGACCCTCTACTTCCTCGCCGGCATCGGGGGCAACGTCCTCTCCTATCTCATCGCGCCGGCGAATGGGCTCAGTGCCGGCGCCTCGGGCGCCATCTTCGGTGTGATGTGTGCCTACGTGGTGCTGGCCCGTCTCCAGCACAAGCCCCTGGGAGTCGTCGTGGCGCTGATCGTTTTCAACCTGGTGATCGGCTTCGTGGGCAACATCGAGTGGCAGGCTCACATCGGGGGTCTGGTGGTGGGCTCGTTGGTGGCGCTCGCCTTCCACCAGGCATCCACCCTCCGTCGCCGGGCGCAGGAGGTGGCGCTCACCGTGGGCGCGAGTGCCGTCACCCTGGGCATCCTCGCCGTGCTGGTGTTCGCGACCGCCCCTGGTCACGTCAACGTCTCTTGAGCATTTTCGCTGTCGCTGTCGCCTTCGCTGTCGCTGTCGCCTGAACTCGCCACCGCCGTCTTGTGGCGGTCGCACGGGTGGTTGACACTGAGACAAAAAGCGCCATAATGTTTCAGTGGTGCAAGTGTCCAGCGCAACGTCCCAGCTGCGACCCCTGAGCGACCCCGGTCAGGGCCGGAAGACCCTCCACCACCTGGGCGCCGATGATCGCTCGTCGACCCGGGTCCGCATCGTCGACGCGGCCCTGGCCTGCATGGCGCGCCAGGGGCTCGGCAAGACCACGGTGGACGACATCGCCCGGCAGGCCACGTTCTCCCGGGCCACCGTCTACCGCACGTTCCCCGGCGGGAAGGACGCCATCGTGGCGGCGGTCACGGAGACCGAGGTGGCGCGCCTGTTCTCCTCACTGGCCGTCGTGATGGGCGAGGCCACGGACCTCGAGGACGTCCTGGTGGCGGGGATGGTCGAAGCCGCCCGTCGGCTCGGTGGGCACGCCGCGCTGGCCTACCTGCTGGCACACGAGCCCGGCGTGATCCTGCCCCGGCTGACCTTCGCCGACATGGACCGGATCCTCTTCGCCGCCGGCGACTTCGCCGCCCCGTTCTTTGCCCGCTGGCTCTCGCCGGACCAGGCCGCCCGAGCCGCCGAGTGGGCGGTGCGCATCGTCTTCGCCTACATGGCCGATCCCGCGCCGGACACCGACCTGGCCGATCCGGCCGACACCCGGGCGCTCGTGCGCACCTTCGTGTTGCCGGGGATCCTGGCCCTGCGTGCCTCCACCGATGATGCACCCGGCCCGACACCCATCCGTTCGATCCGACCCGGTTCGCCAACCAACACCACCAAGGGGGCAGTGCAATGACCACCGTCAATGACGACGACCGCGCCACGATGAAGAGCAACCTCGAGATCATCGGGCGCGACGACATCAACGACCTCGAGGCGGTGCTCAGCTTCGTGGGCCACTACGAGGCGGAAGGGTTCCACCGCGTCCCGGATAACTGCCCGGCCGAATTCACGTGGGATTACGAGAAGGGCGCCAAGCCCCAGCTCGACAAGCTCTACGAGAAGGCCAAGAAGGCGCAGTGGAACGGGCAGACCGACCTGGACTGGTCGATCGAGGTCGACCAGGAGAAGGTCGTCATGAACAACGCCGAGGCCAACCCCGACCAGATGCAGTGGGGGACGGCCGACCTCAGCGGGACCGTCGTTGAGAGTTGGGGCGACAAGGAGTGGCTGAAGTTCGGCATGGAGAACCAGAACTGGATGCTCTCCCAGTTCATGCACGGTGAGCAGGGCGCGCTCTTGTGCACCGCCAAGATCGTCGAGACCGTCCCGTGGATCGATGCCAAGTACTACGCCGCCACACAGGTGATGGACGAGGCACGCCACGTCGAGGTCTTCTCCAAGTACCTCGACACCAAGCTTTCGGGCCACTACCCGATGAACGGTCACCTCGGCCTGCTCCTCGACGACATCGTGAGCGACTCGCGCTGGGACATGACGTACCTCGGCATGCAGATCATGGTCGAGGGGCTGGCGCTGGCCGCCTTCGGCTTCATCCACGCCATGACCACCGAGCCGTTGCTGAAGAAGCTGCTGCGCTATGTCATGGCCGATGAGGCCCGCCACGTAGCCTTCGGTGTCCTCAGCCTGCAGGAGTACTACAAGGAGCTGAGTGCGGCCGAACTGCGCGAGCGCCAGGAGTTCGCCTTCGAGGCGGCCATCCGGATGAAGGACCGCTTGATCATGCAAGAGGTGTGGGAGCGGCTGGAGGTCCCGCCGGTCGATGTCATGAAGATCATGGCCCAGGCCCCTGAGCGCGACGACTTCCAGATCCTGCTCTTCTCCAAGATCGTCCCCAACCTCAGGAAGCTCGGTCTCCTCGATGCCGCCGACGGCTGGCTGCGCGAAAAGTTCACCGAGATGGGCGCCATCGCCTTCGAGCACCTCACGGATTCGACCGAGGACGAGGACGCCTTCGCCGACGGCTCACCGGCCGATCGCCAGGTGGCGTAGCGCCGCGCCGGCCGCGGTTCTCCCTCGGGGCTGGGGGGCGGCTGGTAGCGTGAAACGCCAATGAGCACGTTGCCCGACCCGCCACGCTTCGGGCGGGTGGTCACCGCCATGGTGACCCCCTTCGACGACGCCGGGGCCCTCGATATTGACGCCGCCGTCGAGCTCGCCCGCTGGTTGGCCGCGCACGGCAGCGACGGCCTGGTCCTGAGCGGCTCCACCGGGGAGAGCTCCGTCCTCACCGACGAGGAGAAGTGTGACCTGTGGCGTGCCGTGGCGGGAGCGGTCACCGTCCCCGTCGTCGCCGGCACCGGATCGAACGACACGGCGCACTCCATCAAAATGACCACACTGGCGGCGACGTGCGGAGTCGACGGCGTGCTGGTCGTGACGCCGTACTACAACCGCCCCTCCCAGTCGGGCCTCTACGAACATTTCCGCGCCGTGGCCGAGGCGGCCGGCGGGCTGCCGGTGGCGCTCTACGACATCCCGGTCCGGACCGGGCGCCGCATCGCCGGCCCCACCCTGTTGCGCCTGGCCCACGACGTGCCGGCCATCGTGGCCCTCAAGGATGCCGCCGGTGACCCGGCCGGCACGGCGCACCTGGCCGCCCGGGTGCCCTCGGGATTCGAGATCTACAGCGGCGACGACGTCATGACGTTGCCCCTGCTCGCCGTCGGCGCCGTCGGCGTCATCAGCGTGGCCGCGCACTGGGTGGGGCCCCAGATCAAGGCCGTGATCGAGGCCTTCCTTAGCGGCGACCTGGCCGGTGCCATCGCCGGCAACGCCCAGCTCCTCGATGCCATCGACTTCCAGTCCAGCGACGAGTTCCCCAACCCCATCCCGGCCAAGGCGATCTGCCGGGCGATGGGACTGCGCGTCGGGCAGTGCCGGCTGCCGATGGGCCGGTCCTCCTCCGAACTCGAGTCCCAGGCGGCCAAGATCCTGGCCGCCTTCGGCCCTCCGACCGCAACGGTCCAACCGCTTGGCTGAGCGACTGAAGTCACGGCCCAAGGCCTCACCGGTCCGCGTTGTCTTTCTGGGCGGCCTGGGGGAGATCGGCCGCAATTGCGCCTGCATCGAGGTTGACGGGCGCATCATCGTTCTCGACTGCGGGATCATGTTCCCCGATCCCGACATGCCCGGCGTCGACCTGGTCCTGCCCGAGTTCACGTATCTGCGCGAGCGGGCCGACCGGGTGGACGGCATCGTTCTCACCCACGGTCACGAGGACCACACCGGCGGCCTGGCCTACCTGTTGCGGGATCTGCAGGCCCCCATCTACGGGTCAGAGTTGACGGTCGGCCTGGCCCGGCACCGTGTCGAAGAAGCCGGGCTCGGCGACCGCACGGACTTCATCGCGGTAAAGGACGGGGAACGACGGCGCATCGGCCCGTGCGACGTGGAGTTCATCCCGGTCACCCACTCGGTGCCCAATGCCTTCGCCATCGCCTTCCACACGCCGCAGGGGGTCATCCTCCACTCGGGCGACTTCAAGCTCGACCTGCAGCCGGTGGACGGCCGTCGCACCGACCTGTCGCGCATGGGGGAGTTGGCCCGTACCGAAGGCGTGCGGCTACTCCTGTCGGACTCCACCAACGCCGAAGAGCCCGGGTTCACCCAGTCGGAGTCCACCGTCGGGGTGACCCTGCGGCGGGTGCTCGCCTCCAAGCCGGGGAAGCGCATCATCGTGGCCTGCTTCGCCAGCCACATGCACCGCATCCAGCAGATCATCGACGCCGCCGATGCCAGCGGGCGCAAGGTGGCCACCCTGGGGCGCTCCATGGGCAAGAACGTGGAACTGGGCACCCGGCTCGGCATCATCACCGTGCCGAAGGGTGGCCTGGTCGACATCGAGGACGTCGACACCGTGCCGCCCGGCCAGATGTGCGTGATCTCCACCGGATCGCAAGGAGAGCCCATGTCTGCGCTCTCCTTGATGGCAACGGGCGACAACAAGTGGCTGCGGGTGGGGGAGGGGGACGTGGTGGTGATCAGCGCGCACCCCATACCCGGCAACGAATGGTCGGTCGGGCGCGTGATCGACGAGTTGTACCGGCGCGGCGCCGAGGTCATCCACTCGGGTGCCGAAGCGGTCCATGTCAGTGGCCATGCCCGTCAGGGCGAGCTGCAGACTCTCATGGCGGTGACCCGTCCCGAGTGCTTCGTGCCGGTGCACGGCGAGTATCGCCACCTGGTGCATCACGCCCGGCTCGGCCTGTCCATGGGGATAGACCCGGCGAAGGTGCTCCTGTGCGAGGACGGCGATGTCGTGCAACTGCGGGCCAGTGGCATCACCCGTGACGGACACGTGCCGGCCGGCTATGTCTACGTCGACGGCACCGTGGGTGACATCGGCCACGGCGTTTTGCGCGACCGCCAGAAGCTGGCCGAGGAAGGTGTGGTGATGGTGGTAGTGACCGTCGATCCCCATCAGGGCGCGCTGAGCTGCGCCCCGGTGATCGAGACCCGGGGGTGGGTGCATGCGCCCGAGGCCGAGGAGCTCCTGGGCGAAGCCAGCGACGTGGTCGGCGACGCGGTCACCCAGGCGCTGCGCGACGGGGCCCGCGACAGCGAGGTGCTCAGCCGGCATGCGCGCAAGGCTTTGGGGCGGTTCGTGGGTGAGCGCACCCGCCGGCGACCGATGATCGTCCCCGTCGTCCTGATGGTCTGAGTTCCCTCACGGTGGACCAGCAGGCGGTCAGAGTAATCTGAGCTGCGCCGTCTGCGCCGGCGCGACCTCAATCGGCGTGCGCCGCGCGTAAGGGGCGCGGCCGGTCACGCCGCAGCGCTGCGCCTCGCTGCGGACGATCTCGGCCACCCGGTCCTGCTCGCTCTGCTCCTGGTAGGCGCCATGGCGAAAGCGTGCCCGGTGCAACGCCGAGAGGTCGGGCCGCACGCCCTCGAGCCAGGTCAGGTAGTGCGCGCGCACGCTGCCGCGCAGGTGCAACGCCAGGCCGCTGATCGAAACCGCCCCCGCCTCGGCCGCGGCGCGCACGACGGCCCGGAGCTGCGCGTCGGTGTCCGAGAGCCCGGGCAACACCGGCGCCACCAGGACACCGCACGCGATGCCTGCATCCGTCAGCTTGTGCAGGGCGGCGATCCGCTGGTCCGGCGGGGGCGTGCCGGGCTCGGTGAGCTTGCAGACGGCGCGATCGAGACAGCCGATGGAGAAGTTCACTGCCACTTCCGTCCGCTGCGCCGCGGCGGCCAGGATCTCGGTGTCGCGCAGGATGAGGGTGGACTTGGTCAAGAGGCTGAACGGGTTGCGGGCGGCCGCCAGGACCTCGACGACGCCGCGGGTGAGGTGGTACTTGCCCTCGGCGTGTTGGTACGGGTCCGTATTGGTGCCCATCGCGATGGGTTCCCCGGACCACTTCGGTGCGCGCAGCTCGGCCTGCAGCCGCTCGACGGCGTTGACCTTGACCACGATCCGCTTTTCGAAGTCCTCCCCGATGTCGAGCCCCAGGTACTCGTGCGTGGGCCGGGCAAAGCAGTAAACACACGCATGACTGCAACCCCTATAGCAATTGATGGTGTGCCGGAACGGGACGAGGCTCTCGGCCGGGACGGTGTTGATGATGGTGCGGGCATTGACGTGGAGGAACTCCAGCCCGGCGTAGGCACCCTTGCCCACATGGCGGGTTGCTGCCCGCTCATCGGGGAAGAGGGCGCCGCCCTCCTCGCTGTCGGCGAGCTTCCAACGGAGCGTCACGCCGCTAGGATAGCGAACATATGTTCGGTCCACAATGGCGTGCGTGCGGGTGAGCCGGGCGGTGCAGTGTCCCCCGAAGTCCCCGGGGCCGGCAGTAACCTCGCTGTCACCGTGGTGACCAGCAAGCGCAGTCCCGCTCCGAGTCGCGCCCCGGCCCGCAAGAGCACCGGGCGCGGCCCGCAACCGGCGCCCCGCAAGAGGGCCGCACCGCCGCCGCCCTCCGTCCTGCGCCGCCACGCCGGCGATCTCTGGGCCATCGGCCTGATCACGCTGGGAGTGCTCCTGGCGCTGGCGCTGTGGGGCCGGGCCCTAGGCCCGGTCGGTGGGGGCGTCGACACCGGACTCGCCACGGTGCTGGGCTGGACCCGCGTTCTCTTGCCGCTCGTCACCGTGGGTGCGGGCGTGGTCCTGCTCGTCGAGCGCGAGCGCCCCGACCCGTTGCGCACCGGCCTGGGCGCGCTACTCGGGGTTGTCGCCGTGTGCGGCCTGGGCGACCTGGCCAAGAACGCCCCTGGCCCGTCCCTGCACCACCCGCACGACCTGCGCGTGGCGGGCGGCTGGGTGGGCGCGCTCGTCGGCCATCCCCTGCATGCCGCCATCGGCACCGCCGGGGCGGCTGTGGTCTTCGTCGCCCTCATCGTGGTGGCCGTCCTCATCGCCACCGGCACCTCGCTCGCCACCTTCGGGCGGGGCGTCGCCGCTGCCGTCGCCGCCGTGCTCTCGTCTTTGGGGTCTTGGTGGAAGGGGGGCCGCCTGCCCGACGAGGCGACCGACCCCGAGGCCGAGGCGGACTCCCCGGTCCCGGTCTCGCGGCGACAGGCACCCCCGCCCGAGGAGCTCCCGCTCGACCTCGCCGAGCCCGACACTGAGCCCGAGCCGGCGCGGGCGCCGGCAGTGGTGGCGGTCAGCCCGCGAGCCCTCGGCGATTGGGAGCTCCCGGACATGAAGCTCTTGTCGGCCACCAAGCAGCTGAGCCACGACCAGCGCCAGCTCGATGCGGCCGGCGACGACTTGGTCGCGGCCCTAGCCGCCCACGGGGTGCTCACCCGCCTGGTCGGGCGGACGGTGGGGCCCACCGTGACCCGCTTCGAGCTCGAGCTCGGCCCCGGGGTGAAGGTGGCGCGGGTCACCAGCCTCTCGCGCGACATCGCCTACGCCATGGCGTCGCCGGACGTGCGTATCTTGGCTCCCATTCCAGGTAAGTCGGCCATCGGCGTCGAGGTGCCCAACCGGACCCGTCAGCTGGTGGCGCTGCGCGACATCCTCGACTCGGCCGAGGCGAGGGCGGCCGTCCACCCGCTTGAAGTGGCCATGGGTCGGGACATCGCGGGACGGGCCGTCATGGCCAACCTGGCCGAGATGCCGCACATCTTGATCTCCGGCGCCACCGGCGCC
>Ga0182015_10006900_pt1 | contig 11230 bp, 10 predicted proteins | sample 712P3MmetaG_FD_120478 | JGI IMG/M metagenome (GOLD analysis project Ga0182015, IMG submission 120478) | Permafrost microbial communities from Stordalen Mire, Sweden - 712P3M metaG | ecosystem: Environmental > Terrestrial > Soil > Wetlands > Permafrost | place: Sweden: Stordalen | collected...
ACGAGCGTCGAGAACTCATCGCCTTCGCGCACCACACATTCGGCGGCGGTTGCTCCTCCGTTCATGGCACGACGGACGATGTCCTGGGCGAGGGAGCGAAGGTCGGTTTCTAGTTTCAGGTTTGGTGTTTCTAATTCAGTTGAGGGCATAGAGTCTTTGTTTATCTTATCCCAATTAATATGAGAGAGAGGGGGAGCTGAGACAAACCCAGCCCAAGCGGCAGTACGCTGGCGGCACATCCCTCGTTTCCGCTGGGGAAAACGCGGAACTTCGGGATGACGCCGGGATACGGCCTTTAAAATCTTCAACCGATTCGGTTGTTTGTAATGTAATTATGCATTACAATCGAAATGGACTGAGGACTATTCATGACCACCTTGACCGTGACCGCGCGAGGACAAGTTACATTTCGGAAAAAGGTGTTGCAACATCTCGGCATCAAGCCTGGGGAAAAGATCGCGTTGGATCTGCTCCCCGATGGCCGGGGCATGATCCGGGCGGCGCGTCCGACGGGAAAGATCGAGGACTTCATTGGGTTTCTTGCGGGAAAAACGAAGAAGGTCGCGACGATCGAGGAGATCAATGAGGCGGCGGCGGATGGCTGGGCTGGCCGGATAAAAATGGGCGGGGTCAAAAAGGGTAAGAAGTGAAAATTGCGGCCGATACGAACGTTTTGGTTCGCGCCCTTGTTCGCGACGACAAGATACAAGCGGAAGTGGCCGCCAGAGTATTGCGCAACGCAAGTCTCGTTGCAGTCGCAGTCTCCAGCTTGTGCGAGCTTGTGTGGGTTCTGCGCAGGAAGTACGGGTTCCCGCCAGCAGAAGTAGCCGCCGCGATTCGCGCTCTGCTTGCGGCAGGCAACGTAGAGGTCGACCGGCCCGCAGTAGCGGCGGGCTTGACGATGCTCGACGCAGGCGGTGATTTTGCCGATGGCGTGATCGCCTACGAGGGTAGATGGCTGGGCGCGGAGACTTTTGTTTCGTTCGACAGAAGAGCGGTGGAGATGCTCACGGCGCAGGGGGCGTCGGCGCGGTTGCTATAGAATCCATCGCCGAAAATGGAAGACCACAATCGAACCGACCCAAATGAGTGCAATCAGACCAACCGCGCTCAAAAATGCCGCTCCTACATAGATACCCAGTGGGGCCTGGTTTCCAGATCGGCCCCAAAGCCTCCCGCCAGCGGCGAGGACAGCCAAGCTCAGCAGTGTTGGAATAAACCCATACACAACGAGGGCGGGGCCGCGCTCACCCATCGCTAGCAGCACTGCCCCATAACCGAAGCCAATCCACCGCAGCGCGCCGACCGCCACGCTAGCTGCCATGGTGAAGCGCTTGTCATTCAGTAATGTCAGGATTTCCCTTGAGCCCGGCCTTCAGCGTGAGGACGTTTACTGCATAAACCCGCCGGGGTCCTTCTTCGCCGTCCCACCGACAGTCAGCCGGTCAATCTTGATGGTCGGAATGCCTACGCCCACCGGGACCGCTTGTCCATCTTTGCCGCAGGTGCCGACGCCTTCGTCGAGTTTCAAATCGTTGCCCACCATTGAGACTCGCGTCAGAACATCGGGGCCGTTGCCGATCAGGGTTGCGCCTTTGATGGGTGCGGTGATCTGGCCGTCTTCGATCATGTAGGCTTCCGAGGCTCCGAACACGAACTTGCCGTTGGTGATGTCGACCTGGCCTCCGCCGAAGTTCACCGCATAGATGCCGCGTTTCACCGAGCGAATAATGTCTTCGGGATTATCCTGGCCGGCCAGCATGTAGGTGTTAGTCATGCGCGGCATGGGGATGTGCTCGTAGCTTTCGCGGCGTCCGTTACCGGTGTTGGCCATGCCCATGAGGCGGGCAGAAAGCTTGTCGCTCAGATAGCCCTTGAGGATTCCTTTTTCAATCAGCACGGTTTCCTGCGTGGAATTGCCTTCATCATCGACATTCAAAGACCCGCGACGCCACGGCATCGTACCGTTGTCGATAACCGTGCAGCCTTCGCTGGCGACGCGCTTGCCAATCAATCCGGCAAATGCAGAAGTCTTCTTGCGATTGAAATCGGCTTCCAGCCCGTGGCCGACGGCCTCATGCAGCAGAACCCCTGGCCAACCCGGGCCAAGCACAACCTCCATGTCGCCGGCGGGAGCTTCACGGGCATCAAGTTGAAGAATGGCTTGGCGGGCCGCTTCTTTCGCAAAAAATTCGGGATTTTTATCGCCGAAAAAGAAGTCGAGAGCCACACGTCCGCCTCCGCCAGAACCGCCGCGAGCGGAATTATTCTCAGTTTTCGCGATGCAGGAAACGTTCATGCGCGCGAGCGGTTGAGAGTCTTCCGCAAAGGTTCCGTCGGAACCGACCACCAGAATATTCCGCAGTTCGTCCGAATAGCTGGCACGAACTTCCTTGATGCGCGGATCATATGCCCGAGCTGTTTTATCGGCCCGCATCACGAGTTCGACCTTAGCGGTGATCTCGGCGTCGACCGACGGCAAGGTTACCGGATACAAGCTGCGAGCGGCAGTCTTCTGAAAGCCGGCCACGGAAGTTTTCGCCGGCGCGCTGGCAATCAATGCCGCCGTACGTGCTGCATGCAGGATGCGGCTTGCGGATAGATCGTCTGTATAGGCATAACCGGTACGCTCGCCGGAGACCACACGAACGCCACAACCGGCGGAAATACCCTGGGACGCCGATTTCACCATCGACTCGTCCACCAGAAGAGACGTGGAGGAAAGGTATTCGAAGTAAAGATCGGCGTAATCGCCGCCGGCGGAAAGCGCGGCTGCCAGGTAATGTTCCAGGTCATTTTCCGTGACACCGTAATGGTCGAAGAAGAACCGTTGCCGGTCGAGAGAAGTTTTATCCAGACTGTTGTTCATCGGGCCTTTGCTCACTAGATTCTTAGATGCCTGCGTGGAGATGCGGACTCAGGTTAGGCGGATTCGTTCATTATCCCACATGCAAACGGAGCAGATTGGTGCGCTATTCAAAACACGATTGTGACTATGGTCACATGTCACAGACGAATCACTCGCACCTCAAGCACAATCTCGCATGGACGCGAAATGCCGACAGTGACTCCGCAAGCTTTGACCCGCACGGTGCAAGACTTTCTGAGTGAAGCTGCCGGGGCTGTGGTGCTCGAGAACGGGTTGGTGGCGTTCGACCTGGCGCAATCGAAATATTCAGTTTCCGGCGAGTACAACCGGTGTCTGCTTCACTTGTGGTCTGCCGAACGTAATGCAGTGCGCCGTGTGCTGGAGGCTGAAGTCAAGAACGGTACGCTGCGGCTGGCTGTACAGCGAATAGGGCAGGCGCGGCCTTCCCGGCTCGATATCTGCCGGGAGCGAGATCGTCGAACTCCCACTGCAAGAAAAGTCGCCCGCGCCGCATATGAGCGAGAGTTGCGAGGAACACTGGATCGTCACTTTTCCAATTTCAAGGTCGTGAAACTGACCAGCGGAATCGACTTGGGAAAATCATTTGGACCGGTATATGCGCGAGGACTAATTCGATGCGGACGTACTGCTTTCGCTCTTCTCGGCGTGAATGCGCAGGAAACGCAATCCTCTATTGACGCCGCATTGACGTTCGGTATTTTGTGGCTGGATGTTTGCCGAAAGGCGCAATCCATCAATGTGGTCATCGAAGGGTTGAAACTGTTTGTTCCGGATGGAACCTCCACGCTGCTGCGCGAGCGCATGGCGAATCTGAATCGCGACGCGGCGAAATGGGCGCTGTTTGAATTGAATGAAAGAGATGGGTCGTCGGTGGAGATCGACTGCGCGGATCGGGGAAACGTTTCGACGCGTCTGATGCATGCGACTGACGAGGCATCTGCGCGGGAGCGGTTCAGAGAATCCATATCCAGGATGCTGGATTTCCTGCCGAATTGCGAGATCGCCATTCTCTCCGGCGCGGAAGTAGCTTTCCGTTGGCGTGGATTAGAATTCGCCAGAGCGCGCCTCGGCTGCAGCCCAGGCTCGTACCGGAGCACGCAAGAAATCGTCTTCGGAGTAGCTGGCGAAGAGCGCGTTCTAAACAAAAATAACCAGCCTGCATTTCTGGAGGTAGCTCACCTCTTGCGTGATACTCGCCATCCTTACGGGCCTCGTCACCACCCCTTCTGGCGCCTCCGCCCGGAGCGATGGCTGGAGTCTCTCGTAGTCGGCGACGTGAGTGTGCTGGATGATCGACTCGATGCGTCGTGCCAGTATTCCCAGGTGCCGGCATTTTCCGCCGCCGACCGGTCAATGATCGATGTCCTCAGCGTCACGAATGCAGGGCGCCTTGCCGTGGTTGAACTGAAGGCGGACGAAGACATTCACCTCCCGCTCCAGGGACTGGACTACTGGTCCCGAGTGCAATGGCATGATGCACGCGCCGAGTTTCCGCGATTTGGATATTTCGCGAATCGAGAACTGCTGCCTGGGAAGCCGTTACTTTTCCTGGTTGCCCCAGCTCTTCATGTCCACCCCTCCACGGATACAATCCTGCGATATTTTTCTCCGGAGATCGAATGGGAATTCATCGGAATTGACGAACGCTGGCGCGAGGGCGTCAAGGTAGTTTTCAGGAAAAGGGCAGGAACTCGCGATCTCGGCGACGAATCGGACCGGCGGACAGCCTGAGTTTCCCGCTCCGGTGTTCGGTTTTCGTAACTCTCCAAGAAAAACTGGCAAAACGCTTGACCTGTGGTTTAAGATGCCGCGACTCAAAGCGGTCGCAGCAGTTTCATCCGCGTTCTCGAAGTTAAGTCAAGAATAAGAAAAATGAGAGGACTGAACATGAGAAAGAAAACTTCCCCACTGCCAGCATGGATTGCGCTTGTCTGCGCGATCATGTTCTTGTTGTTCACCATCCCAGTAGAGGCTCAGCCTCAGCTCCTATTGACGCGTCACGTGCGCGAAGCAGTTGCCTCCGGAGAGGCGCCACTCATCGGGCGGCTTCCGGCAACCCAATCCATGAACTTCGATATCGTTATGCCCTTGCGAGATCGCGCAGGATTGCAATCTCTTCTGCGCCAGCAATACGATCCTGCAAGCCCCTTCTTCCAACAGTTCATCACGCCGCAGGAGGTTACCGCCAGGTTTGGCCCCACTCGGGCAGATTGGAACGCCATGGTTGCTTTTGCCAAATCGAGCGGCTTTGAAATCGTCGGCGGAACCCTTGATGGCAGGGACTTGCAGCTCATCGGCACGGTTGCGAATGTCGAGAAAGCCTTCCATGTGACCATCGGCCTTTACCAAGACCCCACGGAAGACCGCAAATTCTTTGCCGTGGACCGCGAGCCCACAGTGGACTTGCCGTTCCAGCTGTGGCACATATCGGGTTTGGACAACGACTCCAAGCCGCATCCCCTGTACGTCAAGAAGAGCGACTACGCCAAGGCGCATGGGATCGCTGAGTCCGATGTTGTGTCTAACGCCACTACCGGCTCTGGCCCATCGGCTTCGTTCTTGGGCAGCGACATGCGCGCGGCCTACTACGGCGGAACGGCTCTCACCGGCACCGGCCAGACTATCGCCCTGTTCGAATACCTTGGCACCGATTTGGCCGATTTGACTACGTACTACAAAAACGTTGGGCAAACAGAACCTTACACTCCCACCCTCATTTCCACGGGCGGGTTCAGCACAAGCTGCACCGAGAGCGGCGGATGCGATGATACAGAACAGACGCTCGACATGACGCAGGCGATGGGCATGGCTCCAGGCTCCAAAATGCTCTATATGTACGTCTGCGGCAACGCCTCAACTATCAGCGATACCGACTGCATCAGCGCCATGGTTTCGACTACCGACGCTCCATTGTCGAAGCAGATTAGCTGTTCATGGGGATGGACGCCAGCCGACCCCTCGACTCTGGACCCCTATTTTGAGCAAATGGCGACTCAGGGACAGAACTTCTTCGCAGCAGCTGGGGACAGTTCGGCCTGGTCTTCGTCGAACGAAGCGTGGCCCGCGGACGATGCCAATATCGTTTCAGTCGGCGGCACGGACCTGACTACTTCCAGCGCGGCTGGTCCCTGGGCTTCGGAAACTGCCTGGGTTGACAGCGGCGGCGGCATCTCGCCGGACAGCATTCCGATCCCCTCCTGGCAGTCTCTGTCGGGTGTAATTACTTCGACCAACAAGGGATCCACGACCTTGCGCAACGGCCCCGATGTCGCGGCCAATGCAAACTTCAGCTTCTACGTTTGCGCCGACCAAACCACTTGCACCGCCAACGATTACGGCGGAACCAGCTTTGCCGCGCCCATGTGGGCCGGCTACCTGGCTCTGGCCAATCAACAAGCGACCACCAACGGCAAGACGATTGGCTACATCAATCCCATCATCTACCCGGACGCTTTGACCTCAAGCTACGGCACTCTGTTCCATGACATTACCAGCGGTAGTTGCGGAAAATATTCGGGCGAGGTCGATTACGATCTGTGCACCGGATGGGGCAGCCCGAACGGTTCGGGCTTGATCAACACGCTGGCCGGGTCCGCGACGGCGAGCTTCACCCTCTCGGATTCGCCGAGCAGCCTGTCGATTGCGGAAGGCGGCAGCGGCACCAGCACCATCACGGTGACCGACGTGAACGGATTTACGGGCAGCGTAACCCTGGCCGCGTCCGGTCTGCCGAGCGGTGTTACGGCGGCGTTCGGCACCAACCCAACCAGTGGATCTAGCGTGATGACGCTGACGGCCAGCAGCACGGCCACTACCGGTTCGTCTACGGTGACCATCACCGGAACCTCCGGCAGCCTGACCGCAACCACCACCCTGGCGCTTACAGTGACTGCGACTGCGACGCCCAACTACACCATCACCGCCTCGCCTGCAACTCTGAGCATTGCCCAGAGCAGCAGCGGAACCAGCACCGTCACAGTCACCAGTACAAACAGCTTCAATTCCGCGGTTACTCTTGCCGCTTCCGGACTGCCTACGGGCGTGACCGCAGCGTTCTCGACCAACCCGGTAACTCCGGCAGCGAATGGCAGCGCGACTTCGACGCTGACACTTACCGCTTCCTCCACCGCGACCACCGGAGCGGCCACGGTGACCATCACCGGGACCTCCGGCTCCCTCAGCCATACCGCGACCATCGCTTTGACAGTGACCTCACCGAGCGGCGGAGCGCAAATCGCAACTTACAACTCCACTTACACGGCTCCGGCTTGCTTGACCGCTGGTTCGTCGTGTGCCTCGGGTTCGTCGGTGTCAACGAGTCTGCTGAATTCAGCGGGTAACCTCACCGGCCCGGCGGAATCCCATGCACCCAACACTCTCAAAGCCAGCAGCTGCGCCGACGGCTCAGTTTCTGGAACCTACCACGGTCCCTATGAGTCCGATGATTTGATCGTTGTCTCTACCGCCAGCGGCAATATTACGCATGGCGCCTCGGTGACGGTAAAGGCCTCGTGGTGGGCGTACAGCACAACCCAGGACTATTTTGATGTTTTCTACACGGCGAGCGTGACCAGCCCGTCGTGGGTCCTGATCTCAGCCAACAACTTGGCCACGTCGACAACCGCGGAAAACACGACGACGGTCACGTTTACTCCGCCTACCGCAGGAACGTACGCGGTGCGCGCGCAGCTCCGCTATGACGCAGGAAGAAAAGTGACAACTCCGTCCGCTTGCCAATCCAACAGCGGCTATGACGATCACGACGATCTGGTTTTCGTCGCGCAGTAAACGGGGTTTAGCAAACGCTGTCTAACCAGGAAGGATCGGCAATTGGTCCGATCCTTCCACTAACCCTTCGAGCCGTTCCCACACGGGGTCCGGCTCGATCTTTATTTATTCGACATTATTTTCGATTCAGCTCTTCCACGCTCCCAGCAGTCGTCGCACATCGATCAACTGCGCAATGTGGTATGCGTTGTGGTCCGCTACAAGGAACGCTTCGCGCAGGATCGTTTGACCGTCTCCCCACGGAATGGGAGCGTACAAATCGGTCTTAGGATTCGCGACTAAATCCTGCATAGCTATCAAATCTTTGCGGAACGCCTTGATGCTTTTGCCCCATGAGCCGTCGCTCGGCGGAGCATCCGTCTTCGGCCAGTAATCTTCCGGCCATTTGGGTGCCTTGTACTTCGGATTGCGGCAAAATTCCAGAATGTCCCCTTGCGCTATGCGGAGGTGTTCCAGCAGCATCCAAGGCGAATGCGGCATCCCCTTCGGTTTTGTGTCGCGCAATGCTCCTGACAGGTCTTTGACGGCATCGTCAAACCCCGCATGTGCACCGCCGCCTTTGAGCAGTTCGAACAGATGATTCCGGAGTTGATTGAGTCGGTTTGTTTCTGATTGAGAATTCTTCTTTGCCATAAACGTGTTTCCTCTGACCTGATTAGTTCTGAATTTCTTTGATGGCATCCGTTCCCGGCCGCTCGCTGGCATCTGCTTCCGGTTTCTCGCCCCGGAATACTCGCCCAATCGCACGCACGACGCGGCGCATCGGAAAAATTCCCTTATCGTCCGCGATAAATATCTCTCCTATCCGATGGCTGCGGTAATACCAGCGCTTGAGCAACGCGAGATGCTCCATCGTTTCCAGAGCGGAAGACTTCGGAAGAACGAATAAATCTAGAACCTGTTGCACGCGCGATTCCATCGATTGCGACTTCGCATGCTCGGCAGTTTGGATGCAGAAGGTCACCGGACCGTAGATCGCTCCGTTGTCGATACGAAAAAACGTTACAGAGTTCCCAAGCTGGGAAGGTTGGACCACAAGCGCGGAGAGCCGATCGATGCGGCGAACGATCTCCGGTAGTGGATGGACGATCGGCTCTAGTTTCTCCATACGAAGGTGAATGGCCGCGGCATCTTCGAACGCGAGGTTGGACGAAGCGGCATCGCGCTGCGCAGTAAATTCGCGAACCAGAGATTCTCCGCGGGATTCGAAATAAGCACGCACGCGCGATACCTCGGCGGCATAGTCTTCGTCCCCGCATCCCTTGAAGCAGGGCGCAAGGCACATTTTCATCTCGGAATAGATGCAGCCCGGAAAACTCGGATCGGGATGCAAATCGTCAACGCAACGCCGCATCTTGAAGAAGTCCAGCGAGTCGTTCATGAACTTCTCCGCCGCGGTACGTGAAGGAAAGGGTCCGTAATATAGGTTTGGCCCGTCCAGTCGACCCAGGCGAGTCGTAACCGAAACACGCGGGTATTCGTTTTCGAGATGCAGCTTCAGGAGGGGGGCGAATCGGAAGCGCAAGCGATTGGAATAGGTCCTCGGGAAATTGGAGCGGAGAACTTTGTAGAGAATAAATCCCGATTCAAAGTCCGATCCGGTCGGGGAGTATTCGATCGCGTGGATTCGATTCCTTAGATTCAGCCGTCTGGTGCGTTCCTCCACTGGACCGAGCAGCCGATGCAGACGCCGCCGAAGATTGGCGGTTTTGCTCACATACGGCTCAGATTCCGCACTGGCGCCGCGTAGCAAGAACACGGCTGGCGCAGCTGGAACAGAGGAGAATATTTCCCTGTCTCGTTCGGGCGAGAATTCCAGGCGCTCAGTCAGCACGGTTGTATTGTAAGCAAGTCTTGAAGACCAGATAGGTACGAACGAGCCTACCGAAAGCTGGCGCTGCGAAACTTCTGCCGGAAGTCTTCGCCTTCCATCTTTATGATACGGCACATCTCGTGCAGCCGCGAGCGCATGCGCTCACCGATGCGATCACCCAGACTCTCGGCCCGTGTTGCCGCTCTCACCGCGGATCCCGCACCGCTTGCGCCAGAGGCCGGCTGATCCTCAAAATTTGTGGTGATAATGGTGGTGCGGTTGTCATTGTAGCGGCTGTTTAAAATCAGGCTCACAGTGTCCCAGACCCATTCCGTCGGCTTCACCGCTCCCAGTTCGTCGAGCACCAGAACATCGGTTTCAAAGACTGGACGTAGTACGTCCAGTTCCGTGGTCTGCACCGTCGAATTGTAAGAATTTTGAATTTCCTTGAGCAGTTCGCGATAGTCGTAGAACAAGCACGAAATACCCTTATTAAGGATCAGGTCCTTGGTGATCGCGACCGCGAGATGCGTTTTGCCAGTACCAATTTTGCCAACGATTAAGAGCCCTGTACCATCGCGCGGATCGTACTCTTGCGCGAATTTAGCTGCCGACAGGTAGGCAAACGCCAATGAAGGATGAGCGCCAGGAAAATCCGTGGTGTAGCTGGCAAGTTCGCAATGCTCATACCTCTTTGGGATTCGAGCGGCGGCCAGCAGGTTTCGATTTCGCTCGCGCAATTGGCAATCACACCGGGTTACGCGGCGATCCTTCGGAGCGCCCGACTTCGCAGGCAGCGTCTTCCAGCCTGTTCCTTCGCATAGCGGGCAAACTTCTGCTGTTGTCGTGGTCAACATCGCTTCGCCGCTCACGGGTTCCTTAGTCTGCATGTTTTCACGATTGTATCTTTACACTTTGCACTTCGACGCGTGCTAGCGCAAGCCAGAAAGAGCACATCCCTGTGAAGAACCTGTGCGGCAGCCGCGATGGCTGTGGAGTACCGAGGAAAAGCCGAACCAAGCGGACGTATTCGTGGCAGATCTCTAAACCACGCTTCCCTAGCCCCACTCCGGACCCAGGGAGTGCGAAACAGGCTTCCGGCGCGGATTTTCACTGTTGACATTCTGCCCAGAGAGAGGAGAATACCTCCCATCAGGTTTCCCAGCCCAGGCAAGAGCTTTTTGTCCTCCCGGTTTTGTGCTGGGTAAGAAAGAGACCTGTGAGGAGAAACTATGAACAAAGCGGATCTGGTTGACAAGATCGCCGGCGCTTGCGAAATCAGCAAGGCGCAAGCTACAACCGCGATTGATACAACGGTAAGCAGCATCACGGGTGCACTTCGCAAAGGGGATCGAGTTGCCCTGATAGGATTCGGCACCTTCTCGATTTCGCAGAGAAAGGCTCGGAATGGGCGCAATCCGCAGACTGGCGCCACTATCAAGATCGCTGCCCGCAAGGTCGCTAAATTTTCCCCTGGGGCCGAGTTGAAAAAAGCGGTAAACAAAAAGTAAGCGCGTAGAAATTTGCGTTAGAAACGGCAGGGCTGGCCCTGCCGTTTTTCATGTTTGGCGTACCCCGATTCAATCCAGCGGTTGCGGCTACAATGGCCTCAATATGATCGCCCATTTGCGCGGAAAATTACTGGCCAAACATCCCAACCAGGTTGTGATCGAGACGGCAGGCGTCGGCTACGAAGCAACCATCAGCATTCCAACTTTTTCAGAGTTGCCGGAGTGCGG
>Ga0182015_10006901_pt1 | contig 11228 bp, 10 predicted proteins | sample 712P3MmetaG_FD_120478 | JGI IMG/M metagenome (GOLD analysis project Ga0182015, IMG submission 120478) | Permafrost microbial communities from Stordalen Mire, Sweden - 712P3M metaG | ecosystem: Environmental > Terrestrial > Soil > Wetlands > Permafrost | place: Sweden: Stordalen | collected...
AATGCGCGTGAAGTCGCGATGCGCGTTTGGATCTTGCACGTGGGAAGCGAAGAGTCCGAAGCGTCCTTCGAAGACCTTGGCCGGACCCGTCACGCCGGAGCGTGCCAGCAGCGCCGCGGCGATTCCGCTTTGTGCCGACCATCCCGGATGCAGGAACTTGGTCTGCGTCCCATCCACCCAGCATTCCAACAATCCCGAGGCGAAGCTGCCGGCGATGCCAGCCGCGCGCCCTTGGGCTTCGGCGTCCAGCCCTAAGATCTTGCTTGCCAGATATGCCGCGCCGAAGGTTGCGAATAATCCCGTCGGATGAAAACCGCGCCGATGCAGTTCGCCGGATGAAACGCTGCCGACGCGACAGGAGATTTCGTTTCCGATCGCGATGGCGGTGATGAGATCGCGCCCCGAGACCCGGGTGTATTCGGACAGGGCCAGCGCGGCGGCAACAGCGGGGCTGCTCATGTGAACGATGGATTCGTTGTGGGTGTCGTCGAATTCGAGCGCTTGCGAAAATGCTCCGTTCGCGAAAGCGGCCGTGGTAACGCCCACGCGATCGCCGAAGCCAAGGATGCGGCAGGGGCCGGGCGTCGACAGCGCCAATGCAGCCGCGCGAACAGAGCGGCCAAAATCTGTTTCGGCGCCGGCCAGCGCCAATCCGATGACGTCCATCACGCGCAGCTTGGTCGCGACGATGACATCCTCGGGCAAATCGTCAAACGTGATACTCGCAGCCCAGCGCGCAAGCTCGGTCGAAAGTGGGGTGGGCGTGTTCACTGCAGTGCTCAAGCGATGGACCACCCGCCGTCGATCGGCAGCGCCGCACCCGTAATATCGCGGCTCTCGGGTCCGCACAGAAAAACCATCATCCCCGCCACGTCTTCGGCCGTGATGAAGCGGCCGCCCGGCTGTTTGTTCGCGAGAAACCGCTGTTCGGCTTCGGTGCGCGAGAGGGATTCGGCAGCCATCATCTGTTCGACCGTGTTTATGTGCACTGGTGTCTCCACTGTTCCGGGGCACACCGCGTTGCAAGTGATATCGTGCCCGCGCGTTTCGAGCGCGACGGCTCGCGTCATGCCGATGAGCGCGGTTTTACTGGTGACGTAGTTGATGCGATTCACGCCGCCGATCAATCCATAGATCGAAGAGACGTTGATGATGCGTCCCCAATTGCGGAGCCGCATACCGGGCAACGCGAGGCGAATGGTGTGAAACGCGGCCGAAATGTTCACGGCGATGCCCAAATCCCATTCGCCAACCGGGAACTGCTCCACGGGCGACGCAAATCGGGCTACCGCGTTGTTCACCAAAATATCGACAGCGCCGAAGGCCTCCAAGCTCACCCCAATCATCCGCTCGATCTCGATGGCATGCGCGAGATTCGCATTGCAATAGATGGTTCGGATGCCATGTTCCTTTTCGAGCGCGGCGCGCATGGCTGCGATCTCCCGCTCGTCGCCAAAACCGTTGATGACGATATTGCAACCGGCGGCGGCGAAACGTTTGGCGGCGGCTAGCCCGAGTCCCTGCGTTGACCCAGTGATGAGGGCGCACTTTCCTTGGAGCACAGTGATCGTTGCCATTATAATGATTCTCTCCATGGAACCATTCGAAGTTTTCGCCATTCGCTACGGTCATCTGGGAAATCGCCACCCGGGACAAAGCTACATCCTGGCTGATCCGCACGAGTACGGACCGGACCTGGACTACTTTGTGTGGGTAGTGCGGCGCAGCGATTGCATGTTCGTGATCGACACCGGATTCGCCGAGGAATCGGCCATCCGGCGCAAGCGTGAACATCTGCGCAGCCCTGTCGATGCGCTGCGGCTTCTCAACATCGATCCCGACAAAGTCACGGACGTGATCCTGACGCACTTGCATTACGACCATGCCGGGAATCTCGATCGGTTTCCCTCGGCGCGATATCACGTGCAGGATCGCGAGGTCGCATACGCCACCGGACGCTCGATGTGCCACCATTTTCTGCGCGAAGCCTACGATCTGGAGAACGCGCTGGAGATGGTCCGAAAAGTATATAGCGGACACGCGGTCTTCCATGACGGCGAGTCGGAAATCGTGCCGGGATTAACGCTGCATCATGTGGGAGGCCATACGGCCGGCTTGCAGATCGTGCGCGTTTGGACGCAGCGCGGCTGGGTGGTGCTGGCCGCCGACGCGGCGCATCTTTATGGAAATTTCGAGCAGAACCGTCCGTTTCCAGTTGTGTACAGCGTGGCCGAAATGCTGGAAGGTTATAAGCTCCTGTACCAGCTCGCCGGTTCGCCGAATCATATCGTGCCTGGGCACGATCCGCTGGTGATGAAATATTATCCGGCGCCGAGGCCGGACATCGAAGGGATCGTCGTGCGGCTCGATGTTCCACCGTCGCGCTGAGTTCAACGCGCTACCGCATGGTATCCTAACCGCTTTGGTGCAGGGAGATTCGATTCATGCCTGAGAAGAACGTCGGCTTCGTCGGCGTGGGACGGATGGGCGGTCCGATGTGCCGCCGGCTGATCGAGGCGGGCAATAGCCTCACGATTTTCGACAAGAGCGACGCCGCGATGCGTCCACTTGAAGCGTTGGGCGCGAAGCGCGCGGATTCGCCCGCCGCGGTGGCATCGGCAGCCGAGATTGTTTTAGCCAGCTTGCCAACGCCTCCGATTGTTCAAGCCGCCGCACTTGGATCGAGCGGCGTGATCGAAGGCAGCCGCGTCAAAATCTTCATCGACGTTTCCACCACCGGCTCGACGTATGCCAAACGCGTTGCCGAGGGCCTCAAGGCGAAAGGGATCGTGGCCGTGGATGCGCCCGTAAGCGGAGGCGTCGCCGGCGCGGAGAAAGGCACGCTCGCGGTGATGGTTTCGTGTCCCGACGAAACGTTCGCGACTGTGAAGCCGGTGCTGGACGTCATCGGAAAAGTGTTTCACGTCGGCAAGCAGCCGGGCCAAGGCCAGACCATGAAGCTGCTGAACAATCTGCTGTCCGCAACCGCGATGGCGATCTCGTCGGAAGCCGTGGTGATGGGCGTAAAAGCGGGGCTCGACCCCAAGCAGGTGATCGACGTGATCAACGCGGGCAGCGGCCGCAACACCGCGACAATGGACAAAATTCCGCGCTGCGTTCTGAATCGCAAATTCGATTTTGGTTTTGCCATCGGGCTGCTCAACAAAGATATCCGGCTGTGCATGGAAGAGGCCGAGTCGATGGGCGTTCCGATGGTAGTGGGAAGCGCCGTGCGGCAGATCCTTGCGATAGGAACCGCGAGTCAAGGCGCGGACGCCGACATGACCGAGCTGATCAAGGTGATGGAAGATTGGGCGGGCGTGGTGGTCGAGTCGAAATAATTTCGCACAAGGAGAGCAAGTGGAAAAAGAGGTGTTTGAGAAAGGCCTGAAGATTCGCCGCGAGGTGCTGGGCGCCGAGTATGTGGACAACGCGCTGAAGACCGCGGACGATTTCAACCGGCCGCTGCAAGAGTTCGTCACCACGTATTGCTGGGGCGAGTGCTGGGGCCGGCCGGGGCTGGATCGCAAGACGCGCAGCATGCTGAACCTGGCGATGATCTCGGCGCTGAACCGGCCGCATGAAATCAAAGCGCACGTGAAGGGCGCGATCAATAACGGGCTGACGAAGAGCGATATCCAGGAGGTTTTCCTGCAGGTGGCGATTTACGTCGGAGTGCCGGCGGCGGTGGATAGTTTCCGCATCGCGAAAGAAGTATTTCAGGAGATGGGGATCTAGTCCGTTCGGAGGGCCGCTTCGCGCCACAGCTTCTCGGGGCGGCTCAACCAAAACCACATGACCGTGCCTAGAATCGGGAACAGGGCGGCCGAAACGAAGACCGCTCCGTACCATTTCAAGTCGAAAAACCGGCCCCAAACTGGCAGGATCAAAGCCAGTACCGCGGCCCACGATCCCGATCCAATTCCTCCCACCAGGGCAGTCTGATCGCGCGGGTACAAATGCGAGCCGACTCGCAATGAGAGCACCACGAAGCCGTCGGCGATGAATGTCGCCCAGAAGAACAGCGCCAAAACGACTGGCCACGAATCGATCCTGGTGACCAGCGCTGTCGGTAGCGCGAGAATCGCGAGCATCGAGAACAGGCCGGTGGGCCGATGGCCGCGTGTAACAAATTTGTCCGCAATCCAGCCCCAGAAAAAATAGCCGGCCTCCCAGCCGACCAGAGGGATCCAAAGTATTTTGCCGAGCTGAGCTTGCGAGAGATGGAACGCGCGGTTCAAGTACAGCGGACTTAGGTAGGAGACAAGGCCCAGCGCGACGGCGCCGAGTCCGAAGCTGGAGACGACCAGCCATAGACGGCGCTCGAGAAAGTTGGGCCAGGCTACCTTTAATGACGAGCGCCGATGCTCGGCCAGATAGGGCGGGCGTCCGACGATCGACCACAACACCAGCCAGCACGCGCCCATCGCTCCAGTAACCAAGAATGCCGCTCTCCATCCGAAGCGCAAAGCGATCGGCGTCACGATCAGAGGAGTAACGATGGCTCCGAGCGACGCGCCGCTGTATCCGATCGCCGTTCCGCGCGATTGCCGATTCGGAGGCAGGGATTCGGCCGCTGCTTTGAGAGCCGCAGGAAAAGCTGAGCCTTCGCCGAAACCCAACACGCTTCGCGCGACGGCGAATCCCCAGAAGCCCGACATCCAAGCGTGTGCAGTGCTAGCGATGGCGCGCAGCGAGACTGCGATGAACATGCCTTTGCGCAGACCGATGAAGTCGAGGAACGATCCGAAGACCGGATTCCCGATCATGTAGAAGATGGAGAATGCCGCGAGTGCGTTCGCGTAGGCTTGCGCGCTGAGGCCCGTGTCGCGCAGGATCATCGGCGAGAGCACCGCCAGCACTTGCCGGTCCACGTAGGAAAGCAGGCTCGACAGCATCATCGCGGCTGATGGAACCCACATGATCCAGCTTCTGACGGGAGGCGTTGCGGCGCGGGTCGCTGGGGCCGGGCTGATGCCGATTTCACTCACCACTGGTATCTTATACGATGATGCCGAAGTTGATCGAAGACCCGCCGAGTCTCTCGCGCAGGATGGTTCGGGCCGCGCGCGGCTTGACGATGGATCAGCTCCCCGCGGAGGTGATCGCGAAGGTCAAGATCGGGCTTCTGGACTTTCTCTCGTGTGCTTTTGAGGCGCGCGATCTGCCGTGGGGTTGTCAGGCGATCCGCATGGCGAGCGCGGCGAATGGCAAAGCGACGGTGATCGGAACTCCGGTGCACGCATCGCCGGCGGAAGCAGCATTTGCGAATGCCACGCTCGGGCATGGACTAGTGCGTGAGGATATGCACGCGGGCGCGGTGAGCCATCTTGGCGTGGTGATTTTTCCGACTCTGCTGGCGCTGGCGCAACAGCAGAAGGCGAGCGGCCGCGACTTCATTTTGGGCGCGGTGTGCGGCTATGAAATCGGCGCGGCGGTGGGGCGGGCGATCATGGATCAGGAGATGGTCCGCCGCTTTCGCCCGACGGGGATCACGGGTCCGCTAGCGGGAGCCATTGCGGGAAGCCGACTGCTCGCGCTGGACGAGGATGCAACCGTCAGCGCGCTCGGTTTCGCTGCGAATGCGACCGGCGGTTTGAATGAATGGCCGTATTGCGGCGGCGACGAGATGTTCTTTCATCCGGGATTCGCGGCGCGCAGCGCGGTTACGGCGGTGGAGCTGGCGCTGCTCGGAGCTCGCGCATCGGAGAGCGCGCTGGATGGCCGCGCAGGGCTTTTTGCCGGGCTGAATAAAAGCGATTGCATCGCGCGAGTCGCACCGTTTTCCGGTGGGCCGCTCGAAATCCTGTCGGTGTACTACAAGCCCGCGCCCGCGTGCAACTACGCGCAGACGGCATGTCAAGCTGCGCTGGCCGTGGCGAAGCAGGATGGATTTCGGAGCAGCGACATCGAGTCGGTTGTGGTCAGAGCGTCTGCCGCGGCGGCCGGTTATCCGGGCTGTGACTACGCGGGTCCATTCGAGCGGATCCTTCAAGCGAAGATGAGCATCCAGTATTGCGTGGCGGCGACACTCGCGAATGGCGTGATCGAGGAATCGAATTATCATTTGCTTGATGACCCCGAGATCGTGCGGCTGGCCCGCATTACGAAGATTGAAACTGACGCCGCGTTCACGGGAGCATATCCGGGCGCGCAGGGTTCGGAAGTGATTGTGAACTTCGGCGAACGCGTGGCGCGGTCCCGAATGGACGATGTGATTCCGGCCACGCCGGAGCAGATTCGCGCGCGCTTTCGATCGGCTTGTGCGAACTGGCGCGCCATCGAAGAGATCATCGAGGAACTCGAAGTACAAGAGGATGTGGGCATTTTGAGCGGAGGTCTGGCAGCGTGAAGAAGCATCAGATGTTGATCGGCGGGAAGTGGGTGGATCCCGCCTCGGCGGAATGGTTCGAATCCATGAATCCGTTCACGGCAAAACCGTGGGCGTTGGTTCCGCGCGGTTCAAAAGCGGATGTGGATCAGGCCATCGCAGCCGCGAAGTGCGCGTTTCTTGGCGAGTGGCGCAAGCTGACCGCAACCGCTCGCGGAGCGCTGCTACACAAATTCGGCGACCTGGTGGCGGCCGAAGCTCAGCGGCTGGCCGAAATCGAATCCACCGACAACGGCAAGCTGATCGCGGAAATGCGCGGCCAGCTCAATTACATCCCGCAATGGTTTTACTATTACGGCGGACTGGCGGACAAAATCGAAGGCCGCGTGATTCCGATCGACAAGCCGGGCGTGTTCAACTTTACGCGCGAGGAACCGCTGGGCGTCGTGGCTGCGATTACGCCGTGGAACTCGCCGCTGCTGCTGGCCACGTGGAAACTCGCGCCGGCGCTGGCCGCGGGCAACACGGTGGTTTGGAAGCCGTCGGAATTTTCTTCGGTCTCGGCGTTCGCATTCGGCGAGCTGTTCGAGAAAGCGGGCTTTCCTCCGGGCGTGGTGAACATCATTACGGGCTTTGGCAACGAAGTGGGCGAGCCTTTGATCACGCATCAAGACGTCGCCAAGGTCGCGTTCACGGGCGGCGACAAAACCGGCGAACATGTTTATGGGCTGGCTGCGCGCGGGATCAAGCACGTGACGCTCGAGCTCGGCGGGAAGTCGGCCAATATTGTTTTCGACGACGCCGATCTCGATCAGGCGGTGAAAGGGGTGGTCTCGGGAATCTTCGCCGCCACCGGACAGACCTGCATCGCGGGCTCGCGCGCGCTGATCCATCGATCCATTCACGCGGAGTTTGTGGAGCGGCTGCTCGATCTGGCGAAGACCGCGCGCATGGGCAATCCGCTGGACGCGTCGACGCAGGTTGGTCCCGTTACCACGCGTCCGCAATACGAAAAGATTCTCGACTACATCCGCATCGCAAAAGAAGAAGGCGCGGTGTGTCGTTTGGGCGGCGCTCCGGCGCAACGCGAGGAATGCGGATCGGGCTGGTTCGTGGAGCCGACGATTTTCACCGGCGTGAATCCGGAGATGCGCATCGCGAACGAAGAAGTGTTCGGTCCGGTGCTGTCGGTGATTCCCTTTGACGATGAAGACGAAGCCGTTCGCATCGCCAACAACACCGTGTACGGCCTTGCGGCCGGCGTCTGGACTCAGAGCATTCGCCGCGCGCTGCTGATGTCGGAGCGATTGGAAGCCGGCACCGTGTGGGTGAATACGTATCGGGCGGTGAGCTACATGTCGCCGTTCGGCGGGTATAAGCGGTCCGGAATCGGACGCGAGAGCGGCATCGACGCCAATCGCGACTATCTGCAAACCAAGAGCGTGTGGATCGATATCGCGGGCAACGCGCCAAATCCGTTCGTAATGCGGTAGTCTGGTGTGCTCAAGGTGGGGAGTTCATGGTAGACGACGCAACCGCCGCGTACATTGTCGAAAATCAAAAATGCTTTGAAGACCTGAAGCAGGTGGCATCGCAGCTTGCGGGATTGCTGGTGCTGGCGGCCGCGGGATCGAAGGAAGCGGTGCCGGATCATCCGATGCTGGGAGCGTCGCGAGAGCTTTTTCAAGAAGCAAATGACGTGTTGCGGCGCTCGCGTCCGACCGAACGTGCGATGCGGCATCATGAGCATCTCGCGTACGCGGCAGCTTTTATCGGGACCTCTCTGAAGGCGGCGCGAGGATCGTTCGAGATCGATCCTATTCTGATCCCATTGCGCGCCGGATACGCCGAACTTGAACGAGCCGCGGGTGCATTGCCCGGCTTCGAGATGGTGTCTTATGAACGGGCTTGCTGCGGACTGGGAGCGAAATGACAGCGTACTCATTGTGGGTGATGGAATTTGCGGCGGTGCCGAACTATCCGCAGAGCGGCCTGATTTACGGCATGCATAACCAGGGGACGCGCAAGCTGCCGTATTGCTACATCGTGATCAAGGGCCAGGGCCAGCTTGCAATGGTGGATGTCGGCTACAATCACAAAGCTCACGGCGAGGTGCTGGCTAATACGTATGGCGTGCGCGGTTGGCATCCGCCGCGCGAGGTGCTGGGCGAGATCGGCATTACGCCCGAAGACATTTCCAACATCTTCATCACGCATGCCCATTTCGATCATATGGGTAACATCGAGGATTTTCCAAACGCGACGTTTTATCTCCAGGAGCGCGAACTCTCGAAATGGGTCTGGACGATGTCACTCCCGCGCAGGTTCCGCTGGCTGATGCTGGGCATCGATCCGGCGGACATCATGCGGGCGGTGGATCTGGCGCGGCAAGGGCGGTTGGTTTGCGTGGACGGCGATCGCGAAAACGTGCTGGCGGGCGTGGATCTGCATGCGGCGTTCGACACACACACTTGGGGATCGATGTATGTGACGGTGCGCAACGATCTCGCGACGAATTCCGAGAGCAGTTGGGTGTTTTGCGGAGACTTGGCGTATACGCAGGAAAACTTGCGCGGCCACGATCCCAAAGATCCCGAATATATTCCGATCGGGTTCGCAATGGGCAGTCAATTCAATCTGATCATGAAGACGGAAGAGATGGTGAAGAGCGTGGGCGGCGATATTACGCACGTGGTGCCGCCGCACGAGGAGCGGTTGAAGGATTTGTTTCCGTCGCGGATCACGAAGGCCGGGCTGCGGATTACGGAGTTAGCGCTGGCGGAGGGGGAGAAGAGCCAGGTTCGTTGATCCAAGATATAAACTGTAAGTTATGGCTGCTAAGGTGAGTCGTGTCACAGTGGATCTCAAACCCTACCCGAACTTGGTCGTCATCTACCTCGGCATGCGGGCGAACTCGCTGCGAGGCTTGAAAACGATCATTCAGTTCGGCCCGCGCATCCAACGCTCGGTGGAGCAAAAGCCGGATGGGTTGCTTCTGCACGAAGACCTGATTTTTTCTCTGTTCCCGCTACATGTTGGCATGCGGCAGTACTGGCGTGATTTCGAATCGCTCGAGACCTGGGCGCGATCGCTCCCGCACCAGGATTGGTGGCACGGCTTCCTGCGCGACTCCGGTGGCACGGGATTTTGGCACGAGACCTACTTCATGGGCGGCGGCATGGAGGCGATTTATGATGATATGAAGCCGGTCGGACTGATGCGCTTCGCAACGCACAGCCCAGCACGAGGAGCGATGTTTAGCTCACGCAAACGGGCCGGCATCGCCGGGGAGTCGCCGCTGAAGTCCTCGATAGCGGAAGAGGATCTGTAGGCGAACAGAGCCGAAACCGCTAAGTTTGGGGATGTTTCTTGCGGCCGAGGCCTAGGATCGCACCCGAATCATCCCGCAGCAAACAGGTTCCCATGTACTGCGCGCGCGACCGCGCCGCGGCAAGGTCGTGATAGACGAAAGATCCCTTGACGAAGAAGTGGCACACCAACGAGCGCCGCGAATACTGAAGATCCTTGCGCGCCGATCCGCCATGCAGCAGATTCGCATGCCAGATCAACACGTCGCCTTTCTGGGCATGGAAGTAGTGCGGCTCCAAATTGTGCTTGGCGATCAGGTCTTGAATATACGGCTCATATTTCTGATGATAGGGACCGTAGCCCTCGCGCTTCAGATCGAATTCGCCGAGGCCGACGTCCTTGCTGAACACGTACGGCAGCTTGTGGCTGCCCGGATAGTAGACCAGCGGACCGCTCGATGGGTGAATGTCCTCGAGCGCGATCCAGGCCGCCGACAAATAGCCGAGCGGATAAGTGGTCATGTGGATGGAATCGGAGTGCACGCCTTGCTGCGAGCCTTTGTGCGCCGCGATGGTCTGAAGCGGTTTGGGCTCGCGCTCCATGAGGAGCCGGATCCAGCGCAGCAACTCGGCGTGCTTCAAAATGCGGCAGAAGGCTCCTGATTTTTTGTGCGGATTGAGGAAACGGCCGGGATAAGGATCATCGACGCCGGCAGGCTCAGGCTCGAGGCGAATGCGCCCGCTACCGACGGCTTTTTCGTAAGCGCTCCAGACCGCGTCTAAGGTGTGGTCATCAACCAGCTTCTTGAGAATGATGTAGCCGTGATTCGACCAACAACGGCATTGCTCGGCTTCTTCTTGGGTCAGTTCGCCGCGCTGCAACTTCTCGTCCACGCGCTCGAGCGCATCCGGCCGATCGAGCCACGGATAGGGCCCCGCATACGGGAAGTGCTCGGCGCGAAAAGCCGGCACCTGGGACAACTTCACCGTTTGATCCGCGAAGAAACGGCCCTGCATGCAAAACCATTCTAACGCTATCCCGTTATGATATATTCGGTTACATCTGGAGGCACGAGAGTGCGCATGCGATATTTGTTGGCTGGTTTGATGCTGGGGACGGCGGCCATGGCCGCGACGACAGATTCCACGGTCACCTACAACAAAGACGTTCTTCCCATCATGCAGAAGAACTGTCAGAGCTGCCATCGTCCGGGCGAGATCGGTCCTTCGTCATTTCTCACCTACCAAAGCACGCGGCCGTGGGCCAAGGCGATCAGGGAAGCGGTGCTCACCAAGAAGATGCCACCCTGGTTCGCCGATCCGCGCTTCGGGCATTTTGCGAATGACCGCAGGCTGAACGAGGCCGACGTCAAGACGTTGGTTGCATGGGTGGACGCGGGCGCGCCGGAAGGCGATCCGAAAGACATGCCGCCTCCCATCCAATGGCGCGACGGTTGGAACATCAAACCGGACGTCGTGATCGAAATGCCCAAGCCGTACAACGTGCCTGCGCGCGGCACCATCGTATACACCTACTTCGTGGTTCCCAGCGGCTTCACCAAGGACACCTGGGTGGTTGACGCCGAAGT
>Ga0182015_10006902_pt1 | contig 11228 bp, 12 predicted proteins | sample 712P3MmetaG_FD_120478 | JGI IMG/M metagenome (GOLD analysis project Ga0182015, IMG submission 120478) | Permafrost microbial communities from Stordalen Mire, Sweden - 712P3M metaG | ecosystem: Environmental > Terrestrial > Soil > Wetlands > Permafrost | place: Sweden: Stordalen | collected...
AGCCAAGCCACGGTCGAATGATCCGCATCATCGATGCGGCGACGGTCTTGAAGGCGGGAACGGCCGCCAAGCTGCAAAACAAGCTGCAAAACAAGTTGTGGCGCATCCACAGCGCTTTCGCTCTACCCAGCGAACGCTTCGGCTTCTTCGCGCTGACCGGTCAGCAAGGTGGCGAGACACGCGACCGGATAGCCGTCGTAAAAGGCGAGATCCGCAGCGCTGATCGCGCCTCTCCGCAGGCCTCGCCCTCTTCGCGCTTTCCTTTCTCCCGTCGGGCGGAAAGCGCTCAGAACTAGGGGCTCGCCGATCGCATGGCGGCCGTCTTCGATGCCGGTGCCGCCATTGGCATGCGCTGTGGCTGGAGGAATGCGCGCTGGCGCGATGCTGATGGTGAACTGGCCGATCTCGCCGCCGCGTTCCGCAAGGCAGCGGCCGGTGGGCGGATCGATCCGCCGATTTGGGGTGCACGCAAGGGAGGCACTGCCCTTGCCTTGCGGCGCGTTGCCGTCAGGAAGCCGGGGCAAGCGGCGGAGACGGCACGACGCAAGCCGCGCCGGGCGGCGAAAAAAGGCGGCCATCAAATCTCGCAAGCAACACGCGCCGCCGGGTGATCCTTGTGACATCGCTCACGCCGGAGGTCTCACCACCGCCGCTGTCCTTGACCTTTATCGCCTACGATGGCGTATCGAACGCGGCTTCAAACGCTTGCCAAGCCGCATCGGCCTGAACCGGCCGCCGGGGATCGGCGAGCGCTCGGCCAGACCCTATGTGCTGGCTCATCTTCTGACCATTCTTTTTCTCGAGCCGCGCGTCGACGAACGCGCGGACTCTCCCCGCTTGGCGACCGCCGCTTGACCCGGCCAGGCGCGCGGCGTCTCCTGCGCCAACGCGCGGCCACACTTCTCCAAGCCATTATTCCGCGGCCGACCATCGCTTGCCTGCGACGATCCAGAGAAATGCTCAGCCGCCATCTCCACGCGCCTCCCCGACGACGAAATGACCAACGCGTGACCCGCTTATTTTAGCGCCCATGGGGGACAAGCCGCGGCGGCTCCACAACCAAAGTTCACGCGGTGATCGGCCGCAAAGGCCGCCCTTTGCGCCTTCGCCTGAGCGGCGGCCAATGCTTCGATGGCAAAGCCGCCGTGCCTTTGCTGGAGCCTTTGCCGCCGCCCAAGAAACTGCTGGCCGACAAAGCTTGCGATTGCGCCGCGTTCCGCGACTGGCTCACCCGGCGCGGCACCACGCCGGTCATTCCCAACAAAATCAATCGCCGCAAACCTTATCTTCACAACAAGCGAGCCTATCGGCACCGCAACAAAATCGCCCGTATGTTCTGCCGTCGCAAGGATGCCAGACGCAGTGCTACCCGCGACGATAAGTGCGCCAATACCTTCCTCAGTGCCATTTGCCTCGTCGCTCTCATCTGCTTCTAGTTAAATTGAGTTTGGACCCTAGTTTCACATTAACCACCTCTATCACCAAGTTGATACCGCCGTGGAGAGCACGGCCTCCAACGTGGTAATCGCGGGGCATTTGTGCGAGGTATTTTTTCCCGCGGGCGCTCAAGGCATTAACGAGGTTTGCGCGGGACGTTAAACCCGTTCTCCGAGATCGCGCGACAATGCATATTCTCGTCACCGGCAGCGCCGGCTTCATCGGTTTTCACATGGCTCGCCGTCTTCTCGACGAAGGCCATGAAGTCGCCGGCATCGATGGTTTTACGCCCTATTACGACCGCAACCTCAAGCTACGCCGGCATGCGATATTGCTGGAAAGGCCAAGCTTTGCCGGGCACGCGGCGATGCTCGAGGATCGCGCGGCATTGCAAAGGATTTACGGCAACGGGTTTGATGCAGTCTGCCATTTCGCTGCGCAGGCGGGGGTGCGCTACAGCCTTGACAATCCGCGCGCCTATGTCGACGCCAATCTGATTGGAACCTTCAATCTCCTAGAATTGATGCGCCATGCGCCACCACGGCATGCACTGCTGGCTTCGACATCTTCGGTCTATGGGGCCAACGCGAACGTCCCATTTCGCGAGACCGGCCGGGCCGATTATCCGTTGACGCTCTATGCGGCCTCGAAAAAGGCGAACGAGGAGATGGCCCATGCCTACAGCCACCTCTTCAAAATCCCGATCACAATGCTCCGATTTTTCACTGTTTACGGCCCCTGGGGACGCCCGGACATGGCACTTTTCAAATTTGCCGCCGCGCTTTTCGAGGGTCGCCCAATTGATGTCTATAATCATGGCAAAATGAGCCGGGACTTTACCTATATCGACGATGTCGTCGAAGCGATACTCCGGCTCATTGGCAATGCGCCGCCGGAGGTCGAGGGAAGAGCCGCGCCCCTTCCGGATGACAGCCTGTCCGCCGTCGCGCCTTGGCGGGTCGTCAACATCGGCGCCGCGACACCGGTCGCGCTCATGGATTTCGTCGCCGCCATCGAGGCCGCGACCGGAGTACGGGCCAAGTGCAATTTCAAGGCGATGCAGGAAGGCGACGTTCCATTCACCTTCGCCGACACTTCGTTGCTTTTGGCTCTGACTGGTTTTGCCCCAAAAACGTACCTGAAAGAAGGAGTTAAGGCCTTCATTGCGTGGTACCGCGATTACTTCGGCGCTTGAGACGCTGGCGGAGCCATGACAATGGAAGGGCTTTGGCCCAGCCACGGCTTGACGAGTCCAATCAACTAAGCTTGATCGTGCGAGGGACAGTCGCATAAAAAGTTGGTCCGCCGCGTTCCAGGCAACCGTCCTTTTCGAGCAAATGGCCCGATCTGATCGCGGAGCGCGCGTCGGGAACTTTTTTTGCGTCGGCTGTTGATCTTTTACATAGGACTCCTATCATATTAGCATGGTAGGAATAGAAACCATAGCTTTGCGAGAACGCCTCTTGGATGGACTGGAGCGGCTTGCTTCGGTGATGCGGGCGGATGTCCGGCGGTCGGCCGCGCTGCGACGTCTTAATCCGGCGCAGGATGCAATCCTGCGGCTGCTCTTGGCGCGCCCGACCGGAGTGCGGGTGAGCGCTCTTGCCGGGCACCTTGGCGTCCGCCAGCCGACCATCACCGACTCGGTGATCGCACTTGAGCGCAAGGGTCTTGTTTGCCGTCAAGCCGATGCGGTGGACGCCCGTGCCGTCGTCGTAAAGGTTATGCCGAACGCTCGGCCTCAAAAAGCCCTGGAGTGCACCTCCCATATCGCCGCCGCCTTGGCCGATCTGAGCGAAGCGGAGCAGGCCAGCCTGTTGAAAACGCTGATCAAGCTTATCCGGAACCTGCAACTGCGCAAAGCCATTCCGCCGCAGCGCCTTTGCGTCACCTGCAAATATTTTCGGCCAAATGTGCATCCGCAGCCAGAGGCGCCTCACCATTGTGCCTTCGTCGATGCGCCGTTTGGCGACCGCGCCCTTCGCCTCGATTGCGCCGAACATGAGCCGGCCAATTCGGCCGAACAGGCCCGTAACTGGGCCGTCTTTGACAGTCTGAACAAGCAATAGGAGATAAGGCCTTGAGACGCCCCAACAAATTGTCGCAAGCGGCGCGACCCAAAACTTCCCTGGCGCCGCTCGGCCGAAGCCCCCCGCAAGAGGAAGTGGCGGCGAGGCCGTCACCCCGCAAAGCATTTCTTGAAGCTGCCTCACATCAGCAAAGAGGGCGAGTTCCAGAAGCCTTTCGCCGAGGGCGAAGTTCGTCCGGTGTCGCGCCGGACGGAGAAGATGCGCAATGTCAGTTGCCGCTGACGTTCCGCTCCAGAAGCCTACCTCCGTTTGAAGAGAAAAGGAGACCTCCGATGACCCGAGTAAACCTTGTTGATCCGATAACCGCAACCGGCGCTGCGAAGCCTCTGCTCGATGAGATCAAGGGCGCCTTCGGCGCCGCCCCGAACATGTTCCGCGCCGTCGCCAATTCGCCCGCTGCCTTGAAAAGCATGTGGGCCGCGTTCGGGGCGCTGGGGGCGGGAACGATCGACGCCAAGCTCGGCGAAAAGATCGCCGTGGCGATCGCCGACCGGGACGCCTGCTCCTACTGTCTCGCCGCCCATACGCTGCTCGGAAAAAAGGCGGGCGCGAGCGGGCAGGACATGGCGGATGCCCAGGCCGGGCACTCGAATGACCCGAAGGCCGCGGCGGCGCTCGCCTTCGCGCTAAAACTGGTCGAGCACCGCGGGCAGGTGGCGGACGCGGATATCGAGGCCATGCGCGCGGCGGGCTTCGACGACGGTCAAATCGTCGAGATTATCGCCCATGTCGCGCTCAACCTATTCACCAATTACGTCAACATAGCGCTCGACGTTCCGCTGGACTTCCCAACCGTGAAATTCCGCCGCGCTGCTTAGAGCGCGTCCAGGACGACTACAATCATTTGATCGGGACGCAGCCCAAAATCAATGAGTTGGAGCATGTCGAAATCGAAAAAGCCGGGCACTTTTTCGATGCTCTCACGTCCGGTGTCCGGGGTGGATTGCCGCCCCGGACCTTCGGTAGGGCGACCCTCCCTGCCGGCACCTGCGGCGACAAAGGCTCACGCGGTGATTCGTTCCTCGCCGTCGCGCGGCTCCCGCAGGACGTAGCCTCGCCCCCAAACCGTTTCGATATAATTGCGGCCATCGCTCGCATTCGCGAGCTTTTTGCGCAGCTTGCAGATGAAAACGTCGATGATCTTCAGTTCCGGCTCGTCCATCCCGCCGTAGAGATGGTTGAGAAACATTTCCTTTGTCAGGGTCGTACCTTTGCGCAGCGAGAGCAGCTCCAGCATCTGATATTCCTTGCCGGTCAAATGCACGCGCGCGCCGGCGACCTCGACGGTTTTCTGATCGAGATTGACGATGAGATCGCCTGTCGCGATGACCGATTGGGCATGACCTTTCGAGCGCCGCACGATGGCTTGGATGCGCGCGACGAGTTCGTCCTTGTGGAACGGTTTCGTCAAATAATCATCGGCGCCAAATCCCAAGCCCTTGACCTTGTCTTCGATCGCGGCAAGCCCCGAAAGAATGAGGATCGGCGTCTTGACCTTGGCGACGCGCAGAGTGCGCAGAACCTCATAGCCCGACATATCCGGGAGGTTCAGATCGAGCAAGATGATATCGTAATCGTAAAGCTTGCCTAGATCGATACCTTCCTCGCCGAGATCCGTCGTATAGACGTTAAAGCTCTCGGACTTGAGCATCAACTCTATGCTTTGCGCCGTCGCGCTGTCGTCTTCAATCAGTAGAACGCGCATGTGAGGTCCCAGCCTTCCCCCGTCGGTCGCCTTGCCGGCGCGCAAGATCGTTTCAAATCCCCTGTGGCGGCTTTTTAGGCCGTTAGTCCCAAGAGGGGGCTTGCTACGAATTCCGTAACCTTAACGGGCATTGGTTAACAAAAACATTCCGACGAAAAGACGCTTCAAACTCGCCGTCGCCTGTCTCGCCACGGTGACGCGGTTGATTCGTTCAGCCGCGTCTGGCCTCAAACCTTGGCAAACGAAGCTTGCGCGACGAAGGACAGCGATCGTTTTATTTTGATCCGGCGAGGTTCAAAACCCGGCGCGACGGCGTTTGGCGCCGCCGCCGCGCCCAAGCCGAATCGAAGCAAGCGACAACTATACACGCTGGCCACGGCTCCGAAAGATTTGCGCCGTCTCGCGCACAGGTAACGAATGGGCAACTTTGCTGGGGCAGAGTTGAACCGCGCGGGATAACCCTGCGGGTTAACCTGGCTTTCGAATCACGCCTTCGGATGAGTTCGTCCGATCGATTACGACCCGCGTTATATCAATGAGTTGGAGCAAGTCCTTGTCGACAATACCTGGCCTTTTTCGCAAGACTTTGTCGCGGGTCCAACCGGCGTCTTGGAGTTGAAGCAATGAAGTCGCGGGATACCCTTGCGCGTCTCAGGCGCTTCCAGGTCGACGAAACGCGTCGCCGCGTCGCGCAGATCGAATCGATGATAGCCGAGTTTTCCAAGATGGCGCGGGAACTCGAGCGTGAAATCGCAACCGAGGAGCAACGGGCCGGCATATCCGATGTCTCCCATTTTGCCTACCCAACTTATGCCCGCGCCGCGCGCGCGCGGCGGGACAATCTCCAGCGTTCGGCGGAGGAACTGACCGCGCAGCTCGACGAGGCCCGCCTTTTTCTTGACGAAGCGCTCGCCGGCCCCGGCAAAGAGCGGATTCTCGATGGCGGCGGCACGACCCTCATGGCGGGATAGCTGCGCGAGATCCGGCTCGTCTCCGGCCCGCATTGAATCCTGAAATTGTTTGCTTAATTCTCATGTGAGGCGAAGGCATCGCCGATGGTTCCGCAGGACCCGCGCAAGTTCCTAGAAGTTACCCCTTGCTATCGGAGCACGCATTGTGCACGGATGCCGCCCGGGCAGGGCGGGGGCTCGCGTCGCGGCGCGGCCATCCATGGCCTCCGGAGAGCGATGAAGCGCATTCTTGATTTTGTCTGGCCGCTGATCGGCCTCGCCGCGGTTGCTGTTTCGCTCTGGCTTCTCCACCGGGAGTTTAAAGGCGAAGCTGTTGGGCCGGAGGTCTGGGATTACCTAAAGTCGATATCGCTCGGAAATTATCTGCTGGCGGGCCTATCGACGCTCGTCGCTTATGCGGCGCTGGCTTGGTACGACCGAATCGCGCTGCTCCATCTCGGCGTGAAAAATATTTCTTGGGTCTTTATCTCGCTCTGCTCGTTTACGACCTACGCCCTCTCGCACAATATCGGCGCAACGGTTTTCTCCGGTGGGGTGGTTCGCTATCGCGCCTACCACTCGAAAGGGCTGAGCGCGGCGCAAGTCGCGGTTCTAGTTGCCGTGACCTCGTTGACGTTCCTCCTCGGCACTGTGCTGCTCGGCGGCCTCATTTCAGTTTTGGAGCCGGAGCAATTAAGCCGCTTCCACGGCATGCTCCCCAGTAAATTGCGGTTTCTCACCGAACCAACGACCGCAAGGCTGGTGGGTGTCGTTTTCCTCACCGGCGTCGCAGTCTATGTGCTTGGTTCCATCTTCAGATTTAGGCCCGTAACAATAAGAGGATTCCAGCTGGAATATCCGAAATCGGAAATCACCGCGAGGCAACTGCTGGCGGCACCCCTCGAAATCTGCGGAGCCGCGGGAATAATCTATTTCACTTTGCCGGAGGCCGGCAATCCTGGTTATTTCATTGTTCTCGGGGTATTCGTCGCTTCGTTTGGCGCCGCGCTTTGGTCCAGTGCGCCAGGCGGCATTGGCGTTTTTGAATGGTTCTTCATAAGCGCGATGCCGGAGATGCCAAAAACTCAGGTGCTGGCGGCTTTGCTGGTCTTCCGGCTGACTTACCTGCTGATTCCCCTTTTCCTGTCGATTTTCGTGATCATCATTTTCGAACGCAACCGGCTTAAGGAAGTGCTTCACCCCAAGGACGCCCATCCCGTGCCTGGCCTGGAGGCAAAGCCAAGGGCCGACCGCAAGCGGGCGAGCCTCCCCTAAGGCGTTTCCGGATTAGCCGTCGCCGCGCCAAATTTTTGGCGCCACGCCGCCGATCCGCGCCGCGTCCGTAATTGCTTCCCGAAGAGGCTGAGTGACCGCCGGCGCAACCAACGCGCGGGGCACAAAGGATGATGATCTCCCGGTCCCGATATGGCGGGGCGTTGTTGGAGCCGGGATATTGCTTCTCCCTCGTGAACTATAAGTCAAGACCAACTTGCTGCGATAAGTCTGCCACCGTGCCGATGAATGACAAAGTTGGTTGTAACGCGTAAAATCTCAGACAATGTTTATTTGTCGGTAGGCCCCGGTCCCGCCTCAGAGTCTGTCCCGAAAGTTGATTAAGGGTTACAGAGCTTTCGCAACATGAGGCGGATGGAGGCGAAGCGCAGGAAGATGAGGGCGCTGAGATTGAGATTTTCCCAATCCTTGGCCAACCTGCGACAACGATTCAGCCAAGCGATGGAACGCTCGACGATCCAGCGCTTTGGCAAAACGACGAAACCTTTGGCTTGATTGGAACGTTTGACGATCTCGGTTTTCAAGGTCGGCAAGATCAAGGCCAGCGCGGTGTGAAAGATTGGCCCTTCGTAGGCACTGTCGGCAAAAAGTTTTTCGAGGAACGGGAACATTCCGAACAAGGTCGATAACAGCATGATGCCGCCGTCACGATCCTGAACGCTGGCGGAGGTAACGATGCCATGCAGCAGCAAGCCCTGCATGTCGACGAGAATATGCCGCTTCTTGCCCTTGATCTCCTGAATTCACCGAAGGATTGCCCGCGTCAGAGCCGTGCGGGTCGATATGCGCCCCCCTTTTCCGCGCTTTTGACGCCCTCATCCTGAGCCTGCCGAAGGATGACTATCGATGATACAGGCGGTCGGACTGGCTTCGCGTTCGAGCTTCTCACGACACTTGAGGTACAGAACATGATGAATGCGATCCAGCGTACCGTCGTAACCCCAGTCGCAGAAAAAACGATTCAGCGTGCTTTTGGCGGGCAAATCTTTCGGAATATAACGCCACTGGCATCCTGTGCTCAGAATATGCAATAGGTAATTTCCGATTACCACTGCAAACACGCGTGCTAGCTCTTATGCCGCATCACGGATGGCACGAATGATCGATGCCGGACGCCTTGCCGCGCGAGCTCTTTACGGCGGAGTCCGCCCACGGTCCTTTCCGCGAGGGTTGTCCAAGTCTTGTCTCGATTCGAAGCCTGGCTTTGGCGGCGGCGATCTCTTTCTTCAAGTCGAGATGGATCTTTTCGGTTCCGAGCTTGAGTTTGCCGAAGAATTCCTGTGCCGGGTTCGGCCGTCTTAGCACCACGCTATTTTCTGCCTGCGCCTGACGCCGGTAAATCCAGACGCGCGCGGGAGGCAGGTTCAACCAGACCGGCGGAGAAGCTTCGACGTGAAAATCGAGCACCGATGCCTTGTCACGGGGCACCGGCGAGACGCGTCCATAAGTGAATTGGACGAAGCACCCGTCCGGGCGCATGCAATCGAAGGCACCGGCGAGGAGCGCAAGCCTTTGCGTCTCGGGTTTCAATAACAGCGGCAGGCTCGAAACGATCGCGGATGCCGGCCGGCGAAGCCGGTCTCTCAAGGTCCGCGCCAACTGATACGCATCCCCTTTGATGACATGGACGCCGGGAAAGCGCCGCTTAAGGAGCTTGCAGAAGCTGGCGTCGAATTCCACGAGAAAAAGCCGCCCTGGCGCGATGCCGCGCGCCAAAAGCGCCTCCGTGATCGCGCCGGTGCCCGGGCCCAGTTCGACAATAGGTCCCGCTTTGCGTGGATCGACGTAACGCGCCATCATGCGCGCGAGAAATCGCCCCGATGGGGAGACCGCGCCAGCCACCGCTGGATTGTCGAGCCACGATCTGAAGAAGCGCGCCTCGTCGGCAATCTTCTCCTCGATCGGCGTGCCGGGCTTTGAGGCGCTACGCCGGATGGGGCGCGCGGGGTCGCTACGCAAAAAAGATCCTCCCTCAGGTTGCGGGGGATTCTTCCCCCGCAAAATCGCCAGCGAAGGGCGAGGTGTCACAAAACATAAATGAATGAAACGAGCAAGGGTTGCACGCGCCAAGGGCTCACTGCCCGCTCAAATTCTCGAAGAAGTCTTTCATCCGGGCAAAAAAGCCAGCGGATTCCGGATGGGTCTTTGTCGAGGACAGCGTTTCGAATTCGGCGAGGAGTTCGCGTTGCCGCTTGGTGAGACTTTGTGGCGTTTCAACCGTCACCTCGATATAAAGATCGCCGGTATCGCGCGATCTCAGCACCGGCATCCCCTTGTTTTTCAACTTGAATTGTTTGCCGGATTGCGTGCCTTCCGGGATTTTGACCTTGGCTTCGCTGCCATCAAGCGTATGGACGCTGACTTCCGCGCCGAGCGCCGCCTGGACCATCGAGATCGGAACGCGGCAGAAAAGATCGGCGCTGTCGCGGCGAAAAAAAGGATGCGGCTTCGTCGACACGAAGATGTAAAGATCGCCCGCCGGGCCGCCCTTGGCCCCTGCCTCGCCTTCGCCGCCGAGACGGATCCGCGTCCCGTCCTCGACGCCAGGCGGAATATTGACGGAAAGGCGGCGTTCGCGGGTGACGCGGCCCGAGCCGCCGCAGGCCTGGCATGGAAAGTCGATGATTTCGCCGCCCCCATGGCAGTGCGGGCAGGTCCGTTCGATCGCGAAAAAGCCTTGCTGGGCCCGCACGCGCCCGTGCCCGCCGCAGGTGGAACAAAGCCGCGGTTTCGCGCCAGCCTTGGCACCCGATCCCGCGCAAGCCTCGCAGGCGACCGAAGCTGGCAGGCTAATCGGCGCGGTGTTGCCGTGAAACGCTTGTTCGAGCGAAATTTCCAGGTTGTAGCGGAGATCCGACCCGCGCGCGGGGCCCCTGCGTCCGCCGCCACGCCGCCCGCCCATCACATCGCCGAAAAGGTCGTCGAAAATATCCGCCATCGACGCCGCGAAACCATCGCCTCCGGTTCCAAAACCGCCATGTTCGAAAGCGGCATGACCGTAGCGATCGTAAGCCGCCCGTTTCTGCGGATCGGACAACGCCTGATAGGCTTCGTTCAGTTCCTTGAATTGAATTTCGGCTTCCGTATTGCCGGGGTTGCGGTCGGGGTGGCATTGCATCGCCGCCTTGCGGAAAGCAGATTTCATCTCGGTGTCCGTGCAGCTTTTGGAAACACCAAGAATTTCATAATAGTCCCGTCTCATCATCGCGCTTCGCGTTCCAATCAGTACGCCCGATGGCATTCCACCTGCATCTCGATGCCGGCACCGCGCACTTTAGGCGCGTTGGTGCACCATAGATGGCGCCGGCGGCAAGGTCGAGGCACCGCCAAAATCACGCCCCTCGCCGAAGGATATACCCCCGGCGCACGCTGGAGCATGTTCGCAAAAAAAGTCGCTCGACTTCTTAAGGACATGCTCCAGGTCCTTGACTCCGAACGGTTCATTGATCACACCATTCCGCGGGATCGCGAAACAGTCTAGAGCATGATCCGCGAACGCTGATTTCGCGAGAAACGCCGCCCGAGGGCAAACGGCTGGGAGGGCGATCCGCGGCGAGCCACATCGAATCCCTCCATCGCGATTTTCGCGGACCCCCCGCCCGTTTACGCGGATTTCTTCTTGTCGTCGGGGCCGACTTCCTTGAAGTCCGCATCGATGACATCATCCTTTGTCTCGGCATGCGCCCCCTCCGCGCCCGGCCCCGCGGCTTGGGCCTTATACATCGCTTCGCCGAGCTTCATGGACGCTTGCAC
>Ga0182015_10006903_pt1 | contig 11228 bp, 3 predicted proteins | sample 712P3MmetaG_FD_120478 | JGI IMG/M metagenome (GOLD analysis project Ga0182015, IMG submission 120478) | Permafrost microbial communities from Stordalen Mire, Sweden - 712P3M metaG | ecosystem: Environmental > Terrestrial > Soil > Wetlands > Permafrost | place: Sweden: Stordalen | collected...
AGTGTCGTCCGCAAAGTGGCGGCAAGCACCGGTTTGATCACCACCTACGCTGGCGGCGGCCGAAGCGGCGACGGCGGGCCGGCGATCGATGCCTCGCTCAACGCGCCGGGCGCCCTCGCTCTTGATGGCGCCGGAAATCTGTACATTGCTGACACTGATGACTGTCGCGTGCGCATGGTCTCCGCCAACAGCGGTGCCATCACCACAGTGGCGGGGACGGGAACTTGCGAATCTAGCGGCGATGGTGGTCTGGCAACCGCCGCGGATTTGATCGTGCCCAACGCAGTGGCGCTGGACAGCGCCGGCAACCTCTACATCGCGAGTGCTAACGGCGGTGTCCGTAAGGTAACAGCGGCCACGGGGATCATCACCACCGTCGCCGGCGCAGGCGACGGGTCCGGAAGCAGTGGAGACGGTGGTCCTGCTACCCAGGCCCAGGTGACCCCTAATGGGCTGGCGTTAGACTCCGCCGGCAACCTCTATATCTCTGATTGGCCAGGCGCGGTTCGCGTGGTTTCGGCCACCAGCGGAATCATCACGCGCTTTGCCGGCAACGGCTATCCTGGCTACAGTGGCGACGGCGGTTCTGCAACCGTGGCAGAGCTGCGATATCCAGCAGGAATCGCCTTCGACGCTTCGGGCAATCTGTACATTGCCGACAGCGGCAACTACCGAGTGCGGGAAGTGTCGTCGCCGCGTGCGCTTGCGGCCATACCGGTGTTCAGTCCTGCGGCCGGCAGCTATACCGGCCCCCAGACCGTCGCCATTACCGACGGGACAAAGGACGCGGCCATCTACTACACCACCGATGGAAGCACCCCGACCACGCTTTCTAACGTATACAGTGGGCCGATTCCGATAGCGGCCACCACGACTCTCCAGGCGCTCGCAGTTGCTGCAGGCTATCCGCAGAGCGCCGTGGCCAGCGCCGTTTACACCATCCATGTGCCGCCGGCGCCTGCGGTCACGGTGACAGCGTCTTCAAGCAGCATAACCACAGGCCAGGCATTGACTGTGACGGTAACGGTAAGCGGCAGTAGCGGAAGTCCAACAGCTACCGGCTCGGCAAGCCTGACCAGCGGTGGCTACAGCGCACAACAGAATCTGGCGAATGGCGCCACTACTTTCAGCCTGGCCGCGGGAGTGCTTCCGGTCGGCAGCGATACCCTCACGGCCGTCTATGCTCCTGATGCATCCAGCGCGGCGCAATACAAAAGCGCGACTGATTCTGCCACTGTGACGGTGACCCAGGCGTCGAATACCGCCGCCACTACCGTGAAACTGACTCCTTCCGCGACCACGGTCACCAACGAGCAGCCGGTGAACGTTGCTGTCTCCGTCGCCGGCGCCGGCGGGCAGCCCACGCCGACGGGTACTGTCACCTTTAGCGGTGGTTCCTATAGCGCTCAACAGCCGCTCACTACCGGCACAGCAAACTTCAGCATTCCTGCGGGAGAACTCAGTGCCTCGACCAATACCTTGACCGCCAACTACTCTGGCGACGGTACCTATGCAGCCGCCCGGGGTAGCGTCACCGTCACGGTAGCCCCGGTTGTGGTCGCAGCCTCCAACCCATCTCCGGTCGCTCCGGGTAGTAGTGCTATGGCTACAGTTACCTTTTCGGCCGGAAGCAATTATTCCGGAACACTGAATCTGGCCTGTGCGCTCATCGCTTCTCCTGCGGGCGCGCAGAGCGTGCCTACCTGCAATCTGGATCCGGCCAGCGTCACGCTCGCCGCTGGAGCACAGGCCACCACCGTCTTGACCGCGAAAACCACTGCAGCCTCCAGTAGTAGCGCCCTCCATCGGCCAGCAACGCAGGACTTTTGGCAGCGGTGGGGTGGCGGTGGAGTGATAGCAGTCGCGCTAATGTTCGCTGTGCCAGGCCTCCGTGGGCGCCGGCTGGCTTTGCTGATCGGTCTATGCGCGGTGATCGCCGCCGGGGTGATTGGTTGCGGCGGAGGTGGCGCATCAAGCTCGAATGTGCAACCCGGCACTCCCGCGACCACCGCTGGTAGTTACACCTTCAGCGTGACCGCAACGGATGCGTCCAATGCAAAGACAATTGCTTCCACTCATGTAACCGTGATCGTGCAATGAACGGCAATCGAAGCGGTTGCAACGGGTAGACCTTAGGAGCCAGTGATGAAGCGGCGTTTCACGTTGAGTGTGTCGGCCTTGGTTGCGTTGGCCGTTGCCGGTTGTGGAAGCGGGTCGACTCCGCCGGCGGCTCCGCAGACTACAAACACGGCGCCCACAATCACAAGTGTGACCCCAGCTTCCGCAAGTGCAGGCGCAGCCTCCCTTGCCATCGACGTGAAAGGATCGGGCTTTGTCGCCGCATCGACGCTGCAATGGAACGGCGCCGCCCTGTCAACGACTTATATCTCGGCGACCGAGCTAAGCGCGAATCTCCCGGCAAGCGATCTTGTCAACGGAACGACAGCCGAAGTGACAGTTGTGAACACAGGTTCAGGCGGAGGCACCTCCGCCGCGGCCCCCTTTGTCGTCACCAATCCTGATCCATCACTGGCGTCGATCAATCCACTGAGTGCTCCTGCCGGCGCCGGCGCGCTCTCACTCGACATCACAGGAAGCGGCTTTGTGCCTTCCTCGGTGGTCACCTGGAATAACGCGCCGCTGGCCACGACGTTTGTGAGCGGAAGCGAGGTCAAGGCGGCGCTGCCTGCCACAAATGACGCGATAGGAGTGATCGCCGCGGTCGCAGTGTCCAACCCAACTCCGGCCGGCGGAAATTCAGGCGCGATCAACTTTAACGTGAACAATCCTGTTCCAGCCATCACCGCCATAACGCCCCGAAGTGTCGACGCAGGGGCGGCGGCGACAGCACTCGCTATTGTTGGAAGTGGCTTCGTGCCTTCGTCTGTGGTCTCCTGGAACGGCAACCCCATTGCGACCACTTTCGTAAACAGCACGCAAGTCATGGCCGCCGTCCCGACCCAGGACATCGCCGCCGGCCAGGTCGCTCAGCTAAGCATGGCAAACCCTGCACCTGGCGGCGGACATTCCCCCGCGGTTGCATTCAATGTCACCAGCCCAACGCCTCACGTTGCCTCGATCTCTCCGGCTACGATTGCGCAAGGCCTGGCGGCAACGATTACTCTATCGGGGAGCGGATTCGAAGCGAATTCCGTGGTCACGTGGAACGGCTCTTCGCGGCCGACCACTTTCGTCTCCGCCACCAGCTTGCAAGTAGCGTTGACGGCCAGCGATACGCAAACGCTCGGAGTCGGTCAGCTCGCGGTCACCAATCCCGGGCCCGGGGGAAGCACCGCGCCGCCGATCCCAATGTCGATCGTCGCCCTCACGACGCCCATCATTTCCTCGATAACGCCGGCAAGCACGCTGGTGAACGCAACCGGCACCACGCCGCTGCCGATCACGATCCAGGGCAGCAACTTCGCCGCCAATGCGACGCTCACGGTCAATGGCCAGGCACTCGCGATCTCCAGCCAGGCAACAACGTCGATCACCACCGCGATTCCGGCGCCCTATCTCGCCCAGGCTGAACAACTGGACTTTGTCGTCACTAATCCGGGGACGGTTCCGGCGCAATCGGCGCCGTATGACTTCAACGTTGTGGCCGTTCCCGTGATCGCCGGGCTCACGCCTGCCTCTGCTCCGATCGGCAGCCCCGAGCAAACTCTTCAGGTGACCGGCTCCGGCTTCCTTCCCGACTCCGTTGTGAACTGGAACGGACTGCCGCTGGCGACCCAGTATGCCCAGGCATCCCCGGGTTATCCGACGCTGACGGCGACCCTTCCCGCGGCCTATCTGAGTTTGCCGACGGTGGGCAGCGTCACCGTGTCCAGCCCGGAGAACGCTGGAGCCGTCTCCCAGCCCCAGGCGTTCCCAACCTACCTCCCGCTACCCACCAACACCATCCTTTACAACCCGAAAGACGGAATGTTGTACGCGTCGGTACCGGGCTATGCCGGTCCCGGGCTGGGCAACAGCGTCGCGGTCATTAATCCCAGTACCGGCGTCATCGCAAAGACCATCCCTGTGGGCAGCGAGCCCGACAAACTCAGCATCTCCGACAACGGCACACAACTCTACGTTTCCCTCGATGGGGCCGCCGCCGTCAGTCGAATTGACTTGACCGGGACTCAGCCCAATCTTCAAATTTCCCTGGGTGAGTATGACTTCAATGGGACGTATAGCTATCCGATAACTGCCGCGAGCGTGGCCGCTCTGCCCGGCGAGCCCGATTCGGTAGTGGTCTTAGGAAGCAACGCCAACATAACTGTCTACGATGCAGGGGTTGCTCGTCCGAACCCGGCTGCATTAGACGGCTACTTCAATCAAAACACCGGCGCTCTCAACTTCGGACCTTCTGCAGCGACACTCTATAGCGCTGGGCCGGGCGGCTTGTTAGAACTGAGCCTGGACAGCACGGGGTTCACTGGAACCAAGACGTTTTCGTCGCCTTACTTCGTTTTCTCATCGCTTCAATTTGACGCCGGGAATCTGTACCTCAACGATGGAGCGGTATTGAATGCAACCACCGGTGCCCAGGTCGGGCAGTTCTACACCAGCGGGACCAACCTTGCCGCCGGCCCGGTCGTTTCCGATTCGACCTTAGGGCGCGCCTGGGTTTTGCCGCAAAACGCTCTAACCCCTGCTGACGGTAATCAGATCCTCGCTTTCGATGAGACAACCTTCAAGCCCGTTGGTGCGATCGTGGTCGCCGGTACAAGCACCAGCGGTCCCTCGATTGGAGCGGTCGATTTGGTTCGCTGGGGACAGAATGGCCTGGCCTTTAACACCCCCAACCAGATTTATATGTTGCAGTCCTCCTTGGTAAAGGACCTGTCGCAATCTCCGGCCGATCTCTCCGTTGCAATCCAGGCGCCATCCACGGCAGCGACTGGGAGTGCGCTCACCTACTCAATCACGGTGACGAATAAGGGGCCGAACGCGGCGCAGGGAGTGAGCGTAACCGCCACGCTTGCCAGCACAATCGTTTATCAAAGCACTGCGGCCTCGGCGGGAAGTTGTACCGCGACCAGCGAGGTGATCTGCAGCTTGGGCAGCTTGGCCAGTGGAGCGACAGCAACCGTCCAGGTGACGGGGACCGTACTTGATCCTGGTTCCATAGAAAGCACGGCGCTGGTTGCATCGGTTGCCTACGATCCAGTCCAGGCGAACAACATCGCCACCGCTACGACGACGGTGAGCGGAGCAACATTCGCCGCCTTTCCGACTGCGGTTTCCGTTTCCCCCAAAATTGTTCTCGCGGGATCAAGCGGGACGACGCTTACCGTGAGTGGGAACGGATTTACCACTGCCTCCACCGTATTGTGGAACGGTAACCCGTTGCCGACAACTTACCTGAGTGACACGCAGTTATCCGCGTTGGTGCCGTCAACCTACCTTGCCAACCTGGGTTGGGGGCAGGTCGTCGTATCCACGCCTTCCCCCGGCGGTGGACAATCGTCGCCGCTCGTCGTGAGTGTTTATCAGTCAGTGAACGTGCCGGCAGCGGATATCCTGTACGATCCGTTTACCAGAATGCTGTATGCGACCGTACCTGCCGTTGCGACGAATATCGCCGCCAACAGCCTGGTGCAAATCGATCCGCTGAGTGGGACCACCGGCACACCGGTGGTGCTCGGCAACGGGCCGAATGTCATGGCAGAAACAGCCGACGGAAGTTACTTGTACATCGGGCTCAGCGGAAACAATACCCTGGGCCAATTCGACCTTCTGCATCAAACCATGACGGGAACTTATCCCCTAACCATGCCTGGCCAGGGGAGCGAGCCGGCGGGCGGCCTGGCCGTCCAACCGGGCAGTGACACCACGCTTGCGATCAACTTAGACTACGGCGGCGCAGGCATCTTCGATATCTCTGGAAACACCGGCACATTCCGGCCAAATTTTGGCGGAGCAGGGAGCTCCATAGCGTTTGGCGACTCGACCCACCTTTACTCCGAGGCCTCGAACACCGGCGATGTCTATCTCGGTCGATTTACCGTTGAAGCGAACGGCCTTACGCAAGTGGATTTCACCGGGCTGAACGGATTGGGTGGCACGGGTTTCGACATCGCGCTCGGCCAGGATGGCTTGGTCTATGGGGACAATGGAGGAATCGTCAATCCAGCAACCACTCCACCCACGCAGATTGCCCTTTTACCGATCACCCCCGGAGCCCCGGGGTACGATCTTTCCGGCGATGCGGTCGCACCCGACTCCGCACAACACAAGGTGTTCCTCATCGGCTTGAATGAGGCGGGGACTATCAGCGCCTATTTGGAGCGCTTCGACACGGTAAGTTATACGAATGAACAAAACTTCGAGCTGCCTTTACCAAATGGCGTCGTCGGCTATCAATTGCTGCGATGGGGACAAGATGGACTTGCCGTTCGGGGATTTGATCCAGTCTTCGGGAGCCTGGCTGGATACCAGTTGCTGCTATTCAAGGGGCCGTTCGTGCTTCCGGCCGAGGCGCAATTGAATCCAATCCCCGGACTCACCGGAGTGGCGCCCGCCACTGTGGTCCACGGCAGCGGCAACCAGTATCTGACTGCCATAGGCGGCGGCTTCATTCCAGGCGCGGTCGTTCTTTGGAACGGCGTTCCCCGCACCACAACTTATATCGACGCCAGTCATTTACAGTTCGCTGTTGCGGCGGCCGATGTAGCCGCCTCGCAAGCAGTTTCTCTGACTGCGGAGAACCCAGGATCAGGGCCGTCCCCATCCTTAACCCTTCCTATCGATTGATTTTCCGAAAACCCGGCACTGACGAAGTAACCCAAACGCCTCGCTAGGATAACCCGGCCGGCTATTGCTCGCGCAGCACGTGTGCCGGGTCGACCCGTAGGGCGCGCCGCACCGGACCAGCCACAGCGAGCGTTCCGGTGAGCAGAATTGTGAACGCAACTGCTACCAGTACGAATGGATCCTGCGCCGTTGCCTGGAAGACGATGGCGGAAAGAATTTTGCTGGTGGCGACGCCAAGCAGAATGCCGGCGACTGATCCGGTCGCAAGCAGGATCAGCATGCGCCCGAGCGCGGCCGAGAGTATCTGTTTGGCCTGCGCACCCAGCGCGACCCGAATACTCAGCTCGCGGAGTCGTTTGCTGACTGTATACGAGGCAAGGCCGAAGGTCCCGGTGATCGAGAGCAAGAGTCCAAAGGCGCCAAAGAGGCCGAGAGACACGGTGGCCACCTGGGCAGGGAAGAAGCTGAAGGCAAGCGCGCTGGTCCAGTCGCTGGACTGCCGGATGGGAATGCCGGGATCAAGATCGTGGATCAGTTTTCGAACCGCGGCCGCCATATCGGCAGTCGCCACCCCGGAGGCATCGGGCCGGTTGCGCACGATGAGCGATGTGGTGGGAGTGGGTCTCTGCAAGATGGGGAAGAATGCCGCCTCTTGCGGAGACTCGCTAAGCAGAAAGTATTTTCCGTCGGGCACCAAGCCCACGATCTGGATCGACTTGCCGGAGCTGTCCTTGAAGTAGCGGCCGACGGGTTGGTCAGAGTGGAAAAGGCTGCGAGAGAACTGCCTGTTCACAAGAGCTACGGGAGGGGTGTTGGCTTTGTCGGCGAAGCTTATATCGCGTCCCGCGAGCAGAGGGGTTTGCGCAGCGGCGAGATATCCCGGGGAAACATCGTAGAAATACGTATCAAACGCTTTGTTCGAGTCCCGGAAATCACTCGTTTGTTGCGTAAACACCGGGATGTCCGTCGTGTCGGCGAGGGGCGTGCTGTTCCCGTAGCCGGCTGCTTCCACTCCGGGCAGCGCTGAGACCTTTTCCAACAGCCGGCGCTGCATCTGTTCCACGGCTTCTCCGGAGTAACCAGCCTGGCTTAGATCAAACTTTGTCAGCGTCGCGTTGCTGGCATTGAAACCCTTGTCCACGGTAAGTGATTTCACCATGCCACGCATGGAGACAAAGGCAGCCGTGACGGTGATGCAGCAGAGCGCAACCTGTGCCGCCAGCAGGACGTCGCGGAGCGCCCAGCGCCGGCCCGCACCGGACTGACTGCCACCACCCTTGATGGCGTCGTTGGGATCGGCCTGAAAAATCTGCCGCAGTGGCATCAACCCAAATAGTACACAGGCAATCACGGAGATCAGGAACGCCATCAGGATCAATGAGGGTTTTGGCGTCACCAGGAACTTCACCGGATAGTCGGTAGGTGGGTGCCAGCGCGCGAGCCCATTGAGCGTCATCCACGCTAAACCGCAGGCACACGCACCCCCCAGGATTGAAACCACAAATGCCTCCATAAGAACCTGGCGGAGGATGCGCCAGCGGCTCGATCCGACGGCCATGCGAATCGCAATCTCCCGCGTGCGGTCGGCTGTGCGCGCTGCAAACAGGCCGCCGAGGTTAGCGCAGGCAGCGAGCAACACAATACCGGCCAACAACATCACGCCCGCCAAAAACCGGCGCGTGGCCCCACCCACAAAGTCGCCGATCAGACCAGGACGAGCCAGCTTGAATCCCAGCCTGTCTTCCTCCTTGGGGTTTTGCCGGGCAATGCGAGCAGCCATCGTGTTCAACTCCGCCTGCACCTCGCCCTTGGTGATTCCATCCTTGATGCGAGCAATCGCGAACACCTTTTCTTTCTCGCTCCGCGATTCCAGCCAGTTGATCCCCTCCAATGCCGCTTCATTCGCCATGGGCACAAAGACTTCAGGCTGAATGAATTTTTCTGTCCCGTAGAAGCCTTCTGGAGTTACCCCGACGATGGTGTAAGGATGCTTGTTAATGCGGACAGTCCTGCCCACGATGTTGGGATCGGCGCCAAAGGTATTCTTCCAGCTAGGCCAGGAAATCACGGCTACTTCCGCGGCGCCGGGATGGTCGTCATCGGCGCGTCTCAACAGTCGCCCGAGCAAAGGCTGGATGCCCATGACCTCAAAGTATTGGCCACTGACTTCGTATCCCCACGCAGGCCGGGTGACGCCATTGGCTTCCAGACCGAACATGGTGATTGCGTCCGCAGCCACGGCAGAAAAAACCGTGTTGCCCTCGCGCACATCGCGCACTTCCGGATAGGAGTAGATCGGATAGCCTTGCTCGCGGTTGGCGAACGTCACCACCCGGTCAGAATGAGGCACATCCAGCGGCTCGAGGATCAGCGCCTGCAGCACACCGAAGACGATGACGTTGGCGGCAATTCCCAGCGCCAGGATGAGCACAGCCGTGATGGCAAAGCCGGGAGAACGGCGCATCTGGCGAATGGCGAATCGCAGGTCCTGCAGCAATGTGTACATGTGGGCCTCAGGGCCCGTAGGAGCAATTGCAACGCCAGCCGGGCCGGGATGCAACCCGCTGAACAAGAACCGTTTTGGGTGAGCTCTACCGCATCCTGCGGGAAGCGCGGTGTTCGCTTTCACCCCGCGGTGTCCATTTTTGAACACGGCGATGCAAAGCAGTTTCGCCACACAGCGCGATCTCAGGCCAGTAATGGCGAAACTGCGCTAATTGCCGATCACTATTTCTGCTTGGACCGCGACTGCCCAGGCAACGGAAAGTAGGTATCGGGAGTTAACCGTCGATGAACAACAAGACCCTCTTTTTCGTAGGCCTGCTGCTTGCCGCCAGCGGCGTTGTGTCCCCAGCGATTGCGCTGGTGGGGGGCATCGCTTACGGCTTTACGGTCGAGCATCCGTTCCGCCTGGAGAGCCATTCGCTGGCGAGACTACTGCTGCAAGCCTCGGTGGTTGCCTTGGGGTTCGGCATGAACCTGCAGCAAGTGGTGCACGCGGGCCGCTCCGGCTTCTTGTACACCGCGGTCAGCATCAGCTGTGCTATGTTGCTCGGCCTGCTCTTTGGAAGCATGTTTAAGGTGGCCGGTAAGTCGTCGTTCCTTATCTCCGCGGGCACCGCGATTTGTGGTGGTAGCGCAATCGCTGCAATTTCGCCCATCACCGGCGCGGACCAGGAAGAAATCAGCGTATCCATGGGAACCGTCTTTCTCCTCAATTCCGTGGCCCTGCTTATCTTCCCTTTGATTGGTCATAGTTTGCACTTGAGTCAGAATCAATTCGGGCTGTGGGCTGCTCTGGCGATTCACGACACCAGTTCGGTGGTTGGAGCTGCCGCAAAGTATGGAAACCAGGCGCTCGCCATTGGAACCACGGTAAAGCTGGCGCGCGCTCTTTGGATCGTTCCTGTCTCTCTCCTCGCCGCCGTCTACATGGCGAAAGTATCCGGAGCACGCTCTCCCAATCGGGCCAGGGTCAAGGTTCCCTGGTTCATTTTCCTCTTCTGTCTTGCGGCTGCCGCCAGCACCTACCTGCCGCGTTTTGCCGCCCAGTACAGCACGCTCAACCATTTGGGCAAGGCTGGGCTGACCGCGACCCTGTTCCTGATCGGTACCAGCCTCTCAAGAAACACGCTGCGCCAGGTTGGCGTCCGGCCCTTGCTGCAAGGCGTTCTCCTCTGGATCATTGTCGGAGGCGCGTCGCTGGCCGCAATCTACTGGAATTGCATTTCCATCTAGCCGTCCCCTCCGGTTTATGACATAAATTCTTTGCTCAATGCGTTGCGGCCGGTCGCGCGGGGTGCCAGCTCCTCCGCTCGTTCCAGCACGAAACGCTGAAACATACCAGCGATTCCGCCTGGCTCCGGCCCAGCCACGGTGGCCATCGAGAACATGCGCGCCAGGTTCACTCCGCGCACGCGCGCTACTTTGAGGCTTCCCAGGGCAAGCTGGTTGCGCACCGCCCACCGCGAAACGAACGCAATACCCAGGCCCGCTTCCACCGCACTGAGCAGTGCTTCGGTGGAATCGAACGTCATCGCCAACCGCAGCGTTTTCACGTCTACGCCGGCGTTTTCCAGTGCCTGTTCGACAATCCTTCGCGAGCCCGAACCCAGTTCCCGCGCCACCAGGGTCGCGTTCTGCAACTCCTGCGCGTCGATTTCCTCCCCGGCCCACTCATGCCCCGCGGGAACGACGCACACCATGTGATCCTCCATGAAAGGTTCCACCTGCACGTCGCGACGCATCGCCGGTCCTTCGATCAGGCAAAGCTGTACACGATGATCCACCAGCGCTTCCAGGATGGTTTGGGTATTGCCACCCACAACGCTGATCTCAACCTTGGGATTCTCCAGCAGAAACCGCGCAATCAACTTTGGCAGCAGGTATTGCCCGATCGTCTGCGATGCGCCCAGCATCAAACGCCCAACATGCGCGCCTGTGGTCGCTGCGACGGCTTCGCGGGCTTCACCCGCGAGCGA
>Ga0182015_10006904_pt1 | contig 11227 bp, 8 predicted proteins | sample 712P3MmetaG_FD_120478 | JGI IMG/M metagenome (GOLD analysis project Ga0182015, IMG submission 120478) | Permafrost microbial communities from Stordalen Mire, Sweden - 712P3M metaG | ecosystem: Environmental > Terrestrial > Soil > Wetlands > Permafrost | place: Sweden: Stordalen | collected...
GCATGACAGGATCTTCCCGCAACGCGCGTGAAGAAAACAATTCCGCGATGTGATCGCGATCTTCGTCGGCGCTTGCAGCCGCGGCGTCTTGAAGCGGCGTATTTTCCAGGAACGCGGATTTATCAGAAACAGAGGCTGGCTCTTGGCGGACAGTTTGTTGTAGACGCCACGCTGACGCGACCTTGCTCTGGAAACTCGATGGATCGCTGGCACCCACCCGCGGAGCCCCACAATTGCCGCAAAACTGCTCTTGTTCTACCAGTTTGTCTCCGCACTTCCAGCAGACAGAGCTTTCCGTCTTGCTTCTAACGTCCGCCTCCTCGTGAACGGCACTCTCGGAAGGAAAATCCTCCGCCAGAGCTACAAGGTTCGGCTTGAGCAGCTCGATCGCGGCCAACATCGAGGAGCGCTCCGCGTCCATGGATTTCTTTAACGCGGTTTCCGCGCTTCGACCAATCGCCTCGGTCATCAACCCCGCCATCAGTTGACACGTGTGGATGTCCTGTTCAGCGAAGCCGTGCAATCTGTCGAAATAAAGTTCCAGTGCTCCTACAATGTCGCCGTCGTGATAGATCGGCACTGCCACCACCGACTGTATGTCCCGTTTACGACACAGCTCGGTATCGAAAAACAACGGTTCCTTGCTAATGTCGGGCGTACGCAACACCTGACCTGTGCGCACGCACCTGGCGCAGATTGCGTCTTCCACCGGTAGTTCGCTTCCCGAGGGCAGCGCGGAAGCTCCCGCTCCGGCGCGGTACCGGATTGTCTCGCCATCCATAATTCCGATCGCCGCCCCGCTGGCATTTGTGATTCGCGCGATTCTCTCGACCACCAGTGCCATCGCCTGATCGGCCTCCAGATGGCGAATCTGAATCTGGTTCTGGACTTCGACAATTTCGGCTAGAGTCAGCGTGTAGTCGCTGTTCGCATGCGAGACGTCTTTCGCCGGTGCCGGCCGGATTTCCGACCCCTGCTTCCGCACTTCCTCGCCATCCGATCCCGGGTTCACTTCCATCTTGCTGTTCTTGAGGTTGTGTTCCTGCAGTACATAAGCAGCTTCCAGCAGCTTTGCGAAAGTCTGCTCGTCTAGGCCTGATTTGTTTTTCTGGTCGGTCACAGTTTTTACGGCCTCTGCTGCCCGCGAGCAAGGTGAAGAAAAGTCAAGCTTATTCTAGTGCAATTCATATATAAGAGAATGCCTTTCGGGTTTCGCCATGGGTCCCGGATGACATTCACCTGCCTCAGTTGGCGCGCGGGCCGTGAATCGCTTCGTCGGCTTGAACCAGGCAAGCTTCCTAGATGCGGCACCAGAGGGCAGAAACAATCCGATACCTCAAGACTCGAGTCTCCCACATTCACTTTTCGCCCGTGCTTTCCGGCAAATCCGCCTTATAGAATTTAGGAGGCAGAAGGAACTGAATGCCAAAATAACCGACGAAATAGGATTGATTGCTGCGCCTGGGTTCGAGACTTCGGCCCGCCATGAAGAGAAGGATGACGGGACGACGGATCTTATAACGAGCGCCAAAATCAATCGTGGGTTGGTTTTCCGACGGGCGAAAGGTGCCTTGGTAGTACAACTCCATGTCAATTTCAAGCTTTGGAGTGAAATCACGGCCAACCACCAACCCTGTAAGCAGACCATTCGGCCCTTTGTGGACGAATTGATATCCGATCTCGTAATCAACATCAACCGGGCCGATTTTTCTTGAGAATTCGAAAGGCAGGAGAAAAGCCTCGCTGGCCGGAGTGATCCCGCGGCGGACCGCATCGTTAGGGTTGTTGAGAAAGAGCTGGGGGAAAACCGAGACGTTGAGGCCGGAGTCGCCGCCATCGTAAAAACGCCATTTCACTCCGGGATTGGACTGGCCCAAGCCGTACTTGGTCGCGGAAGATGGATTTTGGACCCGTAACCATGCATTCTCATAAGTGAGCTGAATGCGATCCCCGATGCCGAAATTGATGTCCACGTCGGGAGTGTGGGAGACAGACTGATCACTGTACAAAAAGGGCATGTAGCCGAGATTGATCTCCCAATTGAGGTGGCCGGGTGTGCCTGGATCATTGGTGTAATAAGGCGGACCTCCCTGGGCGGATGCTGAATATACACCCACCAGAAAAAACAGAAGTACCAGGATAAGACTCCGCCCCAGAGACTCAGCCTCTATAAAGAGCGCAGACGAAGTCTTCCTCTTCCCTAGATTGAGACCGCCAGAATGCCATCTGTTTCCATTTTGGAAAACCAAAGCTTTTTCACTAAGCGAGCAAAATACGGCAGTTCTCAAACCTTCCTCGTGAGTAAATGAGTGCACCCGAATTGCTCCAAGATTTTTAAAATAAGCGTGTTAACCGAGCTTCTCAAGCGCCGGGAACGTCATCGGGTACCTGAAATTGGCGTTCCCGGGAGCCGGCGAGGTGCGGTCTCGGTTGCGGCTCGCTCTCCCTCTCAGTCCCAAACTGGGTACTACCAGCCTAGCATGGAGTTTTATGGCCTCTCGCGGGAGCGCTAGCGCTTGTCCTTAAGTGCAATCACACGCTGAGCTTAGAAGGACCCCAAGGCGTTGCGAAGTTTTGGCGAAAGATGGGCAAAGGGTTGGACGTAGCGCAATGGGAAGGAAATAAACGAGATAATGGAGACACAAATGTTTGGGCTCAGCGAGGTGAAAGTTACACCAAGAGATGAACAGGTGCTCGATCTGCTGGTCCAGGGTTGCCGCAACAAGGAGATCGCGGGGCAGTTGAGCATCCGTACGCGCACCGTGAAACGACACTTTACGAACGCTTTTTCTGCGTGCCGGGATCCGGGATGGTCGCAAGAACTGGCGTGAAGACTCGAATCGGCCGATCACCGTTCTCGAACGGACGCCGACGGGTTGAGGGCTGCCGGTCGGCCGATTCACATGCAATGCCGCAGCACCCGCTTAACAGGATCTGCCTAGGAGGCGGGGCGCAACTCTCGTTGGGATAACTTCTGCAAAAGGTTTACTTGACAGCGTTCGTCTGTCCTGGGGAGATCAGTTAACTGCCTGATCTGGAACAGGTTGTACAAAAGTTGTCTCGGCCTTTAAATTGCATAAGAAGGGCTTGGTGTCGGCGAGAGCGGGCTCGCCAGCGCGGCAAAGCAGGCTCCGCAATCCCTCGCGGGCAGATATGGCTTACAAAGAGACATTCTGGATGGCTTGCGATTCAACTGAGCAGTTGCGGGCAGAGTATGGACCATTTCTCACCCGCGCCGAGGCAGAGGCTGAGGCTCGCAAGTTGGGATTCTGCTACCTGTTGCGTTACGAACACTTGCTCGACGAAAGAGAAGAGATCCAAGAGGTTCGCTGCATTTTCGTTGAGTTGCCCGGGGCACTTGTGGCCGAAGTCGCCTCCGTCAGCCTTCACACCCGTTGCGCCACCTGCGGAGCGTGCGCTACTCACGATAAGGCGTGGCAGGCTGAAGTGTGGGCGGATATCCACGAGTTTGAGCACTCGCGACATCGCGTACGGCTTTTCGAACATGCGCGTGGCAAGGGCCTAAAAGAAATCGGTGGATGGCGCGGATAGCCCGCTGCGTTTCGATGGCTCCCTACGCGGTCGCCGAAAGCTGGCTGCCTGCGGCGCGGTCAATGAACCAGATCAGCTTTCCGGCGCTCGGCTGCACCAGTTTCGACGGGTATTTCTCGCCCGGCCCCTTGCCTTCCAAAACCTCACGCAGAACAGCCGCTTTGTCAGAGCCGTTCACCAGAAATACGACACACCGCGCTGCATTGATAACCGGAAGCGTGAATGTGATCCGACTGGATTCCAGCTTCTTCACCCGGTTGGCAACCACGAGTCGCGACTTCTCATGCAACGCTTCAGTTTCGGGAAACAAGGATGCGGCATGTCCGTCAGGTCCCATACCTAGCAGAATCAGGTCAAACCTCGGGAATTCACCGGCGGCCAAGCCAAAAAACTTCTTCAGGGTTTGCTCGTAGCTTTGAGCCACAGCCGATGCATCTGGATTCTCCGCCGGAACGCGGAAGATGTTGGCCGGCGGAACGGGAACCTTGGACAACATGGCTTCCTGCGCCGTGCGGTAATTGCTTTCGGAATCGATGGGGGGAACGTGACGTTCGTCGCCCCAGAAAAAGAACATTTTCGGCCACGGTAGGCTGCCCGCATTCGCTGCCAGCAAGGTATAAAGATTCCTGGGAGTGGATCCACCGGAGAGCGCAATGGTAAAGCGCCCGCGCTGCGCGACCGCCTCGGTAGCGTCGCGGATTACTTCTTCCGCGGCCGCTTGAAAAAGATCTTGTGGAGTCGTGAGTCTGCGCACTTCGAAGGACGCGCTCATTATGACACCGGCTGAAGGCTGCATTTTGCTGCGGCGCAGCGAGCCGCGCCCAGCAAGCCCGCCTTGTCGTTGGTGATGACCTGCACCGGGATGCTTTCCAGAAGCGGGCGGAGCCTGCCTTTGTCCAGAAAAGAGCTCATGAAGAGCTCACTGGTCAGCCGGGGAAGAATTTTTGGGGAGATTCCGCCCCCCAGAAAGATTCCTCCGGTGGCCATCGTTTTCAGAGCGAGGTTGCCCGCCTCCGCTCCGTATACCGAGATCCACACGTCCAGAGCCTCTTCTGCCAACCGGTTCGTGCCGCTCATCGCAGCGTGGGAGATGATCGCGGCGGCATCTCCCTTGGTTCGTTGCGCTGCGAATTCGTCAGGTTCCTGGCTACATCCTTTTTCAAGCAGAAATTCATAGACATTCACCAGGCCCGGGCCGGATAAGATACGTTCGTAACTGACATGCCCGTGCCGGGTTGCCAAAAACCGTAATAGCTCAATCTGCAATTCCCCCTGTGGCGCGAAGTCCGCGTGTCCGCCTTCGCAGGCGAAAACCTGGTGCTGGCTTCCGTCCCAAAACAAACCGGCCTCCCCCAATCCGGTTCCCGGCGCGATCACTGCCTGATTACCGCCTGAATTCGCGACCGAATGGAGCGGCGTGAGATCTTGCGGGCTAAGGCCACCAATCCCCCACGCACTGGCTTCCAGATCATTGATCAACAGGGTAGACGGAAGATTAATTTGTCGTGCGAGGCGAGCCTGCTCGATGATCCAGGGAAGATTGGAGGTCTCGACTCGTCCGTTGTGCACCGGCCCCGCAATGCCGAAACAGGCGACGTCCGGTTGCGTCGCGGAATCTCTTAGAAACTTGGAAACAAGATCCCCGAATTCTTCGTAGTCACGGCTGGGAAAGACGCGCTCCGAGACCAGGCGCAGACCGCCATTCCGACCTTGAAAATAAGCGAGTCGAGCGTTGGTTCCCCCAATGTCGCCGGCAAGAATCATTTCTCGAAATTCCTCCAGCGGCGGCCGTCCCGCTCCAGGAGTTCGTCGGCCTCTTTCGGTCCCCACGTGCCGGAAGCGTAATTCGGAAAATTACGCGGTGGCAGCGCCTTCCAGAGATCGAGCATCGGATTAACCACGGTCCAGCCCGCCTCGACCATATCCGCCCGCTGAAATAACGTCTGGTCCCCAATCATACAATCGTGCAGCAGCCGCTCATAACCCGTGCTGGGCTGCTTTCCGAAGTATTCCTGATACTCGAAGTTCATGTCCACTGTCCCCAGACGCATTACCGGGCCCGGGACCTTGGCTGCGAACTGCAGGGAAATGCCCTCTTCCGGCTGGATATGCAGCACTAATTGGTTTGGCATGAGGTGTTCGACCGACGTATCGCGGAATAACACGAACGGGGCGCGGCGAAACTGGATCACGATGTGGGTGTTGCGCGCCGGCATTCTTTTTCCCGTGCGCAGATAGAAGGGAACGTCGGCCCATCGCCAGTTGTCGATCAGCAGCTTCATGGCGACGAAGGTTTCTGTGCGGGAGTCCGGGGCAACGTCGGCTTCAGAGCGATACGCCGGTACATGCTGGCCGCCTATTATCCCTTCGCCGTACTGACCGCGTACGGATCGGCTGAGGACTTCCTCGTCGCTGATGGGCTGAATGGCGTGCAGAATTTTCGCCTGTTCGTCGCGCACGGCGTTGGCGTCGAACGAAATGGGCGGCTCCATCGCGGTGAGGCTGATGAGTTGCATGATGTGGTTTGGAACCATGTCGCGCAGCGAGCCGGCATGGTCGAAATAACTTCCGCGGCCTTCCACGCCTACTGTTTCAGCCACTGAGATCTGTACGTGATCGATATAGCGGCGGTTCCAGATGGGCTCAAAAATTCCGTTCGCGAAACGGAACGCCATGATGTTTTGGACCGTTTCTTTGCCGAGATAATGATCGATCCGGTAAACCTGCTTCTCGTCGGCGACCTTGAGGATCTGCTGATTGAGCGCCTTAGCCGATTCCAGGTCGTGACCGAACGGTTTCTCGATGATCACCCGGCGCCAGTGATCGTTGTTTTGTTCCATCAGTCCATTGGCGGCAAGCTTTTCAACCACGGTGCCGAAATAACTCGGCGCGGTCGCCATATAGTAGAAGACATTTTGATGGGTGGAGTGATCGCGCTCTATCTTGGCGAGATGATCTTTGATCTTCGGGTAAAGCTTGTCATCGTTGAAATCGCCGGCGAAGTAATAAAAGCGGCGCGAGAAGCTATCCCACATCGAATCCTCGATGCAGTCTCCGCAATATTGTTGGATGTCGTCGTAAACTCTTTTGCGAAAATCTTCGTCCGACATCTGCGAACGGGCCACGCCCAGCACGGCAAATTCCTTCGAGAGCAAATCGGCGCGGGCCAGGTTATATAGCGCCGGAATCAACATGCGTGCGGTTAGATCGCCGGCCGCGCCAAAGATGACCATTACACAAGGGTCGCCTTGCTTGCCGACGCGCGGTAAGGCGGCCGTGGGTTTTTCCGCCAGTTGAGCCATCATAAGGTCCTTGAATATTCGGTGAGGAGCGTTATGTGGATTTAAAATTTACCGCACTGGTTTCCACGTGCCCACCAAATTTCTACCGAATCGCCGCCGAAAGTATTTTCACTGCGACCGGATGCCAGCCGGCGCGAGTGGAATCTTGTATGTAGCGCAGCTAGCGTACTTCCGCTGTGCCTCAAGCTTCCCGTCCCTTTTGCTCAACGCTTTTTTCCACGACGGCAAGTAACTTGTGAAAGGCGTCGGCGAACAGTTTCACACCGTCGGTTGTCAGCTTGGTGGTGACTGCTTTCATAGAGATGCCGCTCTTGGCCAGATCATCCATCACCTTTTGTGCGCCGGCCACGTTCTCAGTCAAGCTGTTGCGCAGCTTTCCGTGATCCCGAAACGCATCGACCGTGGCCGGGGGCATCGTATCCACAGTATTAGGCCCGATCAGTTCTTCGACATACATCACGTCACGATACTCCGGATTCTTGGTGCTGGTACTTGCCCATAGCACACGCTGGGTTTGCGCCCCTTTCGCTGTCAATACCCCCCATCGCGCTCCGCTGAAAATCTTCTGATAGCGCTGGTAGGTGAGCTTCCCGTTGGCGATCGCGACTTTGCCCTTCAAGCTCTTCAACAGCGCTTGCGGCTGCGGGTCAGAAGTGGCTTTCAACTTATCGTCAATCATCGAATCCACCAGCGTATCGATGCGGCTGATAAAGAAGCTGGCGACTCCCGCCATTTTCTTCAGATCTCCACCGCGCTTTGCCAGATCCTCAACTCCGGCGATGTAAGCTTCCGCAACTTTCTCGTAGACTTCCTGGGCGAACAGCAGGGTCACATTGATGTTGATGCCTTCACTGACCAACTGACGAATTGCTGGAATCCCTTCCGCAGTGCCGGGAACTTTGATCATCACATTCTCCCGGTTCACGGTTTTCCATAAACGGCGGGCTTCATCGAGCGTTTGCTGAGTCTCCAACGCGAGCAACGGGGAAACTTCCAGGCTCACAAATCCATCGCGATACTTCGAACTTTCATATACCGGCTTCAGAATATCGGCGGCGGCCTGTATGTCGCGAATTGCGATCTGCTCGTAGCGTGCCGTGGCGCTGAGATCAGGGCGCGAGGCGAGCGCCTTCAACATATCGTCGTATAGGGAACTTTCCCCGATGGCCTTTTCGAAGATCGAGGGGTTCGAAGTCATCCCGCGAAGGCCGTCTTCCTCAATCATCGTCTTCAGCTTTCCACTGGTAAGCAGATCTCGCCGAATGTAGTCGAGCCACATGGACTGTCCATAGCTTAGTAACGCTTTGAGGGGGTTCGTAGCTTTTGCGGTTTCCAAAACTCCAGTGGGTTGCATAATCGATTCTCCTGACGACCGAAGACGTCTTGTTGTGCAGCTGTGTTGTTAATTCGTTGCGAAGGGCGCATCTTTACTGCACTTCACTTCACTTCTCGGCGATCGCCTTACACGCTTCTGCCACTACTGCATCTGCGGTGAAGCCAAAAAACTGCAACAGATCCTTCAACGGTGCCGAGGCACCAAAGCGGTGCATGCCTACTTTCCGCCCCTTAAGCCCGGCATAGTGTTCCCATCCAAAAGTGGCAGCCATTTCCACCGAAACTCGCGCCGTTACCGAGGATGGCAGAACGCTTTCTTTATACGCACCATCCTGCTTATCAAAGATCTCCCAAGAGGGCATGCTCACGACTCGCGCCTGAACGCCCTCCGCTTTAAGCTTTTCGTAGGCCTCGATGCAGAGGGAAACCTCGCTGCCGGTGCCGATTAAAATTACTTCCGGCTTGCCGCCACGAGCGTCGGCCAGAACATACCCGCCCTTTGCTGTTCCAGAAGCAGAGGCATACTTCGTGCGGTCGAGAGTTGGAAGCGGTTGCCGCGTGAGTACGAGCGCTGCGGGCTGATTCTGCAACTGTGCAATAATTTTCCATGCCTCGATTACTTCGTTCGCGTCGCCGGGACGAAGCACGATTAAATTCGGCATGGCGCGCAGCGACGCCAGTTGCTCGATGGGTTGATGGGTCGGACCGTCTTCGCCCACGCCGATCGAGTCGTGCGTGAATACGAAGATCGAGGGAATTTCCATTAATGCAGCCAGCCGTATGCTGGCACGCATGTAGTCGCTGAAGTTAAAGAAGGTCGCTCCGAATGCCCGGATTCCAGAAACCACTAACCCGTTCACGCTCGCGGCCATGGCATGTTCGCGAACACCGAAATGCAGATTGCGTCCGAGGTAACTGCCGGCCTGGAAATCTCCCGCGCCTTCAAACTTCAGGGTCGTCTTGTTGGAAGTAGCTAGGTCCGCTGAACCGCCTATGAGCCACGGAATATTTTGTGCCAAGGTGTTCAATACCTTTCCCGAGCTGTCACGCGTCGCCACACCCTTGGGATCGGCAGGGAACGTGGGCAGGTTCTCGTCCCAACCTGCGGGAAGCTCGCGTCGCTGCATGAGGTGCAGCCGTTCGGCTAGCTCCGGATATTTTTGGGAATACCCCGCGAACATTTTTGACCACTGCGCGCGAGAGTCGCGCCCGCGCTTTCCAATTCCATCCTGAAAGTGCTCCCGCACCCCTTCTGGTACCAGAAACTTGGCGTCTTCGGGCCAGCCATAGAATTTCTTCACGAGACGAACTTCGTCTTCGCCCAGTGGCTCTCCATGCGCCGCATTCGTATCTTGCTTATGCGGTGAACCGTAACCAATATGGCTGTCCACGATGATCAGCGTGGGACGATCAGTCGTTTTTTCGGACGTTTCGAAAGCCCGCGCTAGCATCTCGAGATCATTGGCGTCAGCCACCCGGGTTACATTCCAGCCGTAGCCGATGAAGCGCGTCGCCACATCTTCGCTGAATGACCAGTTCGCCGGCCCATCCAGCGTGATGTGATTGTGATCGTACATCCAGCACAGATTCGAAAGCTTCAGGTGGCCAGCCAGAGATGCTGCTTCGCCGCCGATTCCTTCCATCAGGTCGCCATCGGAGCACATGGCGTATATGTTGTAATTGAATACCTCGAACTCAGGGCGGTTAAAATTCGCGGCGAGCCACTTGCTGCCGATCGCCATTCCCACGCTGTTCCCCACCCCTTGTCCGAGCGGACCCGTGGTGGTCTCTACGCCGGAGGTGACGTGCGATTCTGGGTGACCCGGGGTGCGGCTGCCGAGTTGCCGGAAGCGCTTAATCTCCTCCATCGGCACCGCCAGCTCTTTGAGCACTTGATTGTTTTCGTCAACTTCTCGCACGCCGGCCAGATGGAGCATGGCGTAGAGCAGCATGGAGGCGTGGCCGTTGGATAGGACAAAGCGATCCCGATTCAACCAAGTTGGATCTGCTGGGTCGTAGTTCAGAAACTCTTGCCACAGGCAGTAGGTGACGGGCGCCAAACCCATCGGAGCGCCGGGATGTCCACTATTCGCTTTTTGTACGGCATCAATGGCCAAAGTACGAATCGTGTTGATGCAGAGCGTATCCAGTTGCTTCCCGGTTACCAATGCTTGTTCACTGGCTACCATGCGACGCGCGCTCCTCCAGGGACAACTTTTGTCTACTTGGGCTGTCCCACTGGCTAATCTAATTAGAGTTCCGAGGGCAACCAAGGGTTTCAGATAAAGGTTTCTTGATCCGTCAAGAGTGTACCAATTTCTTGCGGGACAATGTGGGATGATCTGTGAAAAATGGAGAGAATTGCGGAAGGGAAGAAACGCAGGGGGAACCCGACGAACTACTTCAGTAATTTCAGGTAGCTGCTTTCGCTGGCCGCTGCGCGCGTGGTTTCCTGGACGTACCTCAGGAACTGGCGGAGATTCTCTTTTCCCGAAGGCTCCATGCCGGCGAAGCGAATGCGTACTCTATCACTGGAGGCGCTTTGCGTGACTACGCCGTTCAGTGCCAAACCTTTCACCCATATCTTGCCGCTTGCCACCCACAGGCCGATTTCGACTTTGGCTCCGCCACTAATGTGAGCGGCGGTCTCGACTTGGCATCCTCCCATGCTGGTATTGGACAGGTTCCCCCACACGGGGACATCGCCATCATCTACTCGCAACTCAACTGCTACAAAGCACTTAATCCGGGGATGCCGCCTCCGGTCCTGTCCCCAGTTGGAGCTGAAAATATTGGGCTCAAACGGAGGTGTCGCAGCCGCTGAAGTGGGCACGGGATGCTGAGCAGGCCTTTCCACCACCTCGGTCAAGGTGACTGGGCCGCTGGAAGTTTGCTTAATCTCGCGCACCGCCGCAAGTAAAGCTTGTTCTCTGCGATCGGGAGCTGCTTCGCGGTAGATCTGCAGCAGCTTTCCTAGGTTTCGGGCCAGGTCAGGATCGGCCAGCAATCCCGTCCAATCCGTTCCGGCCGCGGCGTTA
>Ga0182015_10006906_pt1 | contig 11226 bp, 4 predicted proteins | sample 712P3MmetaG_FD_120478 | JGI IMG/M metagenome (GOLD analysis project Ga0182015, IMG submission 120478) | Permafrost microbial communities from Stordalen Mire, Sweden - 712P3M metaG | ecosystem: Environmental > Terrestrial > Soil > Wetlands > Permafrost | place: Sweden: Stordalen | collected...
GCGTCCTGTCACCTATGTTTCCTGGTGTGTCCGCTCCACCGATGGACGTCCTCACACCGCAGCCGTACTGCTCGATGTGAACCCTGATGTAGCGGTAAATACAAACGACGAAGACGTCACCTGGGGACGATCGATGGTTCCAGGCCTCGAAGTCTTAAGCGTCGGCTCTCGCGACCAACGCGTTCTGAACCGTGCCGGCGATAACCTGCGCATCGATTGGGGCTATCTTTACCTTGCTGCTCCCTCGCAGGAGGGGGCAGAACTCGTGGCCTCGTCCGACGCGATCTCCAGCTTTCTTGCCTCAGGCGCATTGCCCAAGACCGACGATATGGAAATGCCGCGGCAACCCCGCACTGCGGCCGCCCATCTCGCTGTGGTACTGCCCATAAGCGTGTCCGGCCCGGAGCCCGTATGCCGCCACGTGATGCTTGCTTACAACGAAATCTTTCCCATCGAATATCTGGAGCGAAAGTTGCGACCCTACTGGGCGCGCAACGGAGCCACGCCGAACGCGATGTTGACTGTGGCGGAGGAGCAGTATGCGGCGCTCGAAGAGCGTAGCAAGCGCTTCGAGGAAACACTCACGGCCGATCTGGAGCGGGCCGGCGGCAAGGGGTACGCGGAGCTGGGCGCGCTGGCCTATCGTCAGACCCTGGCAGCCCACGGATTTGCCGCCGACGTAGATGGCACGCCCATGCTCTTCCCCAAGGAGAACTTCAGCAACGGCTGCATCTCGACCGTGGACGTACTCTATCCCTCATCTCCGTTCTTTCTGTTTTTCAACCCGGCGCTGCTCGAGGCGCAACTGAAGCCGGTGCTGGAATACGCGGCGCTGCCGCGATGGAAATGGCCGTTCGCTCCGCACGATCTTGGCACTTACCCTCTGGCCGACGGGCAGGTCTATGGCGGAGGTGAACGAACGGAAGAAGATCAGATGCCGGTGGAGGAGAGCGGCAACATGCTGATCCTCATCGATGCGCTGGGGCGCGCGCAGGGCAACTGGCATCTTGCCCAGCAGTATTGGCCGCAACTGACACTTTGGGCTGATTATCTCCGTGCCAAAGGCGCCGACCCCGAAAACCAACTGAGCACGGACGACTTCGCCGGGCACCTGGCGCACAACGCGAACCTATCCATCAAGGCCATCGAAGGTCTCGCAGCCTACGCCCAAATGGCAAAGCAGTTGGAAAAGCCGGACGTCGCTAAGCAGTATGCCAACGCCGCCAAACAGATGGCGGAGCAATGGCAAACCATGGCCAAAGATGGCGATCATTCCGTGCTGGCCTTCGACAAACCTGGTACGTGGAGCCAAAAATACAACCTGGTGTGGGATCAGTTACTCGATCTCAATCTTTTCCCGGCATCGCTACGCCAATCCGAGATTGCGTTCTATCTGCAACATCTGAACCAATACGGGCTGCCCCTCGACAATCGCGCCGACTACACCAAGCTCGACTGGGAAATGTGGACAGCCACGCTTACCAATGATCCGCGACAGTTCCAGCAGTTCATGGATCCAGTCGTCAAATGGATCAACGAGACCCCCTCGCGCGTGCCCCTTACCGACTGGTACGACACCAAGACCGGCAAGATCATGGCCTTCCAGGCGAGATCGGTGGTGGGAGGCGTGTTTATCAAGGCGCTGGCAGATAAAGACCTTCAAGAGAAATGGAAGCAGTTCAAACCGTAGGGAGAGTTCCTAAAATCGTCACGTTCAAAATCAATGACCCGTAACTCCAGCCGCGGCTGGGGAAGCCTTCCTCTTGAACTCCTTGCGAATCTTTTGGCTATCATCGATGTCGGTCAGGTCTGCCTTTTCCTTGGCGGTCTTCGGCCTGGCAATTCGGGCTTTCGCTGCGTCGAATACCCGCGGGTCGCTTGCCAGGCAAGCATAGGGCGCAAGGTTGGGCTCCGTCGTAAACATATCGCTCAGGTCCGCTGCCAGTGCGTCCTCAAGATTCAGCGGTCCTAAACCGAGGAGCTCGTAGATTGTCTTTTGAATGCTCCCCATACTGCTATGGCGATGCGATAGGTATCCTGGGCGCACATAGGGGCTCATCGCCAGCAAAATACTTCGGTGCGCATCCACATGATCCGTGCCGCTCTGGGGATCATCTTCGGTGACAAAGATGGCGGTGTCTTTCCAGATCGCGCTATGCGAGACGTAGTCGACGATTTGTCCCAGCGCAAGATCGTTATCGGCTACATACGAAGCACGCAGAGGATATCCGTCCTCCGGGCGGGGTCCCGCGGTGTGATCGTTTCCAAGGCGCATGACGATCAACGCCGGCAGGTCGCCCTTCGCCAATCGGGTGCTGAAGTCCTTGATGAACTCCTGGGTGCGGACCGTGTCTGGAATGCCCATGTTGGCAGTTGGAAACTTGCGATCCGTGGCGGCGAAGACCGGCTGCAGTACAGGCGCATTCAGAAATAGCCGCTGCCCTTCGGGTTCCGATCCTACCATCTCGTCCATACCTTCCACTTCCAGCGACTCGCCATAGTTCAATAGCTTGAGCCCACGATTGCTGACATGCTCCCAAAGCGAGCCGAACTCCGGTTCGTCCTCCGGCATCGGGCCATCGGTCGAGCCGGTCAGGGCACGCCGCCCGGGTGTTTGGCTGAAGGCATTGCTGTGCCGACGTCCGCCATAGGTAGAGGGCCACGCCATCGCCATCCATGGGGAGGGAGCGATCCCCATCGCCCAGCGATGGCCGTCGGTCGAAACGTCACTGTCGGTGTAGTAATGATCGCTGGTTGAGAAGCGCGCTGCCATGGCGTGCGCATTTGGCGTTACGTGCAGATCCTGCATCGCGGCATCGTCTTTCACGTTGCCATGCATGCCGAACTGCGCCAGCGCCGGGTCTCCATCCGCTCCTGCCAGGTCGCCGAAAACATCGTCGAAGGTCCGGTTTTCGCGAATGATGAGGAACACATGTTTCAAATGCGGCAGCGTGCTGCTCTCCATGCGCGCGGCCATGTTGTTTTCGACGACCCTGGTGGTCTGTTCCTCGGGGTGCTCGGCGACGGCGGCCGGCAGGGCAGAGATGCTGCCCAGTTCAAGCTCGCCGATATAAGCGCCATGGAGGGCGGGGTTGAAGTTGGCGCCGGCGTTGGGGCCGCTCCCTTTGCCTTTGGCGTTGGCCACATAGATCGTGCCGTCTTCCGCAGAAATCAGCACCGCCGAAGGGCTCCATCCTACCGGCACATGTCCCAGTACACGCCGGCTTGCCGTGTCGACCACGCCAAGCGCGTTGATGCCCGCTTCGGCCACCAACAACCGGTTCGATGTGAGGGCGATCCCGCTGGGCATCACACCACGCAATGGATTGCCGTCGCTATCCTGAAACCCTGTTCCCGCAAAAGGACTGAGCGGGATCATCGCCTCGACCGTTTGTCCACTCGTCCCGATCACGGCCACAGCATCCTCGTGCGCCAGAGAAACGTAGACTGCTTTGCTGTCCGCCACCACCCCGGAGGGTGCTGCCCCGCCAACCACATGGTTTTGCGCCGACTCAATCGGTGTGCCCAGCCGCAACGAAGCTGTGTGCCGCGTTTGTTTCTTGTTGCTTACGTCGTAGGTCCACAACGAGCTGCCGCGTGGATCATTGGCATCGCCCAGCCCCGGGATGTCGCGGCCCTCGACAGACGCGCCATGCTGCGCCTCTTGCGACGGGTAACCAAACGGAGGAAAGTGCAGCCCGCTGTGCAGCCGGTCTGCATTGTCGGCGCCGGGAATCGTCTTGTATTCGAAAAGCCCTGAGTTGGCGACATACAACCGTTCGCCATCCGGACTAAGGCACAGTGCGATGGGGTTCACGCCCGTTGCCAGGCCGGCGATCTTCGTCCCCGTCGCCGTATCGATCACCACCACGCGCCAGTTCGCCTGATCGACCACGTACAGTGTGCGCCCCTGGTTGGAGAGCACGAGCATGGCAGCGAAGCTCTCCTTGTAGACATGGCCTTGCAGCAATCCATTGAGGCTGATGCGCGCGATCCGATGCCAATCGTCCGTCTCCAGCACATCGACAAAGCCGCTGTCGCCGGTCGAAACATAAAGGCGTTTGCCTCCTGGCGCGTAGGCGATCCCGGCATAGACTTGCACCCCGGGAGTGCTCAAAAACCCTTGAGGAATCTGGGTCACTGTTGGTTCTGCCGTCTGCGGACGATCGATTACATTCAACGCAAAGGGAAATCCCAGCGAGGCGGCCACCAGCTGCCGGCCGCCCCGACGCAGCGTCATTGCAAAAGGGAAGGGAGCAACCGGTATCCAGTTGCCGGCAGGAGTGATGCGCCGCCCATTAGGAATTGTGGCAGTTACGCTCTGCCCAGAGGCGTCTCCGCTCGCTTGCGCTCGGGCAGGCAATGGAAGACGCAGCAACGCGAGAACAGCGAGCACGAACAGAGTTTGACCGCAATTTCTCTTGAACTGCATGACCAGCTTCCCGAGCACGACGCAGATTGTAGATAAGTGCACAGCGATAGTTGCCTCAGACTAAAGGGTGTGTGTGAACTAGATTTTAGGAATCTTCCCTTCCCCGAACTTGGGTGCCCGATACCCCGGATTTCCTGAGGAGCTTTGTGGAGTTGGCGATCTTCTTGCGGCTTTCCTTAAGAGAAAGCCGCACACGCTGCACTGGATGGAATCGCGTAAAGGAAATCCGGGTATCTCGCGTTCTTTGCGAGATGTGGGAAATTCACGGTTGTCTCCCGCCAGGTCTTGGAAATTTCGTTGGATCCCCGAGGTTACAAAGCGTCAAGGTTTGTGAATTTCCCACATCTCCCCGCAAAGACGCGGTGAGATATGGGGCACCCAAGTTCGTGGAAGGGAGAATTCCTAAAATCTAGTTCTCACACACCCTCTTTAACCCAGAAACTGTTTCGAACATCGCAGCCTGTAAAGCCGTGCTCTTCCTGCAAGAGAATCCTCTCGGACCGCTGGATAAACTCACTTCTTCGCCATCCCCGGATGAATCTCCTTGCCTAGCAGCTCATATTGGTCTGACGCGACGTAATCGACATGAGCAGCGATCGCGGCGCGCCAGCGGACGCGGGCCCGATCGAGAGAACCGAAGTTGTAATCATGGAACCACCCATTGCAGCTAAGTTGCGCTTTGGTTACGCCATCGAGGGTATAAAACCGTATCCACAAACCACTCGCATGGGCGCGCTCCACCAGCGCACGCAGCCGCTTCATCTTCTCCGCCGTCCATACTCCGGCGTTGGGCTGGCCGCCCGCTTCCACCACCCTCCACGGATTGTTCCACCAGCGACGGTAGTTGGTGGCTTTCACTGGATCGATGACCTCCGGCGCCGCCGAAGGGTCCTTATCTTCCGTGGGAATGGCGCCGAAAAGCAGTACACGATCCCCCGGCTGCAGCTGATCGTAAAACACGGTTTGCTGCGCATCGGGCTCGCCTGTCAGTACGAGAATCGGCTTCACATCCAAGGGCTGAACCTCTTCCGGCTGCGCCCCTTTCACCGTTGTCGTCAGCCAGGGTTGATACTTCCTCAACAGCGTTAACACCGCCGCCAGATGTTCCGGTTTGTCGTCTTTGAAATCAAGATTGAGCGTGATCAGTGGCCAATTGCCGTGGTTCCCATCGCGCAACGCCTTTTCCACAATCGGCCGCACCCGCTCGAAGAAATACTGGTCCATGGTCGGTTCGTTGCCGTAGGTCGGGTCTCCATGCGTCACCACAGACCAGCTGCGCCCCGTCTTGGGATCGGTATGCCACGCCAGATCCTGCTCAATGGCCAGCGGAGTGCCGGCGGAAAGCGCGCGATCGATGCGGTCTCCCCACCACTCAAAATAGGGATAGCAGTTGTGCGCATCCATCACGGTGCGCGTACCAGGTGCGGACTGCTGCGCAGGTAGCGGGGTGAAGCACATCCCAACCGCCACAAGTGCTCCAAAAATCCGCAGCAGAAAGAGTGGGCGCGTGGTTAGTTCCGGCATTCGTGATTCCGGCATCGATGATCCTTTTATTCCGTGGGAAAGTTTATGTACAGCGGGCTGCTCATCAACTCGTTGGCTCCGCTCGGGTCATGCACCTCGACCCGCAGCCAATGCCGTCCTTCGCCCGTGGTCAGCGTGGCGTTCGCCGTGGAGCCTTCGGCCGGCAGCGGTGGGTGCGCACTGGACTCCTCGCCGTCCATCAAGAGATGAAGGGTAGAGCCCTTCGCCGCAATCGTCTGAATGTGGACTTGGAGTTCCGCCCCCGGGGCTACCTGCAGTGTTCCACCCATCTTCGCGGAAACGCCGTTGGCCTCCGCTTCGAAGTCCACCATCTTGTCTCTGGAAGCAGTCAGATCAACAAACGTGCGGCCCGCACGAATACCGTTGAGAATCGCGGGCACCGACAGTTCATCGGCTTCGACCGCGGTGGTCGGCCAACCGATGGCGCTCACCCCTCCGGGGGGAATGGTCGCATTGTGATTGTCGCTGCCCCCAACCGCCGCCAGCCGATGTCCTGCGCGGAGTTGAGAGTCCCAGTACTTCGCGCTGGAAAACATGATCTCGCCGTAGTTAATTACTTCCACTGCGCTGAACAGGCCCATATCTGCATCGGCCGCCGGCATCCAGCGGCAGCCCATGCATTGCTCGCCTTCCGGAGCCTCCGCATGGTTCACCGAAGCAATACCGCCCTTCGCGCGCGCATCGCGCAGTACCGTGTTCAAATCGAGGCCGCCCTGGCTTACCCGCCAGTCCATAAATTGCGTCACGCCCCAAACGTTGAAATGGCCATGGAAGGTCGTCATCTCGCGTCCGGGAATCAGCAGCAAGTGGTCGTAGAAGGGCTGTAGCTCGCGCAACTCGTTATAGTGTGAATCGGTATTGTGATCAGTGACGGCGATAAAGTCCAGGCTGCGCGCGGCCGCGGCCTGCACGGTGAGAAAGAGGGGGCAGGGCACTTTGTGCCCGCTTTGGCTCTGGCAACTGCCATCACTCTGCGCCGTATGCATGTGCAGATCGCCGCGATACCATCGTGTGCCTGTGGCGAGCGGTTGCAAGGTGAAGCTGGCATCCTCCGTGCGGCCGTTGAAGCGTATATCCGCACGGTAGTGTGCAACCACGTTCGGACGCATATTAGGGACCGCGATCAGCAGCCGCCATTGCCCGGCCGGAATCGCTCCGGGAAGATAGGATGGCGTTGCGTCGGTCTCGCTGATGGTGAAATGGCTTTTGTTTCCGCCGCTCTCACCTCGTAATCGCTCGGGGTCCTCGATCCCCAGATCGAGGGTTGCGCGCTGATCTTTGCCCGTGTATTGAAAGTCGACACTGATCCGATGCACGCCGGCGGGGACGGTGAAGGGAACTTCGAAATACGTCTTGTTCTGCTGGCCGGTTACGTCCCCGGTAAGGACCAGCGACGTTTCCTCGCCCGGACCTGCAGCCGCGCTGGTTTGCTGCGCTGTTGCCAGCGCAATTCCCCACGCAGTTATCCATGACCCGAGCACGACAGGCAGCAGCACGAGGTAAGCGCCCCATCGCCGTACGAAGTTCAATACAACTCCTCAAGCTGCGAATTTAACATGGCAACCAATCAACGGACTTTGCTGCAACGAACGGCGCTTAAAACGAACAGTGCTGGTACGAACCTTGCTGGAACGAACAGTGCTGGAACGAACAGTGTTGCCGGCCCTGACTGGACAGATGCCCCACGTCTCCATTTCGAGACGTGGGTGCATCAAGTTGTGCCACCAACGCATTTTCCGCGCCGGTTAGCCTAAAAGTCCAGCCGGAGAGCAAACTGCATCACCCGCGGATCCCCGGAAAGCGACGTAATCTGTGCCGCAGCTCCGGTGCTCACATCTCCGCCGGGTGCTGCAAACAACGGGTGGTTGAGCACGTTGAAGACTTCCCAACGAAACTCCGCTTTCAGGTTTTCGGCGACCGGTACATCCTTGATCAGCGCGGCGTCGAACACGTCGGTAGCGGGGGAGTTCAATGAGTTGCGGCTGCCGTTACCAACCACCCCGTTGCCGGCATCGGCGAAGGCATCGGAGAGGCCAGAGCCGAAGGGGCTGCAGCCACTGGTTGCGCTGGCGTAGAACCAGCAGGACGGCTTGTGTGGATAATTCACTTTGCCCACCTGGTTGGGGACGGCCGTAGCGTAACCGTAAGGATCGAGTAAGCTGCTTTCGCTGCCCCAGGTCGCGGTAAACGGTATGCCGCTGTAAAACGTATACACGCCACTGGTGCGCCAGTTGCCCAGCACGTACGACATAGGACCGGAGTTCAGCATGCTCTTACCTTTGCCGAAGGGCAACTCGTATACCGCACTCACGCCAACCCGCTGCGGAGTGTTGAATTCGCTTGGCCCATACCACGAGGTTTCATCGCGGCCATTCGGCGGCCCGCCCGGATTGTTCTCCAATTCCTCCGGCGTATTGTCGAGGCTGCGGGAATAAGTGTAGGCGGCGTGAACGCTCAACCCGTTCGCCATCGCATGGGTAAGGCTCGCCTGCAGGCCGTTGTAATTGCCGTAACCAATCGGGGCGGTGTACTCCACCTGGCCGAAGTTTGGGTAAGGTATGGTCGAAGTCACCACGTTGTTGACGATGAGCGGCTGGTTGTAATCGTAGATCAGATTGTTGTGGGTCGATTTGGTGCCGACATAATCGACCTCACCCAGCCACTTGCCGCCCAGGTCTCTCTGCACACCGATGCTCCACTGCTGCACCATCGGTTCCTTTTTCTCCGGATCGACGGCGCGGATGTGAAACTGCTGCAGAGCATTCAGGTTAATCGTCGAAGGATCGAGGAAGTTTGAAGGAAAGCCGATCTCTGGCTTGAGCACCGGAACCGTCGTACTCGAAGGCGTCTTGTTCACCAGGAAAGGAGGATTCAGCGCCAGCTGATTTTCGCTGCCGATCCGTTCCAGCAGGGTGTAGTAGATACCATAGCCGGCGCGCACCACAGTTTTTGGACCCACCCCGTAGGAGATGCCGATGCGTGGTCCGAAGTTGGATGTGGTGGGGTTTACCAGCGAGCGATTACCCAGTGATCCGGAGGTGGCGAAGTCCAGTGAGCCCGAGCCGGCAGGATTGAAGTTGGCTAATTGGTTATTGCCCTCGTAGGGCGGCGTAGCGAAGTCATAACGCAGGCCGAGATTCAGCGTCAGATTCGGCGTCACCTTCCAATCATCCTCCGCAAACCCAGCCGCCATATAGAGCCGCTGATCTACCAGCAGCCGGTTGGTCAACTGCACATAGTAGGGGGCTCCGAATAACCCGTCGGCGTAATCGGTAATGCCAGACGGGTTGCCGACCCCGGAGAACACGCCGGCGAAGTAAAGATCGCCGCGTGTACCCGGCTCATCCTGGAAAATATTGCGCATTGGCAGAAACAGGTTCACGCCGAATTTGAAACTGTGAGGGCCGCGGGTCCAGGAGAGCGTGTCGTCAAACTGGTACACCATCGGCACCTGCGACTTGGGCAGGAAGTCAGGCGAACCAAGGTAGGTGTGGTTGGTAAACGCGGTGAGCGATACGCCGCCGCCGATGGCTGGATTGCTCGGAATGCCGGGAACGAATTGGCCTGCTGTCTGCGGCAGATCGAACGGCTGCTGTTCGCCATAGGAGCTATCCCGCACCCAGCCGAAGCGGAAGTCGTTCAGGACATTCGGGCTGAAGATATGCGTCCAACCCAATACAAAACTGTAGCCCTTGAGGAACTGGTTGCCCCATGCCGAGGTGCCGGTACCATCGGCCAGGCCGCCAAAGTAGCCTGGGATCTGGCGTGTCCGGTTGAAGTAGTTGAAGCGGCCGAAAACGGTGTTGTTCTGCGATGGCGTCCAGTCAACCCGGCCATCGTAGCTGGAATTGAAATCCGTGGCCGCGCCGGTGCGTGAAAAATTGTTGAAGTCCGGGTAGGTCGATCCGCCCTGTTTGTCATTGGGTTCGGGGAACAGCGCAATCAGCTTGGCCACCGCGGTGTCCACCTGCGCGCTTGGGTCACTCAAGAAGCTATTGTTTACCAACTGCTTGCAGTTGGCAGCCGTGTACGGCGCGGAGCAGGTCGACAGGTTGTAGACTTTCGGATACGCGGGTACCCCGGCATTGGCGGCCGCTGTCGCGCTGAAATCCCCAACCCGCTCGTTGTCCAGCGGCACGGTCGAGATACGCGAGAGCCCCTGCTTGATGCGTGTGCCTTCGTAGTTGAAGAAGCCGAAAAGGCGATCGCGCTTGATGGGGCCGCCGAAGCTGCCGCCATACTGGTTCTGATTGTTCTCTGGCTTTACGTTTGTGGTCTGCTTCGTAAAATAATCGAAGGAATCGAAATACTGGTTGCGCAGATATTCATAAGCGGCGCCGTGCAGGTTGTTGGAGCCGCTGTGCGTGTTTACCGAAACCACCGCCCCGGGAGACCGCCCGTACTCTGAGGAATAGGGGCTCGTGATCACGTTGAACTGCGAGATTACGTCGACCGATGGGTGCGTCGCTTCTGTGCTCAGTTCCTGGACGTTTTCCGAGAAAGTATTGTTATCGATTCCGTCCAGGATGAAGTTGTTCTGCAGCGAGTGAACGCCGTTCACGTTGAAGTCACCCGTGCGCCCGGCAGACGTTGCACCGCTCTGGTTGGTGTAGCGGCTGATTTGTACTCCCGGGACCACGCGCAGCAGATCGTCCCAGTTGCGCAGGTAAAGCGGCGTCTCTTCAATCACATCGCTGGTCACCAGCATGCCGATCGAAGCATCGTCCCGTTGCAGCTGCGCCCCGGTAGCGCTCACCTCGACTGTCTGGTCTGCTGCGCCAACGGTCAAATGCAGATCGAGCCGTACCCGCTCACCCACGCCGATGCTTACGTGTTCTTCAATCCGCGAAAAACCGTTCGCCGATACGCTCAAGCTGTAGTTGCCAATGGGCAGATCGGGTAGTGAGTAGGCGCCGTCGCCCAAGCTTTTGCCGGTGCGGCTATAGCCGGTCTCTGTCGACGTTACCGTGAGCTCGGTGCCGGCAACGGCGGCCCCGCTTGGATCAAGGACCAGTCCGCTCAGGGAACCGGTATTGACCTGGGCGTCGAGTGCGCTTGGGGAGAACAGAGTTCCCAACGCGATGCACAGGACTGCCACGGCGATGCGGGTGTGGGCGACGCTCCTTATCAATCGAAGGGCACGGACGAATACCTGAACTGATTCTTCTCTCGTATGCACGATGGCGCTCCTGGACAAAGGTGTCTTGCGGGCCTGCTGGCCGGTGTAGATCCGGCCAACAGATTAAGAA
>Ga0182015_10006907_pt1 | contig 11226 bp, 10 predicted proteins | sample 712P3MmetaG_FD_120478 | JGI IMG/M metagenome (GOLD analysis project Ga0182015, IMG submission 120478) | Permafrost microbial communities from Stordalen Mire, Sweden - 712P3M metaG | ecosystem: Environmental > Terrestrial > Soil > Wetlands > Permafrost | place: Sweden: Stordalen | collected...
GTAAAGCCTCTTCGTTGTCCTCCGCCGCAGCAAGGGCGGTTGTGGGAGGAACCCACCGAAGAGATCGGACCAACATCCGACTCCGTAGGAATCCTCGCCGTTTGCGGCGGGGAGGATGTCAATCAATCAACCAACCTGACTTCCGTTGCAGCTGCCAAGAGATATTATTTCGAGGGGGTCCAGACTTCTTTCAAGCTCCGGCTCGCTCGCGCGCGATAGTCCGGCAGCCGCGATTGCCCGTGGATGCAGAGATGGTGCTCACCGGGAGCGGCTGCGAAGAAAAAGTAGGAGCTGCCCTGGTTGGCTCCGACCCACGCGCCATCCATGCCCACTTCTGTGGGGGCCTGGTCTATGTTAGTGAAACGTCCTGTGCTGCCGCTCGTGCAGTTTGGGCATTGTCCCAGATCTTCGATCACATAGAGCTTTGCCGACTCGAGGTGGGGCGGGTCAGTGGTGCCCATTTCAACTTCGAATTTGACGTTCTTGGGGCCGCACGCGGCCTCGGCGGTGGCGATGGGGATTTGACTTTACGCGGGGGTTTGGCGAAAGCGAATGTCGCGCAAAGGATAACAACGAGAGCGACTTTCATGGCATCCCTCCCGCTGGGACTGCGTTGCTGGAGTGGACCGGTTCGCCGCTTCTCGGCGGACGGTCCCAAGTCGCCAGCCCGGGCGCAGGCTAACTGACCGTGTTATATCCGCGGAAACTGCTGTGGATGCAGAGACTTGTCGAGTTTTGCAAAACTACGTCCAACTCAGCGCTCTCATGATCAGCAAAGAACACCAGGACCTGCGACCTGATGGCGAGAACTCCTGACTGGGCGGCTCCGTATAGCTCTTTGTCGGAGCCTGTCAGATGACGGCGTTCGACTGCCTGGGATATGATTCCATCCCAAAGCGCGAATAGAGGTTCGTTCCATGAAGATGCGATTGATCATTTTGTTGTTCCCAGTGATTTTGGTGATTGGGCTTTCCCTGGCCGTGATGCAACATCCGGCCGATGCCGCTCCGCCGCAGGCGCCGAGCGCTTCAACGGCTGAGGCTGTCACCGCGCCCGTGGCCGCAGGCAGCGCCGGGGCGATGGCGATCCCGGATACTACGCTGGCCATTAATTCGGGTAAGCCGATGTCCGAGCGCGTGGTGCATTACGAGATCGACGCGAAGTATGACGCGGTGAAGCATATCGTCGACGCCACCGAGGTGCTTACCTATCACAACCTGACCGGGCAGGCGCTCGACCATTTTCCATTCCACCTCTATCAGAATGCGTTTCAGCAAAAGGCCACCTGGGTAAATGAAGCCAAGGTCATGGGGAGCCGGGACATGGACTACGCGAAGTGGGAAGACAAGGACTACGGCTCCGAAGAGATTAGCAATCTGGAAGTGGTGGGACAGGGTGATTTGACTGCGCAGTTACACTACATCGCGCCCGATGATGGCAACAAGGACGACAAGACCGTGATCGAGTTGCACGTGCCCAAGCCAATCGCACCGGGCGAGTATGTGCAATTCAAGATCGCATTTCAGACGAAGTTTCCCGAGACGCAGGCGCGTTCGGGATATAGGCGCGATTTTGTGTTGGGCGGGCAGTGGTTTCCGAAGGTTGGCGTGTGGTGGCACGGAGCCTGGAACTGCCATCAGTATCACAACACGACCGAATTCTTCGCCGACTTTGGCGTATATGACGTCAGGCTGACGCTGCCGCAGTACGAGGTGGTCGGCGCCAGTGGGGTGAAAGTCAACGAGGTGAGCAATCCTGACAGCACGAAGACGCTGACCTATCACGGAGATGACATTCACGACTTCGCCTGGACGGCGAGCCCGCGCTACAAGGTGAAAGACGACGGCGTATTCCAGGGACAGATGGGGCCGGTGAAAATGCAAATTCTCATGCAGCCCGCGCACTGGAGCCAGGTGCAGCAGCATGAAAAAATTCTGCGCGAGAGCCTGGACCACTTTGAGCGCTGGTATGGGCCTTATCCCTACAAGGCGATCACGCTGGTCGATCCCGAGCCGGATTCGGCCGCGGGAGGAATGGAATACCCCACCTTCATTACCGGCTTCACAAGCTGGTTCATGCCGGAAGGAATGCACGTGCCCGAGCTCGTGATTGAGCACGAGTTCGGCCACCAATACTGGTACGGCATGGTTGCGACCAATGAATTCGAAGACGCCTGGATGGACGAGGGCATTAACAGTTACACCGAGGTGAAGGTGCTCGATTCGATTCTCGGTCAGCAGACCTCCGTTATGAATCAGGCGGGTGCGACGCTCAGCGAGCGGGAACTGCAACGGAGTGGTTTCATAGGAGTTGCCGACCTAGATCCCATCGCGCGGAACGCTTATGACTATTACAATTCCAGCTCCTACGCGGGCATTACCTACGGCAAAACAGCGAGCGTGCTGCTGACGCTGGAAAGCATCATTGGCGAAGACACAATGGCAAAGGCGATGCAGGTGTATTTCATGAAGTATCGCTTTACCCATCCTACCCAGGAAGACTTCCTTAAGACGATTGAGGAGGTTTCGGGCAGGGATCTGCGCTGGTACTTCAACCAGGCCGTGTACGGTACGCAGGTGCTCGATTACAAGGTGCTGCGGATCGAATCGCTTCCAGTGAACTGGTACGCGGAGAAGAAAAGCGCTGGCAAGGATGACAAGAACACTGTTTATCGCTCCTACGTCTGGTTGCAACGCAAGGAAGATTTCGTCATGCCGGTGGATGTGGAGATCAAGTTCGAAAACGGTGAGACGATTCGCGAGCACTGGGGTGGAGTGAGCCGCTGGACCAGGCTGGGTCCCTACGAGAAGAAAACGAAGATTACGTCGACGGAGATTGATCCGGACCACAGAATCCTGATTGACCGCAACGATTTCAATAATAGCTATACGGCCGAAGTGAATGGCAAACCGGCGGTCAAAGTGACGAATTATTGGCAATTTATGACCCAGTGGTTGGGCCAGGCGCTGGCGTGGTGGGCAGTGTAGGGCGCCTTCGGGCCCCTGGGCTTCGGCAACGTTTGACGTTAGGCAAGCGACAAGGATCGAGGGAATGAAGCATGGCAGCGAAACAAGGTTTACTGCGCAGCGGCTGGAGCATGGTGGGGCGCAACAAGCGCTACCTCGTTTGGTTCTATTTGCTAAACCTGACGCTGGCGGAGTATGGCAGCTCTGCGTTTCGTAATCAGGCGCACGGCATTCTGGATCACAGCTTGCAGGCGGATCGCCTCCTGCATGGTTTTGACATTGGGGTGTTCGCCGATATGCTTGCGCGACCCGAGTTTGGGCCGACCATGGCTTCCACGATGCCGGCGATTTATTTTGCCGTACTCTTTTTCGTTGCGACTGCGCTGTTCGTGCCCGGAGTGCTCCAAGGCTATGCCTCGACCTACCGGCTGCCGCGGGAGGATTTTTTCCGCGCCTGCGGGCGGAACCTGTGGCGGTTTATCCGGCTCATGATCGTGGCGGGCATCGTGATGGGAATCGTGGCCGGGGCGCTCTTCGGTATTCGCTCGGCGCTATTGAAGGCGGCGGGAGAAAGCACGAATGAATTGCTGCCGTTCTATGTTTCGATGGCGAGTTTGCTGGTGATCTTCCTGGTGATGAGCGGGATTCGCATCTGGTTTGACCTGGCGCAGACGGACGTGGTTCTGAGCGATCAGCGGGCGGTGCGAAAGTCGATTCGCGCGGGCTTCCGGCACATGCGGCGTGACTTAGGACGGTTGCTGGCCAGTTACGTAGTGACTACGATTGTGGCGGCGATCGTGCTGGTGGCAGGGCTATGGGTGTGGATGAAGTTTGTGCCGCCGGCGGGCGTGATCGGGGCGTTCTTCGTCAGTCAGTTGACCCTGCTGTTGCTGTTGATTCCACGCTTCTGGCAGCGTGGCGTGGCTGTGACGTACTACTTGCAGAATATGGTGGAACCGATTGCAGTGGTGGAGTCTTTCACCTCCGTCGCCATGATGGCTCCGGGCGTTCCGCCGGAGACACAGGCGTCGTAGGATGGCCGGGAAGATGCCGTTCGAGCAACCGGCTAGAGCAAGACGATCGTGATGCCCCGATTGCGGCGGCCGAGGTCGGAGTCGCTTTTGAGTTCGGGGTGCGATTGAAGGAGTTTCCAGGCCGCGTCCTCTGACTTCGACCAGTTCTCGCCGAAGATGCAGCCGCGAATCTGACCGTTCTGCGCCATCTCCAGCAAACGCTTTTGCACGGCGATGCGAATGTCGCCGCCCGCGCCGGTCGATCCGTAACCGTGGATCAGCTTCAGCAGCTTTGCTTTCTCCTGACGCGCAAGAGTCAGTTCGCGGTCCAGGCGCTGCAGAGCTTCGTGAACCTGTGGCATGTCGGCTTTGAGGTTTACGGTTTCGATGGCGCCAACCTCGGGACCGCACCCGTCGTGAGCAGCGGCATTCGAACTGACAGTAACGCTTCCAAGCATGCCGAGTGCCACTCATCGCCTGTCTCGAGTATGGCCAGAATAGCGCCGGCGTCAATCAGTCCGGCCGCCGAGCGGCGCTTGAGCGCATCGGATTCCTTCCTGTGCTTCTTGGAGATGATTTCGCTGACAAGTTCGCCGGTCCGCTGCGAGCGGGTCGAGTCGCTGCGAATTGTACCCACGGTCGCCATCACACGCTTTCGGAGTGCAGCCTGCTCGGCCTCGTCGTCAGAATGGCCATTGCGGTGTTGGGCGAGCCAGTCAGCGGTGATTTGCTCCAGAAGCTTGGACACAGACATGCCCTCGCGTCGGGCTTCGCTCTCTAGATCGGCCTTCCGTTCGCCGGAGAGGCCCAGCTGTCCTGCTGGTCCATGATACTTACTTCTTCCGGCTTCGGATGGCCTCCCTGGCTTCTTTGTCGGCGGTGCGCCGCCTTTCTGTTTCGCGTTTGTCCCAAAGTTGCTTGCCTTTAGCTAGGGCTAGTTCAACTTTCACTTTGCCGTGCTGGAAGTACATACGGGTGGGGATTAGGGTCAGCCCCTTTTGCTGGGTTTTGCCGATCAGCTTGCGGATTTCTTCCTTGTGCATTAGCAGCTTGCGGGTGCGGAGGGGGGCGTGGTTGTGGATGTTGCCGTGTTCGTAGGGGCCGATGTGGGCGTTGAGCAGCCAGAGTTCGCCGTCCTTGACCAGGCCATAGGAATCTTTGAGGTTGGCGAGGCCGCCACGGACCGATTTGGCCTCGGTTCCGGTGAGGACTACGCCGCACTCAAATTTTTCCAGCAAGAAATAGTTATGTGAAGCGATCCTATTAACGGCGGCATCGCGCTGGCCGGAAGCGGTGGGCTCGCGGCGTGGGGATTTCTCCGGGCTGGGCTTGGTTTCGTGGGTGGACTGGCGGGGCATGGGTTGGGTTCGGCTCGGCTTCATCTTAGCAGCAAAAAGCTGGGCTTCGGGCTTCAGCTGACGGGCTTCGGGAAACCCGTTGGGGTGATTGGTCGCATGAGACTGACGGGGGTTCGCCGAAGCCCGATCGCTGTAGCCGGAAGCCCTGTTTTCCCCTACTGGGACTAAGACCAAAGAGTGTAACTACCGTGGGTGCAATGACATGGGAAGGCGGGAATCGCGATGCTATAATCGCATCCAAACGCTCCTGTTGTTTCGAATATAGCGTCATGTAAATCCCAGGTTCGCTGGCCTTAGGGGTAGGGACCGCGTGTCCGGCGAAGACTTTGTAGACGAGGACTGACGAATGAGACGTCTGATGCCCGCGGCAGTGGTGCTGCTCATCGTGGTTGCTATTCTGCCTGCCATCGCCGATAAGGCCAAGACGGCCTACGAAAAAGGCGAGGACGCCGAGGCGCGCCAGAACTACGAGGGCGCCTACGAGTTCTTCAAGCAGGCATACGACCTCAAACCAAAGGATTTGCGCTATCGCACGTCGTTCGAGCGGATGCGCTTCAAAGCCGCCGCGTCGGTCGTACATCATGGACAGTTACTTCGCGAACAGGGCAAGCTGCAGGAGGCGCTGGCCGAATTTCAAAAGGCGGCGCAGATCGACCCGTCGCTTTTTATCGCGCAGCAGGAGTTGAAGCGTACGTTGCAAATGATTAACGATGCCACCAATCCTCCGCCCCAGGCGGCAGGTCCGCCCAGCAGCCTGGAGCGGAAGATCAAGGAAGCCCCAGGGCCAGTAGAACTCGCGGCCATTTCGAGTGTCCCCATCACCATCAAGATGACGGAAGATTCGAAGGTGGTCTATCAGACGATTGGGCAGATAGCCGGAGTCAACGTTCTGTTCGATTACGACTACACTTCGCGGCGCATCAAGGTCGAACTGAATGGAGTGACACTCGAAGAAGCGCTGGAGATTACGGCGCTGGAGTCGAAGACCTTCTGGCGGCCGGTGACGAGCAACACCATCTTTGTGGCGCAGGATAGTCCGGCCAAGCGCAAGGAACTGGAACAGAGCGTTCTCAAGACTTTTTACCTTTCGAATATATCCGCGCCCACTGAGTTACAGGATGTGGTGAATGCGATTCGCGCCGTGCTGGACGTACAAAGGGTGCAGCAGTTGCTCTCGCAAAATGCGCTGGTGGTACGGGGCACGCCCGACCAGATTGCGCTGGCCGAGAAACTGGTGGACGATCTGGATAAGGCGCGTCCGGAAGTGGTCGTCGACATCGCGGTCTTGCAGATCAGCAAAGATAAATCGCGCACCCTGGGTTTGCTCCCGCCCAGCAGCGCTACGGTTACCTTGCAGAGCAACATCAACACCAACACCACCACAACTTCCACGACCGGGACCACACCTACAACCACCACAGGGTCCAGCGGTACGGGCCTCGAGTTGAACACTCTGGGCAATTTGAATGCGACCGATTTTCAGGTGTCGATTGGCTCCGCGAACTTGTCGGCAGTGATGGGCGACAGCGACACGAAGATGCTGCAGAATCCGCAGATCCGCACGCTCGATAACCAGAAGGCGACGCTCAAGATCGGCGAACGGGTGCCGGTAGCCACGGGATCGTTCCAGCCCGGAATCGGTGGTGTGGGCATCAACCCACTGGTCAACACGCAGTTTCAATACCTGGATGTGGGTGTCAACATTGACATCACCCCGCACATCCACGCCGACCGGGAAGTCACTTTGAAGATGGTGATGGAAATCTCCTCGGTAGTGGGTCAGTCGAGTATCGGCGGCATCAGCCAGCCCATCATCGGGCAGAAAAAAATCGAGCCCGAAATCCGCCTGAGAGACGGTGAGACGAGCTTTATTGGCGGGATCCTGGACGATTCCCAGACCAAGTCGCTGGCTGGGATCCCGGGGTTGGCACAGATCCCGATCCTGAGATACCTTTTTGGGCAGGTCACGCAAGACCATTCGCAGGACGAGACGGTCTTTGCCATCACCCCGCACATTATCCGCGGAGCCAGCGTCAATGAATTGAACCAGCGGCCGATCGACATCGGGACCGCGAGCACCATTGAATTGCGGCACCTCAGCCGGGTGGCAGCGCCGGTTGCTCCAGCGGGTCAGGCCCCGGCAACTCCATCGGGCCAGCCTCCGTCCAGTCCGGCGCCCGCCACTCCGCCACCGGCGAATCAAACCCCGAACCAGTCGGGGAATCCTGCGACCGGCGGTCCGAACTTCTTGTTTGATCCGTGGCAAATCACGGCGGTGAAGGGCAACACGTTTGTCGTGAACTTGCTGATTTCCGGCGCACAGAACGTTTATTCCGTACCGGTGCAGATGAATTACGACCCGGCCAAGCTGCAGTTGGTGAACGTTTCCAACGGCGGGTTCCTCTCCCAGGATGGGCAGGCCGTGGCCCTGGTGCACCGCGAAGATGAGACCAGCGGAACCCTCTCCGTCACGGCTTCACGGCCACCGGGATCGGGTGGAGTTTCCGGGCAAGGCACGGTGGTCACGATGACATTTCAAGCGAAGGCCAGCGGGCAGACGCCCCTGACCATTACCCGGGGTGGAGCGCTCGATCCCGGTCAACAGGCCATTAAGGTAAACGGAGCACAGGCTTCGGTGACCGTGCAATAGGGCCGGCGCGAGCCGCTCCTTCCGACGGTCTAACATCGGGATGTTTGAGATGCAGCTAAAAGCACTGCAGTGCGGGCGGAGGGCGAGGCCCGACCGGGGCTTTACGCTCCTTGAGTTGATGATCGCCACATCCATCCTGGTCGTTCTCTCAACCATGGCGGTGCCGTTGGCGCGGCTGACCATACAGCGGGAGAAGGAGCGCCAACTGCGATTCGATTTATGGGAGATGCGCGACGCCATCGATCGCTACAAAGACGCAGCCGACCGGGGCGGGTTCCAGACGAAGGCGGACAGCCAGAACTATCCCCCCGATCTCGAAACGCTGGTGAAGGGCGTAGATGTGAATACCAAGAAAGTTCGCTTCCTGCGCCAGATTCCTGTCGATCCCATGACGGGCACCACAGAATGGGGCCTGCGTTCGATGCAAGATGATCCCGATTCCGACTCCTGGGGCGGGCAGAGCGTATTCGACGTCCATACCAAGTCGGACGGGACGGCGCTGGACGGCACCAAGTATAAGGACTGGTAAATGGTAACAAGGCTACGTACGGGGCGGAACTCGGGATTCACCATGCTCGAAATGATGATCGTGATGATCATTATGGGGATCCTGCTGTCGATCGCCCTCCCCATTTATAGCCAGGCGATAGTCAGAGCGCGCGAGGCCGTCCTGCGTAATGACCTGTTCGAGCTGCGCAAACTGATCTCCCAGTACACACTCGACAAGCAAAAGGCGCCGCAGTCGCTGGAAGACCTGGTACAGGCGGGCTACCTCAAAGAGATTCCCAAGGACCCGATGACGCATGATGCGAACTGGGAGCCGAAGCAGGAAGATGTTCTGCTATCCGTGGACCAGCAGGATCCTGGTATCGACGATGTGCATTCGGCGTCGAATGCGATGTCAAGCGACGGCACGGCGTATTCGACGTGGTGAGGACGCCTCCGCCCAACGTCGCGCATTGAACACTTCCACGCTCAGCAAGTAACATCTATTCATGCCCGTCGAAACTGGAACCCAGGTCCCTACCTCGATTCGCGCGCCGCGGGGCAACTCCATTACCTGCAAAGGCTGGCAGCAGGAAGCTGCCATGCGCATGCTCATGAACAACCTCGACGAGGAAGTCGCCGAGCGTCCCCAGGACCTTGTTGTGTATGGCGGAACGGGACGAGCGGCGCGGAGTTGGGAGGCATACCACGCCATCGTCGAGACTCTGAAGAAGCTCGAGAACGACGAGACTTTGCTGGTGCAGTCGGGCAAGCCTGTCGGTGTGTTCAAGACACACGATTATGCGCCGCGCGTGCTCATCGCCAATTCAAATCTTGTCGGCCATTGGTCGAACTGGGAGAAGTTCAACGAACTGGAGCGCGCCGGACTGATGATGTATGGCCAGATGACGGCGGGCTCCTGGATCTACATTGGCTCGCAGGGGATTGTGCAGGGGACGTTTGAAACGTTTTCGGCGGCGGGAGAAAAACATTTCAGCGGAGATTTAGCGGGGAAGTTAATCGTCTCCGGAGGCATGGGCGGCATGGGTGGCGCGCAGCCGCTGGCCGCGACCATGACGGGCGCCGCGTTTCTGGGGATTGACGTTGATCCGGAACGCATCAAGAAGCGGCTGAAGACGGGCTATTGCGACTTCATGGTGAACTCGGTCGATGAAGCGCTGCGCATTTTGAAGAATGCGGTGCGCAAGAAAGAAAACGTTTCGGTGGGACTGGTAGGGAATTGCGCGGACGTTATTCCGGAGTTGGCCGCGCGCGGCGTGGTGCCTGACATTCTCACCGATCAGACTTCGGCGCACGATCCGCTGAACGGATATGTTCCGAACGGCATGACGTTCGCCGAGGCGCTCGAACTGCGGCAACGTGATCCCAAGGCGTATCAGGAAAGATCGCTCGACGCCCTCGCGCGGCATGTCGAAGGTATGCTGCGGCTGCAGAAGATGGGATCGGTGACCTTCGACTACGGCAATAACATCCGCACCTTTGCATTTCAGCGCGGCGTGAAGAATGCATACGACTTCCCGGGGTTTGTGCCCGCCTATATTCGTCCGCTGTTTTGCGAGGGGCGGGGGCCGTTTCGCTGGGTCGCGCTGTCGGGTGAGCCGTCGGACATTCACGTGACCGACGATCTGGTTCTGGAGTTGTTTCCCGAGGACCGGATCCTGCGCCGCTGGATTGATCTGGCGCGCAAACGCGTCAAGTTCCAGGGACTGCCGGCGCGCATTTGCTGGCTGGGATACGGTGAGCGGGCGCAATTCGGACTGGCGATGAATGACTTGGTGAAGAAGGGGAAAATCAAAGCGCCGATCGTGATCGGACGTGATCACCTGGACTGCGGCTCAGTGGCGTCGCCGTTTCGAGAAACTGAGAGCATGAAAGACGGCTCAGACGCGGTCGCTGACTGGCCCCTGCTGAATGCTTTGCTGAACACGGCGGCCGGCGCGTCGTGGGTTTCGATTCACAACGGCGGCGGTGTGGGCATTGGATATTCGTTGCACGCCGGGCAGGTCACCGTGGCCGATGGGACGGACGGGATGGCCAAGCGCATCGAACGCGTGCTCACGACTGATCCGGGCATGGGCGTGATCCGGCACGTGGACGCGGGATATGACGAGGCGAAGGAGTTTGCGAAGAGCAAGGGCATCAGAGTGCCGACGGCCGAAAAATGAACACCCACCGCGGCGACACGGAGCCTCCCGCGAAGAACCAGTTCTAATTCTCACTGGCGCGCCCTCTGAGGTATTCTCCCGGAAGCGCAATCGCAGTCCCCTCAATCTTTTTACCTAAATACGGGCCGAAGTGTCGAACATCGCCCGTCAGCAAGTGAGTGGCGCGAGCTTCGATGGCGGCGAGCAGGATCGGCACATCCTTCTCTGGCAGAGAAATCCCGCGTGGAAGCGCCTTTTGGGCAGACTCAAACAGATGAACGACTCCCGACAACTTGGTGAGCCGCGTCTGCTGATCTTCACCGGCAAGGTTGATTCTCGCTTCCTCCAACGCATACCGGGAGCTGCACAATACGACGCTCTTGAGCTTCCAGAGTTGGAGCAGTCCCGCATCGGTCCGGTACGCCGCAGAAAACAGGACGCTTGCGTCGAGAAATAGCCGGTCCATCTAGCGGGACTTTACTGCGAGCGCTCGAGTAGAAGTCCAAACAACGCCGCTAAGTCCTTCCTGGCAGAGTAGTTCTGCAAAATCCTCCTCATCCGATTTGGTATTACCCTGTATCAAGTAGA
>Ga0182015_10006908_pt1 | contig 11222 bp, 11 predicted proteins | sample 712P3MmetaG_FD_120478 | JGI IMG/M metagenome (GOLD analysis project Ga0182015, IMG submission 120478) | Permafrost microbial communities from Stordalen Mire, Sweden - 712P3M metaG | ecosystem: Environmental > Terrestrial > Soil > Wetlands > Permafrost | place: Sweden: Stordalen | collected...
CCCGGCGCGCGCTGTCTCCACGCGCCGGCGTCCAAAGAGATAATCCGCCGTGAGCGAGCCTTTCGCCGCCGCGAACTCGCGGACGGTTCCATAGAAGACGATCTCTCCGCCGTGCTCGCCGGGACCCGGACCGATGTCGAGCACGCGATCGGCGGCGTGCATGATTTTCGGGTCGTGCTCGACCACGACCAATGTATTGCCGGCGTCCCGCAGCCGCTGCATGACGCCGACTATCCTACCCACGTCCCGCGGGTGTAGGCCGATGGAAGGCTCGTCCAGCACGAACAGCGTGCTCACCAGGGATGTGCCGAGCGCGGTCGTGAGGTTGATTCGCTGCACTTCGCCGCCAGATAGAGTGCGCGATTGGCGGTCGAGATTGAGGTAGCCCAGGCCGACATCGGCGAGATATCGCAAGCGTCCGCGGATTTCCCGCAGCAGCAGGTCGGCGGCGTCCAGCGCGGCGGGCAACGCCAGCGTGTCGAAGAAACGCCGACAGTCGTCGATGGGCAGCAACATCAACTCGCGGATATTGAGCCCCGGATCGCCCACCCGCCACAGCAGCGCGTCCGTCCTGAGCCGGGCGCCCTGGCACGTGGGGCATTGTGTGTAGGAGCGATATCGCGACAGGAGCACGCGGATGTGCATCTTGTAGGCTTTGGTCTCGAGCCACGCAAAGAAGCGCCGGACGCCGTACCAAACGTTCCTGGTCCATTCGCCTTCGCCGTCCAGCACCCAATTTCGCTCCGCTTGGGTGAGCTCCCGCCAGGGCGTGTCGATCGGAATGGAGCGCTTGCGGGCGAACTTCAACAGGTCGGCCTGGCACTCCTTATTCGATTCGGTTTGCCACGGCTTTATGGCGCCGCCGCGAAGCGACAGCGCAGCGTCCGGAATGACCAGGTCGTAATCGACGCCGATGATTCGCCCGAAGCCGCGGCAGGTCTCGCAGGCGCCGAGGGGTGAGTTGAAACTGAAGGTGCTCGGAGTGGCGTCCTTGTAGCCGATGTCGCAGTCAGGACAGTGAAGATCGGTGGAGAAGCGCCAGGGCGGCGCGGCGTCGCCAGAATCGTTTTGGGGGTAGACATCCAGCCGTCCCTGTCCGACCTTGAGAGCGGCTTCGACCGCATCGCCCGCCCTGGCCGGATCGACACTGGACCAGCGAAAACGGTCCTGAACCATTTGCAGCGTGCCGCCCCGCTGTTCGTGAACCCGTGTGTAGCCTTGAGCCGCCAGCAATTCCCTGATTTCAGACTCGGCAAAGTTCTTAGGCACGGCCACCGGGAAAGTCAGGACCAGCCGCGGGTCGCCGGAGGTGCGGGCCTGCTGCGCCAGCACTGCCAGAATCGATTCAGGAGAGTCGCGGCGCACGGGCTTGCCGCATCCGCGGCAGTGGAGAACCGACGCGCGCGCGAACAGCAGCTTCAGATGATCGTTCAGCTCGGTCATCGTGCCCACGGTTGAGCGCGACGAGCGCACGGGATTGGTTTGATCGATGGCTATCGACGGCGGGATGCCGTCGATGCGGTCCACCGACGGCCTGTCCATGCGGTCCAGGAATTGCCGTGCATACGGCGAGAAGGTTTCGACGTAACGGCGCTGGCCTTCCGCATACAGCGTGTCGAAGACCAGCGACGATTTCCCGGAGCCGCTGACTCCGGTGACCACGATCAGTTCGTTCAGCGGTAAATCAAGGTCGAGGCACTTGAGATTGTTTTGGCGCGCGCCGCGGATCCGGATGGCGTCCGTGCGCGGCCGATCTAGGGGTGGCATGCGCGCCTAGTTTACAGGTAAGTGCCGGACTGCGCAGGCCGGGCGGGGGGCCCTGCACCGGATCGGGTCGGATCGGGTCGGGTCGGGTGGGACCGGATCGGGTCGAGGGTGCGAGGTCGTGCGGGCCGCGTCGGCCGCAACGCGGCCCGGTCGGCGGTTCAGCGCCCCGCGAACTGTTCCATCATCAGGCCGGTTCCGCCGCGAGTCACGTGCGCAACAATGGCAGTACGGCGGTGAATCTTGGTCACCAGACCCAGATTGATCGCGAACGCGAGGTGCACCTGTTGGCCCTTGCGCAAACCGAGATTTTCCGTCTCGACGAATACACCGTTCGCGCTCAAGTTCTTCGCCTTGCAAATCCGGCTCTTCCGGCCCGACATCACGACGTATACCGTTGTTCGCGCTCGGTGGCGGGTGTGCAAGCGACGCTCCATCGGTGTCGGCCTCTTCGGTGAATGAAACTGCGGGTAAGCCATTATGCACATCGCCATGCGATTAGCGAAGCATTGCGTGCAAGGGCCGCACGTTATGTTGAAGCACCCGGCATCGGCGCCGGCGTTAAGCAAAATATCGGCGCTGCTCAAGGCATTATGGAATCCGGGCGGACGGATTCCGTCGCACAAAAGCCGCTCCACATTAGCCGATACGCCGCCTCCATGTGGCGCGCGAAGCGCGGCGCGTCCATGAGCGGAGATTGCTCGAGCCGGGGGCGCAATTGCTGGCGCAGCTCGGCGAGGCGCGGGATGTCCCGCGCAAGGGCAACGACGGCGCCGATGAAGGATTCGTCGGTTGCGGCGGCCAATTCGTCCAGTCCCAGTTGAAATAATTGGCTCAGCCCGCCCCGGCCCACGCAGGTATCGCCCACCCGGGTGACGGTGGGCACGCCCATCCACAAGGAATCGAGACTCGTCGTGTGTCCGTTGTACGGGATCGTGTCCACACCGATGTCGATGTCGTGGTACGAGCGCAAATACGCCGCGCGGTTGCGATAGGGAACGAAGTCCACGCGTTCGGCGGCGACTCCGTGCGCCGCGAGGCGCTGCGACAACCGACGACCATATCGGCCGGGGGGGGCCAGCAAAAGCAGTCGGCAGCCGCTCTGCGCCTGCATGACCGCGCTCCACAGACGCAGTGTCGCATCGGTGAGTTTGCAGGGGTTGTTCAGGCAGCCGAGCGTGAGATAGCCGCGCTCGAGTGCCGGCAACGGATTGACCTGCGGCTCTGAGGTCAGCGGGTCGTAGCACCAGAAGGAATCCGGGAGGCGGACCGTACGTTCCGTGTATGGAAGTTCGAACCCCACGGGATCCAGGCGGGGGTCGCTGATTCGATAGTCCATCGCGTGCATCCCGGTGGTGCCGGGATAGGCCAGCCAGGCGATCTGGACCGGCGCGGGCTTGCGGGCAAACATCGAGGGTCTGCCTTTGGCCATGTGCATGGTCAAATCGACGAGGATGTCGATGCGATCGCCGCGGATGAGGGTCGCGAGTTCGGCGTCATCCAACGCACGAACGTCGCGCCAAACGTCCGCCAGCGCAGCGATCCGTCGGGTATGGTGGTCGGCGCGCTCCACGCTGGCATAGCAGAAGATCTCGAAGTCCGTGTGGTCGTGCCGTGAGAGCAAAGGCACCGTGAACAGCGATTGGCAATGATCGCGGAAGTCGGGCGAGACGTAGCCGATCCGCAGGCGGCGCAGCGGCGAGCGATCATTGGCATGGACCTCCGCGCCCTGCGACCGCCGCCCAAATCGCCCGGCCCACCGCCGGCATTCTTCGAGAATCGGCTGTGCCTGGGAGGATTGAAAGCTCAGCGCGTACGCAAGGTTGCTGTGGACGGTCGCATTGTCCGGGTCGAGCTCCACGGATCGCCGGAAGCACGCGATGGCCGAATCGAGCTCGCCGACGTCCTTGAGGACGCTGCCGAGGTTGTCATGGAGCGCGGCGTGAAGCGGGTCCAAGCCGAGGGCGCGGCGCAGCATGTCCTCGGCGTCGTCGAGTTGGCCCAGTGTCCGCAACAGGCAGGCAGAATTGTTCATGGCGACGACGGAATCCGGCCTGGCACGAATGGCTGCCGCGTAGGCCGAGGTTGCCGCCGCGAAATCCCCTTCCTCCCGTCGCACATTGCCTAGGTTGATCAAGGCATCCGCATATCCGGGACGCAATTCGACCGCACACTGGTATTGTCCCGCGGCTTCGCGCGAGCGTCCTTGGCCGTGCAGCGCGTTCCCCAGGTTGAACGCCGCGTCGGCCGACGTCGGGTCACGCTCGAGCGCCGCGCGAAGAACGGTCTCGGCCGCGGCAAAGTCGCGCCGGCGGCAAAGCGCTATTCCAAGGTTGACCGCGTGCGGCGCGGAGTGCGGTTCGAGCTCGAGCGCCGTGCGCAGCAGGGCGACGGCCTCATCCACGCGTCCCATGCCTTGCAGCGCAGTGCCCAGGTTGGCCATGGTTCCGGCCTCGCGCGGCTTGATCTCAAGCGCCCGTGTGTAGGCGGCCGCGGCGTCTGCAATGCGTCCGCAGCGTTGCCGGCAGTTGCCGAGATTGTTCAGGGCGGCGAAATGGTCCGCCTCGATGCGCACCGCGTGCTCGTAGGCATCGATCGCCGCGAGGTAATTGCCCCCCGATTGAAGGGCGAGCCCCAGTGCGAAATGCGCATCGGCCGAGCGCGGTTCGGCGTCGAGCGCCCGTCGGAAGGCCGTGGCCGCATCCGCAAAGCGCCCGAGTGCTTGGAGCGCCTGGCCCAGGCCGATGTGGTGGCGCGGATCGTCGGGAGCGCTGGTTGCGGCCCGCTCCATGAGCACGAGCGCCTGCTCTGCGCGCCCAGCCTGCAATTCGAGCAGACCGCCGCGGAACGAGGCCGCGATGTGCGTCGGCTCGCCGGCCAGTATTTGCAAATAGAGCCGCCGCGCCGCGCCGAAGTCGCCCGCGCGATGCCGCCCGGTGGCTAGCTCCAACAACTGGTCGGTGGTCATACGGTGGAGGGCACGGGCCTCGCGGAAACTAGAGGCTCCTGGGCGCTGCGGAAACGGTTTAGGCGACGTCCTTGCGGCGAATGGCGAGTTGTTCGGGCGCTTCGATGCCCATCTTGACGCGACGGCCGGTGCCGCCAAGCAATGTGATCTGGATCGGGCCGTTGGCGAACAATTCCGCCACGGTCATGGTGCCGTCCGCGCCATCGGCGGGCTGGATCACGATTGATTCATCGGCGCGACGACTGAGTACTAGCATAATTTAGGCCCGCGCCAAGGCGCGCTGCGATTTGTTGAAGAATCTGCCCTGAGGGCCGTAGGTGGCCGGAGCGCCGCCGCGCAGCGCCTGAAACAATTGATTCAGCTGCCCCCGGCGGGCGTTGATGATGTAGCCGTTGACCTCGTTGGCGATCCGGCAGCCCGCGATCACCTCCAGAAGGTCGCGCCAGCTGTTGGCGACGCTCTCGGAGACTCCGGAGATCACGGGAATTCTTCCCCGTTGCATGTTGGGCAGCGAAATGCGCGCTGCGTGACACAGTTCCCGGCGTTGCAGCTCGAGCCTGTCGATGATCCCGAGCAGTTCGGTTTTGCGGGCGGCCTTTTCGACGACGGCCTCGGGCGAATTGCCCGTCAAGGCCGCACGCTCCGCATCCAAAGTCGTCGCCAAGGACCGGGCGGCTTCGATTTCGCGTTCCAGCACGAGTTCAAGACTGCGTAGAGCGTCACTGTCCACGACTATTTCAACCCGCTCTCGAATTGCAGAATCTTGTGGGCGACGCTGCCGGCGTCGACCTGATAAGTGCCGTTTTGGATTGATTGCTTCACCGACGCCACCTTCTGCGTGTTGACGACCGGCGATTTGGCAACGGCGTCGCTCAACTTCTGAAGAGCTAGAGCCGGCCCCGTGAACGTGACCGTATCGGCGGTCGACGCAGCGGGTGCAGCGGGCGCAGCCGTGGCAGGGCTCTCAACTTGAGCTTTTTCAACGGCTTGAGGGCCGCCGCTCGGGCCCTTTGAGGGCGCGATTGCATCCGTCGCGTTGTATCCACTGATTCTGTTCGGCACCTTAACTCTCCTAGGGCAAGCTACTCGCCCGTACCATTGTATCGGCCGGGTTCGGATGGACTTTAATCCGATAGCGCCAATTGCTCTCGCTCTTGACGTTATCGACCGTGACCCGCGTCACTGAAGGGCAAATTAGAAAACAATTTCGACGACCTGCGTGGAACGGGCGATTCCCTCGACAATCTTTCCCGAGGATAGGTTTTCGACCTTGACGCGCTGATTGACGAGGCCGTCCGTCAGCGCCCGGCCTGCCATTCTGACGCTGATGCCGCCGGCATCGGCGATCAAAGTCACTGATTGGCCCCGCTGCACGGCCTGGACCCCAAGGAGTTCCTGATTTGTCAGAATGGCGCCCCCGGCGATGGCGCGGGCGGCCGTGAGGCCCACGGCAATGCCGGGGTCATCCAGATAACCAGGGGGCAGGCCAACGAGGTCGCGTTGCTCTATGGTCATGTCCTTTGCGCTCAATACCGTGCCTATGACCAAAGCGTGGGCGGCCAGCACGACGGCGGTCGTGCCCACGATCTTGGCGGGCACATATAGATGCCAGGGCGAGGCCCCCTCGCATCGCAACTCAATCAACACGCGGCCCGGAAGCTGCACGCCGCGAGCGCGCGTGGCGCGGACCGGTTTCTCGCAGCGCGTCAGCTGCAGCTGGCTTTGCATCGGGCCAACGGACAGGCGCTGCTTGTCGGTCAACGGTGGCAACTGGCGCTGCGCCTCGGCGGTCGCAAGCTGTTCGAGCTGCGAAATATCCTCACGGTCGTTGCCGCGAAGTTCGCCCCCGCGGGCGAAGCCTGCCGCCAGGCAAACCAGCAACCATAAGCGACGGAATCTTGGCGCTCGATAAGACATAGAGGGTAACAAGCAAGCTCCGTGCCACGATGGACGCGAACCCGCCGCCGGGCGGTTTGGGCCACCCGGCAGCCGGCGGAGACCCTCTTGCCGCCCACCTCGACGATGCGGCAACTTCTTGCCGTACGCCGGGCGGCGCATGCGCCCCGATCGGGAACCACAGCGCCAGTACGCAGCCCGCAGCCCAGATTCACCGCTTGGCACAGGTCTTGCTTGGTATCCATCCGAGGAGACGGAACCATGTTCGACAATATCTTCGGCATTCATGAACAGGCGCTGCTGCTGCACGGGCAGAGGCTCGGTGTGCTGGCGGCCAACATCGCGAATGTCGACACGCCCAATTATAAGGCGCGCGACATCGATTTCGCCGCCGTGCTCGGCAATTCCGACGGCGAGACGCCGTTGCCGGTCACGGTCACGGACGCCGCGCACATCGTGATGACCGACGGCGGACTGCCGGCGGGCGAGCTGAAATATCGCAATCCCTATCAGGCATCGCTCGACGGCAATACCGTTGAAATGCCGGTGGAGCAAGCCGCCTTCGCCGAGAACAACGTGCGCTACCAGGCGAGTCTCACGTTCATCAACAGCCAGATCTCGTTATTGCAGTTTGCAATCGCCGGCCAGTAATCGGAAGCAGGAGAGAAAATAATGTCTTTGTTCAATATATTCAACGTGGCGGGGAGCGCGCTCAACGCGCAAACGATCCGTCTTAACACGACGGCGAGCAACCTCGCGAATGCCGAAAGCGTGAACGGCGACCCCTCCAAGGTCTATCGCGCGCGTCAGCCGGTGTTTCAGGCAATGGTCGACCAGTCGGACGCGGGCACGGACGGCGAAGACGCGACCGCCGGTGTGCGCGTGCTCGGTGTCGTCGAGAGCGTGGCGCCGCCCACCGAGCGATATGAGCCGGACAATCCGCTCGCGAACAAGGACGGATACATCTACATGTCCAACGTCAACTCGATCGAAGAGATGACGAACATGATTTCGGCAAACCGCGCCTTCGCAACCAACATCGACGCCATCAATACCGCGCGCGATCTGCTGCTGAAGACCATCTCGATGGGCCACTAGTCGCCCATAGGAACATTTTATGCTCATGAACCATATCCACGCGGCAGCGACCTCGCCGGCGGCCACCACCAGCGCGAACGGCGCCGCCACCGGGGCCGGCGGCACGACGTCCTCCGCGACGACGAGTTCCGCGGCGGGCGCCGGCGGCGTCACTCTGGGCGGCACCGACTTCCTGACCCTGATGCTGGCGCAGCTGAAGAACCAGGATCCGACCAGCCCGATCGACAGCAACGCGTTTCTCTCGCAGTTGGCGGAACTCAGCGAGGTCCAGGGCATCACGCAATTGAACACGTCGTTCAGCACCCTGTCGAACTCCCTGGTTTCGAGCCAGGCGCTGCAGGCATCTTCGCTCCTTGGCCATCAAGCCCTCGTCAGCAGCTCGACCGCGGCCGTGACGACGGCAGGCGCCACCGTCACCGGCGCCGTGCAGGTTCCGCAGACCACATCGGATGTGCAGCTCAACATCACGAACAGCAGCGGCGTTCTGGTGCAGTCCATCGATCTCGGAGCCCAATCGGCGGGCCTTGCGAATTTCTCCTGGAACGGCCAGGCCTCGAACGGCTCGGCGGCACCCCCGGGAACCTACTCGCTGAGCGCAACAGTCAATGGGGTCGCCTCCGGCACGGCTGTCGGCACCTACGTCAACGGGACCGTGGACAGCGTGACCATGGGTTCGGGGTCGTCGGGATTGATATTGAACGTCGCCGGCCTGGGCAGCGTTCCCTTCTCCAGCGTCGCACAAATCTCAAATTAACAGTCATCGAGGAAAGCCATGTCAAGTTTCAGCATCGCATTGTCCGGACTCACTGCCGCAAGTTCCGATTTGGACGTGACCGCGAACAACATCGCCAACGCGGACACCGTCGGCTTCAAAAGCTCCAGGGCCGAGTTCGCGGACGTGTACGCGTCCGGAGCGGTGAATCTCAACACCTCGGTCGTGGGTGAAGGCGTGCGGCTCGCCGACACGGCCCAGCAATTCACGCAGGGCAACATCACCACCACGTCCTCGAATCTCGATCTCGCGATCAGCGGCGACGGGTTTTACACGCTGCAGGACGCCAACGGCATCGTGTACTCGCGCAACGGCCAATTCTCCGAGGACTCGAACGGCAACGTGGTGAGCTCGACCGGCCAGGCCTTGCAGGTGTATCCGCCCCTGGTCAACGGCGGCTTCAACACCGGCGCATTGAGCGACTTGAACCTGCAGACGGCGCAAAGCGCGCCGCTGGCGAGCAGCACGGGATCGGTGATCCTGAATCTTCCGGCGGGCGCCAGCCCGCCCACCGTCGCGCCGTTCGATCCGACCAACTCTCAGACCTACAATCAGTCGACGTCGACGACGGTGTATGACTCTCTCGGCAATTCCTATCCGGCGACCTTCTACTTCTCGGCAGTCGCCGCGGCGCCCGCGGCCGTGCCGCCCGTGCCACCGAACACGTGGGCAGTGAACATGACCATCAACGGCACCGCGGTGGGCGCGGCGCAGAATTTGACCTTCAACAGCGCGGGTGCGGTGACCGTTCCGGTCGGAGGCGGGCTGAGCTTCGCCGGCTTCCAACCGCCGGACGGTGCGAATGCCATGAGCCTGGCCTTCAATTTCGGCTCGACCACGCAGTTCGGCGGCAGTTTCGGGGTGACCTCCATCACCCAGAACGGATATGCCACGGGTCAATTGAGCACGGTGGCGATCGACTCTGCGGGCATCGTCTCCGCCGTTTATACCAACGGCCGCTCGACTCAGCTCGGGCAGCTGGCGATGGCCAATTTCCCGAACCCGCAAGGCTTGGAACAGCTGGGTGATACGAACTGGTCGCAAACCTTCTCATCCGGCGACGCGGTGCAGGGCACCGCGGGATCGGCAGGGTTCGGCAGCATTCAGGCCGGCGCACTGGAAAGCTCGAACGTGGATCTGACCACCGAGCTCGTCAACATGATCACGGCACAGCGATCCTTCGATGCCAATGCGCAGGTCATCACGACCGCCAATCAAGAGTCGCAAACCGTCATCAGCATGAATCAGGGCGGCTAATCGTGGACAGAGGCCTCTACGTTGCGATGACCGGCGCCAAGCAGATCATGCAGGCGCAAGCAGTCAACAACAACAACATCGCGAATGCCAACACCACCGGCTTTCGCGCCGATGCGGTCTCCTTCACCAGCAACCCCATCTATGGCCCGGGCTACGCAAGCCGGGTCAACGCGGTGGCGGGCGACGCCGGCGTCGACTTCGCGAGCGGGGTGCTCTCGAGTTCGAACCGTCCGCTCGACATAGCGGTCAACGGCAAGGGGTTCATCGCGGTACAGGGAGCCAACGGCAAGGAGGCCTACACCCGTGCCGGCGACCTGCGGGTAACCGCCGACGGCATGGTCGTAACCGCCACGGGACTGCAGGTGTTGTCGGAGACCGGCCCGTTGCAGGTGCCTCCCGCGACGCAGACCACCATCGGCGGCGACGGCACCGTGTCGGTGGTGCCCCTGGGATTGAGCCCCGCGGCGCAGTCGCAGGTCGACCGGGTCAAGCTGGTCAATCCTCCGACCTCGACCCTGCAGAAGGGCCCGGACGGGTTGCTATACCTCAAGTCGGGCGGCAAGGCGCCCACCGATGAAGCCGTTACATTGAGTTCGGGCGTGCTGGAATCGAGCAACGTCAACGCGGCGATGTCGCTGGTCAATATGATCGAGCTGCAGCGGCTCTACGAATTTCAGATCAAGAGCATCAATTCAACCGACCAAAACGAGCAGAGCGCCGAGCGCCTGATGTCGGCCACCTCTTAACACTTTAGGAATTCCTCATGAATCTTGCACTGTGGGCCGCGAAGACCGGTCTCGACGCTCAAAACACCCAGATGTCGGTGATCGCCAACAATCTCGCCAACGCCAACACCACGGGATACAAGGCGGACCGCGCGGCGTTCCAGGACCTCATCTACCAGAACATCCAGCAGGTCGGCGCGCAGAGCACTCAGAACACCCAATACTCCACCGGCCTCTCGCTGGGCACCGGTGTGCGAATTGCGGCCACCGAAAAGAACTATGTGCAAGGCAGTGTGCTGCAAACCGGCGGCAATCTCGATCTGTCGGTCACCGGCCAGGGATTCTTCCAGATCACCATGCCCGACGGATCGCTTTCCTACACCCGGGACGGATCCTTCTCGCTGGACTCGCAGGGCAATGTGGTGACCGCGAGCGGCAATCCCTTGTCGCCGGCCATCACCATTCCCATCACCGCGCAATCGGTCACGGTGGGCGCCGACGGCACCGTGTCCATCACGACGGCGGGCACGGCCAAAGCCACCACCGTGGGACAAATTCAGCTGGCGAACTTCATCAACGTGGAGGGCTTGCAGCCCACGGGCAACAACCTGCTGATCGAGTCCGCGGCCAGCGGCGCACCGCAGGTCGGCAGTCCCAGCACCAACGGCCTCGGCAGCGTGCAACAGGGCTCCCTCGAAACGTCCAATGTCAACACGGTCACGGAGCTCGTGAACATGATCGA
>Ga0182015_10006909_pt1 | contig 11221 bp, 8 predicted proteins | sample 712P3MmetaG_FD_120478 | JGI IMG/M metagenome (GOLD analysis project Ga0182015, IMG submission 120478) | Permafrost microbial communities from Stordalen Mire, Sweden - 712P3M metaG | ecosystem: Environmental > Terrestrial > Soil > Wetlands > Permafrost | place: Sweden: Stordalen | collected...
CATTTTTTGCATTTCGGCGAGCACTTTTGCGGCTTCGGCCCGCTTGCCCGAGCGGGCATAGGTAGCGGCCAAGCCCGAGAGATTAACGGTGGCATCGGGGGCCAACTGACGACCCTTTTCGAATTCCGCGAGCGCTTCCGGATATCGGTGTAAGGCCAGATAAGCGTATCCGGCCGCCATATGCGGGGGCCAAAAATCCGGGTGTGCCCGGATGGCTGCGTTATCGTCCGCCAAGGCGCCTCCAAAATCCCACCGGAGATAACGTGGGAAGCCGCACAGGAACAGGATTTCTGCGGAAAGCGGATCGATGTTGAGGGCCTTTTGCATCTCCATGGAAGACTGGTCATACTTTCCCAGCGCCGCCAGGTATTCGGCATAGGCAAAGTAGATCGAGGTGATGTTCTGGTTCAAAGCCAGGGCGCGGGTGAACTCCTTACCAGCGTCAGCCAGTTTCCACTCGTGCATCTCGGCGTGGGCCAGCGCGGAATGCGCCTCTGCCAGAGCATCGTCAAAGTCCAGAGCGTGCCGGGCCGCGGCCTCGGCCTTGGGCAGGGCCTCCCGCGGGGAGAGCACCCAGTCCGAAGCCGTCGTATAGGCATCCGCCAATCCGGCATGGGCCAAGGCATAGCTCGGGTCGATGGCAATGGCGCGGTCAAAATACGCGATCGCCTGGTTTAATCCGTCCGGCGTAAAGCGGAACTCGGCGTACCGGCCATCCATGTAGTTTCGATAGGCTTCCAGATTGGACGTATAGCGCCGGTCCAATCTCTGCTTCTCGCCTTGTGCCAGCTTGACGGCCAGCGCCTGGGCGACCCGTTCCGAGATGGCATCTTCAATCGCGAAAACGTTGGTGAAACTCTCGTCAAACGTTTCCGCCCAGAGTGGTTTCTGGTCCTTTACGCGCAGCAGTTGAACGGTGACACGTAACCGCTCCCCGGCCTTTTGTACCTTGCCTTCCAGAAGCGCGTCCACGTGCAGTTCGCGTCCGGCGGCCCATGGGCTCGCCGCCGGCCCATCGTATGGCAGAATCGAACTGGTCGGGCGGACCACCACTTCCCGGAGGTTGCTCAGCTTAGTGATCACAGCATCAGCCAGCCCAAGGCCCAGGGCCTTCTCTGTCTGCGCATCGAGTGATTGGAACGGGAGCACCGCAACCGAGCGAGGAGCCGCTACGCCCGGCAGGCTCACGGAACCAGCCTTCCAGAAGTACCAACCGGCCGCGGTCAGGGCTATCGCCAGCAATGCTCCCAGCGCCATGCGCGTTGCCGGCCATCGGCGGCGGGACTGAAAGCGGCCGTCCTCCTCCTCGGTCTCCTCCTCCACAACCAGATCGGTGTGCCGCTCTACGGTAAGCACGGTTTCGACGGTAGCGATCGGGCGGACATCCGCCACGAAACGATAGCCTCGCCCCGGAATGGTGGCGATGTAGCGATGTTCACCCGGTAATTCACCGAGCGCCTTCCGCAACGCGGAGACGTGCTGGGCCAGATTGGCCTCTTCCACAAAGCTGTTGGGCCAGATGGCTTTCAGCAGCGCATCTTTTTCGAGCACGCGGTCGCGATTCTGGATCAGCACCAGGAGCGTGTCAAAAGCTTTGGAGGTTAACGATACCGGGTTACCGTCGCGAAATAGCAGACGCCGTACGCCATCGGCCCGGAATGGGCCGAATTCATATAACTGGTTCGTTTCTTCCGGCATAGCCCCTCCCCGCAGGGACTTTTAGAAGATTTCATCAAATTTCAAAGCGCCCTAAAGACTTCATAGAAGGCGGGCGGCACAATTGCGAATGTGGAGCCGGCTTCACGAGCGCCGAGTGGACGGTAGTTTAGCACAACCGGCGAACCGGCAGATATGAGGGAACGTGAGAATTAAAAGAAAGACCAGAATCTCCTTACACATTGACGAGAAGCTGGTGATTCGGACCCGCCAGTCGGACGAGACGATCGTCCCAGGCGCCAGGCCAAGCCCCGGCGCGCTCGGAACGCCCGGCTCCCAAATCCAAAAACGACGAGGACATACAACCATGCAAAGACGAATAACCAACATCACTGTCACGGGCGCGCTATTGGCGATCGCTGCCACTTTGGTGCCCAACGCCTCAGCCTGCAGCCTGCCGGGCTACGCCGCTCTGAGGGGACCCGTAATTCTTCCACCGGCGCTGTTGCCGCCGCCGGCTGAGGCGCCAGCCGGGGGCGCAGCACCCCAAGGCAGGGCTTCCATCGTGGGCCTTTGGAATGTCGCGTTCTATTCGGGCGGGTCAGTCGTAGACCAGGCCTTCGACGCGTGGCAGAGCGACGGCAGCGAGATTCTGAACGATTACACGAATCCAATTGAAGGCAACGTATGTCTGGGAGTGTGGACGCAAACGGCTGCGCAGAGCTTCAAGCTCAAACACCCCTCCTGGACTTTCGATAGCAGCGGCAATCTGACCGGCACGGCGTACATCAGCGAGTCGGTAACGGTGGACGCGGGCGGCAACGGATATGACGGCCAATACGTCATCAATTTCTTCGACACTTCGGGCAACCCGGTTGGCAGCTTTAGTGGCACTCTTAAGGCGCATCGCGTCATGCCGAATTGATGCTGGGGGGCAGGCGCCCTGCCTGCCCCACTATCAGCGCGCGGTTTTCAGTTCCAGGCGGCGCTGCCTGAGCCAGCGCAGGCGGCTCTGCTGCTCCTGATAGAGAGTGCCCCAACCGGCCCAATAGTAGCCTGCGACGAACAGCAGCAGGAACGGAATGGAAAAGAAATTATAAGTATCGATGGCGAATGCGATCATGGCCACGAAGTAAGTGCCCACCGCGATTTCGATGTAAGGCAACAGGCCGCTCTTGCGGCGGTATTTCTTGTGCTCCAGGTTCATGGGCCGGTCGCCAATAGCGAACTTAGGGGTGCGGACAAAACCGCTCGAAATGCCGAAAAGCGCCTCCAGCACGGCGCGCGTATTCACCACGGTCAACGCCACACCGACCGCCATCAGTACGGGCAGGAGCAGAATGGAACGCTTCCAATTCTTCGGATATAGCTCGCGCTGCGCCACCACGTAGAACGCGGAGATAGACCAGAAGGCGGCCATAATGAGTGGCAGATCGATAAAGACCATCTGCCACACGCCCATGTAGAAGCGCACGATCATGACCGGCAGCATCAGCGCCGAAACCACCACCATCAACGGATACGAGATGTTGGGCGTGAGATGCATGAACGCCTCGACCTTCACGCGGCGGGGGACGTCCGCGCGGAAGATCAGAGGCAGCAACTTGCGCGCGCATTGCGTCAGGCCCTTGGCCCAGCGCGATTGCTGCACCTGGAATCCGTGCATCTCCACGGGCAGTTCGGAAGGGCATTCCAGGCCGGGCATATAAACGAAGCGCCAACCCTTCAATTGCGCGCGGTAGCTGAGGTCGGAATCTTCAGTGAGGGTGTCATGCTGCCAGCCGCCGGCATCATCGATCATTCGCCGGCGCAAGATTCCGGCCGTGCCGTTGAAGTTAAAGAAATAGCCGGCGCGCGAACGAGCCCCATGCTCCAGGATAAAGTGGCCGTCGAGCAGCATGGCTTCGACTTCGGTGAGGAAGCTGTAATCCCGGTTCAGGTAGCTCCAGCGTGTCTGCACGACGCCCACGGTCGAATCCGCGAAATGATGAATGGTGCGCGTGAGGAAATCCGGCGGGGGCACGAAATCGGCATCGAAGATCGCCACGAATTCACCGGTGGCCGTCTTCAGCCCTTCCTGCAGCGCCCCGGCTTTGAACCCTTCGCGATTATTGCGGTGATGATATTCGAACGGAAGCCCCAGCGCGCAATAGCGCTCGACAAGCGCCTCGGCGAAGGGCGCGGTATCGTCGGTAGAATCGTCCAGCACCTGGATCTGGAGCAAGTCGCGCGGGTACTCAATGTGACTTACTTCGTCGATCAGCCGTTCGATGACATATCGTTCGTTGAAGATAGGCAGTTGAATGGTGACCCGCGGCAACTGCGCAAACTGTTTGGGAGGCTCGCCGGTGGCTTTCTTGCGATGCTTGAAATAGGTGCGAATGATCTCGTAGCGATGCACGCCGTAAATCGAGAGCACGGACAGAATCGCAAAATACGGGATCAGAATCGCCCAATCGAACCAGCCAAGCTGATGAATGCCGCTGAAGGTGTCGTCGAACAGACTGCGCGCCATGCGGGAAGTGGCTGAATTGGCGGCCAGAAATGCAATGGGGAGCAGGGTAGCTATCATCGTGCCGGTCCAAGCACATGTTAACAAATAGCTCCCGCGGAAACATTGCGATTTCTTAATTGTTTTGGAATTTGATCTGCGATTCGGCTTCAAACTTACGATAATTGCGGAAAACTGTTTCGTTGCGGACAAATGCCTTAGCATGCTGCAACTGCAGAACGGAACGCAGTGGCAGTAAGTAGTCGTCTCTACCGATTTTCACCATGCCGTAATCGAGCGAAAGCGCCGGCGACTGCAGGCCAAAATCCTTGGCTAATCCAGCGCCCTGGATGGTAAGCCGCCTGACCAAGCCCGTCTCTGCGTCGATGAACACGCGCCCGTTATAACCGACTGGCTCGCGCCTGCCGCCCTGGGTCAGGGAGAAGTTGGTCTTAGCCTTGGATACCTGCACTTCGAAAACCTGGCATAGCACTCCCATCGCCATAGCGTGTCCCACCCATTTATATGATGCGCCAACCGCCGGGTCGAAGAGGCCGCTCAGCATCAGTCCGAATTCGTTCCGGGTACGAATGCCATTATCGGCGGCCGGGGTGTTGTCGGCCTTCAGCCCGTCTTCAAAGAGCCGCTGGTAACGCTGCTTGCCGTCTTCGAACAAGATGGCCTCTTTAAAGGAGTCGACCTCTTTCAGTTGATCGGGAGTCTTCAGGGCAGCGGTAAACCGATGCGTTTCCTGGATACAGCGGAAATTCGGCAGGTGTTCCGCGTATCCCATAGCGTTTTTGGAAGCCTCTTCCCAGAGCTGCCTCTGTTCTTCCGCGCGCATTTTGAGCCCGCTCTCATCGATCTTGGCAGACTCGATTTCCGGCAATACGACTTCCATATTTTCCGCTTCATCAGCGGGGGCGGGACTCGGCTTAGCCGCTACCGCGATCTGGACCGGCGCAGCGGACGCTTTTCCCGTGACCTGGAATGCCACGACGCGTTTGATGACGCTCTTGCCCTGGTGAATCGAGATGACGCCGCGGTAATCGCCCGGCGGAAACTTCGCGCCCTTCAGGTCTACCAGGTAGGGAAACTCCTTGGCTTGGCCACCGTACATGTTATCGGCACGGCCGGCGATCGAGCTGGAGGCGCCCTCGCGGGCCATGCTTGCGAGCCCGCTCTTAAATGGCAGCGCGATGCGCGCCACGACACGTCCGGCGTTCAGGACTTCCATATTCATATCGATCGGGGCGCCGTGGATATCCGGATAGAGCCGCAGGTAGATCTGCAGATCGATCGGACGTTCGGCGTGGAAGACCGGATTCAGCACGGGCGATAGGGCCTCGCCTTCATAGCTCAACACCTGGTCGGCTTCGAATTTGTCCGCTGCCCCCTTGAAAGGGCGCACCACCAGCGCATCGGTGGCCACCAGGCCGGGCGCGTTCTTGCTGGTTTTCAAGGGCGTCTGAATCACCCCGGTGGTTCCTGCCAGCAGGTCTTCCACTTTGGCTTCCAGAGTAAAGGGTCCCTGACCGGGAAGGCCGATCGAGCGCATGAAGTACATGCTGCCCTGGCGCCGCTCGTCCAATTTGGACACGGGTCCGTGCACGTTCACCTCTCTCCGGCCGGTCCAGATGGCAGTACCCTTGGGGTCCCGCACCGTGGCGATGATGCGCGCCCGCCCCTGGTAGGTGTTGGTGTTGTCGTCTATATCGAACTTCAACGCGTTGAGCGGCGATTCGACGATTACCATGCCCTGCAGGGGAGCGTTCTTGTCGTTTGGTTCGTAGGAAACCTCCATCGAACCGCCGCCACCTACGGCAGGGCCGGGGTTGCCCGATCCGGTCGGCGATTGGGTGAGAGTATAGCTTTCGCCGAAATCTGCTTCGTGATCGAGCATGGAACTACCCACCGAACCCGTTCCGGAAATGCGTATGAATCGAATGTGCACCGGAATCTCGAACTTGGGGATGGCGCCGAGCGCCTGCGGCTTGGATTCGGCGGCGGCGGTGACTTGCGCGGCGGGCACAGCGGGAGCCGGCGGGGCGTTGGACTCATCTGCCGGCGCAACCATGGCCACGCTCGACTCCAGGGCTTTGGCCTGCCGCACCCACGTACCATTGGTTTTGGTGACCAATGCGTTGAGGACGGCGTTCGGAGCGCTCCGGGCGCTCTCACCGACATCCAGCACCACTACCCGCACGCCGCTGGTTTTGCAGATTTCCGCCAGATGTTCCAAGGAGCGCTCTGCGTCGCTCGAGAATGGCGGACTATTCAGAGCGGCGACCACGATGCGCGCGCCGGCGTTGAGCGCCGCGGCTTGGGCGGCGGCATCCAGCGCGATCAGGAACGACGGCGGGTCGGCATCGCGCGCCGCCATAGCGGTGGTATCGAATGCCTGTTCCAACTCTCTCGGATCCGCGCTCGCTTGAAATCGCTGCGCGTCGGGACTGCCAGCACGCCTGATTTCGACACCTCCGCCATCGGTTTGCATCCAGTGGCGGGCCGTCGAGAGCGCGGCGCGTGCGGATTGGCGCGCGGCTTCCTGCGAACTCGGGCCAAACACGAATGTGAGGATCCCTTGTTCGGCGTGGATGGCGGGGGCCAGCGCGAAAGCCACTAACAGGGCTGTGGTCCGAAGTGGGGCGATCTTGAGCATCGGGTTTATTATCGCTCCATTCCGGCCCCGCCGGAGAGGGCCAGTGTAGCCATAACTACAGTACTGGGCGAGCTTGCTCCGCGATTAGCGCAACGGCTCACGGCGCAATGCAAACCACGCGCCCAGAGCCGCAATGAATGCACCGGCGGTCAAGTAGAGCGCGGTGTGAAATTCGGGCGGTCCGGCGAAGTAGTAATGGCTGAAGAAGAATCCGCGGGCCATCAGGGCCAGGACGGCGAGGCTCCAGAGAAAGAAGAGCGGCCGCCACTTTCCGCGCACCGCCAGAATCACTAACACCAGACCCGCCAGGGCGCCGCCGAAAAGCGCGTAAGTGAGCGTCCGCCCTTGCCAGGGAAGCATTTCAAGCTGCAAGGATTGACCGCTGGATAATGCCACGACGGAAACCGCCAGCAGGAACGCCGTCAACACGAAATGAAAAAGATAGCTGAACACGCGCACAAGAGCCCTCAGTGCAGCCACCAGGAGACCTCCGATTGAAGCGAATATTGTAACAGTGTGTGGTGGAGATGATCGCGGGCACAATTTAGCTCGTCCTGCGGAGCTACCCTGAGCGCATGGGTCATTATCCGTTCACGCTCTTTAACGGCCTGACCGGGCTGGTGCTGGCGCTGGTTCTGCGGCTGGTCTGGCGGCGTTTCCGGGGAGTATTCGCCGCCAACTGGCCGCTGGCCGGTTACGCAGCGATCGTGGGATACACGATCGGGTTCAAGGGCGGTCTGAATCCTTATGGCGTGGCGGCGGCGGTAATCTGCGGCCTGGCGATCCGGTTGGGTATTTACCCGCGGCACGTGCGGTGGGCGGAAGCTGCCGCGCTGGCCTATGTGGCGTGGCGTTCGGTAGGATTGCTGCTGATGTGGTGAGTTCCAGGAGTCGCGGTCAAGGATGTATTTTCTCGTGCTTCTCCAGCATTTCGATGAATTTTTGGATGCGCCGCGCGCGGGTCTCGTCCTTCTTGGCGGTCTGAATCCGCCAGAGAATGGCATAACGATTCGCGCGGTCGAGGGTCTGAAAGAATGCGCGCGCCGGCGGATTACGCTGCAGGGCTGCCTCAAGATCGGCCGGCGGTGCGGCGGCGACGGGTGAATCGTAGGCGGCGTCCCACCGGCCGTCTTGTCGCGCTTTTGCGACCTGTTCCATGCCGGCGGGCTGCATGCGGCCGGCCTTGATGAGCGCCGCAGCTTTTTCGCGATTCACTTTCGACCAGATGCTTTTCGCGCGCCGCGGAGCGAATCTTTGCCGCCAGAACTGTTCGTTCTCGGGCTTCTTTTGCGCGTCGATCCAGCCGTAGCAGAGGGCCGTTTCCAGCGCCTCGGCGTACGAAACCGATCGAACCGGAGATCCTTTCTTGGCCAGGCGGAGCCAAGCGCCGGTGGAACTGGCATGGTTGGCACCCAGCCAGTAGTGCCAGGCAGCTTGATCGGCGAAGAGGAGAACGGGATTCTCAGTGGATGTCATCTCGGATCCAGGAATCTGAATGCGGCCCAGGACCCGCACGGGGCCGGCGTGGACGCCGGCCGCAGGACTGGAGTCCTGCCCCACGATTAATGCAAATGTGGCTGAAGCTTGCGCCACAAGAGTCCTGAGGGCTACGATGGCGGAGGCGCAATGATGAACAGGGTTCCGTAACCACCGGGAGCGGAAACCGAGCCGCCGATCGAGGTAGCGCCCCAGATGTTGCCCGCCGAATCCACGATCACACCGGCGTACGGTTTGCCGCCGTCGCCTTGGCCCGTAAAGCTATACACAGTGGTCAGATTGAGGGATGTGTCGAGTTTGAACACGGTTCCGTAACCCGATGCACCGCCGAGCGTGGTGGTGCCGTATAGATTACCGTGTGAGTCCCGCACCAAGCCCGCCACTGGCGTAGCGCCATCCGAACCGCTAAAGGTGTGCAGGACGCTCTCCTTCTGGGTTGAGGTGTTGTACTGAAAAACCACGCCGCTGCCGAGACCAAACGTGCCGGTGCCGCCGGCCGAGGTGGTGCCGTAAAGATTGTTTCCGCCGTCTCCCACCAAACTGCCCGCGGGTTCTGCGCCGTCAGTGCCGCCGGTAAAGGTGTAGAGCGGCGTCGTCCCGGTGACCTCAAAGATGGTCCCGCCGCTTAAACCGGCTCCCCCTCCGGTGGTGGTGCCGTATAGCTTGCCCCCTTGCAGGTGCAGTCCGCCGCGGGGAACCGCGCCGGCTGGCGGGAAGCTTTGTCCAGTCTTATAGGTGAGGTTGGCCAGGATTTCGAACACGGTGCCATATCCCGCCGTGCTGCCTCCCGAATAAGTAGTGCCAAAGAGGTTGCCGAGCGGATCGAAGATGAGTGTGCCGGCAGGGCCGCACCCCTGCGCGGTTGGTCCGGTGAAACTGTGCAACAGGCTAAAGACGCCCGCGGGGGTCAGCTTGAAAGCCGTACCACAACCGTGCGCGCCGCCCCTGTACGTCACACCGTAGAAGTTGTTTGCAGAATCCTGCACCAAGCCGGCAACGGGATCGGCTCCGTCGGGCGCACCCGCGAAGGAGTGCACGGTGTTTTCTGTTCTGGGGGTGACGTCGTATTGGTAAACGGCTCCGTTATTGTGTGCGCCGCCGGCGCTGGCGGTGCCGTAGACACTGCCATTGTACAAAACGGGTGTGGCTAGAGGTGTTCCGCCATCGATTCCGCCGGCAAAGGTATGGAGCACTGTAAAGGTCTGCCCGTACACCGCGGGTAATGCCAATAACACCAGTACCAGGATAGGTGCGGAAGCGAAAGCTATTCGTATCACCTTGTTCGATATCAAATTTCGCATCGTCTCTCCCAACTTGGCTGCTCGCTCTCCCTGATGGCTAAACCCTTGGCAATGTGCAGGGAAGCACAACCATAGCTTGTGTCATTCTGCACCTCACAGGCCCCCGAGTCAATAGGAAACGCGCATAAATTCAGCAATCTGCTTCAGTACTATTACTTACAGAACCATCGTACCTGATTTGGTTAGAAATGGAAATCGTAATACACTCACATAATCACTTCGTCGTGAGGCGTCCAGTTGGCTATGGGGTGCCGAATGGCTCCGGCGAATATATAGAGGACACCATGGACTTAGCTAAAGCGCTTGCTGAGTTGCGGTCGCAGAGGGACGACATCGATCAAGCGATTTCGAGTTTGGAGCGGCTCGCCAGTGGCCGTCCGCGGGGCCGAGGCAGGCCTCCCGGCCGGAAGAATGAGCGCGCTAAGAAATCTGCTTCGGTAATGAGCAACGGCATGCCCGTGCGGCCTAAAACGGCACCCGATTAAGCTTCGACCGCGCTGCACGAAGGCAATAGCCGGTGTCCTCGGCGCTACGCGCTATAATTGCACTGGAATGGATGTCTACGAGGAGATCCTCCGGCTGCGCAAACTTGGGCAGAAATGCGCCATCGCCACCATCGTCCAGGTGCGCGGATCCATCCCCAGTTACGAGAGCGCGAAACTGCTGGTGCGCGAAGACGGCTCCATGATCGGGACCATCGGCGGCGGATGCGTGGAAGCCGAGGTGTGGAACGCCGCGCGCGAAGTCATCGAGAAGGAGCAGCCTCGCCACCTTAGCTTTAACCTGGGCCAGGATGCCGCTTATGATAACGGCCTCATTTGCGGCGGCCAGTTGGATATCTTCGTGGAGCCCGTCTTACCCGTTCCGGGCGCCTTCATATTCGGCGCCGGACACATTTCGAAGAGCATTTCCGAGGTGGCCACACTGGCCGGGTTTGCGGCCAATATCATCGACAACCGGGAGAATTTCGCCAACCGCGAACGTTTTCCCGAAGCCGCCGAAATCTATGCCGAAGAGTACGAAGAGGTCTTCGGCCGGCTGCCCGTGAATGAAACCAGCTACATAATTATCGTGACGCGCGGCCACCGCGACGATATGCGCGTGCTGCGCTGGGCGGTTACGACCAACGCACGCTATATCGCCATGATCGGCAGCAAGCGCAAAGTGATCAGCGTGGTCAAGGAACTCCGGGCGGAAGGCATCCCGCTCGAGAGTTTCGAGCGTGTGTCCGCGCCCATGGGGCTCGAAATCGGTGCCGTCGCACCCGAGGAAATCGCGGTGTCGGTAGTGGCCGAGATGATCGCGGTGCGGCGCAATGCGGATTCCGGCTGGCGGGCGCTCTCGAAATCAATTTTCGCCGGCGAACCTGCGCGGGCGTTGTTGCCGCAGTGACCTGCGGCGTCATCCTGGCGGCCGGCGAATCGCGGCGCATGGGATCGCCCAAAGCGCTGCTGGATTATCAGGGAGAGACTTTTCTGGACCGGCTGATCGGCCTATTCGCGCGGCGTTGCTCGCCCGTGATCGCAGTTCTGGGCGCGCAGCAAGGAACTGTGCGGGCGGCATTGCTCCGGGCCGGCCAGGCGCTGCTGGTGGAGAATCCGGATTTCCGCCTGG
>Ga0182015_10006910_pt1 | contig 11219 bp, 15 predicted proteins | sample 712P3MmetaG_FD_120478 | JGI IMG/M metagenome (GOLD analysis project Ga0182015, IMG submission 120478) | Permafrost microbial communities from Stordalen Mire, Sweden - 712P3M metaG | ecosystem: Environmental > Terrestrial > Soil > Wetlands > Permafrost | place: Sweden: Stordalen | collected...
GATTTTGGCGTGTAATCTCGATTGTCGACATGCTGCCCTCCGCGAATCAACGACTCGCGGCATTGATTCATATCCAGGGCAGTTTGGGAATCCCCCGGAGTCAGATTCTCGGGCGGTTGGTATTACTTATTCTAACAGGCGGCCGCCCAGCTTGCCGCCGCTTTTCTGAGGTCGCTTTTTCGAATCGCGGCGCGCACGTTTTGTTACGCGGCCTTCGTCTATATGGCGTTCTTGTCGAACACCGGTGAAAAAGACGACCGTGCCGTGGCCGATCGGAGTGGCCCTCAAGTGCACGCCGCCCGTCGCTGGTTTGAAAGCAATAAGGTCACCCACTGGCTTTTGCTCCGGATAAGATTTGCGCGCGTCCCCGCGGAGAACAAGATTCTTCTCCTGCGGCGAAACCTACCGCGCGGTCCTTGATAAGGTTTCGCGGGATGGCGAAAAATGAGAGGCGCTGTTTCAATAAGTCGCAAACCAGTTTCACCGAAAGCCTTACCCGAGGCTGGTCAAGGTCATCAAACCAAATGGCTCTTTACAAAGACAGGCATGATCTCGTCCCATTGCTCGCGCCGATGCGATCGCTAAGAACCCGCGCAAAAACCGTACCCAAATCCTGGGCGCTAAAAAGCCGCGCCGTACCGAGATTCTAGAGGAATTGGGCAAGACCAGGGATTGCCGCGGCAACTTGGCCGACAAGTTCGTCGCCGGCCTTCTCGCGGACATAGGCGAAGACTTGTCGCCCGATTGTCTGCATTTCGCCCATGCCGAGGCCAAGGCTAGTGAGCCGGCCGGCCAAGCCCATGAGGCCGCCGCCTATCGAGCCGGCCAGTCCGTCGAGAAGGCCTCCGCCGCTTTCCCCAGATGCTGCGTCGGCGGCCTCGGCCGCACCGGGTACGGCCGCAAACAAGGCATCAACCTCGGCTTTTGGTCCTTCCTTGCGAAGGAACGCGAGAATCGTCTCGACCGATTTTTTCGCAATCTCGGGTTCTACACCAGCGGCTGCGACAATGCTTGCGATCAAATCTTCCATCTGAATCCTCGTCGGTGCGCATGAATCGCCTGCACTTGTCACCTTGCCGGGAATAAAATCAAGGCGTGCGCCGCCGTTTGAGGACCCCCCATGTCCGACGGTCCCCGCGAGTGCCTGGCCGCATTGATCGCTAGGGAAATGTCGACAATTTGGCGCGGTCTTCGGCCACGCAGAATGCCAGACACCATCATGCCGGCAGGGCGACGGAACGGCTGGCTCGCGAAGGCATGCCGGATCGAACTGCGGGTGAGCGAATCGATCCTGATAAGGGATCGCGGAGATTGCCAAGGGATCGTCGTGCCGCTCATGAGCCTGCCGAATGATAAACGCGATCGAGCGGCCATGGGACGTCATAGGCAAAGATCAAATCTTCGCATCGCGCAAAAATAGCGCTTAAATTTGACGGTCGATTTATTCCCATCGGAAGCTGGCCGTAAGCCAAGACTTGAGACCGACCCAGTACCGGACCTCCTTGCAAGCTTACCGCGACGGGCCATAGCTAGTCAGGAACAGCGTAACCGCTTCTTCGACGTGAGCGCGCATTTTCTTTCCCTTGAAAGGTTCAAAGCCTGGCGCGACGAGCCCGAGAATCTGGTAGTTGGCGACAATAGTCCCGAGAAAGAGTTTGGCGGCAAGCTCGGGTTCAGGACAGCGCAACTCTCCGCGCCGAGCGGCGCGGCCAAGGTAGCGCGCGAGCTCGCCGTGAACGCGGCCCGGACCTTGCGTGTAAAAAATGCGGCCGAGCTCGGGCGCGCGAACCGCTTCCGCGACCATGATCCGGCAGAACGACAGCGAATCGGCGCGAGTGATGAATCGCAGCAAATTGAGCCCGAGTCTACCGAGGACCTCTCGCGGCGTGCCGGTCACATCGAGCTCGCCATCTTGTCCGCCGGTTATTCGCGCCGAGCGCCGCCGGACGATTTCCGCGAACAGCTCCTCCTTATTGCCAAAATGCCGGTAAAGAGTCTCCTTCGACGCGCCGGCTCGGGCGGCGACGAGCTGCATTGTCGTCTCTGTGAACCCGCGCTCCAAAAATACGCGTTCCGCGATCGCCGCGATTTCTTCGCGCCTCCTATCGCCGCGCGGCACGCGCCGCCCGGTCTTTTCGGCGGAACAGTTCCCAAGGTTCCTTGACTCGACCACATTGCTCATATAAACGTACCAATCGGTTCGGTTATATCTAAGCCATTCCGGCGTTATCTCGTTGCAGGACGCTTTCGTCCGAACAGTTTATGCGAGTCTCGAACAAACGGCGACACAATTCATGGTGGGCGCGCTCATCGACGACGAACTACAAGTACACGACGCTAACCGTGCGCGCGCCAAACCCGGCGACGAGAAACCCGAACCCGAACACGATGGTGTCCAGGCAGGCGCCGGCGGGACCGCGCCGCCGGAGAAAGATGAAAAAAGCCGGCCGCGCGAACGGCGCGGCCGCGTGATTTTGGGCGGCGTCCTCATTTTCGGACTGCTGATTGGCGCCGGCATCTATTTTTGGCTTTCAACTCGCAATCTTGAATGGACCGACGACGCTTATACGGACGGGCGGGCGGTGAGCATAGCGCCGCAGGTTTCCGGGCAAGTTGCGTCACTCGACGTGACGGACAATGAATCCGTCCATAAGGGGCAGGCGCTCATCCACATCGATCCGCGTCAGTATGAGAATGACCGCGATTCCGCGCAAAGCGTGCTGGACACGGCGAAAAACCAGCTCGCCGGCCAAAAGTACGGGGCCGAGATCGCGCGCAAAAATTTTCCCGCTCGGCTGAAACAAGCGCAAGCTCAGCTCGCCTCCGCGCAAGCCGCCGAGGCCAAGGCACAAGCCGACTATCAACGCCAGCGCAGCCTGCCAAAACAGGCAACGACCCAACAGGAGATCGACGCCGCGACAGCCGCTTGGCAGCAAGCGCAAGCCCAGGTGAAACTAGCCGAGGCCCAGGTGATGGAAGCCGAGCCGGTGCCGCAGCAGATAGGCCAAGCCGATGCGCAAGTTGGTCAGCAAAAAGGCCAAATTGAAGAAGCTCAAGCCAAGCTCGATCAGGCGAATTTAAATCTTTCTTGGACTGTCGTGACCGCGCCACAGGACGGCTGGATCACCAGGCGCAATGTCGAGATGGGCAACTATGTGACCGCGGGCCAGCAAATTTTTTCGATCGTCGCGCCGGAGGTTTGGATCACGGCAAATTTCAAGGAAAGCGAACTCGACAGAATGCGCCCGGGCCAGCCGGTGACCATCAAGCTCGATGCCTATCCCCACCTTGACCTTAAGGGTCATGTCGACAGCATCCAGTTAGGGTCAGGCTCGAAATTCACCGCCTTCCCGCCCGAGAACGCGACCGGCAATTTCATCAAGATCGTGCAGCGCGTGCCTGTCAAGATCGTCATCGACAAGGGTCTTGATCCCAATTTGCCGCTTCCGCTCGGAATTTCCGCGGTCCCGACGGTCGATGTGCGATGAGCGAGATTGACCAAGCTCGCGAAGTTCCATGGAAACCAAAGCACAATCCATGGGCGATCGCGATTGTCGTCACGTCAGCCGCCTTCATGGAAATTCTCGATTCGACCATCGTCAACGTCGCCTTGCCGCACATCGCGGGCAGTTTATCGGCTAGCAATGATGAAGCGACCTGGGTGCTCACGTCCTACCTTATCGCCAACGGCATCGTGCTGACGATTTCGGGCTGGCTCGGCACGGTGATCGGGCGCAAGCGTTATTTTCTGATTAGCCTTTCGATGTTCACTGTTTGTTCTCTCCTTTGCGGGATAGCAGGCAGCCTTCCGCAACTCGTCGTCTTCCGGCTCATGCAAGGCTTCTTCGGCGGCGGACTGCAGCCAAACCAGCAATCGATCATTCTCGACACATTCCCTCCGGAAAAGCGCGCTGCCGCATTTGGCGTTACCGCGATCGCAACGGTTGTCGCGCCCGTGCTCGGGCCGACGCTTGGCGGATACCTCACGGACCACTACGATTGGCGCTGGATCTTCTTCGCCAATTTGCCGGTGGGACTGATCGCGGTATTTTTCGTCTCGGTCCTTGTCGAGGATCCGCCTTGGCACAAAAAAACGTCGCGGCATATCGACTACATAGGCTTAGCGCTGATTACGCTCGGCCTCGGTTGCATGCAGATCACGTTGGATCGTGGCGAGGACGCCGACTGGCTAGGATCGCCCTTCATTCGGATCATGGCCATTCTGGCGGCGCTAGGAATACTTGGCGCGATCGGCTGGCTCTTGATCGCCAAGAAGCCGGTTGTGGATCTCGACGTCTTCAAGGACAGGAATTTCGCGATGGGAAGCGTCTGCATGGCGGCCACCGGCGCTGTCCTCTACGCCGGCGCGGTGATCCTCCCGCTGTTCACGCAAACGATCCTCGGCTACACTGCCCTATGGGCGGGATTGGTCCTCTCGCCGGGCGCGCTCGGCGTCATCCTGCTGATTCCGGCCATTGCCCTATTGATGCGCGTTGTTCAAACGCGCTTTATCGTAGCGGCCGGTTTCTTTTTCATGGGATGTGCGTTTTTCTATTCGAGCAGGCTCACGCCCAACATTGATTTCTGGTCGCTGGTCATTATGCGCACGGCGCAGACCGCGGTGCTGGCCTTTCTGTTCGTGCCAATCAGCACTATCGCCTTCGCAACCTTGCCGCGCGAGCTCAACGGCGATGCAACCGCGCTTTTCGTAATGCTCCGCAATGTCGGCGGCTCGATTGGAGTTTCGGTCGCGACCGCCATGGTCACCGAGCGGACCCAGGTTCGTCAAGCCTATCTCGCCCGATGGGCAAACCCTTTCAATCAATCTTTCAATGAATTGATTGCGCGTTCCGAGCGCACCCTAACGGCGATGGGGCGCGCGGCAAGTGCGGTGCATGAAATAGCAGTAGGACAAGCCTACCAGGCTTTTCGTGTCCAAGCCGCGGTGCTTGCCTATTCGGATGTTTTTCTCTTGGCGGGCGTGGTGGCTTTCGCGGTCGTCCCCTTCTGCTTCTTCCTATCGCCCAAGAAAGGCGGCGCCGGTGCGGCGCATTAGCGGCATTTCGAGCCCTGCAAAAATCAGGATGTTGGCGGCAATGCTCGCCCTGCCGCTACTAGCCGGATGTGTCTCCGTCGGACCGGACTTCGAGCCGCCAGACCCGTTGCTGCCAAGCGTTTCGTTTATCGGCAAGCCGGGGCCGCTCGGCCCAAACCACGCGCCGGCGGCATCGGCGAAAGGCGATGCCTCACCGGTCGATCCCGCATGGTGGGCGGCATTTCGCGATCCGATCCTGACATCGTTGGCGGGCCGGGTCGCGGCGGCCAATCTCGATGTGAATTCGGCCACCCTCAAACTGGCCGAAAGCCGGTCGCAGCTCGGCGTCGTGGCCTCGGCCGCCGTGCCCTCGATCAACGGCGATGCTTCCTACCAGCGCGAACTCTTCAGCCAGAATGGACTTGTGAGCTTGGGCAAGCAGCTTGGTCCGCCGGGCACGTCATTCGTGGTGCCGCCCATAAGCATTTACCAACCGGGGTTCGACGCTTCTTGGGAGCTCGACCTCTGGGGCCACGTCAGACGCCAGATCGAGTCCGCCGGGGCGCAGGTCGAAGCCGCCGAAAATCAGCGCCGCGACATGCTTGTCTCGACCTTGGCCGAACTTGCCCGCGATTACATAGAGTTGCGGGGGGCGCAGGCCCAGATCGCGATTTCAAACGAGAATCTCACTACCGCTAACGACATCTTGAAGCTGACGAAGACCCGCGCGGCAAGGGGGCTAACGACCCAGCTCGACGTCGAAAACGCGGCGGCGCAAGCGGCGAGCATCAGGGCTCAGCTGCCCGGCTTGGAAAACCAGGAATCGATGGAGATCAATGCCCTAAGCCTGCTCCTGGACGAGCCTCCGGGGTCGCTGCGGAGCGAACTCGCGCGGGCAAAACCAGTACCGCCGGCGCCGCCGCGCGTGCCGCTCGGGATCGCGTCCGAACTCGCGCGCCGGCGGCCTGACATACGCGCGGCGGAAGCGCAGCTTCACGCGGCGACCGCCGATATCGGCGTCGCGGTGGCCGATTTCTATCCGAGCGTGAAGTTGAATTCGAGCAATGCCAACGTTGGGCTCAACGCGCTCGATTTAAAAAATCTTTGGAAGGGGAGCTCGCTGCAATATGTGTTGGGGCCGAGCCTGTCGATCCCGATCTTCGACGGCGGCCGCCTCAAATCGACCTTGCAGCTGCGCGAGATCCAACAGCAGGAAGCGGCCATTACCTATCACAAGACAGTGCTTCAGGCTTGGCACGATGTTGTCAACGCACTGGTCGCTTATCGCACCGAGCAGCAGCGCCGCGCGCGATTGAAGGATCAGGTCGACCACTCCCGCCGGGCGCTGGCTCTTTCCCGGACGCGGTACGACGCCGGAGTTATCGATTTCATTACGGTCCTCGACGCCGCACGAACCGTGTTGCAGGCCGAGCTGCAATATGCGCAAAGCACGACCAATGTATCAACGAACGTTGTGCAACTCTACAAGGCGCTAGGCGGCGGCTGGGAGCAAGCTTTTCCGGAGGAGCCTGCAACGAGTGTCGTGAACCTTCAATCGGTTCAATGAGCGCGTCTCCAATCACCGGGACTTTTGCCAACCCGCCTCATCGCGGACCTCGGAGACCAAACCCGCGCCGCCCGCGATTGTCGCGCGATCATGATGTTCGGACGTGCCTGTCCTCATCGATCCACTCAGACGCCAGTTCCGGTTCCAGGTCCGTGGTGCGGCCCGGAAGACGGTCCTCGTACGAACTCATTGCGATCCGCCGTTCGATCTCTGCGTTGACGACTGCCGGGCCTTGGTCCCATAGCGCTTCCTCGATGCGCACATAGGCGAGTTCGCGTGTCTTGTCCCTGACGCGGCCCTTGAGACGGTCGTCGTACCAAATGGTCCAAACCTGCCAGTCCTGCTTTGCCGCATGGAGCATCGCTTTCATTTCCCGCCACAAGGAATGGAGCTGGTCCGGTTGACCTTGCGGCCACAGCGGCGATCTTGCGATGGCAGAAGCCGCCGCACCATTTTCAAAACGCGTCGCATCGGAGGAAAGCGCGGACCAAAAAAAGGGGGCGGCGGCGGCGCCGGCGTGCGCGGTAGCGTAGGTGCGGGCGCCAGCGTAGGCGGCAGCGGCGCGAACGGCGGCGGCGCGGGCGGCGGCGGCGGCGGCGCGGGCGGCGACGACGGTGGCGTAGGCGTCGGCGGCGCGGGCGGCGGCGGCGGCGGCGGCGTTGCCGGCAGCGACCGCGGCGTGGGCGTCGGCAGCGTAGGCGTTGTAGTCGGCGCGGATGGCGGCGGTGTAGGCGTCAGCGGCGCGGGCGGCGGCGGCGGCGGCGGCATTGGTGGCGGCGACGGCGGCGTAGGCGTCGGCGGCATAGGCGTTGTAGTCGGCGCGGATGGCGTCGGCGTCGGCGGTGGCGAGGGCGACGACGACGGCAGCGGCGGCGGCGACAGCGGCGGCGTAGGCGGCGGCGGCGGCGGCGGCGAACTCCGTTCGCTGGGCGGGATATTTGGCCGCGACCCACGAAAAGACCGTAGCCCGGAAAACCGGCAAAACGAGGACGCCCGCAAAGCCCTCATGCTTTGCCGTCTGCACGACCGGCAAAACGCGCAGGGCCGCGCGCGCTGCAACCACGACCGCCACGTCGGCCTGCTGCTTTCCCAGCCAGGCCTCCAATTGACTGCGGTTCTTGAAATCGGTCGGCATCGCCTTCCACCTAAACCATCGCAGATTTCACCTGCTTCGCGGGTTTAAGTACGAAATCCGTATGCCACCGCGCCACTTTGAGATGGCGCATCCTATTTCGAAGGACTATGCCTTGCAGACATTCGAGAAAGCAGACGCTCTTTATCGTCGGCAATTCGAGCCGCTTAGCGCCTAGTCAAAGGCAGGTGATGGAGACTGCGCGGTTTGCGCCCTCCAGACGCTTGGAGCAGATTGAAATCCATTTCCCACCAGTGAGAATTTGTGGCACATGACGACTATTAACATTGCTTAGGAGATCGGCATACCGGAAAATTTACGACGGGGTGATGCGGTCGTGCAACGGCAGATTGTGGGCGCCTCCCGCCATCAGAGTCCAGTCGGCAGCACGGCGGTCCACCAATGCGCGCATTGATGTGCGGCTCCTAAGGAAACGGAATTGCACGCGTTTGGGCTCAACGCCGATCCATGGGTATACCGCAATTCGCTTATTGGCTCTTGGTCACTAGGTAGATGAGCAAACCGGTGATCAGCGGAAGCATGAACGTCCCGAGCACTAGGCCTCCGATGATCTTTGCATGGATGCCCTCAATCTTTCCGAAACGTATTTCATTTTTGGTGTTCTGTTCCCCGAGCCCATCCGTTATGACTTTCAACGCCGTTTCGCGCACGGCCGAGGCAAGGTTTAGGGCAGTTTGGGTATCCCGTCTAAGCATTCCGATATCATCGGCAATCCGCAGCCCGAATGTCTCGAATGTATCCCGGCTGATGAAGCTCCGCTCCTTCTCGCGAGCCAGCTCGTGAAAATGGTTCAAGGTGTCAAGGCGCCGCGACGTTTCAGCGCTCTCCAGAACTATCGCCTTATCCATCGCGGCGAAGCGTTGCTCGTGCAGCTCTTTCAGCGTTTCGATTGTAGCGGTCATTTTGGGCTGCTCCGTGAAGCGCGCGCATACTCTGCACATCCATTCATTTCCTTCCGCCGAGCCAAGATGCGACATTCGCCTTGCCAAGATTGACCGCGTGGACAAGAAAGAAGCTCGATACCACCGCCCATTCGAAAGTGTCATGGAGGGCGGGCAGCTTCGGCACGCCGATGATTGCCGCGCCAAGGAACGCCCTGTTCGCCAGGATCGTGCCGATTTAGACGAGCCTGAAATGCACCGCGGATAAGAGCGAGCACCTCACCCTCCGTCATGCCTGCGGCGCCCGCGGCGGCCCCTGGATGGCGCCAGGAAGTGGAGAGATCACAGGCGGCGTTGCGGCGGCTATCTGAAGCCCGCTGAAATGCGACCATGCCTTGGCAACCCATAATCCGGCCGCGACCCATGCGGCATGCTCGCGGCTCATGATTTGTTCCCACGAAAAACCGTTAAGCTGGTCGCCCTCGATCACCACGAATGTCCATCCTGTCGCAATAGTGTCCAAGATGGGCGTCTTGAGACCGAAAAACGAAAGTTGCAGGCTCTGCAAGACTGTCAGGCCGCCAGCGCGTAGCTTCTCGCGAATCCCAAGTGTCGCACGGACGTTTCTGATCCCAGGATAAATGATAAAGATCAGCATCCCCATACCCATGATGATCACGATAGGAATGGCCATCGTCTTCTCCTCGGTTATTTTGTTGACAGGCTTCCGGCGGCCGGCGTAGGCGCCGCTATAGCGGCTTTCGCCGCTGCGATCGCAGTCTCCTCTGCGGCGATGTCCTTTTCCGTTTTGGATACCACTGCGGCTACCGCGGACTTCGCAGCGATAGCAGCGGCTTGCGCTGCCTGCATTTGGGCCACGGCTCTGTTCAGTGCATCGGCACGCTGCCCATGCCGCCAAGCGTTGAAAAATGCGATGAGCATGGCAATGGCGGCCGCGCCGATGATCACGGCGATTACCGCGTATCCCGCGCCGGCGAACTGCTGTGCCCCTGCTGATGCGATCACCCCGCCGGCAACAACCTTGTTGGCTTTGCGCTTACGGGCCGCGCCCCTCTCGATTTCATCTGTCGCGGATGCCGGGGTGAGCGCGCCGGCCATTTGCAGAGCGAGCGCCTCGCACTCCGCGACGCGGCGCCCCCAGTCCTTGCCGAATTGTACCCACGCGCTGAGTGCATGCATGAAAGAAAGCCGCTCGTCGCAAATCTTTCTGATCAGCGTTGGAACGTCGCCGTCGCCTGCCATAACGCGGAACCCGTTTGCCTTTGCTGGGCCAGAATTTATCGAAGCATCGAACAACGCCAAATCCTGGCCCGCAGGCAGCCGGTCGCCATGAATCGGCTCCCAATAATTCGTCCGGTAAATGTCCGCGATCTCGTCATCGCTTATGTCCCAGACGTCTTGCTGCGGCAGGCCCTTGCATTTGCGGTAGGCATCGTAGGTCGAATGCGTAATTCCGCCGCGCCCGGTGCGGCCTCCGCGATCGCCGGGGGTGTCGCAGTTGCCGCCCTCCTGGCGCCGGACGAAATTTGCGCAAGCGTCGTAATTTTCTTTCATCATGAGCTCCCACGTGGCGCGATTTCATCGACCGAAGGGCCGCTCTTGCGAATTGTGACCGACTCCACCTCGGCGATCGATCGGCGCGCGGCGAGGAAATTCAGAACCGTCATCGAAAATCCAAGAACAATAAGAACAATGCCGATCACGTCGATAATGGTGAGCCCTTGCCGAACCGTCATACCGGAAGCCTCTCAAAAAGTACGAGCATAACGCCGCCTAACCCGAGCGGAACTGGCGTGAGGAGCTCGTCAATAAAATTATGCTTGCCGCCGATTCCTTCGAGCCATAAGCCGATTATCATGAGAGAGACGACGGTAAGGAGATCAACTATCGCTTGAGTCATTGCTTTGCCTCCGTGACGAAATGCGGCGACGCGAGGCTCTCGCGCCACCCATGAAAGAGGAAACGCCCGGCCATAGCCGCGATGACAGCGCACGCGGCGACTACCGCCATGCTTCCGATGTGCATGTGGCCGGCTGCCGCCGCGACCGCCGCTGCGAATGCGGCGGCCCCTACAGCTGCCTTTGATGTCTTCTTGCCGGACGTGTGTGATGCCTCGGCCGCTTCGCCGGCGAGAATCGCTGGACCGGCGCCAGTGCCATCATCATCAAGATCGCGAGCGCTTCGCAGGAAACTAGGCATCGTCCCCAGCCTGCCCCGCAACGGCTCCAGGCGCGCAGCCGAAGCGGGAACGAACGCCGGTGCGAGAATATCCCACGATCGCATCGTTGACCGGGGACTTGCACAAGATTGCCGAAATGTTGCGCGCGCGGGCAAGCCCGCTATTGATCGCGGTCTAAAACGCAGGGGATTTCGCCAGCGCGCGATAATCATAGGTCGCTTGCGTCACGTCCTCCATCGCCCGGCCGCCACGATCGCGCAGGTCGTTCGACCGCCCCCTCGTATTTAAGGGCGAAGGCACGACAGGCTTGTAACCGCAGGTCGGGTTAACGAACCGAAAATCCTCGCTAGAGAATTTCTCAGCCGTTATGATGCGCATCAAAA
>Ga0182015_10006911_pt1 | contig 11219 bp, 8 predicted proteins | sample 712P3MmetaG_FD_120478 | JGI IMG/M metagenome (GOLD analysis project Ga0182015, IMG submission 120478) | Permafrost microbial communities from Stordalen Mire, Sweden - 712P3M metaG | ecosystem: Environmental > Terrestrial > Soil > Wetlands > Permafrost | place: Sweden: Stordalen | collected...
AGGCATCGCCCATGGGAATGGGCGCGATCGAGAGCGCGCACGGCCATCTGAAACGGGCGATCGCCGATGCGCGCTTGTAAGCTTCGGCCACGAACGACGTTACGGTGCGATCGACGGAAGGGCGCCGCATCGGCCATGAGGACATCTCGATCTGGATCTCCGGGCGCAGCGCGTCGTCACGTTCAGCCAATGGCGCATAGGGCAATTGAAAGAGCGTATAGGTCGATTCGTACATCACCCGGCGATGCGCTTCATTCTTCGCGTCGAATTCAAAGCCGGCAGAGAGAAGGGCTCGGGTAATTTCCTCGCGCAATTGCCGATAGCACGCGCGCGGCTGCTTCGTCGCGGCGACGATTTTGAAGTCGATATCTTCCGACATGCGCTCGATGAGGCGATGGGCTCGGCTCAAGGCGGTTCCGCCCTGAAAGACGAGTTGGAAGGGGCCTTTATCGGCGCTGCTGATCGCGGCCAGCGCGCGAACGACGAACCAGTCTTTCTCGACGAGCGCCTGCGTCTGGAGCCCGAACTGGCGTTGAACTTCGACCAACTCCTGAACTGTCGGTCTATCTTTCAAGCTGAAGCTCCGTAAAGCCGTCACTCAGCCGACGCGAGAATCGGCCCTTCACACGCAAAGCCGGCCGTGCCGGAATTTGCGTCGAGCGGTGTTCACTGTAGGCGCGCTCCCATTCGGTCGGTTCCCATTCGACGCCCAGCTTGTCGAGCGCCTGGCGTGCGGCACCGCTCAGGCCACCCGGTGCGTACAAGAGCACCTCGCCCGAAAGTCGCGAGATCGTGGCGCGGGCATAGACGCCGTAGCCAAGGCGCACCAAGCGTCTGTCGCGCACGAGGCCATGCAGCGCGCGCACCACCTGCGTTTCGCCGCCCAAGTCTGCGAACTCGCGCGGCAGGAATACGTCTTCGCCCTTTTTGCGGGCGATCCGTTCCTCGATCCTGGCGCGAAGAGTCTTGGGCTTGCGTATCGCACACCTAGCTTACAAAAACTTGACACCAACCCTATGCAAAAACTTGACATTGTACAAGGAGAAAATGTTTTAATCTAATGAGTTAACCGTATGAGTAGCTTCAGAGCGTAGGGCGGTGCCGAGGTCGACTCTAACGTACGGATTCCAAGTTCTTTCTGGGCGTGTGGGCCTGTCTATCGCGGCACCACGCGCTCGACGCGGCCGGTCGTAACGAACATCACGAGTCCTTCCTTTCCGCCTGTCCCGGCAAGATAGTCCGTGACCTGTTCCCGGTAGAGGCCCACCGTGGCGGCGCTCGGATCTACGTCGCTTTTACAATCGAGGACATACGTCAGGCGACCGCCGGCGGCCTGTCCGTCCCTCTCACTCACGCCGAATGCTTTCCTTCAGCGCGGGGTGGCGTCTCAGAGATCCCGGCCGCTTGTTCCGGGCCAGCGCCTCGCGCAAAAAGGAGCCGAAGGTCATTACGAGCCAGTGCATGAAATTCTCCTGGTACGCGAGGCGTCTTCGCGCCATGGGCGCGCGCGAGATCGGGCGGCGGCTCGCCGATCGGTTCCAGGAAGGAGACTGGCGCCGCCGCTATTTTGATTCGCACAAGCACCCCGGCCTGGTTGGCACGAACCGGAATTTCGTCGCCGGGCTCTCGCGCCGCCGTGCGGACGATGCGCCGCTGGCGGCACGTTCCGCGCTTCTGCGGTTTGCCGACCGCCTTCTCGCCGGAGAATGGCGAACCTTCGCGGTTGTGCGCCGCGACGTTGCGCCCGATGTCGATTGGCATCTCGACCCCCGATCCGGTGTTCGCGCCCCTGACGAGGCCTACGCGTTCGAGATCGATATCAAAAGTACGGCGCGCTTCGATACGAAATATGTTTGGGAGCTGTCTCGACACCACCACACCACGCTGCTTGCGATGGCGTATTGGCTCACGGGCGACGATCGATACGCCCGCGCGGCGGCCGCGCAGGTCGCGTCGTGGATACCTGCCAATTCCTTTTTGCGCGGTGTTCAATGGTCGAGCGGAATCGAAGTGGGTATGCGGCTCATCGCCTTCTGCTGGACCCGTCGCCTGCTCGAGGATTGGCCGGATGTGCGGAACCACTTTGAAGACGATGACCATTTTGCCCAATCCGTGTTCGTGCACCAATGGTTCCTTGCCCATCGCCAGAGCCATGGCTCCTCCGCCAACAATCACCTTCTCTACGAAATGGCTGGCCTGTTTGTCTCCACCTGCAGCATGCCCTGGCACGCCCGAGCGGCAGCTTGGCGCGGGGAGGCACGCGAGATACTGGAACGAGAATTTCCCCGGCAGGTTTTCGCAAGCGGCTACAGCCGCGAGCTTGCCTCAGATTACAACGGCTTCGTTCTTGAGGCGCTTCTGCTCTGTCTCGTGGAGGGTGAACTGAGCGGAATCTCCCTCGGCCCGGAATTATGGAGTTGCGCCCGCACGATGCTCGACTGCCTCGATCAAATTGTGGATTGCCGCGGCCATCCGCCGCGTCAGGGCGACAGCGACGATGCATCGGGGCTTCTGCTGGATGCGCCGGATTTCGACCGTTGGTGCGACCTTGGCCGCATTCGCGCTGTCTGGTTTGGAGGCAGCGCGCAGGAGCCGCAATCGTTGCGCGCCTGGATGCTGGCGCCTCTCGCACAGCCGCCAGTCCGAAACATTTTGCCCCAGCCGCACGCTCCTATCCACTGCGACGCAGGCCTGACAATTCTGCGGGCGCGCCGCGGAACGCAACGCGAGATCTACTGCGTATTCGATACCGGACCGCTGGGATACCTGTCGATTGCAGCGCACGGCCATGCCGACGCGCTCGCCGTCGAGGTACGGTATGGCGGGATAGCGGTGCTGGTCGATCCGGGTACTTTCGCCTACTGCGGTCCCTGGCGCGATTATTTTCGCTCCACCGCCGCGCACAATACGATCGAACTGGAAGGAATCAGCCAGTCGACAAGCGGCGGTCCTTTTCTTTGGACGCGTCATGCGACGTCCGTACTTCGGAATTCCGACGGTCTGGCGGAGGATGCAGATCATGCCTGCGCTGAGGGGGAACACGACGGCTATCTGCGATCTGGATTTCACGGGCGCCACAGCCGCAGCGTCACGCTGGATCGGACTCAGGCCCGACTGACCATCGAAGACGAGGTGCGCGTTGAGCGGCCGGCGCGGTGCAGGATGTTTTTCCATTTGCATCCCGACATCGGCTGCGAACTTTCGGGCGACAATGTCCGTCTGGATTGCGGCGGGAACGCCATTCTTCTCGAACTGCCGGCAGCGCTCGACTGGCGTACCGTGCGCGGGTCCGAAGATCCAGTGCTCGGCTGGTACTCGCCCTCGTACGGCGTGAAGCTGCCTTCGACGACGCTCATCGGCGACGTGGTTCTGGATGGCGTAACACTCATGAAAACCCGACTGCTGTTTCCGGAATAGGTTCCAGGATTCCGGCCAACCCTCCTGTGCGAAGTGTTTCCGGCTGCCGCGTCGGTCGGAAAGTGATTCAGATCGCCACGTCGCCGGTTCGTCGGGAGCGGGCGAAAGCTGCGAGTATGCGCGACCAGGTTCCCGTGGCCGGCGTCATCCGGACAATGCCGAGCCACGCAAGACAAGCCATCACAATCGCGATAGCTGTGTCGATGATTGGTGAAGGCGAACTCGGTTTGACCGGCGCGTGCGGCGAATCGATCAGCGTCGAGGCATAGAGATGATCGGACTCGATCATCATCATTTCCTGTTCCTGATTGGAAAGGATGTCGATCAGCTCCGGTTTTTGATCCGCCAGGGACAGGTGTTCCAGCGCCGTATTGAGAAAGGCGATACGAGCTGCCACGTCGCGCCGTTTGTCCTCCCGAATGATGTTGTCTGCTTCGCGGAGAATGATGCCGAGCAGGCGCTCGGCCCCTGCAGGGTTTCGGAAACGGAATGAGATGGTGGCAAAAGATGTTTCGAGCGACGGTTCGACGATCAGGTTGGTCTCAAAGTATTTCTTGAGGTCGTCCTGGTCGGGAGCCATCTTGATCGGCCGGCGAAGCAGCAACTTCATGTAGTCGACGCTGTGGCGAATGAAGCCGTCCCGCGGCAGCCACCGCCTGTGCAGCGGATCCCAGTCTTCCGGAAAAATTTCGGGCAGGATGTGGTCGTTCCGGATCAGACGTTCCGCCAGCCGGTTCGAAGTGAGAAGAGAACTGTACTCGTCGAACGTGTTGTCGAGACCCTGCTGTCCCAGCATTCCACCGACGTGCAGATGCTTGGCAATGCCGCCCAGACCACCGGCTGCTGCGCTCAGTCCCTCGCCGAACGGCTGATCCGAGTTATCCGCAGGGCCGACGATTGCAGTAGCCGTGTAAGCCGGTTGTTTAATCAGGACGAGCAAGATTGCCAAGCCGAGAGCCATCGCGACCAGCGCAATCAACAGCAGGTAATAGGCGCGCAGGTCCGACCACAGGCGGGAAAGACTCAGCATCTGACCCAGCGTGCCTGGCGAAGCATCGTCATCGAGGAGATCTGGCATGCGGCCCTTGCTCCGAAACATACCTGCGCCGCGCGGACGCGGCATCGCGCCCGTCGGCATCAGTTGGTACTGTGGGAAAGCACCGCTATGGAGGCCGCAGAGAGCGCGAAGTCGGAAAACACTTTGGCCACCGTGACCGTGAGCGCTCCCAGATCCAGGGGCTTCAAGTCGCGCGGTATAACGACAACGCTTCCCGGAGCCAGCCGGTTTGAATCGAAGCTGAACAACGCGTCGGAAATGGCTCTCGAAGTGCCATCCGGATTGATCACGAAAATGTGGTCCTCATCGGCATACCGGTCGTATCCGCCGGAAAGGGTGATGTAGTCCGCAGCGTCGAGCTTGGACGAATAGCGGAAGTTGCCGGGATTCAAGACCTCTCCCGTGACCATCACTTCACTCGGCCGCTTCGGGATGAAGAGCCGGTCGCCGGGCTGCAATTCGATATCCGCCTGGGGATCGGCCGCGAGCGCAACGGGGTCGGCAATGACCGAGATGCGCCCGTCGGCGGACTTGTCGCGCAATTGCGTAATCACGTCCGCCACGAAACCGGCCGCTTCCGGCGAGAGGCCGAGATTTTGTCCGCCGGCCGATGAAAGTGCTCCGCCTCCCTGGGCGACCGAAGCCATCAGCTGCTTCTGAAGATCGTCAGCCTCACGACCATAGCCCACCTGTTGGAGCCGTGCGACGGACGGTCTCTGAAACACCGCGCCGAGCGGATAGGCCTGCTGCGTCAGGCCGCCGGCGCGCGCCAGCACCGAAGAAAGCTTTTCACCCTTGAGAATGTGATAGTTTCCCGGGAAAACGACTTCGCCATCGAGTGTGACATTGCCTTGATCCTGATCGCTCGGCACACTCGGGATCTCGATGACATCCAGCCGTTGCAACGCAATGGAAGCGAGTGTATCCGGCTTGAGAGAATAGTGCCGTCGCGTCGTCGTGGCATGCCCGCCGACATTGTCGATGGCCACCGACGTGATTTCGACCGCATCCAGATCCGCTTCGGGCGTCAGCCCGTTGGCTGCAGTTACTATTTCCTCGAGTGTGGCTCCCGGTGCTGCAAGATAATCTCCGGGCTCGCGCACGCTGCCGTCGATCGTCACGCGATAATCGCTGACGACGTAGCCGAGCGTTGACAAATCGGCGTCCGATAAGCCCTGGACGGCGCCGGCAACAGAGGTGTCGAGTGCGCCCGTGAAGCCCCCTCCGCTGCCTTCGCCGGATGCGGTCGCGGAAGCTCCATTGGCCGTCCCGTTGGGGGACGCCTCGGCGGCGGCAGGACTCTCCAGGGTTTCTTCGGAACCGCCCAACGCGCCACTCGGGCCGGGTTGGGTCGGACCCTCCGGCTTGCGGATACTGCTCAAGCCCAGGGAACGCGCCTCTGCGACGAGCGAATTCGAGGGTAGTTCTTGCGAAGCCAGAGGCCATTCCAGTTCGGAAGTCGGTGCTCTCCCGTTCCCGGTTCCGTTGCGGCAAGGGAGCGGTTTCAGAGCAGTGAGAAATCGCGCTCTTTCCGGCCGCGGCAGATCGCGGAGTTGCTGCGCCTGTTCCAGGCATTGGGCGCCACTCTGCACGCCGCGCACAAAGGCCGCTCCTTCGGCGTTTTCCGGAGCAGTGCTGATCATGATGAGCTGTCGCATTGCCTCAAAGGTCAGGATATGGACGATGTCCTCGGACTGCAGATCGATATTGGCGTCCCCTTCGATGACCTGCTGAACGGAAAAAGGAATGACCTTGCGCTGCAGGGTCCGTTTGTCCTCGCGGATGACGAATCCGAACGGCGTGTACGTCAGCGGCAGAAACGATTCGGCCGATGGCAGGAGATCGTGCAGCGTGCGCACTTTATCGAGCGCGTAATCTCCCGGGAGCCGGACATTTCCCTCCAGACTGACGTTTCCGATCGTATAATTTACCGCGCTGGCAACGTTCAGAATCTCGCCGTCGCCAACCGGAGCACTTTCGCGGCCGCTGGCGTCCACATACTCGCGTTTTCCATCCGGCCGCGTCCGCAGGATGGTGAGCCGATAAGCGCCGCGAATGGTAAAACCGTTCGCGGCGCCGATCAGCCAGCGCACGGTTGTTGCATGCACCCCGGGCTCGAGTTCGTAGATGCCAGGGCGGCTGACTTCACCGGCGATCGCAATCGTGGCACCTATGGGAACAACCAGGATTCGATCGCCTTGCCGAAGCGTTGTGTCGGGCGTGCGTCCTCGTGGCGCCAGGAACTGGTAGAGGTCGATGTGCAGCGAACGGCCGTCCCGAACGACATCGATGTCGCGCAGCGATCCCGCCTTGTTGATGCCACCCGCGAGCTGGATCGCGTCAAGCACGGTGGAGAGCCCGCTCAGCGCATAGATGCCGGGGTTACGCACTTCGCCGGCGACATTGACGGAAATCTGTCTCACCTGTCCGATCGTGATGTAGTCCTGCGTCTGGATGTAACCGGCTCGGACAGCGCGATCGAGGTCCTGTCTGAAGTCTCCGAATCGGCGGCCGGTGGCCGAAATCGGCCGCAATCTCGGCAAAGTGACATTGCCGTCCCGATCCACGAAGATATTGTAGGTCGCGTTCTCCTGGCCGCGGAGGGTAACCACGATCTCGTCGCCCTGCCCCAGGATGTACTGGTCCTGAACCGCACCAATCTGCAGGGCGGAGATCGATCCGCCGTTCCCGACAAGATTGTAGCCAAATTGCGTAAGAGGCATTCCAGCGCGCTGCGAATAGATGTCTTCCAGGCGCGAACGCCCGGCGCGGCGCAATGAAGACGGCTGTCCCGGTGTAACGACGACGGAGGGTTGCGGGCCGGGCGTCATGCCCGGGACGCTGGAGGAGGTCTGCCCAGGTGTAAAACCGTGCAGCAGTTGCTGGACGGCGTCGTTGCCTTGTGCAGAGCCCGGCGACGATCTGCCCTGGTTCACCGCGCTGTCGATCATCTGCTGGCATGCAGCGGGATCGGAAGTCGTGGCACAAATTCCATCCGCACTATCGTTTGCCTGGGCGACGCCAGGCAGGCAGCCCAGCCAGAGGAGGGACGCGACCGTCCACAGGGAGAGGCGACATCTGCGTCGACTCGCCGACCGCGACCGCGCCGCTGGAACAGCCAAAACCGCCACATACCCGACGAGGGGCCGCGCGAACATCGTCATCGCTGCCCGCGCGGATGGCGACCACGGCCGCAAGCCTCGCCATCGGCGAACCGGTCGGCGCGAATCGACACACCCGCCCCGGCGTGCTCGCAAATTGTGTGTGTACGCAGATGCACCATGCACGCGTAACACCGAACAAGTTTTGCAAAAATGGATATGCCCCGACTACTTCCCGCACCCAATCTGCATTATACAACATTCTGGTTGGCGTGTAAAACGCCTAAAGAAGGGGCGACCTGCTGTTTGAAACCGGCGGGTCATGGAAGCAGTGGGGCGGGGGATTATCAGTACAGCGGGCACCACGGAGGATGGTGCTTCGAAGGGGCGCTGCCGTTTGGCAGCTCGTCGCTTCGCGTTATCGTGCGCGGCCGTCACGGCTCTTCGCATTGCCGCCGCAGACGCGCAATCCGAAACAAGCCTGCCGCTGAACTTCTACGGCTCGCCGGGGCTGTTGGATATGCCCTCGGCGCGGATGTCGCCCGACGGCAGCTTCAACGTCTGGGGGGCCGGAACCGGCTTCACCCAACGATTCGGATTCAGCTTCCAGGCGCTTCCCTGGCTGGAAGGCTCTTTTCGCGACATCGGAACCCGCGACCTCTACGATGCAGGCCAAACCTTTTCCAGCGGCACGTATTACGACCGAAGCTTCGGCGTGCGCATCCGCCTGCAGAACGAAACGGATGGCTGGCCGGACATCACGGTAGGCGCGAACGACCTTATCGGCACCGGGCTCGAAGGTGCGGAATATGTGGCGGCATCCCGGCATCTGGGGGATTTCGATCTGACCATGGGTTTGGGCTGGGGCAGGCTGGCAGGCACGGCGATGTTCGAAAATCCGCTCGCACTCCTGCTGCCAAGCTTCGGCATAAGACCCTCGGCGACCGGTCTTGTTTCCACCTCCGGGTTGTTGGACCTGAGCCAGCTGTTTCACGGTCCGAGCGTATCCCTGTTCGGAGGCCTTGCCTGGCAAACGCCAATTCCCGGATTGACGGCCCTTGCGGAATACAGCTCCGATACCTATCGCGTCGAGTCGCAGCAGCATGTGTTCACGCCGGCCACGCAGGTCGATGTCGGCATCTCCTATCAGGTGACGTCGTCAATACAGGCGGGTGCTGCGTGGATGTATGGACGGACGCCGATGCTGCGGCTGGCTGCCACAATCGATCCTACCCGCGAGCCGTTCGACCGGCGCCTCGGCGAGGCAGCTTTGCCGGCAGCGATCCGTTCGGACGAGGAGCGGATTCGGATGTCGCGCGCCAGCCCTGCCGCACCGGAGCTGCGGGTACAAAGCTACGAAAGGCGCGGCGATACCTTGATCGCCTACGTCGAAGAGCGGCCTGCCGATTGCAGCCGCTATGCGCAGGCGATCGGCGCTGCCCACGAGAAGGGCTTTCGTGAAGTGGCGATTGCGAACGATTCGAATGCGCCCGTACGGTTCTGCGCCACCAGCGACACGGCGCGCTTCGATGAGCAGCAACTCGCGCAACGCGCGTCCTGGCCGGAGCCGCGAGCCGATACCGCGGCTGCCAGGAGCGCGCGCGCCAAAGCCATCCGGCTTGCGGCAGCGCAGGGCCTCGAGATCGAGGCGATCGCATTTCGCGACGGCCAAGTCGATGTGGCCTTCACCAACGAGCATTACCGCACCGAACCGGAAGCCTATGGCCGGCTTGTGCGCGTGCTGATGGCGACGATGCCAGAGGACATCGAACTCTTCCGCCTTGTCAGCATGGCCGACGGGGTTCCCACGCGCGAACTGGTTCTGCCGCGCTCGGCGCTCGAGCGCACGATCGCCGGCGATGGAGGAGGCAGCGAAATCCTCGCTGCGGCGCGCACGGACGAGACGAGTGCCGCGCCGCCGCAGGCTTCGAGCGCGCTCGTCAGCTATCCGGCTTTCGATTGGTCCATCCGGCCCGAATACAACCAGTCTCTGTTCGATCCGAACCAGCCATACCTCTACCAGCTGCTGGCCGGCCTGGATGGCGGCGTGAACGTCACCCGCCAGCTCAGGTTCGAAGGCGAACTGCAGGCGAACATCGTGAGCGATTTCAACGAGCTGCTGCCGTCCAACAGCGATCTGCCCCATGTGCGCAGCGACCAGAACCTCTATTACGAATACGGAAAGAACGGCATCGCCGAACTGCAGGGGTCCTACACCGCGACGCTGGCACCGGGGCTCTATGCGCTGGCGCGGGGCGGCATCCTCGAGAGCATGTTTGCGGGCGGGGGCGGGGAGATTCTCTGGCGCCCCGATACCGAGCGCTGGGCGCTGGGGGCCACGCTTTACGAAGTCTGGCAGCGCGGGTTCGACAGGCTGTTCGATCTCCAGCCCTATCACGTCCTGACCGGACATCTGAGCCTTTACTATCAGTCGCCGTGGTACGGAATCGAGTGCGAGGTCGATGCCGGGCGCTATCTGGCCGGAGATTGGGGCGCCACGCTCACGCTGTCGCGCCGTTTCGATTCTGGCGTGGAGATCGGCGCCTTTGCGACGTTGACCAACGTGCCGTTTTCGCAGTTCGGCGACGGCGCTTTCGACAAGGGCTTCCTCATCCGGATACCCCTCGATTTCATGGCGCCGCTCGACAGCCAGTCGGAATTCGACATGAATCTGCGGCCGGTCGCCCGCGACGGCGGCCAGATGCTACAACCCGAACAGGTGCTTTACGATGCGCTCCGGCGCACCGATTACGGGCAGCTCATTGCCGATGCCGACGAGATCGTCCAGCCCTGAGGCGCGCCGGCGCGCGGGCGCGCTCAGCCGGCGCGCCTTCGTTGCCGCCGCCGCCGTGCCGCTGCTCGCCCGCTGCAGCTCGAAGCCCAATTCCGACAGCGACACGCTGACGCGCATGCTCGGCCAATCGCTGGGCGTCTTTTCCGGCGGATCGTCGATTGCGCTCAGCGAGGTGGCGAGCGTGCCGTTCGCGAGTCTCGGCGTGCGCATCGGCTCCGGTCCCCAGGTTCTGCTCGTGCTCGCCAGCCGCTCCGGACCATCGACGCTGTGGACTTCGGCTTCGCACATCGCGCTCGAAATCTCCTCCGGGCGTATCCTGCGAACCGCGGGCCTGGCCCAGAACCTGTCGGCGACCATCGTTTCCAGCCCCGATCCGCTGGACGCCGGGTTGCAGAACCTCCACGCTCCGGCGCGCGCCACGCGCACGCTCGACTTTGCGGATCGCAACATCTTCGGCAACAGCGTGGAGTCGATCGTCACGCCCGCGGGTCCCGCCGCCATCGATGTCCTGGGAAGCCGGGTCGCCTGCCTGCATGTGCTCGAGCGCGGCTCCTGCGCGGCGCTCGGCTGGACGTTCACCAACGAATACTGGGTCGGCGCGAAGGATGGCGTCGTCTGGCGTTCGCTGCAGTTCATCCACCCCGATCTCGATGTGGTGGAAGTCGCGCTCTTCCGGCCGCCGCGGCTGTAACATGGGTCGCGATTCTTCGAGCCCAACGCCCGCCGCATGATCGAGCTTCGCGAGCTTTCCAGGCATTACGCGAGCCGCGGAGCGGCGGTGGACGGCTTGAATCTGCGCGTCGAAACCGGAGAGTTTCTCGTCCTCGCCGGCCCCTCGGGCTGCGGCAAG
>Ga0182015_10006913_pt1 | contig 11219 bp, 10 predicted proteins | sample 712P3MmetaG_FD_120478 | JGI IMG/M metagenome (GOLD analysis project Ga0182015, IMG submission 120478) | Permafrost microbial communities from Stordalen Mire, Sweden - 712P3M metaG | ecosystem: Environmental > Terrestrial > Soil > Wetlands > Permafrost | place: Sweden: Stordalen | collected...
GAGGAGATCAGCGAGAATCCATGCTGCTCCGGCAATCGCGAAGGTCTCGGCGTTTTCGCTCCAATTCGTATGATTGTGGGGATCCGAAAGAACCAACGGTACCCACACGAGTAGCCCAAAGCTAACGACCATCACTGTCAGTAGGCGAGCCGCGAGAAGCGCCATTCGATTCGCAAGAAGAGCCACAGCCGCGAGCGCGAACAAAACCGTCGTCGTTACCGCCCAAAACATCTGACTTGGCGGAACCCACCTCGGAACAAGACTGGCGGTTGCGCCAAGATAAATCGCCTGTTCGAGGGTAAAGGAAGCCGCACAGATGCCCAAAAGAATGCGGCCGATCCGATGAAGCGTTTCCGGTGACCATGCCGATGACAAGCGCGCATAAACGATCGCCGCTCCGGTCACGAGAGAGAACTGCTCGAAGAAGTTGCCCCAGCTATTGTAAATCTGCGGCGCAGCGACGATTTGTGGCACGCACAGTAAGGCGAAGACAAGATAAGCCGCACCAAGGACGGATGCGCCCACTTTCGCGATCCGACGGACCTGAATTACAGCCCCGCCGAAGATCTGGGCAGCGGCGGCGGCGTAGACAATGTAACGCAATTGATGCCAGTCGTTGTAGTCATGCCAGGCCAACGTTATGAGACCAAGGGCCAGCGCCGCCACTCCAAACAAACGACGGCCGAGGTCCGAAGTAGGCGTTGATACGGTCATTTGGTTTTCAGCGTTGTGCCACTATACCCTTTGATCGATCCCGTTGTATGCCCGCTCTATGTGATCCGCGTCGACGGCATGACGCAGGCCAACGCCATAAGCGAGAAGTGCTGTTCCCAGAAGCACGGGGTAATGGCGGAAGGCGATGCTCGCCCACAACCAAGCACCGATATTGAATACGAACAAAATACCGCACATCGCGACGATCCGGCTGCGAAGGTGATCGGCAGCATCGTTGAATAACGCAGTGAGTTTAGGCTGTGCCGCTCGATTCAGACTGGCACAACCGTTGGAGATTGCCTTGGATTTATGAATGCGCAATTGCATCACGGTGCGGAACCGTCCCAACCGGCAGGTTAGGTTCACGCTTGCATACGATGGGGTACGCACCCCAACCACCTCACTGACAGGATTTGCGGGAACCAATCCGTCAGGTCCAATGCCCACTATTCCGGGTCCGTAAACTGAGGCCAAGGCGAAGTTCCGGACGGTCTGGCCGGTCCAGCCGGTGGCAAGGAGCATGTTCACCCCGACACAGAATGCTGAGGGTGCTCTTAGGCTAGCCTAGCAGGTTGCGGGAAAACTCGGATTGTTTGCCCCATAATATTTTGTCTGTGATCTCATTGGATACTCTCTACATAGTTAGAGGGGAGTCCCAGCCGGCGAGCTAGGTCACGCAGCTTTGCCGCGTATTCTGAGTTGGCCTCTTCGGGACCTGGTGGCACTAGAAGATTGAAGCACAAGGCGGGAACCTGTGAACCGTCAGTTAGCTCAGCTAGCACGGCCTCTACGCGATACGCGCGCACGCTGGCTTCTGAGTATAGTTGCTCGATCTCGACATGAGTGAGTTCCATCACAATGCCGTAGGCGCGGGCGTCGGGATTCTGAAGCAGGGTTGCCCGTTGCCCGATGCGAAGTGCGAAGCCTGGAACGCAAGCAGAGCGGAGGTTTACGGGATGGGCGCCTTTCGTGCGCAGAAGGTCGGCGTCCATGAACAGCCCGTAGAAGAAGACTTCGATGCGACGAGAGGCCATGAGCACTGCGAAAAATAACCTGTCTGACGGCTATCGTCAATGGGAGATGCTGTATTTACTGGCGCACTCGGTGAGAACCGGCCTTCACACCATCAGCCAAAGCCGGACTTCAAGGGAGCTGATCCCGTATCAAGAAATTCTGTTGTTTCCACACCGCAAGCTGATAAGAATAAGACATGCGTGGACAAGACGAGCAGCAGTTGGGAGTTTTCAGCTACATAAGCCCTGAGCAGCGGATCCCTCACGACCATCCACTTCGGCAGTTACGTGTCATGGCCGATGAAGCCCTGCGCGAGTTGAAGCCCCGTTTCAAACGGGCTTCAAGGTAGTTGGCCGGATTAGTAACAACCAGTCGGCTTGTCGAACGCAGCTAGCAGCGGCCGGTGCCCCAACATGAATTGCGACAAGCGCGTTTATCCGTACTAACTCTGTTCCCGAATTTGCTGCCTCGCTGATTGCTCGGCCCCCGATGAAAGTGATCAATCTTGAACAGACGCGCAGGGCGTCATGACTGCTAACATCCTGAGGGGAACAGGGTTCCCTGTTGCATATACTGCGAAATCTCTTGCTTAGAATGCCGGAGAATGGCTTCTTGGGGCCGTGGTAGCAATCGCAGGTGCTGAAAGAACGTGCGGACGCATGCGACTCCCGCTCTTGATTCTGCACATCCTCGGTGGCACCGTCGGCCTGCTCGCCGGCACCGTCGCCATGGCCGTCCGCAAAGGCAGCCGTCTGCATCGCGCCTCCGGAAACGTCTTCACCATTGCGATGTTGACGTTGGCCTCCAGCGCCCTGTGTCTCGCCATCATGAAATCCCAGCGCGGCAACATTGTCGGCAGCATTGTCACGTTCTACCTGATCACCACCGCCTGGCTCGCCGGCCGCCGCAGGAAAATAGGCCGTCCTGAGTGGGCCGCGCTTCTCGTCGGCCTCGGCGGAGCAGCCGCGGTCATCGCGCTCGGCGTCCAGACCGTCCGCAACCCCGCCACCGCCGACCCCAAAGCCCCGGCGGGCATGAGCTTCTTCTTTGGCGCCGTGCTTCTGCTCGCCGCTGCCGGAGACATCCGCATGCTGGCTGACGGAGGGATCGTCGGCCGACAGCGCGTGACGCGTCACCTTTGGCGCATGTGCTTTGGACTCTTTATCGCCACAGGCTCTTTCTTCCTTGGCCAACAACAAGTCTTTCCCGCTTTTCTGCGCGGCTCCTTCTTCCTGACAGTCCTCGCGCTACTGCCGTTCCCCGTGATGATCTATTGGCTCTTTCGCGTCCGCTTCAGCAAAGCTTACAAGAACCAACCAGAACCCGACCCCACCCTCGTGTCTCTTTGAAAGCTTGCGACACTCTCCCCATTCCCTTGGAGACATTCGTGCCCAGACGGTTGAACTCGGAAAATGGAATCGTGATGTCTTTGTACGGCAACCGGAAGCTATCCCGCCTGCATGACAGGATCAGTCCTACTGAGTCGGCTTTGCGATCGTGACCCCAAGAGGTAGGTGCTACCGAAGATAAGCGACGCGATGGACGTTTTTCGGTACTGAATCCGAAGGATGAACCCATAACTACCTGTTTCTCCGCGACTCGGGAGTTATCGCAAATCCGGCGCGCCGAGCGGTTAGTCTACGTATGAGCCATCAGACTACGGTCGCAACCACGAGCGCGACTTCGCCGCAGACTGCATCGCGAAGTGCCAAATGTGGCTCTTCGATCCAGGGCAACCGTTAACAGAAGGTTACTTCAAATACCGCAATTTAATGCATACCGTGCATGGTCAAAATAAAGTGCCGGAGCCATCGGCCTCCTCCCAGTACGAGCACCACGGCCAGAGCACAAAGAACAACAGCCCACGCAGCGGACGAAGATTTATTACTCATAAGCAAGTGCCTCCCGCACAGTTAGTTTTGCTGCGGATCGTGCGGGCAGAAGACTGGCGGCCCCCGCCGAAAGGACTGAAAAAGCAAGCCAGATCCATAAGCCTTGAAGCTGGAAAACAGAGTCCAGTCTGCTTTTAAAGATAAGGAAGGTCAGGAAGTTCCCGGCAACCCGGCTCAGAGGCCAGGCGGCAAGGGCCGCCAGAATCCAACTCATCACGCCGATGAGCACGCCTTCGGCCACAATGATGCCCATCACAACTGAAGGCGAAGCTCCTATCGCGCGAAGCACTCCCATTTCACGCCGGCGCTCCATCACATTGAGACTCATGGTGGTCGCCAAGCCCAGACCACCAACAACCGCGATGATGCCCGATATCACCACGAGAAAAACGTAAATTATCAGCAGGTGCTGATCCCGACCATATCTGAAATCAGCTTTACTGCGGCTGCCGGCCACGCGTATTCCTTCCTGCCCCAGGTTGTTGTCCAAAGCCGATTTGACGGCTTGCATGGAGGCAGCATCCGTCTTTTCCAGCGCGAGACATATAGTGGTTCTCATTGCCGGATAGCGCTGGTCTATAAAGGCCTGAGGGATATAAGCCGTCGGAGGGAGAAACGGTTCTCGGGCAATACCAACCACGTGCCATGAGGTCAGCCCCCCCTTGAAACGGAGGGTGATCGCGCTCCCCGCTCTGATTTGTGATTCTTCGGCCAGGGTAGTGTTAATCACGAGCGCGTCAAGGTCTCCGGGCCGCAGGTTTCTGCCTTCCACAATCTCCAGGTCAATCGCTTTTGAATTCTGAGGCAAAGCGATGATCGGGAAACTCAGGGTGTCGAGCGAATCGTCGCCTTCACGCGCGTCTTTGTCCGGAATCGAAACTCCTGACGTAAACCAGCTTTCCGCTCTGACAATTCCCGGGGTTTTTCGTATGGCGCGTTCGATCTGCTCCGAGGGATACATATCTCCCAAAAAGATCTGCAGATCGTATTTGCGTAGAGCAAAGCTGCGGTCGAGAGTGTTGCTCATCGAACTGCGTATGTTGAGGGCAGACATAAAAAAGAGGCCGCTCACCGCCAGGGTCAGCATGGTCAGTACCAGCCGCGTGCGCCGGCGAAAGCTGTTGCGAATGGATAGCAGAAGCGGGCGGAGATTTCCGCCGATCGTCGTCATGGCGCGATCAAAACTACCGGTTCCGAATGAGCTGTGGGAGACTCCCCAGGCAGCCAGGCCTTCGCGCACGGAAATTGCGCTTCCCTTCCAGACGGGCCAGGCCGCAGCCAGCAGAGGCGTCACGATACCGACAGCGAACGCAAGCGCATAAACCCAAAAGGGAACGGCAAAACTGGTGATATCAAAATTAAGGAATGCGGCGAAGGGCCGGCATAGCGCGCGGCTCGCCAACATTCCGAGGGGTAGCGCTAAAACAGTTGCGGCAATTCCCAGCAGCGCCGCTTGCGCAAAGTAGATGCGCGCGACCTGTCCACGAGTGGCGCCAACTGCTTTCAAGACGCCAATCTGGCGAACTTGCGCAGCCATGATCGCCATGAGCAGGTTGACCACGAGAACCCCACTCATCGCCAGCACGAACAAACCGAAGCTCGCCATGGCCAGGAGGAACCCATCCATTAGATCGGCATGGGGGTGCTTCCCGGGCCGGGGTACGTCGACTCCACGAATCGGATGTCCGCGGCCTTCCACCAGTTTCTTGACGTGGGCGGCAACGTCGCGCACGTGTTTTTCGTCAAAGCGATTCTCGGCAACCAGAATTTTTAACTCGTCCAGGTAGGGCTGTTCTCCCAATTGGGGAAGGGTGTCGAGCGTGATATAGCCATAGACAGTATTCTCCATGCGCGCCTGCGCCGGGCCGACATCGTGCGCGCGGCCGCTTACCCGCATGCTCTGTTCTTTTGCCTGCCCTATCCTGATGGTAGCGTTGTCGCCGATTTGCAATCCTGCGACGTGAAACGCATCTCTTTCGATCAGCATCTCGCCCGTCTTCGGAGGCCAGGCGCCATGGTCCGGCGTCAGCTTGCTAATGCGTATGTTCCCGTAGTCCTTGATTACAAACAGGGTGAGATCGCGCCATTGCACTGGTCCGGTCTTGATTGAGCCGTACAGGGCCCTGCGCGGCTCCGCATCGCTGACATCGTGATCGGAGAGGACCGCACTTACCAGAGCGTCGTCGATCGCATTCGTTTCCAAAGTGGCAGACGCCGGGTTGCTGGCGAGATATCCTTTGTTGATCTCGCGCGTAAGCACCGCATACGTGGAAAGAACCGCAGTAAATCCAACCATCCCAATGGTGATGGCCGCAATCACCAGGGCTGTGCGGGTACTTTCCTGCCGCAAATCACGGATGATTTTCCGCCAAGGCGTTGTCATCGGCGGACTTCCCTCGCGAACATTGCAGTCGTTGAAGCCATCAGGACGCCGTCCGCCATTTCGATTTTTCGGTCAACGACACACGCAATGTCCCGCTCGTGGGTGGCTATCACGACGGTTGTGCCCGAACTTGCCATTTCTCGAAATAAGGCGAGAACTTCAGCCGACGTTGAGGAATCCAGGTTCCCGGTAGGCTCGTCGGCAAGAACGACGGTCGGTCGGTTGGCCAGCGCTCGCGCAATTGCGGCGCGTTGCTGCTCGCCTCCCGAAAGCGCAGACGGCAGCTTATCTGCGTGCCCGGCAACACCAACACGGCCTAAGAGATCAAGCGCACGTTTTCGACGCTCTTTTACCGGGAAGGTGCGGCAAAAATCCATTGGCAGCATCACGTTTTCGGAGATGGTCAAAGTGGGCAACAATTGAAAGAACTGGAAGACGAATCCGACCGTGCGCCCGCGCCACTCCGCCAGTTTGCTCTCGTCAAACTCATGGATAGCCGTGCCATCCACTTCAACCGAGCCGGAGGAAGGGCGGTCTATGCCTCCCATCATGTTCAACAGCGTTGATTTGCCGCTTCCTGATTTTCCGGCAATCGCCACGAACTCGCCGGCTCCGATTGCCAAGTCAACATTGCGCAATGCGGCGTAATCTCCGGCCGGCGTACAGTAAGTTTTGGTCACATGCTGTAGCTTGATCATGCGGACAGGGTATGGCGTCATCCCTGAATGGCCCCTGAACGCGTTATTCAGGCGCCGTTCAGGTAAGCTTTCGTCTCCTTAGAGCGGGAGGAAACATGAGAGTGCTTGTCGTGGAGGACGAGGCATCACTGGCCAAGCAGCTCATCGCCGCGCTTCACCGGGCAGGGTACGCAGTCGATCATGCTGCCGATGGCGAGCGCGCAGACCTGCTGGAACAAGAGGCACGCTACGATGCCGTGGTTTTGGATTTAGGGCTTCCCCAGGTTGACGGTTTGACCCTGTTGCGCCGCTGGCGCGAAGCAGGTGAGGCAATACCGGTGCTCGTACTGACGGCGCGAGGAAGCTGGCATGAAAAGGTATTAGGGATTGACAGCGGCGCTGATGATTACATGGCCAAGCCGTTCCGCATGGAAGAATTGCTGGCGCGGGTGCGCGCCCTCATCCGGCGGTCGAGCGGACAGGTCAATCCTGAACTTCGCTGCGGCCCGCTTGTGCTCGATCCACGGTCCGGCAAAGTGATCCTGGAAGGTGCGGAAGTGAAACTGACCAGCCATGAATTTCGCGTGCTTTCCTACCTTATGCACCATAGTGATCGCATAGTCTCCCAAGGCGAGCTCACCGAGCACATCTATTCCCAGAGCTTTGACCGCGATTCGAACACGCTTGAAGTGTTTATCGCCCGCCTGCGGCGCAAGCTGGGTCCTTCATTCATTGAGACCGTGCGCGGGCTCGGTTACCGCATGAGGGTTGATTCATGAACTGGTTGCATTCTTTCCGCTGGCGCATTCTCTTAGGCGCTTTTCTCTGGACCTTGGGGCTGGTCCCACTGGCGCATTTGCTATTCAGTACCGTACACCACCAAACACAACCATCTAGCCGAGTTGTTATCCTTCGCGTTGATCCGGCAACAACTCTTGCTTTCGCATTTCTCTGCATGTTGGGGGGGATTTGGCAGATACGCGCCGGACTCTTGCCTTTTGGTCGCCTGCGCAGACAACTGTCGGGCTTGCGTGATGGCTCCGGCCGCAGGGTTGAAGGAGCTTATCCGATCGAGGTGCAGCCATTGGTGAACGATCTTAATTCCTTATTGGAACACCGTGAACGGACAGTCCGGCGGGCATTGGCAAAGGCGGGTGACCTCGCGCATGGATTGAAAACTCCGCTGGCTGTACTGGCCCAGGAAGCCGACCGGGCTGAAGCTGCCGAACAGCACGAAATGGCAGGCACGATCAGCCTACAGGTGGAAAAAATGCGCAGGCAGATTGAGTTTCATCTGGCGCATGCCCGTGCCGCTGGTTCCGGCGACGTGCCGGGTGCTCGCTGTCCTGTCCTGCCCTCTGTGGAAGGGCTCACGCGTACCTTGCTTCGAATCTACGCGGCTCGCGAGCTTGCAATTCAAGTGGATGTTCAGCCCGGGCATTTCATTCGCTGCCAGCAGGAAGATTTGGAAGAAATCTTGGGCAATCTCCTTGACAATGCGTGTAAGTGGGCCAAGTCCAGGGTCAAAATACAGTCCGTGCAGGAAGATGGCGCGGTTGTTATGACCGTGGATGACGATGGGTCCGGTCTTGCTGCCTCCATGCGCGACGTAGTGCTCCAGCGCGGAGTACGCGCTGACGAAGCGGCGCCCGGCTCCGGGCTCGGACTAGCAATCGTCCGTGATCTCGTCGAACTTTACGAAGGGACTTTCTCGTTGGAAGACTCCCCTATGGGCGGCCTGCGCGCGCGGCTTCGGCTACGTACCTGAAGGAAGAAACGACGACGTTTGGGGGATCGTTAGCTACGTCATTAGGATGAAGTTTAGGAGCGCCGACGCGGCCAAGTCCTGATGCACTCGGCCTTGTAGACCACTCCCATCCTGCCGTAACCGAGTTTCCACGACGCGGCAGTGCAAGATGGCCTGTCGACAGGCCCAATATCTCACTTCTGCGATGCCGGCAAATCCACGAACGGCGCAATTCCCCCGTGGATGTTCGCAGCAACCTGAGGGACTTGGTTTTCAGAGGCGGTGCCTTCATGGTCCACATCGCTGATAGTTGTGTCCCGTGATTCGAGCCGCGCGGTCTTTTCCATCAAAACCCTCACCGCCAGATTCCTTCCCAACACCGCAATCGTTCCCTGCCGCCGAATGGTTATAAGTTTGAGCACATCTCCCTCCGTGTTTGAGTTCGCGGCCGTGACAACGCCCAAATCCAGGGGTTGCCAAGGCGTTCGCTTCTCGATTCTGAGACTACCCAATAGGGGTTTGGGTTTCAAGGGTACGAAAGGGCTATTGATAAACGTGTACCTAATGCCCCTTTGGGTTTCATGGCTGGGTAGCCTAAATAGGCATTGGGTTAACCGGCAGAGCCTGCTAGACTTTCTTGTCAAATGGCCAAGAAGAAAAAGGCACGCGGATTCATTCCCGAGGCTGTGATGCAGCTGTTCCGGCAATGGGGCAAACTGGGGGGACTTCTTGGAGGCTCGGCCAAATCAGACGCCAAGGCACGAGCTGCTCGTGCGAATGGCAAGCTTGGAGGGCGTCCACGGAAGAAGTCGAAGCCAAAAAGAAGGCGGCAGCCTTAGGTCCCTGTGACGTGCCCCAGGCCAAATGCACTCTCTAAGGGGTACGAGGCCCGCCTTCCCGATGTTTGATGGCATCGAGACTGAATCCGAAGACGTCAGGAAAATGTGCTTGAGTCATGCCTAACGGTCTCGGTGGCTGAGAATTGATTGATTTTCTTTCGAATGTCAGAAGGTTCCTATGTCCAGTTTGTTTCACTCCGCCACAGAAGTTCCGGTCATTGAAACCGAACGCCTGACCCTGCACGGCCATCGGCTGGATGATTTCGTCGATTGCGCCGCGATGTGGGCTGATCCTGCGGTTACACGCCATATCGGAGGCAAGCCATTCTCCGAGGAGGAAGTGTGGACCAGGTTACTGCGCTACGTCGGGCACTGGTCGCTGATGGGCTTCGGTTATTGGGTGATCAGGCAAAGGGGAGCGGGCGATTTTGTCGGGGAGTTGGGATTCGCCGATTATAAGCGGGATATCGTGCCCTCGATCAAAGGCGTTCCCGAACTGGGCTGGGCGCTGGTCTCCAGAGCACACGGCAAAGGCTATGGCACGGAGGCGGTTCGCGCCGCTGTCGCCTGGGGCGAAGCGCACTTTGGGCCGGCGCGCACCGTCTGCATAATCCATCCGGAGAATCTTGCCTCCATTCGTGTCGCGCAAAAATGTGGATATCAAGAATACCAACGCACGATTTACAAAGGCCACCCTACGATAATCTTCGACCGCTGAAAGGTTTACAACCGGATACAATCCCCGCCAGTCGCAATCGTTTGAAACCTGAGGGTGCCCCGTGCGCGCTTGCTCAGAACAATGCCCCCGTTATAGCAACGGGATGCGATAAAGGTTGCGGCGAGTATTGAGACGTGTATAGGCATAAACTGAGGGGCTCGCGGCCGATTCCACGAACCACGGTATTGCCGCACTTTTCGCGTTCGTAAAGTCCTCGGGCCGCGAGATTCCAGCCGCCGGCAGTTTCGGAAGTCCGGTGTCGTGCAGCACGGGTAATACATAGCTGCCTCCATCCAGCGATAAGGCGAGGTAAAAAACTTTTCCAGAATTGTCCCAGTTGAGCCGGCAAAAACCGAAGCACAACGGTACAACCCGGCCGCCATTCACCGCGAACGCTTTGGTTGCGACCGTGTGCTCCTCATCGGGACCCTTCGTCACGGCAACGATCCAGCGAGCGTCCGGCGATACTGCTCTGACATCCAAGATGGTTTCGGAGGTTATTCTGGTGCGTCCAGTTCCATCTGCTTTCATGCGATAGAGAAAATTCGAGCCGCCTTCGATTGCGCGGAAAACAATATCGCCGTCCCCCAGGAAATGCGGGGAATCCTCGATGGACGTTGCCGAGATCCGCACCGGCGAGGAGTGGCGATCAGTCGGCGCGAACCACAGTCTGGGATTGCCGCTCTGATCCTTCATGGTGAAGACAACTGCTTTTCCGTCCCGGGAAACTGAGTAGCTTTCCATGGCGTAGCCGGGAATGAGCCTTTCCAATTTCCCACTAGGCAGGCCCTCAATCCAGAGCTCGTTACCTTGCGTTTGGCCGTTGGCCATCAAGAAGTAGAGACTGTTTCCATCGGAAGAAAACGAAGGCTTAGCCGTATTTCCTTCGGAGGATATCTGGTGGTCGCCTCCTTTGTCGTGCAGCCACACCGTGCTGTCTGTCGAGCCGACGGCGGTAATCAGCGATTTGCCGTCCGGAGCCATCGTAATACCTTCTTGAGAAGTCGGGCCGGCGCTCACTTCCTCCGGTTCTCCGTCCGGAAAGCGTTGTCGCCAGATGTGAAAAGTGTCGGTCTTGACCGAGAGATACACCCCGTTACCGTCGGGTGACCATGCGCCTGCAATACAGGTACCGCCGGAAGGCCCAACCATGCGAATAGCGCCCCTGCCTTGAAACGGAACAATTCGGCACTGCTGAATGTCGCCACGACCGTTCATCTCGACCACGAGCACCC
>Ga0182015_10006914_pt1 | contig 11219 bp, 7 predicted proteins | sample 712P3MmetaG_FD_120478 | JGI IMG/M metagenome (GOLD analysis project Ga0182015, IMG submission 120478) | Permafrost microbial communities from Stordalen Mire, Sweden - 712P3M metaG | ecosystem: Environmental > Terrestrial > Soil > Wetlands > Permafrost | place: Sweden: Stordalen | collected...
CACCCAGACAAGTGCGTCGTCGGTGATCTTACCGTTCGAATCGGTTTTGATCACGGCAACAATTTCGTGGCGGATTTCGCCGGTGACCTCGTATCGCAGATCGCGGAGCTGTACTTCGTAGCCTTCCGAAGTTTTCTCGATGGATGCTTTGGGGAATTGCGCGGCGCGAAGGAACCTCTTTGCTGCGTCGGAGCTTTGGGCCCGCTCGAGAATTGTCGATGGCTCCGGTTTAAAGAGTGTGGTTCCGTCTTCCGGATCGAAGACCGCGCCGGGCATGGTGTCGATCGTCAATTCTTGTAGAGAGCGATCCGTTTCCACAACTCCGTGCCAGGTAAGGAGAGAGACGGATTCGGGATATGCCGCAATGCGGCGGGCTGATTCGCCGTGGTAGGTACGCGCTTGCATCGTGGCGAAGGCGTCTACGTGAAAGTTAACGCGCACGGCGACGTAGAGGATCACCAATGCGAGACCGACAATTGCTCCGGTGCGGCCGCGGGGGCGCTTGCTCTTGGCGCCGATTTCGTTGCCGATTAGACGGGCCAGTTCGGGCAGCAGAAGCGCCGCGAGAAGGATCAGGATGATCCACGGATCGACACTGGCGAGCCAGTCGGCCGCAATGCGGTGGGCGTTGAACGGCCAGAGCAGGGTGATTCCATCCGACTGGCTCGCGTCCATGGCGAGGTGAAGAAATCCCGCCAGGAAGAGCGTGCTCAGAAACGCGGTGCGAGAGATTTTTGCGAAAGCACCCTGGCGATTCAGCAAGAAATAGACCACAGCCAGAATTGTGCCGATTGCCGCGGAGACCAGAGCGGAATGCGTGAATGTGTGGTGCCAGGTTAAGTATGCGGAAGGACCGAACAGCGCGCTCAATGCGTCCGTGTCGGCGATTGTCCCAGCAAGGATGAGAGCTGCCCAGGCGAGGAGCGGCGCGCGAGGAACGAGAATCCGACCGATGGTGAGTGACGCCAACGTGTGTGTGCCAACGTCCATTTGGTTGGCTTAGGTGCGCACGCGGGATTTCTGCGCGGCGTCGGTCTGCGGGACGAGGAGTTTCAGCGCGTGCGGAACGATCTTGAATTCGATCGGCAGGCGCGCGAGGGGTTCGCCGTCGATTTGGGCGTAGACAGGATTGTTGTCGAGCGGCTCGCAGATGATGGAGTCGGCTTTCCAGAAATGCACGCCGTCGGTGCCGCGAAGTTTTTCAAACCATAAACTCGGAAGGTAGCTCAGATAACGGAAACCGCTTTGCGTGGTGAGCGCCATCAACTCGAACTTGTCTTCGTAGAGGTCCGCTGCAGTCGTGATCTTGAATGGACCGCCGTAATGCTTGGTCCTTCCGACGACCACCAGAGTCGCATCCAGCCTTTGATCGCCGGTGATGACACGAAAATGAGGAAACTGATAACGGAAGACCTCGCGGGCGCCTTGCCACCAGTAGGCGAGAATGCCGACACGAGCCTTTAAGTCCAGATCGATGGCGTAAACGATCATGCCGTCCGGGCCGGCACCGGCTACGCTGAGGAAATAACGCTTCTTTTCGGGTTCGTTGAGCGGAGTCGCCAGGCCCAACGCGATGTCTTTAATTTCGCCATGAATCAATTTTTTGGCGGCGCCTAGAATGTCCCAGGGCAAATTCAATTCTTTCGCGAGAATGTTGGCGGTGCCGCCGGGAAGCAGCGCCAGCGGGACGCGATGGCCGTTTTGCGCGGTGGCCAGGCCGTTCACAACTTCGTTGAGCGTGCCGTCACCGCCACACGCGATCACGAGTTGACGGCCGTCCGTCGTGGCGCGTTGGGCGATCTCGGTGGCGTGGCCGGGGCCGCGCGTCTCGATGAGTTCCGCTTCAATGCCCCCGGACGAAAGAATTCTGCGCGCCTGATCGAGCAGCGGACGCCGCCGTTTGCCGCCGTTGCCGGCGTTCGGGTTGTGGATCAGCAGCGCGTTGCGAAGGTTACCCGTCATTGACCGTCCTGGATGTTGGCCATTTTGTTCGGTGGCTTTCCGTGCCGCGGAATCACCATTCTATATAATATGGTCGTAGATTAATGTGAACGTTCGTCCGAGGGTTCCCCATGGCTAGGGCCGTCGCGGCAAAACAAGAGATCGAGGCACTGCGGGACAAGATTCGCCAGAACGACTACAAGTATTACGTTCTGGACGAGCCGGAATTGTCGGATGCCGCGTACGACCGGCTGATGAACCGGCTGAAAGAGTTGGAGGCCGCCAATCCGAAGTTGATTACTCCGGATTCACCGACCGCGCGCGTGGGTGGTACGCCACGAGCGGGATTTCAAACCGTGGCGCATGCGCGGCCGATGCTCAGCCTGGACAATGCTTTTTCCTTTGACGCTCTGCGTGACTTCGACCGGCGGGTGCGGCAGGGAAGCGGGCGAGAGAAAATTGAGTATGTGGCGGAGCACAAGTTCGACGGGCTTAGCATTTCTTTGCAGTACGAAGATGGAGTGCTAGTTCGCGGCGTGACGCGAGGGGACGGCTCGACGGGCGAGGATGTAACGCCCAACGTGAAGACTATTCGGACCGTGCCATTGCGCATCGACGCCACGATCTTGAAAAGGGACAAACTTTCCGGAACGTTTGAGGTGCGCGGCGAAGTTCTGATGACGCACAAAGCGTTTGAGGCCATGAACCGCCAGCAGGAGCAGACGGGTGGAAAGATTTTCGTCAATCCGCGAAATGCAGCGGCCGGATCGGTGCGGGTGCTTGATCCGTCGATCACCGCGCAACGACGTTTGGAGTTTTTTGCTTACTATTTGCTCGTTGACGGCGCCGAACCGTTTCCCAAACATTCGGAATCGCTGGAGGCTTTGAAGGTGCTGCGGTTTCGCGCTTCCGACGACTGGAAGCTTTGCGAAGGCATCGAGAAGGTTCTTGCGTATTGCGAGGCGTGGGAGCCCAAGCGCGCGGAGCTGCCGTACGAAATCGACGGCGTGGTCATCAAGGTGAATTCGACGCCGATTCAGCGCGAGTTGGGATTTACGTCGAAAGCGCCACGTTGGGCGATTGCGTACAAATATCCGGCGCGGCAAGTGACGACGGTGGTGAACGATATTCGGGTGCAGGTGGGGCGCACCGGAACGCTCACGCCGGTGGCCGTGCTCGAGCCAGTTCAGGTTGGTGGCGTCACCGTCAGCCGCTCCACGCTGCACAACATGGACGAGATTGACCGGCTCGGATTGAAGATTGGCGACACCGTGCTGATTGAGCGCGCCGGCGAAGTGATTCCGCATGTGCTGAAAGTGGTGAAGGAGGGTGCGAATCGGCGCGAATTCCGAATGCCGAAGAATTGCCCGGAGTGCGGTAGCACGATTCACAAGGCGGAAGACGAGGTGGCATATCGCTGCGTGAACGCGGCATGTCCCGCGAAGCGCAAGGAATCGCTGCTGCATTTTGCGAGCCGGCACGCGATGGATATCGATGGGCTCGGCGACAAGATTGTCGATCAGCTTGTAGACAAGGGTCTGGTGAAAGATGTAGCCGATCTTTATTCGCTGAAACTTAAAGATGTCGTCGACCTGGAGCGATTCGCGGAGAAGTCCGCGCAAAATTTGCTGAGCGAAATCGAAGCGAGCAAGAAGAACTCCCTCGCCCGGCTGATTTATGCACTCGGCATTCGAATGATTGGAGAGCGCACCGGGCAACTGCTGGCGGCGCACTTTTCATCCCTGGACGAATTGGCCGAGGCGAGCGAAGAGCAGCTGCTGGAAGTCGGCGAGGTTGGTCCCAAAGTGGCCGCAAGCATCGCCGAATTTTTCTCGGAGTCGGCCAACCAGCGGATCATCAAGAAGCTGGACAAAGCAGGGGTTCGCCTCACGACCGAAAAGCGCGTATTGAAGAGCCAGAAGTTTGCGGGCAAGTCGTTTGTGTTTACCGGCGGCCTCGCAAATCGCTCCCGAGAAGAAGCCGCTGAATTGGTGCAGCAACATGGCGGGAAAATTTCGGGTTCCGTGAGCAAGAAAACGGATTACGTGGTGGTCGGCACCGATCCGGGGTCGAAGTACGATAAAGCCAAAGAACTGGGCGTACCCGTTCTCACGGAATCTGAATTCGAGAAACTCGTGAATACCCGCTGATTCGCTCGATCCTTGCGCGGTTGAGACTCGCAACAACCTCGATCGAACGCGTTGAATTCCACGTTATACTTGCAACTGGCGGGCGGGCCGGGTGATCGCTGGTCTGGCCATCGCAAGATGGTCGGACGGGAGGAAAGTCCGGACACCGTCCTGAGTCATGTCAGGAATTACCCTTCATCGGCTTCGGTCGGTTCAGGGTAAAGGGCAACGCGCCTGGTAACGCCAGGGGGGCGATTTGGATAGCGCAAGCTTCGGTTTGTGCCGGCCGATTCGCTCACGGAAAGTGCCACAGAGAATATACCGCCGGCGAAACGGCACGGTGGCATCTCGCAGGTAAACCTGCGAGACGTCTTCGAACAGCTCGGTTCGTTTGGTAAGGGTGAAAAGGTGGGGTAAGAGCCCACCGCTCGTGTGGCAACACACGAGGCACGGAAAACCCCGCGTGGTGCAAGGCCAAATAGGAGGGGAGAGCCGGCCCGGCTCGTCGAGTTAGCGTTCGCGTGGTTGCTGCTTTACGGCAGCAGTTGCGAGGATGCGCTCCCTCTGCGACGGCGAAAGCCGTTGCAAAGAGCAACCCACGGGTAGGCTGCTTGAGTCACGTCGCGAGGCGTGACCTAGAGGAATGATCGCCGCGTATGCGTTTCGTTTTCGGCAATGCATGCGGCACAAAATCCGGCTTACAGGCTCGTCCGCCACTTTTCGTACCTTATCGTCGTCACTCAAGTCTCGTTGCAATTCCGTCCACACGAAGGCCATCCATGCAGACAAGCTCCAAAATTCCAGCGGACGACCCGCAGCGGAAGCTGTCGGTTGCGCGACCTGACTCTGACAACGACCGGCCGCACATCGGTATAGTCGGCGACACCTATACAATTTTGCTCGCAAGCGAAGACACGGCAGGACGCTTCTGCCTGATCGACATGCACGTTCCGCCCGGCGGCGGCCCTCCACCTCATCGCCACGATTTTGAGGAAACGTTCACGCTACTCGAAGGCGAGATCGTGGCCACCTTTCGTGGCGTGCAACCGGTCGTGCGCGCGGGCGAAACCATCAACATCCCCGCGAACGCGCCGCACCAATTCACAACGCATCCAACAAACCCGCCCGGCTGCTATGCACGTGTTCGCCCGCCGGTCAGGAGGACTTGTTCCTCGAGGTCGGAGTCCGCGTGGCGACTCGAACAACGCCGCCACCGAAGCTCGATGCGGCGGCCCAGGCAGAATTCAGAGCGAAAGTAGAAGCGTTAGCGCCAAAGTATCGAACCGAATTGCTCTGATCCAGGGCCGGCGCTCAGCGATAGATCGCGACGAACTCGCGATAGGCCGCATCCGTCGCGGCAGGCGTTGCGATATCGGAAGAAATCAAAACACGATATCGAAACGTAACGCTTTCATTTGGCGCCAGGGAAAAATTCAAGGCTTCTTCTTTCCCGTTCGTGAAAATCTTGCGGCCCAGCGGATTCACCGCGAACAATCCGTATCCCCGAGCGTGCCAGTACGCCGGAAAATTGGGATTCGCGGGATTGTCGAAAATAGTGATGGTCACCGGTTGGCCGTCGACTGTGCCACTGAGATTGCACCAGCGGCCTCGCGTTCCCCAAGCGGCATCGCCTGTTTTGCCTTCACTGGTTAAGTAGGCGCCGTTAACTCCCGTGTTGTCGATTTTTGCCACCGTTGTCGGGCGCCCGCTGGCGTCGAGGAACGTTTCCGCTTTGTCGGAGGGCGTTTCCAGCGCGCGGGTGACGCGCATGCCCATCAATCCCTCCTTGTCATCCTCGAACACCACTTTTTTTGATTGCGCCTGCAACGTGGTGACGCGATCGACGCTGCGGAATTTAGCTCCGCCGCGAAAGACCAGCAAAGTATGTTCTTTCAGCAGAATTTTCTGGTCGGCGGTGACCCAGTCGGTTTCGACTTCAAGTTCGCCCTTTTCCGATCCACTCTTGGTCGCCACGATCCTGCGCTGAATCACGCTGCCCATCTTGTGTTTGTCTTCGGCCTTGATCGCGTCGGAATTGTTCCAGAAGTCGATTCCATTCACGCTGCCGTAGTTGAACCAGAGGCCTGCGTGATGAGGATGATCGGTACGTTCGCCGGGCCGCGGCTCAAGCGGATAGCCGCGTGTGACGACAGTGCCGCTCGCCGCGCGCAAAGGATACAGCACGGGTTTTTCGAGCGTAGTCGGCCAGATATATGAAGTAAACGGCTGCCCATCGATCGTGATATCGACGCGGCGCTCTTTTTCATTCGCGGTCACGCGAATGCGGTCGCCAGAGGAGTTTGACTTCGCAAACGCGCAACAAAACACGAACGCAGTGACCAACACGATCGCGACAGCTGTCCAGCCATTAGAAACGCGCATAGTTCTGATGTGCCTCGAACCGCAAACAATAGATGAATCGTGGCAAGCGGCCACCTAAGTTTTACACCACCAAACTCCAGACATAAAGACCGGAACAAGATTTCATCAATCCCAAGTCTCAGCGGGAAATGGAGTAAGATTGCGCGACGAAAAATAGAAATTGCAGACCATCCCATGGACCAAAATCGCCCCACTGAGTTCGAAGCGGCCGGCATCGAGGAAACGCAGTCCAGTATTGCCACGCGCGTTGGACATTTTCGCTGGGTCATCTGCGCTCTTCTGTTGTTTGGGACCACAAAAAATTACATGGACCGCCAGGTTCTCGGCGTCCTGAAAACCACGCTGCAGCACGACCTTCATTGGAACGAAATCGACTACAGCAATCTGGTTTTTGCATTTCAGACCGCCTACGCCGCCGGAATGGTTTTGGTCGGTCGAATGATCGATCGTCTTGGAACCCGCATAGGCTACGCGCTGACCATGTTGTTCTGGAGTCTGGCCGCCATGGCCCACGCCATCGCCGGCTCGCTTTTTGGCTTTGGACTGGCGCGAGCGGCCTTAGGTTTCGGCGAAGCAGGAATTTTTCCCGCCAGCATCAAAACCGTGGCCGAATGGTTTCCGCGTAAAGAACGCGCCCTCGCCACCGGAATTTTCAACGCCGGCACCAGCATAGGCGCCGTCGCGACTCCGCTCATCGTTCCTTGGATCACCGTTCACTGGGGCTGGCGCTGGGCTTTCCTATTGGTCGGCGCACTGGGTTTCGTCTGGCTTGGCTTTTGGCTGGCGATATATCGCAAACCCGAAGAGCATCCGCGCCTGTCGAAAGCAGAACTCGATTTCATTCGCAGCGATCGTTCGCCCGTTGGAAATATAAAGTGGATGGATTTGCTTTCCCACCGTCAGACCTGGGCATTCGTCATGGGCAAATTCATCACCGATCCCATCTGGTGGTTTTATTTGTTCTGGGTGCCGGATTTCCTTCAGCGCAAACATGGTTTGGTGCTGATGCAGATTGGCGTTCCGCTCATGACCATCTATTTGATCGCGGACGCCGGCAGCGTAGCCGGCGGATGGCTTTCGTCTTCGCTGATTCACCGCGGAAAGACCGTCAACTTTGCTCGAAAAATAACGATGCTACTTTGTGCGATCAGCGCCGTTCCGATCATGTTCGCGCCGCAAATCAAGGGTTTATGGGGAGCGGTTCTGCTGTTGGGTCTTGCGACTGCGGCGCACCAGGCGTTCTCGGCCAATCTATTTACGCTACCCTCCGACATGTTTCCCGCGCGCGCGGTCGGCTCGGTGGTCGGAATCGGCGGCATGGCCGGAGCCATCGGCGGAATGTTGATCGCGAAGATCGTCGGTTACACGCTGCAATGGACCGGGAGCTACTTCATTCCGTTCGTCATGGCGGGAACCGCCTATTTGCTGGCTGTCGCGGTCATTCACATTCTCGTGCCGCGCATGGCGCCTGCTTCGGTGGGCGAGTAGTACCGGCTCTTCGGTCAGCTCTTGGCGGGTTTTCCAGCTACGCGGCTGGCGACAGCCAGCTTCGGCGATTTCAGCGAACTCACATCCGAAGGCGCGAGCGCAGTCGATCGCCGCAACACCAGATTCGTCAACAATTCGTATTCCTTGCCCGCAGGCGAGCTTGAAGTCCTCTCGACCTCGCTCAGCAGGGCTTTAAAAGCGTATTCAGCGAGCAAGGTCTGCGACATCTGAATGGTGGTGAGCGGCGGAGTCGTGAATTGCGACAGCCGAATATCATCGAAACCGATCAACGACAAATCCCGCGGAATCACGATGCCATATTCATACGCTTCCCGCATCACGCCGACAGCGGTCATATCATTCGAACACAGGATGGCGGTCGGCCGCTCCGGCAAACCGACGAGTTGCACCAGCGCGCTCATGCCGCCTTCCATTTTGTGATCGCCCTCGACGAGCAGTTCCGGTGGGACGCTTAGACCGATCTCGTGCATCGCGCCTTCGAACGCCGCCTTGCGCGCCAATGCCGACCTGAGATTCAGCGGCCCGGATACGAACGCGATGCGCGTGTGCCGCAGCGCGGCGAGGTGCTGCACGGCCTGGCGAATGCCATGCTGGTAATTGATACGGATATTGCTGACGCCCGGAACCTGCGGTCCCACATCGACGAAGACAAGCGGCACTTTCCGAAACCGTAAGTCTTCGACCAGAAAATCTTCCATGCCGAAGGTGAGAATGGCGACACCATCCACACGGCGCTCGATCATGCGGCGGACGGCAAGCTCCATCCGTTTGGGATTGTGAACGGTGGACGTTATGAGAATTTCGTAATTGTGTTGAACCGCGATGTCTTCGAAAGACTGAACAATCTCGGGGAAAAAGGGATTGGTGATTTCGGAAACGACCAAGCCGAAGATTCTGCTTTTCCCAGAAACCAGTGCGCGCGCCTGGGTATTCGGGTAATAGCCGAGTTCTTCGACTACTTTCCAGACGCGCTTGGCGAGTTGCGGATCAACGCTGGGAACGCGGTTGATCGTTCTCGATACCGTGGCGGTCGACACCTTTGCACGTCTTGCAATTTCGCGGATATCCATGAAGTCGCACGAGCCTAGTGGGAACTGTGGCGCAGCTACTATAGATTACGTTTTCTCGATAAGTCCACCCGCCGTAGTGAGCCAGCTACCGTTCGGAAGCAGTAGGGGTCCCAGGTTCGGCGTGTGAGCCTGGGTCTTGGGGTGGCCGGTTACCATGTGATCCGCAAAAACGACAACCCTTGCCGCGGCAATGGGAAACGAAGGTGCGCGGTCCCATGGTCAATCGCGACCCAGGACGGAGACCCGAGCAATTCCAATTGGCCGGCGGATTCCAGTTGCTGATATTGAGCAACCGATGGCTGTTGCGGCGAACCCATCTCTTTCCACGCTGCAAACGCGTTGCTGTGCGTCGCATCGATTCGAAAATGCTCGGTCAGCGCCCGGACCACGGCCGACGGTAATTCTTCCACGCTCAGATCGATCGGCGCCCCAGAAGAGGGAAGATCGTCGTCGTGATAGTTCCAGACAAGAATATCGACCTCGTTGTTTTTCCGCGTGGCGATTGCGTTGACGTCGGGCTGCGCGCGCACGCCGTCCTTTATCATGGCGTCGCTAGCCAGCGCCCCTGAACTGCTGACCTTGACTCTGTCGTTGCCAAGCATGCCAAACATTCGAAAGGTATTCAGCACCGGCTTGTCGATGCCATTGGAAGCCATCTCGCGATAGCCGGCGAAATACGGCTGATCTTCAAATTCGAACGACCAGTTTACTGCCGCCAAAAAGTTCACATGTTCGCGCACAGCGAGCGCGTAGATATTAGAAAGAACTTCAGCCGTGTAGGAAGCGTAGAGCGGTCCGTTGCGGTACGCGTTCTGCGGATTCTGCTCGGCAGAACAGGCCGCGCAGCCTTCCGGGTCCGACTCGCCCAAAACGATCGGAGTGTTCTTCCATTCCGGAAAGGAAGCCACGATCTTGAATCCTTGCTCAATGGCCTGAAGCTGCCGAGCGATTCCCATCTGCACGTGATCGGCCTGCCATTTCGGCGAACCCTTGGGATGAAAGCTGATGAAGTCCAGCCGCGAACCGGTCTTGCCGGTAGCGTAATTTTGCCGGTGCGCACAATGCTCAAGGAACTGGCGGAGGAACTCGACCGCTTTCGGGGAAGCGGGGCCCGTGCTATCCGGGCCACCGATGCGAGCGCCAGGCAACGCGCGAAGCACCGCTTCGCTGCTCACGTCGTACAACTTGAAAAATTCCTCGGGCGTCCCCTTCCAATACTCGATGTCCGGTTCGTTCCACACTTCCCACATCCAGGTTTTGACTTCGGCGTCGCCATAGCGCTCGCGCAAGTGACGCGCGAACTGAAAGACCAGCTCGGACCATTTCGCATAATCCTTTGGCGGGTAAGCCCAGCCGGTGAAGACCGTGCCCTTCGGGAAAGTATGGCGATAAGGTTCGGGGTGGGTCGACAGCGCCTCCGGCATGAAGCCGATTTCCACCAGCGGTTTCACTCCCGTCTCGCGAAACGTGTCAAAGATTCGGTCCACGATGGTCCAGCTGTAAACCGCGTTTCCTGCAGCGTCCTCCGTGTAGGCGTTCGTCGAGCCCCACTTGAGCGCCGGCGATCCGTCCCCGCTGGTCAAGATATTGTGGACGCGAATGTAAGCGGGCTCGGAGCTCAGCGCGGCGAATTCGCGCAACAGTTTCTCGCCGTTCGCGGCGTACGTGTAGTTCGGTTCGTCATACCCAAAATAATTCCAGATCGGTCGAATCGAGCCATCCGATTGATTAGCATGCACTCGAATGCTGACCGCCTCTGAAGCCTGTTGCTGCGTCCACGACGCAGGACACAGCAAAACAGAAATCAGGAGGGCTGCTTCAAATCTGGCGGCGGCACAGCGCGGCAAAGCGGCCATAGCCTCGAACCCCCGCACAACTGTCATCCCGAGCGGAGCGAGGGAACTGCTTTTCCGGCGTACACCGTGCAACAAACGCGTGCCGAAACCCTCACGGCTCAATCTCGCGATCTTCGTCATCCTCGCTCCCGGCCACTTCATTTCAGGGTGAGACTGTACCGCGATTTGCATAAGAACACAGTCGACACATGTTCGAAACGGGGAAGGAGGTCGACAACCTAAACCGTAATCACAATCTTGCCCATAAACTCGCCTGAGGCCATGCAGCGATATGCGTCGCCAGCCTGTTCGAACGAGAAAACTTTATCGACGAGCGGCTTTATCCCGTTGAG
>Ga0182015_10006916_pt1 | contig 11215 bp, 14 predicted proteins | sample 712P3MmetaG_FD_120478 | JGI IMG/M metagenome (GOLD analysis project Ga0182015, IMG submission 120478) | Permafrost microbial communities from Stordalen Mire, Sweden - 712P3M metaG | ecosystem: Environmental > Terrestrial > Soil > Wetlands > Permafrost | place: Sweden: Stordalen | collected...
ACAGCAAATTTACGATCAAGCATTGGCCACCGCCAAGTCCAGCACCGCAACCGTGGAGGCAGCCCGCGCCAGCGAGTCCGCGGCGGAGCAATTCGTCGGGCAGGCACGGAGCCACTTGGCACAAGCTAACGCCAACCATCAATATGCCGAAACCGGGCCGCAGCAGGTGTCGTCGACCCGGGCTCGGGTGCAAGCCTTGGTTGCGGATGTCGAGCAAAAGCGCGCGCTACTCGAGCAGGCCCAACTGAATCTCGGATACACGAAAATCGTTGCTCCGGTCAGCGGTGAAGTGAATAAGACGGTGGTGGTTGGAATGAACGTCCAAGACGGACAGCAACTCCTCACCGTGGTGCCGCTTGACGAAGTGTGGGTCACCGCCAATTTTAAAGAGACGCAACTTAGGCACATGCGCGCTGGTCAGAGATCGGATATCCATGTGGATTCGAGCGGCCGGACGTTTAAAGGCCATGTGGACAGCATTGCGGGAGCAACGGGCCCGCTATTCAGTTTGCTTCCTCCGGAGAATGCCACGGGAAACTACGTAAAAATTGTCCAAAGGATCCCTGTAAAGATCGTTCTCGAGCCCGGCGAAAACAAGGATCGCCGGCTGCGACCAGGCATGAACGTCGTACCCGACGTTTACCTCAAATGAGTTCCGCTGCCCTCACACTCGACCAGGCCGTTTGGCGCCCCAAGTACAATCCCTGGCTAATTGCTGTTGTCGTGGCGCTGGCAGCCTTCATGGAGGTCCTCGACACCAGCATCGCCAACGTGGCCCTGCCGTACATGGCGGGGAATCTGGGCGCAAGCAACGACCAGAGTACCTGGGTGTTGACTTCTTACTTGGTCTCGAATGCCATCATCCTGCCGATCAGCGGCTGGCTCGCAGGCGCGTTGGGGCGGAAGCGTTTTTTCATGTCCTGCCTGGCTGTCTTTACTGTGAGCTCCTTGCTCTGTGGCATTGCACCAAGTCTCGGCTTTCTTCTTCTCTTCCGCGTATTGCAGGGTGCGGGCGGTGGCGGGCTGCAGCCGATGGCTCAGGCCATTCTGGCAGACACCTTTCCACCGCAGCAGCGGGGCCTGGCATTTGCCCTGTACGGCATTACGGCCATCATGGCGCCCACGATCGGACCAACCCTGGGCGGGTGGATCACCTTCAACTATTCCTGGAGGTGGATTTTTTTTATCAACCTCCCGGTCGGCTTGGCCACGTGGTTTCTGGTACGGCGCTTTGTCGAAGATCCGCCTTATTTGAGCAAGCTCAAAGCGGCGGGCGTCAAGTTGGACTACATTGGCATCGCTCTGCTGACTCTGGGTGTCGGGGCGTTGCAGGTACTGCTCGACAAAGGCCAGGAAGATGATTGGTTCGGCTCACGGTTCATCACGACTTTAATCGTCGTCGCGACCGTATGCCTGATCTCGCTGGTGATTTGGGAGTGGTATCAAAAAGCGCCGATCATCGACGTCCGCATGTTCAAGAGCTTCAACTTCGCGAGTTCCAGCCTGATGATGTTCACTCTGGGAATTCTGTTGTTCAGCAGCCTGGTCCTGATGCCCCAATTCCTGCAGACGCTGGTGGGGTACACCTCGCAACTGGCTGGGCTTGCCCTTTCGGCTGGAGGTCTTGTTTTGTTGCTTGAGATGCCCGTCATGGGCCAACTGACGACGAAGATCCAGGCGCGCTACCTGATTGCCTTCGGCTGGCTGGCGCTATCCATCGCCATGTTTTATTCCACGAAGCGAATTGACTTGCAGATTAGCTTCAGCGCCGCCACGTGGCTGCGCATCACCCAGGTGATTGGATTGGGGTTCCTGTTCGTCCCGATCACGCTGGTGGCTTACATCGGAATTGCGCCGGAGAAGAACAATGCGGTCGCCGGCATCGTGAATTTCATGCGGAATATGGGAAGCAGCGTGGGAACATCCCTGGTCACCACCTTGATTGCCCGGCGTTCGCAGTTCCATCAGGCAAGGCTGGTGCAGAATGTCCGGGTCGACAACCCCAATTTTGTGAATGCGGCGAACGGTTTGGCCCAGCACGTGGCTAACTCCGGCGTGGGCAAGCACGAAGCGCAAATGACTGCTTACGCCCAGATTTATCAATCCCTGCAAGCACAGGCTTCGAGCCTGGCATACATTGATACGTTTATGGTTCTTTGCGTGGGAGCGGCGATCATGTTCTGCCTGGCTTTTGTTCTGAAGAAGAATGATCCTGGTGGTGGAGGAGTAAGAGTAGTGGAGTAATTAATCGATCTGACGCGAACGCGACGATGACAATAGTCAGAGATGTGTAGGTATGCTGGAAATCAAACTCGTCCTTTGTCCCGTTGATTTCCCAGAGTTTTCGATAAGAGCTTATCACTATGCGCTATCGCTGGCTGAGCATTATCGAGCCAAGTTGGTGGCCCAGCACATCGTGGAGCTATCGCGATATCCTTACGCCGAATATGTCGCCTCTCAGGGAGATTATGCGGAGTTCTGCCGGGCGCTTCACCAGGGTGGCAAGGAAAGGCTGCGGGAATTTGTGGAGAAGGAAACTCACGATGAAATTCAACTGGATCTCGTTGTGCATGGGGGAGCAGCCGCAGACTCCATCCTGTCGTTCGCGCAAGCGCGGAAAGCGGACCTGATCGTCATGGGAACGCACGGGCGGCGAGGGTTCGACCGTCTGGTGCTCGGGTCGGTGACCGACCGGGTGATGCGCACGGCCCCCTGCCCGGTGCTGGCAATATCCAAGCCGCCCCACGACTCTACGGCTCCGGGTGACGAGCGGCGTCACGTCCACCACTTGAGCCGAATTCTCTTGTGTACGGATTTCTCCAAGAATGCAGAGCGTGCTTTGAACTATGCTATCTCAGTGACAGCGGAGTACGACGCCGAGCTTACCCTGCTGCACGTGTTGGAGGATCCAAGTCCGGCCAAGACGAAAGAAGCCATCGCGACAGCCACGGAGCAACTCATAAGCTGATTGTAATGGAGGGGCGCGAGACCCTGAAGACCAAGACGGCGGTACGCATCGGAAAGCCATACTAGCAAATCATTCAACTCGCACTGGAAGAGCAATTTGACACGGTGACCATGGGAGTGAGTGGCCGTGGCGCATTGGATCGAGCGGTGTTTGGATCGACTACCGATCGAGTGTTGCAGTTGGGACCGTGCCCCGTTCTTGCCGTCCCGGTTTGAACCGTTGGGCCAGGGGATATTGCGACGCAGATGATAAAAATCGTCACCATCGAACGCGAGTACGGAAGCGGCGGCGGCGAAATCGCTGAACTGCTTGCCAAGCGGCTTGGCTGGAAGCTTTGGGATCAGTTGCTGACGGAGGAGATCGCGCGGCTTGCCGACTGTCCGAAGTCAGTCGTCGAGGTTCGAGAGGAACGAACTGACCCGCTGTACTACCGGCTCTTCAAGTCGTTCTTGCGAGGAAGTTATGAAGGAAGCATCAATGCGCATAAGCTCAAACTGGTCGACAGCGAATGCATTTTGAAGTTTACGGAACAGGTGGTTCAGCATGCGGCGAAGACCGGCAACTCTGTCATCGTCGGACGGGGCTCACAGCAGTTTCTCAAGAACCGCCAGGACACGTTGCGTGTGTTTCTTTATGCTCCTAGAGAAGATAAAGTGCGGCGCCTGTTAGCTCGAGGCAAGAGCGAGAAAGAAGCCGAACAGCTGGTGGATACCGTTGATCAGGAACGCGTCGATTTCATCCAAAAGTATTTCCACGTCGAATGGCCTGACCGCCCGATTTACCATGCCATGATCAATACAACGATCGGCGATGAGGCGGCCGTTCACTTGATTCTGGATCTTATGAAGACGCTTGAAGCAGGAGTGACCACCAGAGGTAGCTAACCTCGACCTCAGTTGCACTCATTAATGGACGATTGGGAAGTTGCGGATTGGTTGCGGATTGGTACCGAGAAGACGCACTTGCGTCCACCGAAGTATCAAGCGTCTGTCGACTGGCCAGAAACGGGCTGCTAGGAAGCGGAAATGAATCGTTTAAAGAAGTGCTTCGGGGTCACAGGCGCCAAGATCGCAACCTACCCCGTGGAGCTGATTCCGGGTTTTTTCGGTTTTGACCATCGGGGGCACGACCCAATAAATAAGTCGCTACTCCGAAAGATGGTTGCCTTACTTCACACCTGCGGCCTCCGAAGGCCGGTAAAACACGAAGGTGCAGCTGCTTTCGGAACAGAAAAGAACACCACGCCTGAGCAGGCGTGCTGTCGAACCTGACGGGAATGGCTCTTCGACCGAGGCTTTCTCCAGCAGGCTCACTCCAATATGGCGCAACATTTCGTGCCCCCGGGAAAATTCGCCTTGTTTATGTTTCCGCTGGCTACAATTACGTCAAAATCTGCGCTGGCGCTATGCTTGATCGTCTTCTCCATCACGGTCATGTACCCAAATGCGGCCCACGGAGTTGGCGCACGAAAACAGACCTGCCTCCTCAGGAGGCGACGGAGTAAAACAACCTAGTCCCAGGCCACTTTCGTTGGCCGGTTTTGAAGTGACCACCGTTGGCCGCTTTTGATGTGACCCCTGAGGCGCCGTCGGGCTGCACAAATAGTTGCCGGTGATGAAAGGGTTGAAGCGTCGCCCGGTGACCCACGCTGAACACGGTCGTCTGCGGTAGCCGCTCATGCAGCAAGCAGTAAAGGCGCGCTTCCATTTCCTGGTCCACCGCCTCATCTTTTGGACACCCGCATCTGCCGTGACTTTGCAAACCGGATCCGTCCTGAGGAAAACAGGCCTGCGGTTGAACGTTGACCGATGAGGTAGTGGTCCGGTTGTCTCGTCAAATCTTCAAGAGCCCTCAAACCACCTTCTCCGTTCGATCCCCGTTTCGTAACCAGTTAGGGCGTGTAACCGGACGCTTCGGGACCCCAGCTCGATTTCTCGCGGCCTTCGCCCGTCGGTTGGTGGCAATTTTGGCGGTGAGCAGCAGAGCTGACAAGCTTGTCAGGATGACGATGATTCCTTTCCAGCCTCGTAGGATGGGATCGTTCCCCATAATAGTGAGCGCGAAAAAGACACACAACAGGTGCACGCAGAAAACCGGGAGCGAGGACTGGCCCAGCATCACCAGGGGCCTGATCGCAAAGGGCCTCAAGACCGATCGAAACCTGATCGCCAAGACTGAGACAGCGGTGAAATCGATGATTCGTCCGACTCCAAAATCCCACTTATCGAGCAACAATCCGGACTTCCCGAGTGTGACGATCCCATCTACTTGCGCGTAGCGCAGTATCAGGAAGAAAACCGCCGCTATCGCCGCCGGAATCGTCATCCGACTCGCCCAGTCGAGACGGAAGTCGCCTTTGGCCCAACGCACGCCCGACCACAAACCGGCCAACCACCAAAGCTGCCATGCCCAGAGATCGAACGCGCCCATCTCATTTAAGGGGATCTGCAGGCCGAAGGTCCGACTCTGCACGTGATATACGAAACTCCGGAATCCGAACTGCGCGAACAGCCAGAGGGTAAAGCCTCCGGCAAGGGCATATTTCCATCCAACTCGCTCCCCCAGAATCAGCGCGAAAGGACTCAGCGCTATGAAGATGATGTAAATCGGTAGAATATCCAGTAATGGCGGCCTGTAGATCATCAATGCCGCATCGATGAAAGCACGTGTGTGACCGGCGGCAAAGTAGAAGTCAAGAAGATTGTGCACTGCGGGAGTGTTGGCGTGCGCCGCAATCGGGGCTTCTATCACGAAGGCAAACGCCAGCAGCAACAGTTGGTAGCAGTACAGTTTTCCCGCTCGTATCCATAACTTCCACCACATCGCGCCGTAGCCATCGCGCTCGGCAATGCGGAAGTAAATGCGGCCTGTAAACAGAGCGGAAAGAAAAATAAAGCCTTCTGTTGCGGAAAAAAAACCGAGCGGCTGATTGACGTATGCGCTCAGGATTGTGGGCAGATGCGTGCAGGTAATCCACACCAGCATCAGGCCGCGAAGGGCATCGAGTTCTTCAATTCGATCGTGCATCGGTTCCCTGTCGATCACTTGTTCGCAAATCGGGCAATGTCTCCGCTGAACTTTTCCAAACCATGCGAGTTCAGGTATTGATGGCCTTCGGATCTTGCTTCAAATACGCATCCCAGAAGGCAAGCGTTTCGATTTGCGCGCATTGGAATACATGAACACGATGGTCTTTATCTTGAACAAGGCCGGCAAATCCCATGTGCGTTCCACCCTCGAGTTCTACCTCGTATTTGTTGCCTGCGGGGCCCTTCGCAAATGCCTCGCTTCGCCAAACCGGCGGCTCGCCAAATGGACCGAAATCGCGGGAACCGTACATCAGGAGCATTGGTACATGAAGGTCGTCCCACGAATGCGCGTTCAGCCCCATGATGCCTTCTCCTTGAGGCGATAACAGCACGATGGCAGAAACCCGCGCGTCTGCAAAACTCCGGGGCTCGGCCCTTCCCGGCAGCAGAATCCTCGCGCCACCGATTAGACCAGCCGTGTAAGCGCCAAAAGAGTGCCCACCCACGCCGATATGGTGGAGATCGAGTTCACTTACGAGCGGTGGAGCAAAGTTTTCGACGTGCGCAAGCGAATCGATGATGAAGGAAACGTCTTCCGGACGGTTCTCCCATACGAGAGGATCGCTGAGCGCCTGGCGCAAGGTGCCACGGAAGCCGGAATCGGCAACCGAGTCGGCGTGAGAGAGATGAATGCTTACATAGCCATAGCTGGCCCAGTATTCCCCCAGGCCGGAGTAACCATCTTTCGAGGCCAACGCACCGTGGGAGAAAATGATGACCGGAAACTGCCCCGCCGCAGATGGATAATAGATTTTGATTGGGATGGTTTTATTGCGCGCGGGATCGTGCAACAGAATGTTCTCGATCGTAAGCACCTTATAGGGCCCTGGAGTTGGACTGTATTCGCACCAGACTGGGGATGAGCAAAGAAAGACGAAAATAACCGCAAGGACTACCATCCAACCCGGCCTTTTACGAGTCACGACGAAGATTCCTTTCAACTTCCTGCAACTATTTGCTGCTGATTTGGTTTCAAGTTTGTCCCTTAAGAATTCGTTCGCGATGCAAGTATTGTTTCTCCTGAGGTCAGTTTCGCCTGCGTTATGACTTATGGCTTGGAGTCCTGGCGTCCAGTATCGAAACGAGTTTCTGGGCGGCTGCTGGGATGGGGACCTTCCCGGACCGCACGATCTGCTTTGCCGGAATCTTGTGCCCATAAATCTGCTCGTTGGCGCCACCATCGGGGCGAATAGTTGATCCTTCAAGGGCGATACCTGCAAAAACACCTCGGGCACGGGAGTAGCTCAAGATGTCCGCCCGCAACGTAGCGTCGGTCTCTGCCGAGAGGTCGCGGCCGACCGGGCCAGCGGCAACCGAAGCATCGGCTCCAAGCTTCACTTTACTGGCGAGAATTCCACTCGCGCCGCGCTCATTCATTATCAGGAGAACAAAATCTGTTGCCTCGCCTCCAATCTGGAAGCCAAAACTGCCGCCCTCGAGAGCCATCATGGTGGGTGCGCCCCAATGCCCCCTGAAATTTGGGCCCTGGCGGCAGGACATCGCTCCCCGCCCATAACTTCCGCCAACAATGAAGGCCGCTTTCAAGACGGACGGGAACACGACCACACAGTCGGCCTTGTCAAGCAAGTCCTGAGGGATGTCGTCGGGAACATCGAGAATCTCCTTCAACATAATGCCGCTGTTCTTCAGCCGATCCTCATCCTTTTCGTGATCGCCTGCCCAAGCTCGTGTGGAAAGCATTGGCAGAGCCGCGAATACAGTGCTCAAAAGGAATGTAATTAAGTTTTTCATGTCTCTTCTCCTTGTAAGCGATTTTCACGCGAGTCATTACCCCGGCCTCAACGAACAGATCCCACCCCTCCACTCGGCTGACCCTCTGGTGGTGCTATTCGTATCGACCGCCGTAAGAACTGCATTTGGCGTTACTTTCTTACCGCGGCGGAAAATGTGCGAACATCTTCTGCACGCCCTTGTCCAGATTCTTGGTGTTCTTATCTGCATTGTTGGAAAGTGTGTCGCTGGACGAGCCTCGCCAGACTAGGTTCTTGGTCTTAGCGTCGAACAGATCGACGACCAGACTACCGACCTGGTAGGTTTCAGTTGTCGTGGTTGCATCCCCCAGCCCTCCGAATCCTCTCCAACGCCAGCCTCCTCCAAAGCCGTCATAAAACGTGTTGAGAGTTTGCTGATTCTGCGTGATCTCAACTGCTACGATACAGACATCGCCACCCGAGTCGACCTGGGTCCAGCCTTTGGCCGCTAGAGTCCCATTCACCGCCTGCTTAATGCGGTCGACCTGCAGCGGATCTCGCGTTTGGACCTTCTCCCAAGAGTAGGTCTTGTATTGTCCAAAATTTGCGTTGTGATCGTAATCGGTCTTGATCTGCTGGGCGAATGACGCAGCCGTCAAGACAAAGAACATCGCGATCGAAAAGAACATGCTGTTTTGTACCTTCATGATTTTCTCCTTTAGCTTGTTGAAGACGTCCCGGTGGGACAAACTCCGTTATTACGGCTGGCCCGCATTCTTGGCGGACAGCGAGTGTTTTTTGGCGGCTGCAGCTTTGGCCGAATTTTGTTCGAGTTTTGATGGCAGCATCTGCATCTCGGAATTTTGTCCCTCGATCCAGATGTCGCTCATAAAATCGACGTTGCCGTATTCGTTGAAGGTGACATCGGTTTGAGCATGAGGAGTATCTGAGGTATGAACCTCGTACTCTATGAAAGCCGAGTGTGAGCCGTCGGCGTCTTCGATCAACAACAGGCTTGAATCTACGTCTGGCTGACTCACCGTGTAACGTCCTGCAGGCATCTTCGCGTTCCCCGCGTAAAACGCGGATGGCGCGTCAAACTTCACCTGATTGGTGATCTGCGCCATGCTTGGGATTGCGCACAGGAATAGCAATCCGATGGGTACAATCAGTTTCTTTAAAGTATTCATCGTGTTTTCTCCAAAATTTTCGCTCGTGTCAGGGGCTTGCCATTCTCACAGCAATGCCGTCCCCACAACCAACCATATGCATCAGGAATGCCAAACCTGAGCGGAGCTACAGGTTAACGGCAAATGATTGAATGTGGGAGATAAAGAGGTTGATGGGATCGCGACTGACCTCCGATAGCGAGCGTCCCTCTTTCGACACGCGTCCGCCTGCAGTCAGGCCGGAAGGGGCGCTTCTCTATTGGTACTGCGGGGGGAATTGGAACGCGGGGATTCGCCTTGATAAAACCGGCAACGAAGTTTCGAAGCGAGTCCTGCCCAATCGACCGCGAAGCGCCCTTCTCAGAACCGTAACCGAAGCAATGAGATCACGCGTCGCAGGCAGGTATTTGGGAGTGACTGCGACGCTGAGAAAAAGGCTGCAACTCAAAACCCGGATCGTCGTCTTGGTACTGGTTTTGTTGAGGCTCACACTACATGCCGTAGGACGCCGGTTCAATCGTCAGCCTGAAAAACGGACACTTCGAATCATGCCGCTCGTTGGAACCTGGCGTGCAGCAATCCCTTGCGACCCCGCAAACCGGTAATTCAGCGGAGGAATATGTCGAGAAGCGTATCGGTAACTTCCGGATCTCTGAGATTTGTCCAGAACATCTCCCTCGGGCCCTCATGTGTTCCAGGCGGACGAACCCCACGATGCGACTGCTGTTAGCGACTTAGCGCCGTATCCACTGCGACCCACTCAGCGACCCCATCGTGGACATTCAGCCAGTACAAACCCAGCCAAACCTCCGACCCATCGTTAAGGCTGCCGTAGAAATCTCCTGAAGTAGTTCTCGCAAACCCAGATACTCCCAAATCGCTAGGGCTACCCTCCGGTAGTTGAACGCGATACACCCGGAAGGAGTTCGCTTCCTCGTCGTATGCGATGAACTTGTGCCGCTCTCCGTGGTAAATCCAAGCCTTTTGGGCTGTGCATGCGACAGCCGTTCCGCCTACGACGTGATGTCCGAAAAGCACACGATTTCCAATCGTTTTCCAGTCCGGGGCAGCCTTCACTAGGCCCTGCGTAAAGCTGTAGTGCCTGAGAATTGAATAGGGAATATGGGGACCATGATTCTCGGAAAAATCCCACCCAAAGACCCAGACGGTGCCATCTTCGGCGGGACAAGTCATTTCTGCCATGAATGGGAACGTAGTGATCTGCTGTATGACCCTGCCCGAATTGTCCAACAGCGCCACGAATGAACTTGGCGTCCCGGCCTTGTCAACGACCGTGGCAGTAGCGACAGCGCCGCCGTCTTTGGTCGCAGCCGCATCAGTGACGCGAATCCTGTCTAAGTTCGGCGCAGTGAGGGTCGTCTTGAATGCGACTGTGCCGTCGCGGTTGGTCATGGCCACATTGGGCACTTCGCCATGGGAGTAGATGCTGTGATACGTTGCGTGGTCATTCCACCAATGTGGCCCGTCAAGCCGTTCGCCGATGTTCACGGCCGTGATGCTCACACTGGTATGCGGTTGCGGCAGAAGGTGTGTTTCGAGCTTTGTCGAGTGCGGCGTGGGAGCTACACTTTGCTGAGCTTGCGCCAAACCCACCAAGAGTAGAACGACGAGGGCACATGAAATTCGGCGCATGGGCGATCCTCTTGCCGAAATTCTACTACGCCGAACAGGAGCCACACTCATCGTTATGGAAGGCGACGCGCTCGATGACGCCGGGGACTTGCTCGGTCGCGGGTCGGCGCTCTGGCATGGCGGCGTTCATGTGGAGATTCATTTTGCCACGGAGGGGCGGGGCATGGGTGATCCAGCGGGGAGGGTATTTTGGGTAGTGTCCTAGATTTTCCTGTTATGAATCAAACTCAAGAAACTGAAACGGCAACGGAATTGTCCGGTTGAGGGCAAGACTCTGTACAGGATGCACCTACCTATCCTCAGCCAATTCCCGAATCGTCTCTGCTAGTTGACCCGAAGGGTCGTCGCTGCGAAGAATACCCTTTCTTGCCGCTAGTTTCTGAGCCGCCTTTGGTTTGGCGGTGTGTTTCTTGCAACGGAATGCACGAACACAGTCGTACCTACAGAATGCCCTCGCCGCCCGCTGTCCCAATTCCGCCTCGATTTCAATCTGCGTTCTATGCCAGACACCGAGTTTGAGAATCCACTGAAATTCCTCAGGTTCGTACAACCGCCGATAGCCGCTACAGATCGAATGAGCGGGAAGATAGTCGTCCATGGACTGCTGGCCACCGGGAGAATGGG
>Ga0182015_10006917_pt1 | contig 11214 bp, 4 predicted proteins | sample 712P3MmetaG_FD_120478 | JGI IMG/M metagenome (GOLD analysis project Ga0182015, IMG submission 120478) | Permafrost microbial communities from Stordalen Mire, Sweden - 712P3M metaG | ecosystem: Environmental > Terrestrial > Soil > Wetlands > Permafrost | place: Sweden: Stordalen | collected...
GTGCTCAAATCTTCGCTGCAGCTGCTCACGATGAAGCAGAGGACAGCCCTCGAATACGAGGCCGGTATCGAACGATGCCAACTGGACTGTGACCGGATGGAAGATGCGGTGGCCAAAATGCTGACGCTGGCGCGATTAGAAACAAGGCACGAGCCCACCTCAGCGCACTTCACCACCGACCTGGCCGAGACCCTGCACCAGGTTTCGCAGCAGTTTGAATCCATGGCAGAGCTCAGACGTTTGCGCATACTGGTATCGGCGGAGGAGCCGGTGGTGGTGGATGTGGAGCCAGAGCAACTGCTGCTGTTGTGCTCCAATCTGCTGCTAAATGCCTTACAGCACAGCCCCGCCGGCTCTGCAATACGGGCAGTGGCACAGCAGGAGGGTAGCGGCGTTGTGATGGCGATTGAAGACAGCGGCGACGGGATCGCCGCCGAGGATCTGCCGCACGTGTTTGATCGCTTCTACCGCGGCGATCCTTCACGCAGCCGGGATACTGGCGGTACGGGTTTGGGGCTTTCGATCTGCAAAGCGATCGCGGCCAGATGGCAGTCCACCATCGAAATCACGAGCGACCTGGGAGTTGGAACCAGCGTGAAGGTGCGCTTCCCGGCTGCACAGGCGTCTTCAGCTTCGTTTAAGGTGACTGTGCGAGATTGAAGCAGAGCTTGAACGGAGAACCAATGAGACTGAATCGCACGGACAGGATTTTGCAGACGCTGGCCCTTACCGTATTGCTTGCCGGCGTATTCCTGGCGTCTGACGCCGCTTTGGCGCAGAACCCTTACAGCATTCTGACTCGATGGACGATTGGCGGTGAGGGTGGCTGGGACTATCTCACATCCGATCCTGCCGGGCATCGTCTCTACGTAACCCACGGCCCGCGGGTGGAGGTGCTGGACAGCGACACCGGGAAAGTCGTGGGAAGCATCACCGGGCTCAAAGGCACTCACGGTGTGGCCCTCGACGATGAGGGCAAGTACGGCTACATCAGCGATGGAGGAGCCAATGTTGTGGTGGTGTTTGATCGCACCTCGCTGGAAAAATTGGCATCCATTCCAGCCGGCACCAACCCCGACGGAATTGTGTTTGAACCGGTGACGAAAACCGTCTGGGCCTTCAACGGCCGCAGCAGTAATGCAACCGTGATTGATACCGCTGCACGTAAAGTAGTGGCCACGATTCCCCTGGATGGCAAGCCTGAATTCCCGGTCGCCGACGGTACGGGCACGGTCTTCGCCAATATCGAGACCAAGAATGAGATTGTGCGCTTCGATGCGGCCGCGAAGAAGATTACGGCGACCTGGCCAGTGGACAACTGTGATTCGCCCTCTGGCCTGGCGCTCGATCGCGAGGGTTACCGTCTATTCGCGGTGTGCGATGGGGGCAAGATGGCGGTGCTGGATGCAACCTCAGGAAAGACCATCGCCAACCCGGCAATCGGCGATGGCCCCGACGCGGCCCGGTACGATGGCACCCGCAAGCTGGCATTTTCTTCCAACGGTGGTGGTACGCTGACGATCATTGATGCCGGCAAACCCGGCTATCCTGTTTTGCAGACCCTGGCAACGCAGCGAGGAGCGAGGACCATGACGCTTGATACAACAACCGGGCGACTCTTTCTGGCCACCGCTACCTTCGGCGACCGGCCGGCCCCTACGGCGGACAATCCCCATCCGCGGCCAGCCATCGTGCCGGGCAGCTTCACGGTGCTGGTCGTCGGGCAAAAGTGAACTGGTCCTTTGAGTGAACTGGGACCCTTATACATCTGTCTGGATTGGTGGAAACGTTCCAGTCCCCAAAGCATGCCTTCACTTTATATGCAAGGGAACAGCCCCACTCAAGCCAAAACAAGGCTTGAATGGGCCACCCAGCCTTCAGGGTACTCGACAACAGGATCGGAATGAGGCCTGGGAGATGCATCTGTTCTATCGCATGCGAAGACTGAGCTTTCTCTTGTTTACGTTGTCTCTGACCGCAATATGGGCGCAAAAGGGGACGGCCGCGCCGGCAGCGACGCCCGCCGCCCCCATCCCTCTGGCGGAGGCGATCGCTCGCGCCCGGGCGAATGAGCCCAATTTCGCCGCGGCCCTGGCAGCCGCGCGGGTTGCCGGACTGGACCGTTCGATTGCGCAGGCTGCGCTGCTGCCGAACGTCAGCTATCACAACCAGGCGCTGTATACGCAGCCCAACGGCGCGTTCAACGGGGGTGGTCCTGTGGGAAGCCAGTCGGCGCCGCGCTTCATCGCCAACAACGCAGTGCGCGAATATGCCAGCCAGGCCGTGGTCACAGAGACGCTGGGCGTGGGACCGGTGACCGTAGTCTCGCGTGCCGCCGCGGCAAATGCGGTGGCAGCGGCGGAGCTCGAGATTGCACGGCGCGGCTTGGTCTCTGCAGTGACGGGCCTGTTCTACCAGGCGCTTGCGGCCGAGCGCAAGCTGAGTGTGGCTCGTCGCGCAGCCGCCGAGGCAGCCAGCTTTACGCAACTTACGCAGCAACGGGAGACTGCCCGCGAAGGAGCCCACGCCGACGTGGTGAAAGCCCAACTGCAACAACAGCAGCGCGATCGCGATCTTGCCGAAGCGATTCTCACAGCGCAAAAGTCTCACCTGGATTTGGGTGTGCTGCTGTTTGCTGACCCGCGCACCGATTACACGCTGGCTCCGAGTCCGATTGCTGTTCTGCCTGCGCGGGCCGAGGTGGATGAGGCCGCCACCCGGCTCAATCCGGAGCTGCACCAGGCGATGGCTTCTCTTCGCGTCAGCGCCCTGGACGTGACCGCAGCCCGCGCGGCGTATTTTCCGGAGCTAGGGCTGAATTTCACGTATGGCATTGACGCGGTACAGTTCGCGGTCAATGGGCGCGACGGGGTAAAGAATCTTGGGTATTCAGCCAGCGCCACACTCGACATTCCGGTTTGGGATTGGCTTTCTACCCAACATCGGGTTCGCCAGAGCGAGATCCTGCGCGATGCTGCGCATACGGCGCTCACCGCAACCCAGCGGCGGCTGGTGGCTCAGCTGGATGAGTTCTACGCTGAGGCGGGTACTTCGCGCGACTCGCTGCAGTCTTTGGAAGAGAGCGTGCGCACCGCCGATGAGAGTCTGCGGCTTACGCGGCTGCGGTATACGGCGGGGGAAGCTACGGTACTCGAGGTTGTCGACGCTCAGAATTCTTTGACTACGTCGGAGATTGCGCGGGAGGACGGGACGGTTCGGTACCAGCTGGCTCTGGTTAATCTGCAGCTTTTGACGGGGGCGATTTAAACCATGAGATCGTTCCCGAAAGACGGCACTCCCAGACAAGCGTTCGCCAGGTGCATGCACAACCGCAGAAAAGCTCCGGACTTCGAGACACAAATGCAAGGATCGGGCTTCGCCCGGTCTTTTTCGGCCCACGTACGCTGGAGCGAACGTGGGGCACCCGTCCAGGGGGAGAGTTGGCTTCTCCTTTCGGCCGCTTTGTTTGTTTGCGGTGTTTTTTTGCTGGTTGTCGGATGCGGGAAGACTGCGGAGAGTGCGCCGACTGAGGTCATTGTTCAGGCGGTTCATCCGCAGCGGGGCGAGATTTCGGAGCAGATCATTGCGGACGCGACGCTCGCCCCGTTGGCACAGGCCGCTATCTCTCCTAAGGTCACGGCGCCGGTCAAGAAGTTTTATGTGCAGCGCGGTTCCCGGGTGAAAGCGGGCCAGCTCCTGGCGACGCTTGAGAACAGCGATCTTGCGGCGGCGGCACTGGACAATCAAGGCGCCTACAAAGCGGCCCAGGGCAGCTACGACATTGCTACCGGCGCCACGGTGCCTGAGGACACGGTGAAGGCGGAGCTGGACCTGACGCAGGCGCGCGCGAACCTGAACCTGGCGCAAAGCGTAGTCGATAGCCGCAGCCAGCTGTTCGCAGAGGGCGCAATCCCGGGCCGCGATCTGGATACCGCCAAAGCTGCCCTGGTGCAGGCCAAGGCGGCGGAAGAGATCGCCAAACAGCACCTGGAGGCAGTCAGAAAAATCAGTCAGAAGGCGGCGCTGGAGAGCGCGCAGGGACAACTCACCTCTGCAAAAGGCAAGTACCTCGGCGCCCAGGCACAGTTGAGCTACACCGAGATCCGCAGCCCGATCTCCGGCGTAGTCACAGACCGGCCGCTCTTCGCCGGTGAGACGGCCGCTGCAGGAAACCCCGTCATCACCGTCATGGATACCTCGGCGTTGCTGGCCAAGCTGCATCTTTCTCAGATACAGGCACAGCAGCTCACCATGGGCGCATCGGCCAGCATCGCTGTGCCCGGCGTGGCGGACCCTGTGCCGGCAAAAGTCTCGCTCATCAGCCCGGCGCTCGATGCCGGCAGTACCACGGTCGAGGTGTGGCTGCGGGTGGAGAACGCCAAAGGAAGCCTGAAAGCTGGCACGCCGGTGCGCGCCACCATCGACGGCCGCACTGCGTCGAACGCGTTGATACTTCCGTCTGACGCGGTCCAGACCGGCCCGGATGGCGAAGCCAAATTTGTCCTGGTGATCACACCCCAGGGAGCGGCTGGCAAACGAACCGTGACGCTCGGTATTCGTACCGCGGAATCCACGCAGATCCTCAACGGCGTTACCGCGACAGATACCGTGATCACCACCGGCGGCTACGGGCTCGACGAGGGCACTAAGGTCAAGGTTGGGAGTGCCGAGGCCGGAGGCGACAAGGATTGATGCCGGGCACGCCAGAAAACGCGGACAACGAGAGCTCGTTCTGGCTTGCGGCCGCAGCCAAACCGATATTCTTCTTTCTCGCCCTGTTGACGCTCGCCGGTGTGTATATGGCGTTCCAGGTGCCAATCTCGGTCTTTCCCGAGACCAACTTTCCGCGCGTAGTGATCGGCGTCGACAACGGCGTGATGCCGGTCGAACAGATGCAGGTAACCATCACTAAGCCGATCGAAGACGCCGTCAACAGCGTGCCCGGCCTGGTTACGGTGCGCAGCAACACCAGCCGGGGCTCGGCCGAAATAAGCCTCTTCTTCGACTGGAACGTGGATATGTTTCGCACGCTGCAGTTGACGGATGCGGCGCTCGCGCGCATCTCGCAGTCGCTGCCGGCAACCGCGCGCATTACCACCAACCGTCTCACCTTCGCCACGTTTCCCATACTCGGCTACGCTCTGACGGCGGATGACCGCGGCAAAGACACGGTGCCGCAAACCCGTTTGTGGGAAATCGCCACCTACGATCTGAAGCCGCCGCTGAACCGGGTGAACGGGGTGAGCACGGTGACCGTGCAGGGCGGCCAGGTTCCGGAGTTTCACATCGTGCCCAACCTCTCCCGGCTGCAGGCGGCCGGGATCACGCTGCTTGAGTTGGTCAATGCCGTGCAGGAATCAAACATTATTGATTCGCCCGGCCTGTACGAAGCGAATCATCAACTCATTCTCGGGCTGATCGGCGCACAGGCCCACAGCGCGACCGAACTCAGCAACCTGATTGTGAAAACCTCGGCCGGCGGGGTCGCGATCCGGGTCGGCGATGTGGCCACGGTAGAGCCCTCAACCCTGCCGGTGTATACCGCGGTGCGATCCAATGGCAAACCGGCGGTGCTGTTGAACATCACCCGTCAGCCATCGGGCAACACGGTTGCGGTGGCCGGCGGCGTTGCCGCCGAAATGGCCCAACTGCAATCGAAGCTACCGCCCGGAGTGCACATCGAGTCTTTCTACGATCAGTCAGAGCTGGTGCGGGAAAGCATTCTGAGCGTCCGCGACGCTATCCTCATTGGCCTGGTGCTGGCCTGTATCATCCTGTTCCTGTTTCTCCACGACTGGACTTCTTCGCTGGTCGCCGGGCTGGTGATTCCTGTCACCGTAGCGGTGACCATTTTGTTTCTCCGCATCACGGGCCAGAGCTTCAACCTGATGACCCTGGGCGGCCTGGCAGCGGCGATCGGGCTGGTGATCGACGACGCCATCGTGGTGGTCGAAAACATCGCGGTGCACCGCGAGGCAGGAGAGTCGCGCACAGGATCGGTACGCAAGGCGATCCGCGAGATCAGCCGGCCGCTGGTGTTTTCGACCATCACGCCGGTCATTGTGTTTCTACCCCTGGTGTCGGTTACCCAAGTTACAGGGAGCTTCTTTCGCGCGCTTGCGGTCACCATGACGGTGGCTTTACTGACCTCGCTGCTGCTCGCCCTCACCTTCACGCCCGCGCTGTCGCTCCGGCTGGGCCACTTGCCGGCCGCCCCGCCCGTGCATGAGACCGGAGACCAGGCCGGGGACGAAATACCAGGCGGATTTCTCTTGCCTGTCCGCAGGCGGGGCGCGGCTGCCTTTCACCGTCTCCTCTATCTCCACGAGCGTGCGCTGGATTGGTCGTTTCGACGTCCGTTCGCGCTGGCAGTTGTTTGCCTCGTGCTCATAGTCGCCGGCTACTTCAGTTACCGAAGCCTGGGCTCTGACCTGCTGCCGGAGATGGATGAGGGCGCGTTCGTACTCGATTACTTTACTCCTGCCGGAACGTCGCTGACCGAAACCAATCGCATCCTCGAGCACGTGGACAAGATTCTGCGTGGTATCCCCGAGGTGTCGATCACCTCCCGCCGCACCGGCCTACAAATGGGGCTCGCTGCGGTGACAGAAGCCAACACCGGCGACTTCACCGTCCGCCTCAAGCAAGACCGGTCGCGTGCTATCGATGAAGTGATCGCCGATGCACGAGAACAGATTCATGCCGCAGAGCCCTCGTTGGACATGGAGTTCACGCAAATTCTGCAGGACATGATTGGCGATCTATCGAATTCGCCCGAGCCCATCCAGATCAAGCTCTTTGCCAACGACCAGAATCTGCTGCTGACGCTGGGCCCCCGGGTGCAGCAGGCCATCGCGAAAATCCCCGGCGTGGTGGATACGGAAAATGGCGTCGACAACACCATCAGCGGCCCGGCCACGAACTTTCAGATTGATCCGGTGGTGGCCGGGCGGCTGGGCTTTACTCCGACAGAAATAGCGGAAGATGCAACGTCGATCCTGGATGGACTGCCCACCAACGATCCTCTGATTGCCGGTGGCCGGCCTTACACCATCCGGGTTCGCCTGCCTGAGGCCAATCGCGCTTCGCTGGAGGCGATTGAGAACACGGTCTTCAACAGCAGCAGCGGACACACCGCGACCCTGAGCGCAATGGCCAAGGTCACACAACTGCCGCCGCAAAATGAGATCCGGCGCGAAAACCTGCAGCAGGTAGTGCTGGTAAGTGGACGGCTTGAGGGCTCCGATTTGGGCGGAGCCATGGCTGCCGTCAAAGATGCGGTGACGCGGCTTCAGCTCCCTTCGTCGGTTAGGGTCGAATACGGCGGCACCTACCAGGAGCAGCAGCGGTCCTTTGCCGATCTGGCCCGGGTGCTGGTACTGGCCCTGGCGCTGGTGTTCGGGGTGCTGCTGGCGGAGTTCCGCAACTTCTCCGCACCGGTTGCCGTGCTTACCAGCTCTGTCCTTTCTCTTGCCGGGGTGGTGTTTGCCTTGCTGATTACCGGCACAAATTTCAATGTGGCTAGTTTTATGGGGCTGATCATGGTGATCGGAATCGTGGCCAAAAACGGCATCCTGTTGTTGGACGCCGATGAACAACTTCGCGCAGGCGGCCTCGAGGCTCGCGAGGCGATGCGTCTGGCCGTCCAACGCCGGCGGCGGCCCATCCTTATGACTGCCATCGCCACCGTGTGCGGCATGTTTCCGCTGGCGCTCGCCCTGGGCGCGGGTTCGCAGATGTTACAGCCCCTCGCCATTGCGGTCATTGGGGGTCTTACCATCTCAGTTGTGCTCAGCCTGGTGGTTACCCCAGTTGCATATTACCAACTAGAGCATTTTCCCTTCGACGCCGCACAGAAGAGATCAGCGAAGAGCGACTTCTCTTGAGGAAAACCCGCGCCGGGACTGCTCGTGGACGGTCACGGGAATCAATGGACGCATGTCTCAATTCGAGACATCGGAATCGAGAGAAGGGGCACCCTTCTCAACCGGTTTATGAGGATTTTTTTAGCGAAGGAGCACCCGTTAGGGTTCGCCCTTAAGAGGTTGGCGATTCGTAACCGTGCCACAGGCGAAATAAGAGTTTACTTTTTTGTTGATTTCAACAGCCCTTAGGGGTAAGTTGATCAAACACCCGTACCCAGAGCATTTTCGCAATTACACGCATTGCGAAGCTGCTTTTGAGTGGTGAACAGCTTCCTGGTCGAAGCGTAATCGTTCACCCCGCTGCGCTGTCCTTGTCGGAACAGGCCTGTAGCATCCTTCCAAGTCGAAGATAAATCCCCAGTGTTACTCATCCAACCCCGGGTTTCAGAGGGTCTGGAAAATATTTCTTCGTTGGATCTTTGGAGGTTGTCCCATGTCATCAGGCGCTATCCGCATTCGATCTTTCCCCCTACCCGCGTTGCTGATCATGTTGTTCTTGACCGCGACCTTCGCCGGAGCGCAGAACTTTCGCGGTGGTATCAACGGCACGGTAACAGACCAAGGCGGCGGCGCCCTTCCGGGCGCGACGGTGCAGATTACTGACGACGGGACGGGAGTGATTCACTCGACGGTCTCGTCTAGCGCGGGCGAATTTGAGTTCCAGGACTTGCCGCTCGGCGCTTATACCGTTACGGCGACGTCGTCCGGTTTTGACACACTTAAGGTCCAGAAGGTTCCGGTTTCCGCAGGAACGATTTATACGATTCCCCTGAAGCTCGCAGTTGCTTCGCAGGCGACAACGGTCGAGGTGAACGCCGCGGGCCTCGCGCTCGACACGACCACGCCAGCGCAAACAACCGTCCTCTCCGGCAAAACGATTCAGGACATCCCGCTGAACGGCCGGGACTTCACCCAGATGATCGGCATGACGCCCGGTTTCGCAGGCTACTCTCTGGGCGGCTATGGTTCGGTGAACGGGACGCGCGCCAACCAGGTCAATTGGCAAATTGACGGTTCCGATAACAACGATCTGTGGCACAACATTCCTGCGGTAAACCAGGGCGGCGTGGAAAACATCGCGGGCATCACGTTGCCCATCGATTCGGTGGAAGAGTTTTCCTTGCAGACCCAGTCTTCGCCTGAGGCGGGACGCAACCCCGGCGGGTCGGTGAACCTGGTCACCAAATCGGGCACAAATCAAATCCACGGGACGGCGTATTACTTTAACCGCAACGAAGCACTCGCGGAGGTCTCGCCCTTTGCGAAAGGCAACCCACCGCTGCGCAATCAACAGTGGGGAGAGTCGGCCGGTGGTCCAATCTGGAAGGACCACACCTTCTTTTTTGAAAACTTTGAGAAGCAGCAATTCAAGATCGCGACCGGCAATCAGGGTACTGAGCCCTCCGCGGCATACCAGGCCGCAGCGTTGCCTTTGCTCAAGTACTACGGCGTTGCACAAAACTCCGCGACCACGAACCTGCTCTCCCTTCTCTGGCCGGCCGATTCGCTCACCGGTCCCGCGTCCAGCCCGAACTTCCTGCCTTCCGCTCCCGAAACCGGCTACAGCTACAACGGCGTGATCAAGCTCGATCACAACTTCAACGAGCGTCAGTCGCTCTCGGCGCGCGCCTTCCTCGGCCAGGGAAATCAGATTGCTCCGGTTTGCAATTGCACCATTCCTTACTATTTTGAAGTCGGTCCCATCCACGTCTACAACTACTCCATTGTTCACAACATGTCCCTCACTCCCCACCTGACCAACCAGGTCACCATCGGGGTGAACTACTTCAACCAAACCTTCACCGACCAGAAAACTGGTTTCAACGTGGACGCTGCGGGGTTCGTAACCAATTCCCCGTACACCGGCTCGCCGGAAATCTTGATAAGTGGCTTTGAGCAGGTCGGCTTGACGGATCCTTCTGGGCGAAACGACATCACCGGGCATTTGGATGAGGCGCTGTCCTGGGTTAAGGGCAAGCACGAGTTCCGCTTTGGCGGCGAATACCGGCAGGCGCAGATCGACGAGTTCTACCAGCGTAAGTCGGTGGGCAAATTCCAGTTCACCGGGGCTAACGGTCCATGGGCTGCGGATTACACCAACTCCAGCAGCCAACCGCTATGCACCGGCTATTTCGCCTCCAGCGCTTCACTCCAGTCCGCCTGCCAGGCCGGATCGCTGGGCAACGTCCTTGCCCTTGCCGACTTTCTGGCGGGCGACTTGAATTCAGGCGCAATCGCCCGCGGCGATGCCGAGCGGCAGGTCTTTATGAACACCTTCGACTTGTTCGCCCAGGATAGCTGGCAGCTCTTGCCGAACCTGAGCGTTGACTACGGCGTTCGTTACGACTATCTCCAGCCAATGCACAGTAACTTCCAGAATCTTTCCGTCTTTCGGCCGGAGTTGACCGCAAGTGAGGGTCTGGCCTTCCAGGGCAACCAGATCGGTTCCGTCTACCCCAGCGATTGGGCAAACATCAGTCCGCGTGTCGGCTTCTCCTACTCACCGCAGATCGCCAGGGGAGCCGTGGTGCGCGGCGGCTTTGGGATGTACTTCGATACCCCGAACGCCAATCCCTTCCTCGACAACCGCCCATCCGACTCAGCCCCCAACGGACTGGAAGGCAATCCCGGCGGACCAGACCCGGTCTACACCGTCGCCACATACAACTCGACAATCGTGCCCGGCGTGTCCATCTTACCCACGGGTACGGCAACCACCACCAGCCTGTGCAGCCCAGGGAGTCCCTGCGGTGTGTTCTCTGTCGATCGCAGATTTAAGACGCCCTATAACTTCAACTTCAACCTGCAAATCGAGAAATCTGTCGGTTCTTATGGGCTGTTTCAAATCGGGTATGTGGGCAGCGAAGGCCGCCGCCTGCTCAGCATCCTGAACATCAACCAACCCTATCTCAATGGACCCACAACCAGCGTGACCTATCAGGGCGCCACCTACGCCAACGTCACCGAGAGGCCTTATCTCGGCACTTACCCGCAGTATGGCGACATCAACCAGATCGAGAGCATTGGGACATCGAATTATAGCTCCCTGCAGGCGATCTTCAAGGTGCGAGCCTACCATGGCGTTACCACGCAGTTCAGCTATACCTGGGGTCATAACTTGGACGAGGTCACCCAATATCGCGGCCAATTGCCGCAGGATAGTACCAATTTCAAAGGGGACTACGGTAACTCTGACTTCGATACCCGCCATGGATTCGTTGGCTACGCGAACTACTCGGTACCAGGGTTTCGTGGACCCAAGCTGCTTACCAATGGCTTTGAGTTGAAC
>Ga0182015_10006918_pt1 | contig 11213 bp, 9 predicted proteins | sample 712P3MmetaG_FD_120478 | JGI IMG/M metagenome (GOLD analysis project Ga0182015, IMG submission 120478) | Permafrost microbial communities from Stordalen Mire, Sweden - 712P3M metaG | ecosystem: Environmental > Terrestrial > Soil > Wetlands > Permafrost | place: Sweden: Stordalen | collected...
AACCTTGAACGAAATCAAATTGCAGTCGAGAGTGGAATCAGAGTGAGCCGACTCTACGACACCTTGCGAAGAATGGAGGGGGAGAAACGGAAGCCCGGAACCGTTAAGCCCGAACTTAACAAACCTCTCGAGCTGCTAAATAATATCTTGGGTCCGCCCGTCAAGAAGGCAGATGGCCCGCGGGCAAATATCAAACTCGGCAAGACGTCGCGTTTGGTGGCTCTCACAGACCCCAAGGGGTTAGGTGCCGAAAAATTTCGCGCCTTGGCGGCTCGACTGGAAAATCTGCGTCAGAAGGGCGAGCTGAAATCGTTGCAGATCACTAGCGCGGTGATCAACGAAGGCAAGAGTTTAGTCGCAGCAAACCTCGCGGTCACTCTAGTGAAGCACTTCGGCTATAAGGTACTTCTGCTCGAAGGCGACCTGCACAGGCCATCCCTCACAACTTTGCTCGGATTGACCAATCTGGAAGGGATAAATCAATGGTGGCGCAAGCGAGGAGAAGATAACGAAATTGCTCGCTACCTCTACAAATTGGATGATATGCCACTGTGGTTTCTCAGTGCCGGGACCGCGTGCGATCAGTCATCGCAAATTTTGCAATCGGCCCGATTTGCGGAAACGTTCACGCGATTAGTTGGCGGTTTTGATTGGGTTGTAGTCGATTCAACTCCCATGTCGCCAATCGTTGACGCTAACCTGTGGTCGAGACTTGTGGACGGCACACTCCTCGTAGTCCGCGAAGGCGTTACACCTATCAAAGCCCTAAAGATTGGCGTGAAAGGTTTGGATAATCCGAAATGGATAGGAATGGTCCTGAATGAGGCTTCCGAATGTGATCGTGTGAATTATTCAGGCCAATATTACGGCACTAAGAAGAAAGAAAACCAGCCGGCAAAAAAGAAGAAATCAAAGGTTGCTCCATGATCCGCCTCCTCAATGCCTATTTCCCCAGCCGCACCCTCTTCTTGGGAATTTCGGAAGCGTGCCTGGTTGTACTTGCATTCGTCGCCGCTGCGATTGCGCGGCTGGGCGCGACTGACGCCGCCTTAATGCTCGGCTACGAACAAGGGGGAGCCAAGATTCTCGTAGTGTCGGCAGTTTTCGTCGGTTGTATGTACTATTTTGATCTCTACGACACATCAATATTAAGCAACCGGCGCGAGGTCCTCACCCGTTTAATTCAGGTATTGGGCGTAGGGTGCATACTCTTGGCCCTGGTCTATTATGTGTATCCACCGCTCGAGCTTGGCCGCGGAATCTTCCTGATCGGTTTAGCGCTCGCGGCGGTAATCCTGCTGCTTTGGCGCAGGCTGTTCTTGGCACTCAATGGCCGTGCCCAATTTGCCGAACGTGTCCTGATTCTTGGCGACGGCTCCCTAGCTGAGTCGCTCGTGGCGGAGTTGGGTGCTCGCCCGGAATTGGGTATTCGCGTGGTAGGCCAACTCAAGAGCCACGAGAACGAAAACCTGCGCTTGAGTTCTGGCGATAAACCAGGCGATCAATTTCTAAACTTAATTGAGCCCTACAGGCCACAGCGAATCGTTATCGCGATGAACGAACGTAGAGGAAATTTGCCTGTACAAGAATTACTTCAGTTGAAGAGCCGGGGAGTAAGTTTTCAGGACGGTGCGGAAATGTACGAGGCAGTAACCGGAAAGCTTCCCGTCGAATCTCTTCGCTTGAGCTGGTTGTTGTTTTCTCCTGGCTTGGAGGTCTCGCGGCCTCTAATGATCTATAAGCGCGCTTCGTCTATCGTTTGGTCTACGGTCTGTCTGACTCTGGCCTTCCCAATAATGGCGTTGATTGCATTAGCAATTCGTTTGGACTCTGATGGTCCAGCTATTTTCCGACAGAAGCGCGTTGGGCTGCATGGCGCAATTTTCACGCTGTTCAAGTTCCGTACCATGAAGAACGGCGTTGACCAGGACGAGAACTATCTTCCTGCGGAGAGAACTGATGGCCGATTCACGCGCTTGGGGAGGTTGTTGCGACGCACTCGTATGGATGAGTTGCCACAGCTCTTCAATATCCTCCGCGGCGACATGCATTTCGTTGGGCCGCGGCCATTCGTGCCCAATCAGGAGAGCGAATGCGTAGAAAAGATTCCCTATTATCGTCAGCGATGGGCCGTCAAACCGGGCGCGACGGGGTGGGCTCAGGTCAATCGCGACTATTGCACCACAATCGACGATAACCAGGAGAAGCTCGGCTACGACCTCTTCTACATAAAGAATATTTCTGTTGGCCTTGATCTATTAATTTTATTCAAGACTATGAAGATAGTGCTGCTAGGACGAGGGGCGCAATGATTCGCGCGTTCGAGGGTATTTTTTGGTTGAGTGTCTGTTGGCTCGGGTACGTTTATATAGGCTACCCGGCCATACTTTGGTTTCTTGGTCGCTTTCGATCCTTTCGTCCGGTTTTGTCCGATGGCTATGTGCCAAAGGTTTCCGTGTTGCTGTCGGCTCGAAACGAACAAAAGGATATTGGCTGGAAGATTGCCGAGACGTTGTCCTGGAATTATCCGACGAGTCAACTGGAGATGCTCGTAGCGTCGGATGCTTCCGAGGACGACACAGATAAGATTCTGCGGAATATTACCGACCCCCGCTTGCGACATTTCCGCCTGGAGGAAAGAAAAGGTAAGAGCGAAGCATTAAATCGCCTCAACGAAATCGCGGGTGGAGATTTGCTCTTTTTTTCGGACGCGAACTCACATATTGAGCCGGATTGTCTGCGGAGCGTAGTGCGCCATTTTTCGGATCCTCGCGTTGGTTGCGTGACTGGCTCAGAGCGTACGATTTGCAACTCGGAAGATCATACGGCAACTACGGGTATTCGAGCGTCACTGGGGTACGAAGGATTTGTTAACACGCTAGAAAGTAGACTGGGTTCTGTTCTGGTATGTGATGGCTCGATTTTCTGTGTTCGCCGAAGTCTTTTCCATCGTCTCCAAGCGGACCTCGCAAACGATCTCGAGCTTCCCGTTCACATCGGTGCTGAGCGGTATGCGATCTTGTTCGATCCATCCGCGGTAGCCTTTGAAAAGCCGAGCTCTCCGCGGGAAGAATTCCGCAGGAAACAAAGGATTTGTGGGCAGGGGGTTTTGGGGGCTTGGCGATTGCGGCACCGTTTGCATGGCCTTCGAAGGTGGCAGTTTTTTTCGCGGAAAGTTCTGCGCTGGTTAGGACTGATTCCTCTCGCGTTGATTTTTATTTCTACTCTCGCGCTCAGTTCGATTCCGTTTTATGCAATCGCATTCACGCTTCAGCTTTTTTTCTGGGCATTGGCATTGATTGGTTGGGGATTCGCCGCGCAAAATCGCGAAGGGCCGCGGTTAACAGCATTGCCATTCTATTTTATGTTAGTGAATCTGGGAGCGTTAAGTGGCGTACTGCGGGCAATTTTCGGAGAGCGATTCAATGTTTGGGAGAGCTCGGCGCACTCTCGTGGAGCGCATAATGTACCCCCTCCCAGCAGTGGTGGCGATGAGAACCAAGCTCTCACAAATTCAAAAAGCGGCATGCTTCATGAATCCGTAACTTACCATGCAGAGCTACATCGTGAAAAATATCATCCATGAAATGCATATTCTCAATTGACGTCGAAGATTGGTTCCACCTTCTCGATCTTCCCTCAACCCCTCATATTTCGAAATGGGACTCGTTACCGTCTCGCGTAGAAGGTAATTTCCTGAGACTCTTAGATATTCTGGACGAGACGAACGCTCGAGCAACCTGCTTTTTCCTGGGCTGGGTGGCGGAACGATTTCCCCGTCTCGTGCTAGAGGCGGCGAAACGCGGACATGAAATTGCATCGCACGGCTACGCTCACATTCTTGCTTATCAGCTGACGGCCGAAGAGTTTTACGAGGATGCCGTGCGGGCGAAGAAGGCCATTGAGGACATCAGCGGTCAGCCTGTGTGGGGCTATCGAGCTTCCGGTTTTTCCGTGACTGAGGCAACTCCTTGGTTTTTTGAAAAGCTAATTCAGGCTGGCTATCGTTACGATTCTTCCGTATTTCCGGCGCCGCGTGCACATGGCGGGATGGAAAATGGAAGCTGCGCCCCTTACAGCATTGAATGCCCATCGGGCTTTGTGGAATTCCCCGTTTCCGTAGAGCACGTCGCCGGTTACCCAATTTGTTTCTTCGGAGGAGGATACCTACGACTGTTCCCTTACGCTGTAATCAGGAATATGGCGCGGCGTGTACTGCGACAAGGTCGTCCGGTAATCTTCTACGTGCATCCGCGTGAGATCGATTTGCGAGGTCCGCGGTTGGCCATGGGAATGAAGCGACGGTTTAGGTCCTATGTGAATATCAAAACAACTGAACCGAAGATTAGGGATCTGCTCTCGGAATTCGGAGTGATTACATTTCAAGATTTTCTTGTCAATGAACTCAAAGGGCTGCTGATACCGCACTTAGCTTTAGCCACTCACAACGAAAAAGCGCGGGCTTGCAAAGCATGACAGTTAAAGCGACGAAAAGTCTCTCCTCATGGAGTGCGATACCTGCTGCAGATTCGGCCGGCAGGATTTCGTCGTTCGGAGCTTCACCCGCGCGCCAAGGTGAATTCGCTGATCAGGAAATAGATTCCCAGCTTTTCGAACGATCTCTAGGTGAGAATATCTTCACTTTTTGGAAAGGCAGAATCGCTCTTTTCGCGATTCTGAAAGCCATCGGAGTCGGACCCGGAGATCGTGTAGTGATTCCAGGCTTTACTTGCTTCGTTCTCCCCTCCGCGATCTCTTTTGCCGGCGCTGAGCCTTTGTATGCAGATATCGAGCCCTCCACATTTAATTTGTCACTTGAAACAATAGAATCTGCACTGCACTCTCAAGAACATTCCAACGTGAAGGCCATCGTGATCCAGCATACGTTTGGAATGCCCGCAGATACGGAGCGCATCGTTTCGTGGGCACGCCGACGCGGTATCGCCACGATTGAGGATTGCGCCCACGCTTTGGGCAGCGGTTATTACGATCGCTCTGGTAAGCGTTGTGCCACAGGAACCCTTTCCGATGCGGCGTTCTTCAGTTCTCATTGGAATAAGCCCGTATCGACAGGAATCGGAGGCTGGGCCGTGGTAAACGACCCTAAGATTCGCGAAGGAGTACGACGCTTTTGGAAGGAGCAATGCGTTTCACCCACAAAGCCGGAAACTTTCATGCTGGCTGCACAAGTGGCGGCACGTGAGATTTTGACGCTGCCTAGAATTTATTGGCTCGTGAGGAACACCTACTACGCGCTATATAGACGCGGATTGCTCGTCGGATCTTCTTCCCGAGAAGAACTCCGAGGAGAGATGCCATCCACTTATGCAAAGCGGATGTCATCATTCCAAGAATGGCTCCTCAAACGCCGGCTGGCTAAGTGCTCTTTTGACGAACATCGACGCTGGCTCAAGCACGCATATGACAGGGCCCTGAAATCATCGGGACTTCCGGTGTTCGATGTCCCATCGTACGCAGACCCTGTGCTTCTGCGCTATCCCGTCCGAATAAAAAACAAAAACAAGGTTTTAGCCGAAGCCAAGAGACACGGAATTGAGATCGGAGAATGGTACACGCATCCAGTCGATAAGCCTGAAGATATGGATACCGGAACCCTTGGCTATAACGAAGGAATGTGCCCGGAAGGGGAGCGGGCGAGCCGCGAAGTAATTCATTTCCCTATGGGCCCAAATATCACAGAAGAATCAGTGGGCCGAATGGTTCATTTCGTGAAACACCTGTCATGATTAGCGTTCCGGAAAGGTGAATGGGATCCGAAATGCTCAGCATATTTGTTCTAATTGACGCGCTGGGCTGGAAATACCTGGAAGGGCGGAAATTCTTGGACGACATTCTGCCCTATCGCGTCCCGGTTAAGACGGTGCTCGGATTTAGTTCAGGCGCAATTCCGACAATTCTTACGGGTGTTCCGCCATCGGTTACTGGGCACTGGAATCTTTTCTATTATGATCCGAAGGGATCACCTTTTCGATGGCTAAGTGCGTTTCAGTTCCTGCCCGAAAAGGTTTTAGACAATCGCTATAGTCGCAAGATCATAAAAGAGCTTGGCCGGCACGTCCTTGGGATGGGGCCTTTATTTGATTGTAGTGTAAGCCCCAAAATACTACCTAAGTTCAATTACGTCGAGAAGCGAAACATCTACGATCATGGTGGTATCAATGGGTCGTGCTCCATTTTTGACGAGCTGAAGAGGCAAGGTATCGCTCATCGAATTTACTCTTACCATGAGATGACAGACATGCAAATTCTCGATAACTCTGTTGACGACATCCGATCAGGTAAGGCTTCATTTTTCTTCTTGTACTTGAGCGAAATGGACATGTTTCTCCACATGCATTGCAATGAGCCTGATCAGATCGAAAAGCGTATGAAATTTTATGACCTTCGCCTGCGAAGAGTGTTTCAAGCGGCTCGCGAGATTGACCCTGAGGCAAAAATGACTGTGATCTCCGATCACGGCATGACTCCCATTCAGCATAACTACGACTTAGTTGGAACGATTGCCGGTCTGGGGCTGAGAATGCCGGAAGATTACCTCGTTGTATATGATTCGACAATGGCGCGTTTTTGGTTCTTTAACGATAAAGCGAAGCAGTCCGTCGAGTCTTGCCTGGCAAAACTCACGTGCGGTCGTGTCGTGGCCGACAGTGAATTGCGGAAACTTGGGGTCTTCTTCGCAGACAGACGGTTCGGTGAACTCATATTCCTGCTCCATCCTGCTTGGATCGTGTCCCACGGTGATTTTAACGGAAAGGGCTGGATGCCAAAGGGAATGCACGGTTACCATCCCGAAGATCCATACTCGGACGCTATTTTTCTTAGCAGCAGCGAACCGCCTGTATCCGTCCAAACAATCGCCGACATTTATGCTTGTATGCAAGATGCGGCGGGAATGTCTCTTAACGGGCTAAACGCGCAACGAAGAACATGTTGATTATTGGATTATTAGCATAAGGCGTTCACGATTGGTTGTGTGTCAGCAAAGTGCGAATTATCGCGGCCGAGTGAACCCGGGCTCGTCGAGAAACTACTAACTAGATGCCCACTGAACGCATTTCGATTTTGTATTTCTCTAACGCCGTCGTGCGTGGCGGCGCCGAAGAACATATTTTGCAGTTACTTCATGGCCTGGACCGGCAATATTTTCGGCCCTATCTGGCCTGCCCTTCAGAGTTGGTTTCCCAGCTAGGAAAGGACATTCCGAAAGACGTGCCGATAACTCCACTAATGCTTGATTCGCCTTGGCATATGAATGCAGCAATTAAGCTGGCGCGCACGTTAAGCGGGCTGGAAATCAACATACTCCATTCGCACATGTTCCGAGCGAGTCTGTTTGCCTCGCCAATCAGCTGGTTGTGCAGAATTCCGATTATTTTGGAGACTTGCCATGGCCGGGAGGCTTGGCGCACGAGTTTAGTCAAAAGAAACTTTCTTATCGACCGCTTCGCAGGCTGCTTCGTCGATCGATACATTGCCGTCTCACATGCTGCTGCCGACTACCTCATCGAATCAAAACGGCTCCCGAAAACTAAGATTCGGGTTATTCATAACGGCACCGATCTTACAAAATTTCATCCCTCGCATTCTGTTTCACCAGACCTAAAAAAAGGACTTGGATTTGCCGACTCGGACATTGTGCTGCTCTCCATTGGACGGCTCGAACCACAAAAAGGCCATCGGGTACTACTGGACGCCATGGTCCGGGTACGAATTGAGTTTCCTCAAGCACGTCTGGTTTGCATTGGTGACGGAAGCCTCCGTGATGACCTCGAACGATATACTGGGGAAGCAGGCTTATCCGAATCGGTTCGCTTCGTGGGCTTTCAGTCAGACATACGAGATTGGCTCGCACTGGCAGATGTCAGTATTCTTTCGTCGCTATATGAAGGACTTCCATTGGCAGCGATCGAATCACTAGCGGCCGAGCGGCCAGTCGTCGCCACTGCGGTTGACGGGACTTCTGAAGTGGTTCTAGACGGGAAAACAGGTTTCACGGTTCCAGCGGGGAATAGCCAAGAGCTGGCCGCGGCTGTTTGTAAAACATTACGCGATCCCAGAGCTGCCGAGGGAATGGCGCGCGCTGGCCGTAGGTTTGTGATGGAGGAGTTTAGTCTCCCCAAATTCATTCAGAATACGCAGGGATTCTATTTGGAAGTATGGAAGGAGTTTGCTAACAAGTCAGAGGCGGCGGCACAAGCTGCGGCTCCGGAGTTATGGTCGAATCCAAGCGATGAGCCCGATGAAAAGCATTAATACCTGCCCCGCTTCGACGACGCTCGGTACAGCTCGATCGGTTCCAGCGCGTGCGGATGTAAAGCGTTATGTTTATGCGCAGATCATCGACGAATGCTTAACAAGCAGTAGAGCACCGCTAAGCGCACTGTGCATGACCGGTGGCTTGGCGCGAGATGAAGCTACTTTCCGACCTGAAGGAATGGATGAGAAGTCAGGTGAGCCAACCAGTGTCTAATCCGAAGTTCGCTCCGGATGAGAATAGCGACCCTTCCACGATCATTTGCCGGGTGACAGCCTGCCACTCTGTGAAACATAGCGGCCATGGGCTGAGGGCCATAATCCTGACCGGCAGCATGGCGCGCGGTGAGGGGACTTACATCACTCAGGATGGCGGCGTGCGTGTGATGGGCGATGCTGAGTTTCTGTTGGTGTTCCGCGATCGCGCTTCCGTGCCGTCGGCGGGGAAAATGGGCGGGATCCGCGACGACATCGAGAATTTGCTTGCGGCCCAGGGAATCTCCTGCGCTGTCGGTCTGAGCGCAGTCCCGACGAGCTTCCTGGCGGAGTCGCGACCCCACGTGTTCGCGTACGAACTGCGATCCTGGGGAAAGGTAATATGGGGAGAGCAGGAGATATTGAACCTGATGGCGGCGTTCGAGCCTTCGGACATTCCGCTTGAGGACGCTTGGCGGTTGCTGCAGAACCGTGTGGTGGAGATGCTCCAGTTTCCCGATGATTTTACGGGCATTTGGACGGCACTGCCGGTGGAAACGCATTACCGTACGGTCAAGCTCTACCTCGACATGGCGACCTCCTTCTTGTTGTTCGCGGGGGCTTATTCGCCCACGTATCGGCAACGGGTCGAGAAACTTCGCGAACTTGTCCCCCGGGAGGATAAGGAAAATTGGCCATTTCCAATGGAGGGCTTTGTTCAAGAGGTGGCTGCCTGCACTGACTGGAAGTTGGGAGGCACGACCGAACCGACGTCCTGGGACAGCAATTTCTGGTTGAAGGCGGTACTGTGTGCCCGACAGTTGTGGCGGTGGGAGTTGGTCCGCCTGTCCGACGCCCCAAGCGACGCGGCCGACAGAAATCTATTCTCGGCATGGATGCAGAAGCAATCTTACGAACAGCGGCTTCGCGGCTGGCTGTTCGTGTTGAGGCATGAGGGCTGGCTGCATTCCTGGCGGCAATGGCCACGCTGGGCACGGCGGGCCTGGCAGGCTTCTCCGCGGTACTGGATTTACCTGGCGGCGAGCGAATTCCTCTTTGGATTCGCGGAGGCTCTGAAATCGGGTACAGCGGAAGACGGCAGTCAGTTTTCCAGTGTACTCGACTATTTGCCGTTAAGCAGAGATAGACGCGATAAGTCGGGGTGGCCCGAAATCGCGCGCGAAATCTATTTCAATTATCGCCAGCTTCTGGTTGAGACGCGTTTATGACGACGCAACCCCTGGTGAGCGTAATTGTGCTGAATTACAAGCGGCTCCGCGAATTGGAGCGGTGTGTGGACTCGATCGTGATCCAGGATTATCCAAACATCGAGACGATCGTGGTGGATAACCATTCCGAAGAAGACGTGGCTTCGGTACTGTTGGCGCGGGACCGTGCTATACGTCTGATCCAGCTGTCCGCGAATCTGGGCCCGTGCGCCGGCAGGAACGCGGGCATCCGCGAGGCTCGCGGCAAGATCATCGTTACGATAGATAACGACGTTAACTTCCTGTCTCCGTTTGAAGTTAGCAAAGCGGTCAAGGCTTTCGAGGAGAATCCAGAGATTCATGTTCTCGCATTTCGCATCTGCGACGCGGGCACGGGTCGGCTGCGCGTGCGGGAATGGTGTCATCCGCGCGATTGGCGAGAGTTCGGCGAGAAGGAATTCGAAACTAGCTTTTTTGGGGAAGGAGCTAGTGCCTTCCGACGGGAGGTATTCGATGCGGCCGGATTGTATTGGGAGCCGCTGTTCATTGGGCACGAAGGCTATGACTTGGGGCTGAGGTTGCTCGATCGCGGCTACCGGATCCTCTATTGTCCTCGTGTGACAGTAGCTCATTCCATGTCACACGAAACCCGCTCGAAGAGCCGGCCCTTCTATTTCTACACCCGGAACTACATCTGGATCGCATACAAGGACTATGGCTTCCGCATGGCCATTCGTTACGTCGTGCCAAAGCTTCTGATGATGCTCTTCTTCAGTCTACGCGCGTTGCGTCCCATGCCATTTGTGAGAGGGATCTGGGAAGGTGTCCATGGCTTGAAGCGGATAAAACCGCGGACGCCAATCCGGAGGGCCACCCTTATCCATCTGGCTGAGCTAGAACGGGAACGTCCGAGGTGGTGGCGGCGATATGCGCGGCACCGTTTGGAGTCTCAGTTATGAACGCATGGTTCCCGGACTGCAGATGATCGAGGCCCGAACACGGCCTCCGTTCTATGTTTACACGCGGATTCATGTGAAGTTGGAGAGAGAGCTCGGGAAACCTGTTTATGTCGCGAAGAAATGAATTGTCGAGCCAGCAAGCTCTTCACACACTCCGGAGATCCTATATTTTCTCAATGTTTTGTTTAATGGGATTCTGTGCTTTGGCTGGAGTGTTCTCGCTGGCGTCGGTTGGGGCCAAGGATGGCAAAGCTTTGCCGGGTGCAGGTGGCCTCACGTCCTATCCCTCGCCCATGCTCAGTGGCAATCTTCTGAACAATGCCGAATTCGAGCAGGGCTCCGTTGATTGGACAGCAGACGGGTTTAGCGTCGACACGACCGTGACCCATAGTGGCCAACCCAGTCTCCGTCTTACCAACGCTAACCTAATCCCTAGTCCCCCCTACTCTCAATTAGCCACTCAAACGCTCCAGTTGAAGAAAGGAGTCTACAACATCGGTGGATGGGTGAAGGTAAATGGCTTGGGCGCTACTACCGGAGGCGGAGTGCGTTTCTGCTTGCACGCTCCCGTAGCGTT
>Ga0182015_10006920_pt1 | contig 11212 bp, 22 predicted proteins | sample 712P3MmetaG_FD_120478 | JGI IMG/M metagenome (GOLD analysis project Ga0182015, IMG submission 120478) | Permafrost microbial communities from Stordalen Mire, Sweden - 712P3M metaG | ecosystem: Environmental > Terrestrial > Soil > Wetlands > Permafrost | place: Sweden: Stordalen | collected...
CTCCCGCACCGAGCGCACCTGCCCGCTCTGCGGATTAGCCCGCCTCACCGTGCACGGCGGCGACGGCCGCAGCGTCTGGCGCGAATGGCGTCATCGCAACGGCGAGATTTTCGTCACCTCGGCGACGCCGCCGTGCCTCCCAAACAGTTCATGAGCGCCTACTACAACGAGAACGATCCCTATGCCGCCCAATGGCTCAGAAACCTCATTGCTGCCGGACATATCGCGCCAGGTGACGTTGACGAGCGAAGCATCGTCGATGTACGCGCCGACGATCTGCGCAGTTACACCCAATGCCACTTCTTCGCCGGCATCGGCGGATGGTCCTACGCACTCAGGCTCGCTGGATGGCCCGACGACAGACCTGTTTGGACTGGAAGCTGCCCCTGCCAGCCGCTTTCCGTCGCAGGAAAGCAAAAAGGTATCGGCGACCAGCGCCACCTTTGGCCCGCGTGGTTTCGGCTCATCCAGGAGCGAAAGCCTCCAATTCTCTTTGGCGAGCAAGTTGCAGGAACGCTTGGACTTGAATGGCTCGCCGGAGTTCACCTTGAACTGGAAACGGCGGCGTATTCGTTCGGGGCTGCGGATTTGTGTGCTGCTGGCGCGGGCGCGCCGCATGTCCGATCGCGCCACTTCTTCGTGGCGTACGCCGACGGCCAGGGAATTCGGGATTCGCGACGTGCCGCGATTGATCGAGCGGCGCGCAGAATGCAAAGTTCGAACGGGCAACGGGAACGGTTTTGGGCTGACACTGCAACAGGCTGTGATGCTCCTATCATGGCCGACGCCGACCGCAGTCACGGACACTGGTGGAGCGGCCCTTTGCAAGTGGGGTGGAACGCGATCGAGGGAGAAGTTGAGAGAGGCGGTCGGAAATACCGTGCTCAATGGCGCGTTAAACCCGGCCTTCCCCTGCTGGCTGATGGGATACCCAATCGCATGGAACGATGCAGCGCCTACGGCAACGCGATCGTCCCGCAAGTCGCGGCCGAGTTCATAAAGGCCGCTATGCCATGAACGCACCCGCAAAACCCACTCACCGAAAACGCCGCATCGCCGCCGACGAGGCTCACGCCTGGGCGCGCAATCTTCGGCTGCGCAACCCCTACGCCAAGCTCATTCTCAGCATGCTCACGCTATACGTTAACGGCGACGGCAATTCCTTTGTCAGCCTCGCGCAACTCGCCGAGGATTGCGAATTTGCACCGGAGACCGTGCGCCGGCGCCTCATGTGGCTGGAAAGTATCGGGGCATTAGTACGCATGCCGCAATGGCGCGACGATAGTGGGCGGCTCAATAGCGAAGGCCGGGGCCGCCGAACAACGGACGAAATTCGCCTGATGTTCGACGCCGATCCCGAGACGATTGAAGCCGCCGCAGCGGGCAAAACGGAAGCCGTAGAAGAAACTTCTACATCTGAGCCCGCAGAAATTAGCCACTCTCCAACGGAAGTGGCAAACGCTGGCCCTAGCGAACAGTTAGCCCCCCCCTTAGCCACCCATTTGGACTCTAGCTGCGGAGGGGGCCTAATCTCTGAACCTGAACCTGAACAAGAAAGAATCCCCCCTACCCCCCAAGAAGGGGGTGAGTGGCAGCACGCGCAAAGCTGGAAAGAATTCGAAGAGGCGTACCGGGAGCCGATCCTGCGCCAAACGCAAGCGCGGCAAGTCTGGCAAGCGCTGACCGAAGCCGAACGCACCCTCGCCACCAAAGCGGCCCATGGCTATGTGATCTATCGCAACCGCCAGAGAAAACCACCTAACGTCTTGGGTGCGCACATATTTTTGAAGGAGCGCGACGGCTGGCCGGCCTTCGCTGTGTTGGTCGAACCGGAAGGAAAGCCAATCCCGGCGCTAGTCTTTGAGCCCGAAGGCTCGGAAGTCTGGCGAGCCACCAACGTCATGCGGGCGATCGCAGGCTTTAACCGCCTCCAGGCACTGCCGTCCGCCCAAGGTAGCGGCTTGAAATTGCCACCATTATCACCATCTTACCTAGCTTTAGCCCAATTCGCCGATGACAATCCCGATCACTGGGTCATGGTCAAAAAAGGCACGCAAATGTGCGGCGCCTGGCGTGAATTCTTGAGCATCGACGTCCGCCAGATCGTAGTCGGGACCATGGTCAAGGAACTCAACGGCAAAACCTATAACGATTGGCCGGTCAAGGAGTTGGGCCTATTGGTTCCATGCCTGTGGCCACCACGCAAGGATGGCTCGCTTTCGGAGCCAGAATCAGCGCAGGATACCGATACCGATTTGAAGCGAACGGCAACGCAACAATGAGGGATTTATGCAAGCGACGCAAAGCCTTATCGACGATGGCAGTTGGGCGGTTGTCGCCTGCCAAGTCCGCCGCGAGAACGAGACAGCAAGATGGCTGCAGTATTTCGGATCGACTATCTTCCTACCAAAGCGTGAGATCGAGATCAAAGCTACACGTCATGTCACCCTCAACCAGCGCCATCGCGGCCTTTTCCGCACCATATTGCGACCCCTATTTCCCGGCTATTTCTTCGGCTGCACGCTACGCGGAGACCCTCGCGATATCCCCGGTTTTCGTTGTATTTTACGAGGCGGAAGCGTCAATCAGGCGGTCGCTACGCTCAAAGGCGCGGCCAATGAGATAGGCCTGATCAAGATGCCGGAATCAAAGCCACAATCTGAATTCTCGATCGGCGACGTGATCCAAGTCACCGAAGGGCCATTCACAGCCTTCGGCGGCATTATCGTCAACCTCATGCCGCAACGCCTTGACCTCGAAGATCGAATCAGAGCGGATATCGATATCTTCGGGCGTCTTACTCCAATCGAACTGTATATCGATCAGATCAAGGTGGTGGCAAAAGCCCGTCACCCCAAGTGCAGCGCACGACCGGAATTAGCCGCGGTGGCCTAATCGCCTCGCGGCTTTTGCTTTTGTGTGGACCCTCTGCTCTCACTCTCACCTTGCGCCAACACGGAGAAGCATATGCGGTAATTCCACCCAAGTCCGAACCTTTTTTGGAGATACTAAGGCCGTCCGGCCGCACCGGGCGGCCTTTTCGCGTTTAGAGCATGAGCAACCTGTCAAAGCGCTTGGTCGTGCGCATCAGCGAAGAACTCGAGCAATGGATCGGCGCACAAGCCGAGCTCGAAGGCCTAGACAGCGCTACCTGGGTGCGCTCGATCCTCACCCGCATGCGCAATGGGCGGCTGCCGATGGCAGGCAAGCCTGTGCCAATCTCAGGGATTGTCGACTTTTCAATGGATATTCCCAGCGCATCGATGACCGAGTCCGGTCCCTCCACCGCACCGTCCTCGCCTGATCCAATTCCTGTCGAAGTCGATACCGACGCTATGGTCGCCGCAGCACTCGGAAAGGCCGAATCCGAAGGCCTAACCGAGCCGAGCAATGGTGCATTTCCCGATCCGCCCGCTGGCGGCGTTCGCGCCTTGCATCGCCCCCAGGTTCCATTCTCGCCCAACGCTCAACCTGACTGGATCCAGGATCATTGAAAATTGGGGCCAAAGAGCCTAACTTGTGAATCGGATTGAATCGGGCATATGCTGCAGATCGCACACAATGGGAATCCTGGTCGACCCGCAACACGAGATTTTTGCGCGTGAACTTGTCGAGCTGCAGCTTGCTTGTGACAAGAAAGCACGAGCCAAGGCCTATGAGCGCGCCGGCTTCGCGCCGAAAAACGCCGATAGCAATGGACGGCGCCTCGCCAATCGCGCTGACGTCAAGGCTCGGGTGCGCGCGCTCTTTGTCGAGGCCATCGCGTACCGTGATATCCGCCCAGCCTCGATCGTGGTGCGCATCGACCGCATCGGCCGCGCCAACGTAGCGGATTTCTATGAAGCGGACGGCAAGACGCTCAAGAACATCACCGCATTGCCGCGCGAACTGAGCGAGGCGATCGAGCAAGTGAAGTGGACCGAGAACGGCCCCGAGCTCAAGCTCGCCGACAAGAACCAGGCCAATTTCACACTTCTGAAGCATTTTGGAGGACTGCCGGAACCGGACGGCCCGCGCACCCAAGTGAACATCTTCAATGCTCTCAGCGTCGACGACCAAGCGGCTGTTGCCGATCTTATCGAGGCTCTCCCCGGAGGGCCGCGCGACGCTGGCCGCGAAGCTGCGGGAGAACGTGAGCCGGGCTGAGCCCTATCGGCGCCTGTTCTCCTACTTTCCCGATCACGGTTCCCTGCGCCGGTTGCTCTATCCGCGTCACATGGAATTCTTCGCCGCGGGTGGACAACACGAATTGCTGCCGAGTTGCCCGCCAGATTGCGATGGTTCACCCCACCGCGATCGGCTGATGCTAGCCGCCAACAGAATTGGCAAGAGCGAGTCAATCGGCGGCTATGAAGCCACGCTGCATCTGACCGGCCGCTACCCGCGTTGGTGGGTCGGTCACAGGTGCGCCGGACCGATCTCCTGCTGGGCAGCCGGCAAATCGAACGAGTCGACCCGCGATATCATTCAGGCCAAGCTGTTCGGCAAGGTTTCATGGCGCAGCCGGGAAAAGACGTTTTCTGGAACCGGCCTCGTTCCCCGCGAGGATATCGGCAGCGTCACCTGGAAGCGCGGCATTGCCAATCTCGCAGATACGATCGCAGTGCGTCATCGCAGCGGCGGCTGGTCGCAAATCGGTCTCAAGTCCTATGAGCAAGGCCGCGGCTCGTTCGAAGGCACCGAACAAGACCTGGTCTGGCTTGACGAAGAGCCCGGCATCGACGTTTACGAGGAATGCGGCATTCGGCTTATGACATCGCGCGGCCATCTGCTCTTGACCTTCACCCCGATTGAAGGAATGTCGAAAGTGGTGCTAGAATTCCTTCCCGGCGGCTCGCTGCCTGATCGTTTCGAAGAGCGCTCCGATTGGCTCATGAAGGCCGTCGCGTGATAAGTGATGAGTGCGCCAACACCCCATGATTACGATGCAGAACTTGGCAAGATCACCGATCAGGACCGAGAGTACGCTCTTGACCTTCTCAGTGACCTCAAAGATGAAACCGATGAGGCGTCGAAGCCCTATATCGTGATGCAATGGCTTCGCAAGGTCAGATACGAGGCCGTTATATCGGATCGAGCGAAGTGTAGTGATGAGCAAAAAGGGCAATGACCGACGAAGGCCGTTGCGTCAAGTTTGCCAGCGCCATGATCGCCAAGATACCGCTGCCTCTCAGCCGTCATATCGCCGCTACCTTTCGGCCTTGAACTCGTGATGACCGACGATCTCGACGATCTCGAATCCTTCGCCAATATCCGCATCGGTGATCGCATCGATAACGGGCGCAACGGATCCAGCGGCAAACGCCGTGTCGCTTGGCGCAATAACCTTATCAAGGCGCATCGCCACTTAGAAAGCGCGCTGGTGCGCCAGAAGCGCCGCACCACGGCGCCGATCACGTTGGCAGCCATCAAGTTCTGATCATGTCCGGTAAGTTCATCGTCAATGCTGGCTGGCGACACGTCCCACACCTTACCGAAGCAATGATGGCCGAAGAGCTCTCCCGCATTCAGCCCTTCCAGCGCAAAGCAAGATCCGAAGGCATTCCTTCCCTTGGTGCCGGCGCCATCTATCCGGTCCCGGAAGAAGCCTTCCTCTGCGATCCGTTCCAGATCCCCGACCATTTTGTGCAGTGCTATGCGCTCGACGTTGGTTGGAACCGCACCGCTGCGCTTTGGGCCGCACACGATCTCGAAACCGATATCGTCTATCTCTACAGCGAGCATTACCGCGGCGAGGCCGAGCCTCCAATTCATGCCGCCGCCATTCGCGCACGAGGAACCTGGATCCCAGGCGTGATCGATCCGGCCGCCCGCGGTCGTGGTCAACGTGACGGCCAGCGCCTGCTCAAGGATTACAACGACCTCGGGCTCGATACGCTCGTTGAAGCCGAAAATGCCCTCGAGGCCGGCATCTACGAAGTCTGGACGCGCCTCTCCACTCAGCGGATGATGGTATTCCGCACGCTTGCCAATTGGCTCGCCGAACAGCGCTTCTATCAGCGCGACGAAAAGGGTAGGGTGAAAGACGGCCAGGCGGACCATCTTATGGATTGCACGCGCTACATTTGCCTCTCCGGCCTCAAGCGCGCTATCGTGCGCCCACCTTCACTCTGGAGGGTTGGCGGCGTAGCCAACAGCTTCACATCGGATTACGATCCCTTAGCGATGAAATGAGATGTTTCTCGAATTAACCAGCGAAGAGGCGCGGCTCAAAGGCGATAAGCGCTTTACGGTGCGTATCACCGATGGGCCCGGTCCGGGCCTGCAGGCGAAGTGTGAGAGGCTAAATATTTTTGCTGGAATGTCGGCATCCATAGTTATGGTGCCGCGTGTGCTTCGCGATAGCGTCTTCAAGGCGGACGCCGAAGCATTGGCGGCCATGCGAGAGCAAGCAGTGATTGACTTCGATGCACGGGTGGACGCGCGGGCCAAAGACGTGAAGACGGTAAACGGTGTGGGGTTATCGCCCGAGGAAATCGCCATCTTTAAGCTGGCGTTCGGCGGAGGTAGATGGTTCGTCGATGGTCAGCGACCGACCTTCCGCGGTATCCCGATTGTCGCGGCCACTTATTTCTGAAATGAGCCCCGACGCTCTGTCGCTCCTCGCTTGTCTCGAGGAGCTCTACGGCGCCCAGGTGCAAGTGTTCGAAGGCGTGGTTTACCTCGGCGGCCAGCGATTCAATATGGCGAAACTCGAGAGAGATTTTCACGCATGGCAGTCTACGAATTTTCCGACGAACAGGTAGAGATGGCCCGCCATGCGCTCGGTCTTGATCGTGGCAAAAAGATTGCGTTTCGGAACTTCTATCGCTGTTCGAGTAACCCTGATTGGGATGATCTAGTCCGGCGCGGCTTTGCGACCTGCAGTGTGTCGGCTATCACCGGCATCGATTGCGTTTATCGTCTTTCGAAAGAGGCGATGTATTTTTTTCTCAACACTGGCGAGCGTCTTATTAGAGAACGTGAGGAAAGAGAGCGCGCGTGATAAAGAGCGCAAGGATATCGAGAAAGCGCACCAATCAGAGCGGGAAACTATGCGCGGGCGACCCTTGGGAGAGTGTTAGATGAAAATCGATTTGATAACAAAGAGACGGAAAGATTTTACCGAGGCCGATAGTTTTCTACTTGAGTTAGCTATGGATTTGGGGTTTGTGGTTCTAGATGATGATCTTACTGAGTATAAGTGTTCGGATGAATTTTTAATTGAATTTGCCAGGCGTATCATAACAAGCACTCGTAAAAGAATTTGGGACATAATCGAGGAACGAATTGACAAACACCCGACAGATGGCCTCAACGCAGAAGGCGTCTATAGCGAAAATATAGCGGCCCAACAGCGATCTTTCCTTCACGGCTTGCGCGCGGGGCGCGTTGCGGCGATCAGGTGTTTCGAACGCGCCGCCCAAGGCAATTAGAGAACGTGAGGAAAGAGAGCGCGCGCGATGCGCATGATTTTTGCAGATATAGAGACGTTTTTTTCTGTTTTATGACTGACTTGGCTGAGCATGAGAACCCGCGCGTGCAAGCGCTTTCTCAACACTGGCGAGCGTCTCAGCGACGATTTACGAGAGCACGGAAGATGACCGATTACCCCGCCTCGCCTCCCATCTCTCCCGACGATCCCAAAGATTGTCTGGCTGTCAGTGCCATTCCTCGATGGTGCCGTGGCATGACCGATTGCCGCCCGCTCTATCGCCCCGGCCGTGAACCGCCTGAGATCTCAAACGGCGCACCACAAGGCCAATCCAAGCAAGCTCAGGACGCCAGGCGCGAGCTAGGCGAATTCCTCGACTCTGCCCTCGCGCGCCCGCTTTACTTTGACAATCTCAAGCGGCAAGAGCAGATCGAGAGCGCGCTCAACACCATGACGCCGGCCGAGCGCGTATTCGCCGAAATCGATATGCTCGAGCGCCGCCATTCCATGTTCACGTCCGATTACGATCCGTTGAGGTAGGACGCCGATGGATTACCAATCGCCACCGGAAATCGTCATCGCGATCCCAGCCGAGCATCACAACGTCGCTGAGGAAGTGGTTGAGCACGTCGCACGGCTGATAGCCCGCGCCGAGGGTGTTGACCCAGACCATGACGATCGGTGCGGCACCACCCCCACAGGCGGCTCATCGTACTTCACCTGTGATCTCAGCATGATCGCCAAACCAGCTTGGGCACGATACCGCGAGCGCGCCGAGACGATGCTGCGCAATCTCTTTCCGGTGCCAGTATCCCAACCTGACCCCTGCGCGCCGCTTTCCATCTATCCGATGCATTGCATCAATCCTGCGGTGAGGTGATGACGCCATTCATAGTCATCGGTGGCGTCATGGTGGTCCTCCTGCTGCTACTCGCGGTGTGGTTCTTCGTCTATCTCGGAAAGTTTGACTGATGAACATCTTCGCGATCGGCGCCATCGTCAACGGCGCGCTTTACCTCGTGGCCGTATTCGTTGCCGGGCTCTTGACCGGGCATATTGGATCCATGCGTCTTGCGATCGTCACGCTCGGCCTCGCCTACCTCTCGCATCTGATTGCCTACATGCTAGGCCGCGCGGAGAAGCGCGCATTGGTCGAAGGCAAAATTGCCTCTAACGGCTACCTCGCGATGGTTGCCATTCAGCGCGTGATCGTTGGCACCAGCATTTTGTGCGGCGTTTTCGCTCTGTTGCTCCTGATCTGAGAGGGAAACCCCAATGGGTATCTTTGGCACGCCGTCAATGTCGGTTCCTCCTCCGCCTCCGCTGCCACCGGCCGCACCTCCGCCTACGATTGCCTCAAGCCAGGTCCAGGCCGTTGGCCAAGCCGCGCGCTCGCGAGCAGCTCTTGCGGCAGGAGCCGGTTTTGAGGGTACCGATCTAACCGGCGCCGGCGGCGTCAGCTCTACGGCTGGCGCCAAGACGCAACTCCTCGGCGGCGGATCGTGACAATCTGCTACTCCTGCGGTGCCGTCTTGCGCATTTATCCCTTGACAGCAAGTAACCGGCCTGATAGCCTCTCCCTCAACCTAGAGGGTTGCCGTCATGGCCAAATACACCTTCAAGCAATTCCAAGCCGAATATCCCGATGACGGGGCCTGCCTTAAGCGAATTATGGAAATCCAGTACGGCGGCGAGGAAACCGATTGTCCGGTTTGCGACAAGCGGATGCAATTCCATCCGATGACCAAGCGGCGGGCCTACGCCTGCCAAGGGTGCGGCCATCACATTTACCCTTGCGCAGGGACGATCTTTCACAAGAGCCGCACCAAACTCACGGTCTGGTTCTTTGCGATGTATCTCATGACCAGCACCCGGCATGGGGTCGCGGCCAAGGAAATCGAGCGGCAGACCGGCGTCACTTACAAGTGCGCTTGGCGGATTTGCCACGAGTTGCGTAAACTCATGGCCTCAGCCGACCAGCGGGGGCGATTGGGCGGCATCGGCAAGCACGTTGAAGTTGACGAGACGCTAGTCGGCGGCACGCTGCGACATCACGGCAAGGGCAAGCACCGCAAAAACAAGACAACCGTGTTTGGCATCGTTGAACGTGACGGACGCATGGTTGCCGGGCCGGTCCCGGACGAAACCAAGTTCACGCTAGAGCCGATCATCCGTGAAAATGTTGAAGCCGGAACGACCGTTAGTAGCGATGGTCATTACGCTTACCGTGATCTTAGTGGCGATTATAGCCACGGCTTCGTGGATCACAGTGCGAAGGAGTACGTGCGAGGCATCCACCACACCAATTCTATTGAGGGTCATTGGTCGCTGCTAAAACGCGCGATCAAAGGCACGCACGTTCACATTTCGAGCAAGCACGCTTGGAAATACATCGCCGAGTTCAGCTACCGCCGAAACATGCGACATTCACATTGGGCGATGTTCAATCTTCTGGTGCGGGCCTTCGCGTTGCCGCGCTTAATAGAGACATGAAATCCTCTCGGTGAGTGGGGTTCACGTCGCCAGAAGGAGGCGCAGAAGCGTCCTGATCGCCCTCGCAAGCACCGTTAGGCTGCGGGTGCTGGTTTGGCTTTTTCTTCGTCTTCGTCCGGCGGGGTGACGGCGTTGATTTCATGAATCACCACCTCATTGTCATCATGGGTGTAGACAACCCAAATTTCGGGCGTCCGGGCTAATTCGTCAGCGGCCTGAATATGCAACCGATAACCAGTAGGTACGCCGTTGATCGTCTGGGGGTAGCCAATCTCCGGCTTCCTAGACAATAGCCATTTAAGCCCTTCCCACGCTTCGTCAAAGCGGTCGAATTGCTCCGAAAATAAATCTGCCGCCTCTTGGGCGGCAGCATCTTCTATGATCGTACGTAGGCGTTGCCACACGACAAACCTAAGCTGCTACTTGCTTCCTCGATTCAACCCTTTGTACCACAGCATCGGCCCATTGCACAACGCGATCTGTCAATTCCCCCCGCGCAGAAGCGAGGACCGCAAACATGGGGATTTCTTCCCCCTCGTTGGCAGCATCCCAAATCTGATCGTGCGATAAATCGCTGATCGAATTGGCGGTGTGATTAATGCAGATGTCTGCAATCACCGTATTGATTATGTCCATTTCTACGTGCGAAAACGCACTTGAATCGGGCGTAACAAGCGGAACGAAAAGCCGCATCTTGTGGCTTCCGACCGCCTTTTCAAAGACGTGAATTTTCTTCTCGTCTTCTAGTTCGCGGATGGTTTTCAGTATATTTTTGGGCACCGGACCGCGCTGGCGCTTGACGTATGTCTCCCCAGTGATCGGAACGCCATTCAGGCGATACCCGATCGTATCGGCAAACCAGCAAATCTTATTCAATCGGACAGCACCAAGCCTTAGCGGGTCCTCGCAGGAGGCCACAATGTAGTGGACTAGTGCCTTGAACTTCTCAGTCATCACACACCCGAATCTCTTTTCTACGGGATACTATAATATCCCCTTGACAACTAAACAACTTCGGTATAGCCGCGCCCCATTTTGGGACACAGCGTAGACTTTCCTTGGCTTTCCAAGGACTTGTATAGATTTTCAGCCGTCGAATCGCCTAGCGACCTGTGGAAACCAACGTCCGCCAGCTCTTTGAGTTCGACCAACCCCCGAAAGATCAGCGGATTGTCCATCAAAAGCTGACTCGGTCCAGCGATTTCCGGCTTCTACACCGCCAAACATGGCGATTCTTTGCCTGGTGTTGTTCCGGCGCAACGTATATGGGTTCGCCCGGCACTTGGCGCAAGGGGATAATCTCCC
>Ga0182015_10006921_pt1 | contig 11208 bp, 9 predicted proteins | sample 712P3MmetaG_FD_120478 | JGI IMG/M metagenome (GOLD analysis project Ga0182015, IMG submission 120478) | Permafrost microbial communities from Stordalen Mire, Sweden - 712P3M metaG | ecosystem: Environmental > Terrestrial > Soil > Wetlands > Permafrost | place: Sweden: Stordalen | collected...
AGTGGAGGGATCTGCAGTTCGCTCAACCAGCATCTAATTCAAACCGAAGCACCAACCCTCCCCTTTGTCATCCCGACCGAAGTGGAGGGATCTGCAGTTCGCTCAACCAGCATCTAATTCAAAGCGAAGCACCAACCCTCCCCTTTGTCATCCCGACCGCAGTGGAGGGATCTGCAGTTCGCTCGACCAGCATCTGCTTCGAATCGAAGCTCCGCCCCCCCTGCTTCAACGATGCTCCCCATTCGTTCTTGAAACACGGAAGACCGAAGCGTTCTCGGTGACGTAGTGCAGAGCTCCGGAAGGCGACTCGAGATTGGACGTTTGCCCGGAGAGAGGCGGCTTGGCCCCGAACCATGCCCAATATTCCTGCGTCGGATCGCTACTGTTTGCGAAGTCGGTTATAAACTTCACCGCCTGAGATGGATTCGTCTTTGCCAATGTGTACGCGATCCATCCGTTTGCAACCGACCAGGCGCCGTTGTCATACTGGCCTGGACCAAAGTTACACGCCCTGCCGCGGATGTAATAGCACTGAGCCCAGTCTTGCGGGCTTTCTCGCATATAGCCCCGCGTCGTCAACTTGTCGCAATTCTTTACCAGATAGGTGCTGATCGCAGTCGCTTCTGAAGCACTGGCGGCGCCCACGTAGACCGCGTAGGCCGAGCCCTCGATATCGATCTGCCTATTCTGCCCCGTGGCGGCATAGAACATGCCTGTGGCCGGATTCCACAGCTCGGAGAGGTTCGCTCGAATCCTGTCGGCTTGCGCAGTGAACAGGGAGGCGTCCGAGCTGTTTCCAACCGCCTTGTAGAGAGCAACCATGTCGGTAGCAGCCTGGTAGTACAACAACGAACCCATAAGATCGTCGCCTGTCTTTCTGACCATATCCTGAAAGCCCCAGGGGACCCATTGATCGCCGGCCAGCACTTGCACCAATCCAGTCGCGCCATTCACGGGAACGTCCAGGAGGGCCGCCTTCATGGCTTGGGCATCTTTCGAGAATGCTGACGTGCTTCGTGTTTTCCGATAGTAGAGATACTCCATCTGCGGCACATAGAAGGCGCCATCTCCCGTCGCATGATGGTGCAACAGATCCCACGCGGAATAGAAGACCTCAGCGGTTCCCGTCTTTTTCAGGCAAATCGGAAATTCGCCGGCAGCATTCTTCGCGGCAATAAACTTTTCCGCGATATTCAAGATTTGTGCCGCGGTAAAGTAGTCGGGATAGTTCAACATAGTTATCCCTGTATCCGCCGCAAACGAGTAGTCGTACAGTCCAGGAGAAGCCGTCCAACCGTCTGTGGAATCCGAAAAGAGGAAGTGGTTCGCCTTTAGGTTCGCGTTGGCTACCCTTGTCAGAGTAGCCTGCACGGATGAGATGGCCGCCGGACTCATGGTAGATTCCGGCGCTCTGGCTTGGGATCGAGCGGCTTCGCGAGTGCACGTTGCCAGGACGACCAGGCCAGCTGCGAAGATGACTGTGGTTGCGATGTTCCGCGGTTCAGACACCTGAAAACTCCAGGGTCATATCCCGAGAAGCACGAATCATCTCCTCGCCAAGCTCCCGCAACCGGGAGCTCGGAATCTGATCGGTCGAGCCGCGGATGGAAATTGCCGCGATCACCATACCGCAGGAATCGACCACCGGAGCCGCGACCGCTCTGACACGGTAGACATGTTCTTCGTCATTCATAGAGAAACCGTTTGCTCTCACTTCAGCCAGGTGTGCTTTTAGCGCGGCGAGCGAAACGATCGTCTTGTGTGTGAACTGGGCCAACTCACGCCCCGCCAACAATTGGTCGAGTTCCTCATCCGGCAAGTTGGCAATCAGGGCCTTTCCTTGAGCCGTGCAATGCAGATCGAGGTGACGACCGACCCACGCTCCCCCTCCTACATCGCCATTCCTCGCCCACGTCACCTTGCCAATGATGACTGCCTCAGCTCCTCCAAGCACAGCCAGGATGGAGGTGAGGTTCAGCCTGGCGGCGATTTGCCGCAGGTAGGGCGTCGCCAGCGTGCCCAGGTTCAGGCCAACGGTGCTGGCGCTCGCAACATCGACAAAGCGCATTCCGATCGAATAGCGCCCGCTGCTCGCTCGCTGCACGTAGCCACGCGTGACCAGCGTATAGATGAGGTAGTGCGTGGTGCTCTTCGGTATATTGAGCTTTCGGCTTAGCTCCGAGAGCGTCAAGCCGCACCGCGAACTCGCGAGCAACTCAAACAGATTGATCGCCCGGTCGACCGAGGGCAGTCTAAAGCGTTGGCTTGCTCCCGCACCTTGCGCCGCGACACTGCTCGTTCCAAGCCTGCTCACTGCAGTATGCATAGATCTACACCGCCCATCATGATTTGCCCCTGCTCCGCAGACGTTTCGCAACCGATTTTGCATCCTGGGCCGTCGGATGCACCTCATACCCCAGCCCCCTGAGAATCCCGATTAACTCCTCGAGGCTCCCCGCCTCCATGGGCTGCACCGGAAGCTGGGGATCTCCCACAGGCGGGCCAATCAGATTCAATGTCGTCTTCATCACGCTGAACCAGTGCGGGCCTGCGCCTCGTCCGGAAAACGCAGAAAACTCCAGGCGCATCAACCTGGACAACAAACGCCACTGTTCACGTGCTGCGCGAAGATCGCCGCGCAGGGCAATCGCTTCGTAGAGTGCCCGGGCCGCGCGCGGCACGATACTGGGAATACCCGAAATCCATCCGTGCGCGCCATGGCAGAGCCCCTCGAAGGCGACGGAGTCGATGCCGCAGTAGACGCGCAACGCTCCGTCCGATTCCTGCAAAAGTTGACAGATGCGATCCGGTTCAGGGTTCGACATCTTTACTCCGGCGATTACCCCTTCGCGGTAGAGCGTCAACAGCTGGTTCGTCTTGAGATCAACACAAGTCAGCGGAATATTGTGGTACAGAATGATCGGCAGGTCGACCGCGCTCGCGATTCGCCGGTAGTGATCCATCGTTTGCTCCGCCGTCGGGGCCATATAGTATGGAGGCACAATCAACAGCGCATCGGCCCCGGCCGCCGCAGCATGCTTGGACAATTCAATGGTCGATCGCGTGCTGTAGTGGTGTGTACCTGCCCACAGAGCAATGCGGCCATCATTCAGCTCGATGACCTTCTCCAGAACCCGTTTGCGCTCCTCGATCTCCAGGGCACAAAACTCACCCGAACTGCCCAGCGGAGAAAGACCGTTGGCGCCTTCGGCGATGAGCCAGTCAATGTGTGGTTTCAACAGCTGGAAATCGATCTCTCCCTCGCGAGAGAAGGGGGTAACGCACGAAGCGACGATACCCAAGGGCAGCGGGTCTGAGGATTTCGGTTTCGGTGACTTCTCCAGTGTCTCTGCTACGGTGATCGTGGACATTCAAACTGCCTCCGAGTGCTTGAGCCCTCATTCATCAATTTAATCCAACGCCGGGCGCGCCATCCCAAGCTCTTGCGAATTGCTACGGCGGATGAACCTTAGCACCCTGAAAATGAAGTCGTCAAATCATCGATTGCCAAGCCAATTGCTCTCGCAATTTGCACAATTTCCGCAGGGTGACAAACCTCTAGAGTACCGCATCGCCGATCTCCCTGGGAGGCACGTTCAATACGCTGAACGCCAAGCTATGAGAAGAAGCCATGCCTGCCGGCCGGGACGAACAGCCACCGCACGCGGAGCGCAAGATGTCTTCTGAGCTTGCAATTGCCCCCTTGACTATCCCATTTTTTCCTACGTACGATGCACGCGTATCGGTGGCCATCGTTATTCGGTGTCTCTAGTCTCTTTTCCCGGATAGTGCGCCTAACTCGTCACTTATTGATCCCGACGAATTATGCCCCGTTCGTAAGTTTCACGGGCCATCTTCAATACCAGGAGCCGTCGAAAAATATGCCCCTAATCACCGGTTTTTCTCTTACCTTTCTGGCTGGAATAACCATGGGATTCTCGTTGTGGTCCATTAAGTGGGCCAGAGTATGGAAGTGGGAGAACTTCTGGCTTGTTTATGTCATCGTGTCGCTGATTATCGTTCCTTTCGTTATTGCCTTCCTAATGCTGCCGCATCTGGCTCTGGTCTATGCTTCCCTCACGCCCCGTGAGGCGATGTTGCCGTTCGTGCTCGGAGCTTTTTGGGGCTTCGCACAGCTCGGCGCCGGTATCTGCGTGCACCGGCTTGGTTTTGCCGTATCGGGCGCGGTTCTCAACGGGGTGGGAGCCGCCGTCGGAACACTGGTTCCGCTCATCATTTTGCACCGCGAAGTGCTCCTGCAAAAAAGTGGTTTGCTCATCTTCTTCGGCATGGCGGTTACGTTAGGCGGTGTAACGCTCTGCGGGTGGGGCGGATACCGCCGGGAAGAGCTGGCGAAGAGCCAGGGCCGAGGCGCCGGATTTTCGACTACGGAAAGTGCGATGGCCCAAACCGCCTCGACACACAAGGGATACCTTATAAGCCTGGCCATCGCCTTCGGATCCGGAGTGCTCTCCGCATTGCTCAACATCGCCTTGGCCTACAGCAGCGGCATCATGGATAAGGTGCGTGCTCACGGTGGCCAGGCATCATGGGCCCCCTTCGCCGTCTGGCCCATCGCGCTGTTGGGCGCCTCCCTGGTAAATCTTTCGTATAGCGTGTATTTGCTCTTCAAGAACAAGAGCTGGGGGCGTTTCGGCGAGAAGCTTAGCGAAATCGGAAACCCCGCGCTGGCGGGGATCATGTGGATGGGAGCGATCGCCCTGTACAGCAGCGCCACAACCTACCTGGGGACTCTCGGCATATCGATCGGCTTCGCTCTGTTCACGATCACGATGATCTTGAGTGGCCAGCTGGTTGCAGTCGTCACCGGCGAATGGCGATTGATGCAGCGAAGTATCTACCGCTCATTTTTCTTGGGAATCGGTCTTCTTGTGTTGGCGGTCCTGGCCATCGGAGCGGCGAACTACTATCAGTCTTGATGCACCGATGCTTCTTGTGTCAGAACGTGGCGCCCTGATCGCTCTTACGCAGGTTTCTATCGAAGAACTGCAATGCCAACTGTTCCGTCTCCCGATGGATCTCCGCTCGGTTCACACCCGCGGCATCCTGGCACACAAACAGAGCCTTCACGCCCGCCGCTGTGCAATCTGAACCAAAGACAAAATGGCCTACGTTCCCGGGAAAGATCTTCAATCGTGCCCCCGGAATATTCTGTGCATACCACTGCGCGTTGTTCGCGGCAGACACGACGTCGTCCCCTGCGCCTGCCACTACATAAACAGGGATATGGATCGCACGCAGAGTCCTTTCTGGAAATGCGTGCCCGACTGCAGGCGCCATGGCGAAGACTGCCTTCACCCGTAGATCCCGCTGCGGCTCGTTCTGATGCCGCAGTTCCTCTTGAATCACCGGGTCGGTATCCCGAATCTTCTCAAAGTCCGCCATCCACTGTTTGAAGATCGGCGGCAAATCGCAGCCTGCATCCTTAGGGTGCGCATTGCAGAAGGCGGCCAGGCTCTGCACGTCGAACTTTCCGCCGGCCACTTCAATCACGGTTGCTCCACCCGCGGAGTGTCCCGCCGCACCAACGCGCGTCGCATCGATGTGTGGACCGAACTTCGGGTCAGCCAGCATCTTATCGATCAAGACCGATAAGCCCTTTGGACGATCCCACTCCAACATGAACCCCTGTGGCACCATCTTCGGCTCTGCGCCGGTATTGCCATGGTGATTCACTCCCGCAACGATGTAGCCATGAGAAGCGAGAAACCAACCCAGCCACGACATCGAATACGCCAGGCTCGACGTCCCATGTGACAAGACGATCAATGGGTACTTTTGTCCCGCGGCAAGTGAAGCCTTGGACGCTATCGGTTGCAATACAAACATGCCCTTCACGGGACCATCGGGATCAGGCGGTATCGCCGCGGTTGTTCCGGGCGATGCGGGAAACCAGATCACCGTCTCCAGCGGCCGTGGCCCGGTATTGGAATAGTTATGCCGATTCTCATCCACGAACGACCGGGTCTCTAAGCCAACAACGAACGCCTTCCTCGCCTGCGCCAGCGACGGGAAAATACCCGAGATCAATAACCCAAATACAGCGATGCACCGAACCAACCTGCTCACTTCTCCTCCAGAGGCTCTTCCTAGCTGACCTGCTTTTTCCAGAGACTCGCTGGGACAAGCAAGCAGGAATCTAGTATACACTGTATACATGACTGGCGATTCAACCGCGGGAAGCATTGCTAACGCCGCTCGTCTCTTGCTGGACGAAGAGGGCGTCGAAGCCGTGACCATGCGTCGCGTCGCCCGCGGCGTGGGACTCACAGCGATGGCGATCTACCGGCACTACCCTGATCGCAAAGGTCTACTCAACGCGTTGGTGGACGAGGGTTTCCGGGAGTTGTCTGAACAATTGCGGACCACAACCTTAACCGGGGGCCTTGAGGCGCGAATTCTGAAGGCCCTCGACGTGTTTCTCACGTTTGCACTGCGGACTCCACGGCTGTTCGAGCTCATGTTTCTCACGCCGCGCGAAGGCGCCCGCCAGTATCCTCATGACTTCAAAGCCGGCAAGTCTCCCACTGCAAATCTCATGGCAGATCTGCTAAAGGAGGGCATGGCGACAGGACACTTCCGGCGGGAGGATGTCTGGCCAATCGTCTTCGAGACCGGAGCGCTGTTTCAAGGTCTCACCATGCTCTACCTAGGCGGCAGGATGGACATGTCTGCTACCCGCTTCCGCGTCTTCTGCCGCCGATCGATCAAGAGGTATCTCCGTGGCATTCGCAAATAAGATGAACAGCATTCTCGTCACATCGTCGGTTGTCGTCTCGACGGCACTTTTGGTCTGGTTCGGTAACGGTCTCGACCCTTGGTGGCCGCTGCTCTGGTTCGCGCCTCTCCCAGTTCTCTGGTTTGCCTTGCGCCGCCCGTGGTGGGTCGCGGCGTTGGTTGCGGAAGCGGCGTGGCTGCTCGGTAGCCTGAACCTGTGGGGCTATTTCCGCATTCTAGGGTTGCCGTTTGCTGCGTGGCTGAGCATCTTTGCCGTCGCTACGTTGGCATTTGTGATCGCGGTACTACTCTTTCGAGCGTTAGTCCTGCAGGGTGCGCTGTGGACTGGCCTGCTTGCGTTTCCCGCAACATTCGTGGCTTTGGAGTATGCGCGCAATCTTACGAGCGTTCATGGCACGGCTGGCATTCTTGCTTACTCGCAGCTGAGGTTCTTGCCCTTTCTTCAACTTGCTTCCATCACGGGACCCTGGGGCATGACCTTTCTGCTGCTGCTCTTCCCTGCTGGAATCGCCATCGGCCTGCATCTCCGTTTAACAGACCCTAAAAGAGGGCTGCGCATCGTAGCGGCGACCGTGGCTTCCATAGTTGTCGTGCTGGTCTTCGGCACCGTTCGCCTGGCAATGCCTCCGCCAGGGCAGCAAGTCAAGGCAGGACTAATTACCTCCGACGAGGCAATCAACGACGAAGTCGCGGAACGTGGGACAGACACGGAGCGTTTATTCCGAAGTTATGCCGCCGAGGCGGATAAGCTTGCCACACGAGGTGCTCAAGTCATCGTGCTTCCTGAAAAGTTGGGTGTGGTCCTGGATTCTGACAACAAGAATTCGGACTCCATCTTTCAATCCTTAGCTGACAGAACGAGTTCGACGTTTGTTGTAGGTCAGGTTTACGTTGTTCCGCCTCATAAATACAACCAAGCGCGGATTTACCAACCCATGTCGTCCGTCCTGTTCTACAACAAACAACACCTGCTGCCACCGATGGAGTCGAATCTCACACCAGGAACAGGTCTGGTAACGCTGTCGAGAACGAATCAGAAATGGGGCGTCGCAATTTGTAAGGATATGGACTTCACCCCATTATCGCGTCAATACGGAAAAGCCGGAGTAGGCCTGATGCTCGTTCCCGGATGGGATTTTAACCTGGACCGAAGCTGGCACGGCCATATGGCTGTGATGCGAGGCGTGGAGGACGGCTTTAGCATTGTCCGTGCGGCGAAAAACGGCTATCTGACAGTGAGCGACAGCCGCGGCCGTATCCTTGCGGAAACACGCAGCGATTCTGCGCCCTTCCCTGCACTCGTGGTTCGCGTACCGGCTGCGCACGTCGCGACGATCTACCTTTTGTTAGGGGACTGGTTCGCTTGGCTTGCCGTGGGGATGCTGGCCTTCAGTATTCTCCAGGTTTTTCGCTTGCACCAATGAATTCCAGCCTTGAACGGGCTTTGTTCCGCTCGGCCCGAAAGCTTGCGAAGACCCCGACTGCCCCTCCCAAACCGCTAGTCCAAGGCGTTATCATTCTCTGACCACCGAGCCGAATGCCCCAGCTGCTTTAACCGGAATTTCCATTTTGCCTTTTGGCTACCGGCCAATATACCGCTATTTGCCTCCGCTGGCTCCTTTCAAAGGCTTCAGAACGCACAATTCAGCGCATACTTGAAACATGAGTGCTGACAAAGTTCCCTTATGTGATTGCCATCATTTCAAGATGTGGCCTGAGCAATCGTCTTTTTTGCCTACAGTCGTTTTCAAATGTTCATCGCTAGACAGCGCCGGCCGCTATTATGGCAAGCGATACGGGTATTTCAATTTGCTTCCGGCAGTGCCACCAGCGCTGGAACAAATTGACCCTGCCAACCGCAGCATGAGAGTCTGTCCCATAAAACGGCACCCCCACTCTTACATGGCAATTACGCGACCGAAAAACACTGCCCCAGGTGCGAAAGACCTCTGGTGCTGGTACTGCTATGACTGCAACACGGCAAAATGATACAAACGATATCAAGGGAAAGTGGCGAGAGAATGGGCGATGAGATGGAAACCTCAAAAGGAAAAGTGACGCGCAGTGGCACGTTCGGCGACTACGAAGTAACCGGTTGGCGGTACACGGAAGAAGCAGCATGGCATGTAAAAGTGTGGCTTGCAGGGCGTCCAGGTGACTGGATAGGCTACACGGTGACAGATGGGCGTTTTGGACCGGGAACAGTCGCCGAGGGCGCAATGGCAGCCGTCTTGCACCTGATTACCAAATGGCAAGCCCTCATTCCTCAACCCGCGACCGCTCTTGAGGCTTAGGGTTGGCGCGGAAGGCCAGGAAAGGCTTCTCCAGAGATTTTTGAACGCTGAGGGGTCACTCCTTTACTCCTTGTGCGCTTCTTTAGCCAAACCAATCGAGCGGTTACCGAGGAATTTTGGGGTCGTCGCCGGCGAACTCTCGGAGAGAGGCAGGGCCGGCCTCACGTTGTCGCGGCGCGCAAGCAGGTAGGACTTCCCTGCCCTTACTCGAAATTGCAGTACGGAAGTGCTCGCATTTGCTTCGGCGATACGATGCTGGCCCTCTTCTGTCGTCACATCGAACGGCTCTGCAGGCCATGGATTGCGAACACGTAGAAGTCCGGAGAAGCCGGCCCTGATGATCACGCAAACGGGCTGCCCACCTCGCATCTGCAAATCCACTCTGCTTCCCTGCTGGATGTAGACAGTACCATCGCCTTCCCAGTCCTTGGGCCAAGCCGGGGCGACGCGCACAATTCCGTCGTAGTCTTGAACCAGGGCCTCCTGCAGAGCGGTAGCAACCACGCCGAACTGCTCCACATAGAACTCCGGTCCCATAAATTCTGCAAGTCCGGAGGGGTATGCCTGATACTTTTCCGTGAGATCGATAAGTGTCGACTTAACTTCGGCTGCCAGACCCAAACGAGCTGCCTGGATGGGATCGCTGCTCCAGTCATCATTGACCTTGTTGGGCCGATGGATATAAGTTCGCACACCGGCTTCATGCAGCGGCCCATCATCCCCGATCAGGGAATAGGGCCAGACCGGTTCCAGGCCCACGTTTTCCGTATTGTGGGAGGGAGCGCCAGGATCGTAGGACTCTGCGATGACATCGTGTCCGGCGCCGTCGTCGGAGGCGGTGAGCAATTCCTTTTGTGTTCCATCATCCGTTCGAGGTAACTGTGTAAGGTGCAAGAGGGCCGCACGAATCTGCTCGAGTAAGGGCGAGTTTTGGTGGAGCGTTTGCGCCGCCTTCAGCACAACGGGGAAAAGAGAGCGCATCGCAGCGATGTCGGTGGTTGGGTCATGGACATCCCATTGCGTCTCATGTGCATTCGACGGGTAAGTGTGGAGTAACCCATCCTGTCCGCTCTTGGCGTATGCAAGCAGGAATTCAGAGGAGGCGGCCATGACGGGATAGTTAGCCGCCAAAAATGCTCGATCCCCGGTCGCCAGGTATTGCCGCCAGATCCAAAGCGATACCTCCGCTCCTGTGGAGAGGGTTCGTGCATTGTAATAAGGTTTCGAATCCGCGGCGCAATTCAACCCCGGCGTTTGGATCCAGCTTTCATTTTCAAACCCCTGTCCGTTAAAGCGCATCGTCTCAGGCACGCAAGCGCCTGCGCGACCGTTCATGTGTGTCTTAGTCCACTGTTCGATGCGCTGTAGGTTGTCCCGGTAGAGATTGAAGTAGGAGTCGTTCAGGTTGTATGCGCCGGCGCCCAGATTGGCCGCAACCTGCATACGCAAATTCCAGTGCCAATAGGCTGAAGGGTCCCATTGATGGCGATCCCGGATGGATGAAAATAAATCGCCAATACCCGCCTGAGCACCGGGCAGCGGTCCCAGGCTCTCCGCACGTGCCGTGTAAAGATCGATCAACCGGAGGTTCTCCATATATTCGGCGGACTTATCCGGCGAACTTAGTCTCATGAGACCTACGTGACTCCAGAACTCATTCCATCGAGCCCGGTGATTCTGCGCCGGGACGCTCAAGGCAGAGGAGAGCAACTCCCTCCCAGCCCGGACCGCATCGCCGCCGGTCCAGTGCGGGGCTGCGACCAGCACACGGAATGATCCGTCCTGGTTGGGCCTGAAGGAGATGGTTACCGCCAGAGGGCTCTCAATTCTGGCTTCCACATCGCGCCCTTGGGCCGTAATCGCAGCCAGAGACCCAAACGTCTCCCCAGAGGCTCCTGCTTCCGTCGCGTCTTTCCATGTTTCCGAAATAATCCCCATTCCATCCTGGTCGTCGATTTTCGCAGCTCGGGGAGCCCATAAATGGAGCGTTGCTGTTTGCACCGTGGAGGGATCTGCACCCATTACCTCGACAACCAGGACATCCGTGTCGGGTTGCACAAAAGCTGTGGCCGTCATTGCTCCGCCGCGTTCCACGAACTCGCCGTTGTAGAGATCAATGCGGCCTGCATAATCCGGGGCGGCGACGAGCTTTTTC